>Ga0123333_10000603_pt1 | contig 39720 bp, 29 predicted proteins | sample BioC12SIPDNA_3_FD_89957 | JGI IMG/M metagenome (GOLD analysis project Ga0123333, IMG submission 89957) | Anaerobic biogas reactor microbial communites from Washington, USA - Biogas_R2_B C12 SIP DNA | ecosystem: Engineered > Bioreactor > Anaerobic > Unclassified | place: Washington, USA...
AGCCATCACGGCCCGATCCAGGCTGAACATCGCTGGCTGGCCGTGCTGGAGCGTCTGCCAGGCCTCTGGAACGCGCTCCAGCGAGAGTCCCGGAGCGGCGGCGACGAGCTTTTCCATGGCCTGCATGCAGCGTGAGTCGCCGCGGATCTTGACCCAGTCCAACTCGGATGCGTCCGGCGAGAGCAAACCGACGCCAGAGCTAAGGTCCAGCGCCCGCAACTGCTCAGTCACCACCTCCAGCACATCATCCAGCGATAGCGACGCCTTTTGCACGGCAGCGGCGGCCTCGTTGAGCGAGCGCATCATCTGCTCGGCACGCACCCGATCGCTGATGTCGCGCAGAATGACCTGAACGCCGGTCATCTGGTGCTCGGTGTCACCATAGAGGGGCACCAGCGTGCACTCCACCCAGCGGGCCTCACCGGCTCGATCCAGGACTCTGACCTCGGTGGAACTCCCCTGCGGGCGAAGCTTGGCCTCCGCCAGTTGCGCCTTCACGCTGGGTCGATCGTGCTCGTCGAACAACTGGACAACGTCCAACTCCATCCCAGAGCCACACAGCTCCAAGGCGGAATACCCGATGAGCCCCATGCAGTTGCCGGCCACGTCGGTGATGACCCGGTTCGGATCCACCACAAGGATCAGTTCCTGCAGATTGCCCAGCAGCAACCGCAGCCGTTCCGCGCGAGATACGGCGTCGGCCGCGGCCTCCAGGTCCGCCTGATCCAGGCGTGCCTCAAGATCGCGGATGCGGCCATGGGCACTTGCCAAGTCACGCATGAGCTGCGCTGCCGCTCCGGCAGGCGTCGTTTCCTGTTCGGGCGATGTCTCTACAGAAATGTCTACTGGTGGCATTTCCTCTACCCAGGGTTGCTACAACTTGTGACATAATAGCACAGGCTCCCTGGTCATGGAAGATCTTGAACAGGCCCGTCGCAGACATTTCCGCCGTACTTACGTTCGGGAGGCGCCCAGTGCGCGCTCATGATACCGTCCTGGAACGGCGCGAGATCGGGCCAGGCCTCGATATCAAGATCGATTCGCACCACCGCGCCGGTAGTCATTCGGGCGGCCTCGCCACCGAGGGTGAAGACGATCTCCTCGATCTCCGGGTTGTGTCCGATGGCCAGCACGCGGCTGCCCCTTTCGCCGAGCGAGCACAGCGCGGCCAGCCAGCCCTCCCGGCCCTGCTGATATAGCCTTGAATTGTGCTGGATCTCCCCAGTGTAGCCCCACGCCCTGGAGACCCGGCGCGCGGTGCTTGTGGCTCGCCGGGCGGGAGACGAGATCACCAGGTCTGGGGCGATCTCTGTCTCGGCCAGAAGCGCACCCATCGCCAGAGCATCGTCCTTTCCCTGCCGGGAGAGCCTTCGCTGAAGGTCCTCCCTGCCTGCATCGGACCGAGCCTTCGCGTGACGCATGAGATACAGTGTTCGCACGGTGTGTCCACCTCCGGGCGGACCGCGAACCTAGGCTACAGCATTCTCCAGCAGCCGCAGCATCTCGGAGAGCCCCGCCGCCACGTTGGACCCTACACGGACGCGAACGGTCCGCCGGCCGCGCTGCGATAGGGCGACCAGATCGCCCGCCGCCTGAGCGCTCTTGAGGACCCCAAAGCTATAGCCTTTGCCGGGGATATCCAGGTCCTGCTCGTCGATCTGTGTGATCTGGATGAATAGACCGTTGTTTCGCCCGCCCTTGTGGATCTGGCCAGTGCTGTGCAGAAAGCGCGGGCCGAATCCCACGGTCGTGGCGATCCCAAGGTGGGCCGTGAGGAGCGTTCGCATCTCGCGCAGCAGGGCGGCGTGCTCTGGCGTCCGATCAATGTAGGCCATCAGCGCGATATAGTCTCCTGGCTGGGATTGGCGCAGGAAGCGTCCCACGAGGGCCGCGGCACCCCCTTCTGCCGGACCCTGGCCGTAGATGGCCAGGGCGTCTTCGATGATCAGGGGGGTGGCATCGGCCAGCGAGCCGGTGGCTTCGTACCCGGCCAGGGCGTCGCGAGCCCCGTCTTTGGCTTCCTCGACATTGGGCTGGTCAAAGGGATTGATGCCCAGCACCGCTCCAGCCACGGCCGTGGCCATCTCCCAGCGGAAGAACTCTCCGCCCAGATCGTACCGGTCTGCCAACTGCAGAACGATGGCCGGATGCCCGAGAGAGGACACCGCGTCCACAAAGGCATCCGCGGCATCATTCTCGTCATTCTTGAGACGGACGTAGACAAACGCCCGATCGCTGCCGTACTGCGAGGGATCGAGCAGAGGCTCGCCTTCCACCGGGAGGATTCCCCTGCCATCCTTGCCAGTACTCTCGGCTATCAGCTGCTCTGCCCAACAGCCGAAGGAGGCCAACCGCGGGCTGGCGAGGATCGTCAGTTTATCTCGGCCAACCTGTGCCAGGCCAGCCATCGCCGCACCCAGGCGGAACGCCGGGTTCTCTGCCTCAGGCACCGTGCCTCTGCAACGCCGTGTCATCGCCGCGGCATTCTGGAGCAAGCGGTCGCAATCTATGCCGATCAACGCACTCGGCACCAGGCCAAAGAGCGTCAACGCAGAATATCGCCCGCCGACGTCTGCGCTTGCCTCATAGCGCGCGAGGAACCCCTCCTCATCTGCGAGGGCCTGAAGAGGGGTTCCTGGGTCGCTGATCGCGATGATGTGATCCATCCAGCGGCCGCCCACAGCCTCTTCCAGGCGACTGGCAAAGTACTCAAGGAGCGTGCGCGTCTCGGCCGTCGTGCCCGACTTGCTCGAAGCAAGAAACACCGTCGCGGCCAGATCGATGGACTCTTCCACCCGGCGGATCTGTGCCGGATCGGTAGAGTCGAGCACGATCAGTTCGATGCCCTGTACGGTATCCCTGAAGGTTTCCTGCAGGACCTCAGGTGCCAGGCTGCTCCCTCCCATCCCCAGGAGAATCGCATGGCCGATGCGACGCTCCCCGAGCTCAATAGCGAGCGCTCGCAGCCGCGGCACCTCCACGCGCATCGCCATGGGGAGATCGAGCCACCCGAGTCGGTCGACGATCTCTCCAATCTCGCGGGCGTCATCGCTCCAGAGCGATCCGTCCTTGGCCCAGAGGGCGCGCGCGGCTCCACGGAAGGAGAGACTGGAGAGCGTTCGCTCGATGGTAGCCTGTTCCTCCCCCAGGAGCTCCAGATAGTCGCTGTCGAGGGAGGCGATCTGTTGCCGGACGGATAGCATGCTCAGGCTCCTTGGTATGCTGTATGTCAAACGCGATTCGAAACTATCATAGCGGGAGACAGGCGTCAAGAATGAGACGGGCGCGGCTGCGTCTGCAGGTAGATCGTTGCGAGCCGTTGTGGCAACGTGTTCGCGAGCAAGATCCATACCGGCCGAGAGGCTCGCATCAAGTCTCTCAGTGCCCGACAGGGCTATGGTGGTGGTGCCCGCTGCCAGCGAGGATCCGGCAACCGCCGCAACGATATCCAAGCCGTCCATGCCCATGGCTCAGGGGCCGTCTCTCCAGGGATCTCCCGCGGAGATTCGGCAGGGGTACGATCGGCTCTCCATGGCGTAGAGGGGAGGAGAGCCTGCGAGCCGAAATGTCACCGACGAGAGGAGCGTCACGCGGGTACCGTGTCCCATACGGCTGGACGTGGCCATCCACGCGCGATAGAATCCCTCGCATCAGGCCATCTGGTGCACGTACAAAGAGGGTAAAGATGACACGGCCTTGCATCATCAACAGCGTCGCGCCCATCCGGGTGTGCGATAACGGGGGCTGGACGGACACTTGGTTCGCGGAGCACGGCAGCATCTTTAACATCGGAGTCTATCCCTTTGTCGAGGTGCAGATAGAGGCACGCCCCAGAGGAGACGAGGTCGATCGCATCGTCCTGCACGCCGAGAACTTTGGCGATCGATACGCCGTGTTGCCCCGCTCGGATAGGCATGAGTGGATTCACCACCCCCTTTTGGAGGCGGCGATTGACCACGTCGGAGTCCCGGACGACCTCTGGGTTCGGATTTCCATCTACTCGGAGGCTCCGGCGGGCTGCTCCACCGGCACGTCGGCGTCTGTCACCGTGGCCCTGATCGGCGCGCTGGACAAGCTCTCGCCGGGCCGCATGACTCCCCTCGAAGTGGCCTATGCGGCGCACCGCATCGAGACAGAGGTCCTGCACCAGCAGAGCGGCATACAGGACCAGTTGTGTGCGGCGTATGGCGGCATCAACTACATCGAGATGTTCCAGTATCCGTACGCGGCGGTGTCACAGATACAGGTATCGAACCCAGTCTGGTGGGAACTCGAGCGGAGACTCTGCCTGGTCTTCCTGGGCAGATCCCACAGCTCTTCGGCCGTACACGAGCGGGTGATTCGCAACATACGCGAGGAGGGGCCAGAGTACCACCAACTCGAGGTCCTTCGCGACTGTGCGCGGGCGTCGCGCGATGCGGTGTATGCCGGTGATCTCGTGGGTCTGGGCGCGGCCATGGTCCGCAATACCGAGGCGCAGCGTTCGCTGCACCCTTCCCTGGTGAGCCGTGAAGCGGAGCAGTTAATCGAGATCGCTCGCGAGCACGGCGCGCTCGGCTGGAAGGTCAACGGGGCTGGCGGCGAAGGTGGATCGGTGACTTTCCTGTGTGGGCCCAGCATGAGCACCAAGCGCGCTATGGTCCGGGATATCGAGGCCACCAACCCGCTCTACCAGAATATCCCCATCTACCTCAGCCGGTACGGTCTTCGTGTGTGGGAGGCTCCGCTCGGCTCGACGGGCATAGGCTGCTAGAGTGTTGATAAAGAGATACGCAAAGGGAGGCTAAAGCCCCGCCTACCGGAGCTCTGGCCTCCCCTGAGGGCCCGTCCTAATGGTGGACGTGATCGGTGACGCGCCTGTCCGGCCCCGTGGCCTTCTGGCCATAGTTGGAGGTCGCCTTCAGGGTTTCCAGGAAGGCATCATAGGCCGGACGATCCACCGGGACATCCACGGGTTTGCCGGTCCGTCCCGATAGTATCGTGGCGTTGATCATCTCTACCGTGTTGCGTCCCTGCACGCCGGGCGCAATCAGAGGCTCGCCATAGAGCAGGTGCCGCGCCAGATTCCGGATGATGGCGATATGGCCCGCCTCCCGCTCCGGCAAGGGCACAGCGACCTCAACGGCTTCGGGGCGTGTCCACATCTCGGGCGAGGAATCGGAAAAGCCCTGGACTCCCGAGGGGATCTCCCACAGCCGGAGTGTGTTGCCGATTACCTGGAGCTTGCCTTTTTCCCCTGACAACTCGAGGATATCCGTTCCGGGCGCCTCTGTGGTCGAGCAGTACATGTATCCCGTGGCACCATTGGGGTACTCGAGCAAGGCGGACGCCACGTCTTCGACCTCGATGACGTGCCCCTTGGTGGCGGTGAGCGCCGTAACCCGGATTGGTAGGCCGCCCAACCAGGTGAAGAGATCGATGGAGTGAGGGGACTGGTTGATCAGCACGCCACCGCCCTCTCCGGCCCAGGTGGCACGCCAACCCGCAGAGTCATAGTAGGCCTGGCTCCGAAAGTCGGCATAGACCATCATCGTCCGGTATATCTCGCCGAGGCGGCCCTCCGAGACGATCTGGTGTGCCGCCTGCCAGATGGGTTCACTTCTTCTCTGGTGCATCACAGCAAAGGGCGTCCCTGTTCTCTCTGCCGCCGAAACCATCGCGTCTGCGGCGGAGACGGTCACAGCGATGGGTTTTTCGCAGAGAACGGCCTTTCCGCGCTCCATCGCATAGATCGCGATGTCGGGATGGAAGTAGTGGGGCGTGGCAACGATCACCGCATCCACAGAGTCCAGGTCGATCAGTCTCCGGTAATCGGTAGTGTACGTGACCGAATACTCCTCCCCGACTTGCTCGGCCACATCCGGCTGGGCATCGCAGACGGCCACCAACTGGCACTCTTCCACGCTTTGCATCGTCCGGGCATGCCCAGAGCCCATACCGCCCGTACCAACGATCCCGTATCGAATCTGCTTCACAGTGCTTCCCTCCTGGTGCGACCCAATCGGCTCCCGCAGTTTCTGGGGGCCCCGCTTGTTGCAGGCCTGCGGCCATACAGCTAGAATCCGTGCATGGTGGCGAGGATATGGTATCTCCAGTCGCCCTATCGTGCAACAGGCAATCCCGTCCGAAGAGACGAGTCAGAACTGAGGAGCCAGCCATGCGCCCATTACGCGTTCTGCTTTTGGTCATCACGCTGTTGTCAGTAGCCTGCGGCCGTGCTGCGGAGCCCGGTGGAACGGAGGCGACCGTGGCGCCGGGCTCCGAATCGGCGGTGTCCTCCCCTGTCGCCCCCACGACCGAGGCCGGACCAGCGGAGGACTATCCCCTGCCCGGCGCCGAAGCCTCGGCTGAAGCGATCTACCCTGGCCCTGAGGAATCACCGGCGGGCTCGGGTAGCGAGCCGTCTGTTGCGTACCCGGGGGCGGCCGAGGACGATCCAGGCCTTCCGGTCTGGTCCGCCGATGGCGTAATCGGTGCGGGTGAGTATCGGCATCGCCTGGAGATCGGCCAGGTTGTGCTGCATTGGAGCAATGACAGCGAGTATCTCTATCTTGCCGCAGAGGCCGAGACGTCCGGCTGGCTGGGCATCGGCATCGATCCCGAGGACCGCATGCAGGGCGCGGATTACGTGATAGCGGCGGCCCCCGGGGGCACACTCCAGTTGTTCGACGCCTACGGCCAGGCGCCAGTTGGCGCCACCCACCCTGAGGATACAGCGCTCGGAGGGAGTACCGACCTGATGGAGACGGCGGTGGCAGAGCAGGATGGCTGGGTGCGTCTTGAGGTCCAGCGGCCCCTTGCCTCAGGAGACGCCTACGATCGCCCGCTGAGTCCGGGTACGACCTACACGGTGATCGTCGGGATCGGGGCGAACATGGAGTACGACGCCAGGCACACGTATCGCGGCCAGGGCGAGATCACGCTGGACTGACGCGAGGGTGAGCACGCGATCGGCTGGAATCGGCGAGATGGGAGAGCGCGATACTGCGGCAGGCTCCGCTGTGGATCGGCTGGCCCGATGGCCGCTCTTTCGTGATCTCAACCCCGCCACGCTGGGCGATCTTGTCGTGCTCATGCATGCGGAGCGTTACGACGCCGGCCAACTGGTCTTGCTCGAAGGGGAACGGTCCAGCAGCCTGTTGCTGCTATCCCGTGGCCACGCAACGCACAGTCAGCTGTCCCCCGAGGGGCGCGAGCATGTTCTGAGCTATCTGGGCCCCGGCCGCTTTCTGAACCTCGTTCCGACTCTAGACGGGCTTCCCCAACCGGGCTCTGTCAACGCCGCCACCGCCATGGAGGTGCTGGCCATGCCGGGGAGGCGTTTTCTGGACCTTGTCGCCGGACGGGCGGACCTGGGGCTCGCCGTGGCGCGGCAGTTGGCGCATGATGTGCGCGCTCTGGGAGAGACGGCACGAGGGCTTGCGCTGGATCCGGTACGCAAGCGGCTGGCGGCCTTTCTGCTGGCCTCGGCTGAGGTGGAGCCTCCGCAGCAACGGTGGACCCAGGATCTCATTGCGGCTCGCATCGGCACAGTGCGCGATGTGGTGGGGCGCATCCTGCGCGACATGGTCCAGGAGGGCCTTGTCGCTCGGCAGCAAGGACGGCTCGTAATCACCGATCGAGACCGCTTGGTGGAGGAGGCGCGAACCGGTGCGAGCTGATCTGCCGCATGTCAACGGAGACTGTCTGGCGTCGCCGGACGTTACTCTTGGCAACCCCGGGAACCGCCTTCCACGCATCGGCGTCCCCATGCATCCGGCGCCCGGTGCGCCAGGCCGGTGGGCGCTCTCCATCTCCTGCGTGCGCGCCCTGCACCAGGCGTGTGCCGTGCCCCTGGGGATCCCGCTGTTGGCCGAAGGTGCCATGCTGGAGGGCTATCTGGCTCTGGTGGACGGGCTGCTGCTGACCGGGGGCGGCGACGTCGATGCAGCCCACTACGGGCGACCCGACGGGGGCCTGTGCCAGGGTGTCGATGAGACTCGCGATTACGTAGAGTTGTATCTGGCTCGCAGAGCGGCGGAGAAGAGCCTTCCGATCATGGGTATCTGCCGCGGGATACAGGTACTGAACGTAGCGGCGGGTGGGACGCTCGTTCAGGATATCCCCGCGCAGCTAATGACCCGCGTCGGGCACCGAACGCCTCCTGACCTGCCGCGCGATACCCTTGCTCACATGATCTGGCCTGATCCAACACAGTGTGACCGCGTTCCCCCCTTATTGCGCGACCTTTGGGAGAAAGGCGCCCTGGTAGGTGTTAACAGCACGCATCATCAGGCTGTGGCCCGGATCGGAGCGGGTTACGCGGTTGCGGCGCTATCTGAGGATGGTATCATAGAAGCGGTGGTGGGCACGGATGGCAGCTTCCGGCTGGGTGTGCAGTGGCATCCCGAGGATCTATTGAGTGAACAGAACCATCCGCTGCACAGGCTCCTATTCATGAGCCTCGCGCAGGCCGCGCGGCAATACGGGAGGATAGGGTAAGCCGCCGTGAACAGACAATCGGAAGCGCCGATCGGTGTTTACGATACAGGTGTAGGCGGCCTCTCTGTGCTCGGCGCCCTGACGGCACTGCTGCCCGCGGAGAGCTTTTACTACGTTGCCGACGGTGCCAACTGCCCGTATGGCGATCGCGAACCGGACGAGATCGTGCGCCTGGCTCTGGGCGTGAGCGAGCATCTGGCAGGCGCCGGCTGCAAGGCCATTGTGGTTGCCTGCAACACGATCTCCGCCACGGCCCTGCCGGCGCTGCGCGCTCAGCTGGCGATACCGATCGTGGGGATGGTGCCCGCGGTCAAGCCCGCTGTGGCGCTCACCAGGACGGGAGTAATCGGTGTCCTGGCGACGACGGCCACTGTCCGGGGAGCGCTCTATCTGGATGTGCTGGAACGCTTCGCTCAGAACGCCCGCGTGATTTCGCAGCCCTGCCCCGGCCTTGTGGACCTGATCGAGGCGGGCAAGCTGGAGTCGCAGGAGGCCGTGGATCTCCTGCAGCGGTGCCTGGCGCCCATCGTCGAGGCGGGAGCCGATGTGGTGGTGCTGGGTTGCAGCCACTATCCGTTTGCTCGGCACCAAATCGCACGCTTACTCGGTCCCGGCGTGGAGATCATCGAGCCCAGCGGTGCTATCGCCAGGCAGACCCAGCGTGTCCTCGAAAGAGAAGGGCTGTTGAGCCATGAGGGGCATCGGGCGAGCGTTTCCTATGCCACTTCGGGGGACACGGACGCCTTTGATGAGGCCGTCTATCGGCTTGTCGCCAGGCGACCGAAGGCTCAAGGATTGCGCTGGGAGCATGGGCGGCTGGAGGCCATCGCCGTCCCCGCCGGCACGGAGCGCTCTGCTGCAGTCCGAAACGTGTGAGCGGCGACGGCCGCTCCATCTCGCTCATTGTACCATCGCGCGGTATTCGTATATCAACCGAGAAGAAAGGAACGGGAGATGGCGCAGTGGCACACCCAGACGATCGAGGCCGTACTGGACCGGCTCCGTTCGCAACCGGAGGGGCTGAGCACGGAGGAAGCCGCCCGTAGGTTGGCCGAGCTGGGCCCCAACCAACTGCGTGAGCGTCCGGGGCGAGGCCCTCTTGTGGTGTTCCTTGGCCAGTTCAAGGATACCATGGTCATCGTTCTGCTCATCGCCGCCGTTATTTCGTTCGTGTTGGCCTTTACCACCCACGAAGCCGGCGAGTTCACCGACGCATTCATGATCCTCATCATTGTGGTGCTTAACGCGATCCTGGGCTTTACGCAGGAGTACCGCGCAGAGCGGGCGATGGAAGCGCTGAAACAGATGGCCGTCTCCCTGGTGCATGTGCGTCGCGATGGGCAGACGCGAGAGGTTCCAGCCACAGAGTTGGTGCCGGGCGACGTCATCGTGATCGATGCCGGCTTACGAATCCCGGCCGATGCCAGGCTGATTGAGTCGGCCAGCCTGCGTGTCGAAGAGGCTGCGCTCACCGGCGAGTCGGTCCCGGCGGAAAAGATGGTGGACCCACTGGAAGACGAGGCGGCCGCGGTGGGCGACCGCCTTAATATGGTGTACATGGGCACCACAGCCGTGTACGGGCGGGGCGTCGCCGTGGTGGCGGAGACGGCGATGTCCACCGAGTTGGGCAAGATCGCCGACCTCCTGCAGGAAGTCTCCGAGGATCGTACGCCCCTCCAGGAGCGCATGGATCAGCTGGGCAAGTGGTTGGCGATCGGCGCCCTGGCGATTGTGGCGATCGTGTTCCTGATCGGCGTCCTGCGTGGGCAGGAGATACGCCTGATGTTCATGACCGCGGTGAGCCTGGCCGTCGCGGCCGTGCCCGAGGGCCTGCCCGCGGTGGTTACGATTTCCCTGGCGCTGGGGGCTCAGCGCATGGTACGCCGCAATGCCCTGATCCGCCGGCTTCCGGCCGTGGAGACGCTCGGCTCCGTCACGACGATCTGCTCCGACAAGACGGGCACGCTTACGGAAAACCGCATGACCGTTACGGCACTGGACGTTGCCGGAACCGAGCTCAACCTCACCGCTCGTCTCCACCAGGCGGATGCCTTGATCGGCCCCGATGAAGCACCCCTCGCGGAAGCAGATGAGGATATTCAGCTCTTGCTGATCGGTGGTGCCCTGTGCAACGATGCCACTCTGGAGCCGGTCGAGGACGGTGGCGGTTTTCATACCGTTGGGGATCCCACTGAGGGAGCGCTGGTGGTGGCGGCGGCGCGGATGGGCCTGTGGAAGGGTCGTCTGGAGGAGCATCTGCCACGGGTCCAGGAAGTCCCTTTCACCTCTGAACGCAAGCGCATGACCACGATCCATGCATGCGGCACGCTCTCGTCGGATAGCCCCATCGCCAGTCTGCTTGAGAAGATGCCCGCGGGGGCGTACGTGGCCTTCTGCAAGGGGGCCGTGGATGCGCTTCTGGATGTCACCAGCCATGTGTGGAACGACGGAGCAGTGGAAAGCCTCACGCCCGATTGGCAGCGCCGGATCATGGCTGCAAACGACCGGATGGCGTTGGATGGTATGCGGGTTCTGGGCGTGGCTCTTCGGCTCTTTCAAGAGTTGCCCGAACGGGTCCATGAAGACAACGTGGAGCAGCAGCTTATGTTCGTCGGCATGACGGGCATGATCGATCCTCCCCGCAAGGAGGTGCGCCTCGCGGTGGACCAATGCCGGACGGCCGGGATTCGCCCCGTCATGATCACAGGTGATCATCCGCTCACGGCTCTGCACATCGCCAGGGATCTGGGAATTGTCGATTCGCGGGTGGAGAACCCGCGCGTACTGGTGGGCACCGATCTCGAGCAGATGACGGTGGAAGATCTGGAAGCCGTTGTCGAAGACACCTCTGTCTACGCCCGAGTCAGCCCAGAGCACAAGTTCAAGATCGTCGAGGCACTCAAGGAGCGGGGCCACTTTGTGGCCATGACCGGTGATGGCGTCAATGACGCGCCGGCCCTCAAGCGGGCGGATATCGGCGTAGCGATGGGAATCACCGGCACGGACGTCAGCAAAGAGGCATCGGACATGGTCTTGCTGGACGACAACTTTGCGACCATCGTCCACGCCATCGAGGAAGGGCGCACGATCTATGAGAACATCCGCAAGTTCGTGCGCTACATTGTCTCCTGTAACGTAGGAGAGATCCTCCTGATGCTGGTATCTCCACTGATGGGCCTGTCGTTGCCGTTGACGCCCGTACAGCTTCTTTGGGTGAACCTGGTGACCGACGGCCTGCCGGCATTGGCATTGGGCGTGGAGCCGGCCGCTCCCGATATCATGGAGGAGCCTCCTCATGCCCCCGACGAGGGCGTACTCGCCCGGGGCACCGGTTCGTATATCCTCTGGGTGGGGCTTTTGCTTGGCATTGTCTGTGTCGTCACGCAGCTCCTCGCCGAGCGATATGGCCTCGGAGGCAGCGATCCGCGGATTTGGCAGACGATGGTCTTTACGACGCTGGCTCTCTCCCAGATGGGCAACGCCCTCGCCGTTCGCTCGGATCACCAGCTTGTCGCTCGGCTCGGTCTCCTGAGCAATCCTCTCCTGGTCGGCGCCGTGCTGCTCACGCTGGTGCTTCAGATGGCCGTGGTGTATGTGCCTTTTCTACAGAAGGTCTTTAACACCGCTCCGCTGGACCTGGCTCACTTGCTGATCTGCCTTGGACTGTCGGCGGTGGTTTTTGTCATCGTGGAGGGCTCCAAGCTGGTGCGCAGGCGCACAAACCGGCTCGCGTGACGGGCGACCGCACACAGAACGGGGGCTCCCGCGCAGGAGCCCCCGTTTCTTGCCTCGCCCTGGAAGGAGTGCTCAGACGCGAACGAGCTTCCAGCGGCCCTGACGGAACCTCCAGGTCATGGCGATGGCGTGAGCGGTGTCACCAAGAACCATCCCCAGCCAGATGCCCAGCGGCCCCAGGGCACCGCTCAGGATCCAGGAAGCAGGCAATTGCACCAACCAGAGGGCGCCGACGCTGGCTACCATCGGGGACAGCGCATCCCCTGCGCCGGCCAGCGAGCGGCCAAGCACCTGGCCCCACCCGCGGATGATCGCTCCCCCCAGTGTGACCCGCACGGCCTGGGAGGCCACCGCGATCGAGGCCGGATCGCATCCGAACAGGCTGAGCACGGGCCCAGGAGCGATGGCGAGCAGCCCGTAGACGAGCGCCGAGGCGCCTGCCGCTCCAAAGCCGGCCATGTGTGCAGCGTGTGTGGATCGTTCTGGCTTGCCCGCCCCCAAATTCTGCCCCACCATCGTCGAGGCCGCGTGTCCGCCGCCAAGGGTGAAAGCCTGCAGGAACAGAAAGAGGTGACTAAAGACCGAGTAAGCGGTGAGAACCTGATCGCCAAACGCGGCGACGAGGCGCATGAATACCGCGGCTCCAAGGTTCGGCGAGAGCCTTTCGATGCTCGCCGGGAAGCTGATGCGCAGGATCCGGCCCATCATCGGCCAGTCCGGCCGGACGTCTCTGAGATGCAACCGCAAACCCGCGGCGCCCGTGAGCAGCACCACCATCACGCCGGTCACACCGGCGGCGCTCCCCAGTACGGCGGCTAACGCCGCCCCACGGATGCCCATCGCCGGAAAGGGCCCCAGGCCCAGGACGAGCACCGGCTCGACCACCGCCATCACGGCGAGATTCACAATGTTAACCCTGAGGGTATACTCGGGCTTGCCCGCCCCCTTGATCACGGTGCTCATCGTGGGGAGGCACTCCATAAAGAACAGGCCCCACCATATGATCCGCAGATACTGGGTGGCCCCCTGGTGCACCTCCGGGCTCGCGCCCATCAGGCGAAGCAGCGCTGGTGTCAGAATGTGCCCAATAATCATAATAGGAATGGCAAATAGCGCAATCAATAGTAGTACCTGCATCGTGGCGCGATCGGCCCTTGCCTGGTCACGTTGGCCGATGTAGCGTGACACGAGGGCCATCCCCCCGGTGGAGAGCCCCATCATCGGTGAGATGAGAACGACCCGCAGGGTCGTCGCCATCACCACCGACGCGACAGACATGCCGCCCACCAGCCCCATCCAGTACATGTCGGCGAGGCGCACGATGTTCATGGAGGCTTGCTCGACAACGGAGGGTATCGCCAGGGCGAGAGTCTGCCGGGGTACGGATCCTTCTGTCAGTTCGCGAACAGCGGGGGACGAGAGCGGATTGGCCGGTGGCATAGGTGCTCCTCTTTGTGATTAGGGCATTCTACTCCCTCTCCCGTCGAGCGCAAGCCGTGGGGTGGACCGCTTTGCTCAGCGTCCTTCTCGGGTATAATCGGCTCATGGCAGCTGCCCGTAACCTGGGGGCAACTCGATGAGCGTTGGCTATGTCTACGATCCGATCTATCTCGAACACGTCACCGGGAATCATCCCGAGAGCCCCGCGCGTCTGGTGGCCATCATGGAGCACCTGCAGCGGACTGGGCTCTTGGCTGAGATGGTTCAGATACCGGCTATGGCCGCCACGCTCAGGGATCTGAACCGTGCTCACTCCCGGCGAATGATCGACCTGGTGGAGAATCTGTCCGGGCGCGGGGGCGGTCGCATAGATCTGGATACGCTCGTAAGCCGCCGATCCTACGAGGCTGCGCTCTACGCCGCCGGCGGCACGATCGCCGCCGCTCACGCCTGTCTCGACGGTCAGATGGAATCGGCTTTTGCGCTCGTGCGGCCCCCCGGCCATCATGCCACGCCCCGGCAGTCCATGGGCTTTTGCCTGTTCAACAACGTTGCGGTGGCGGCCCAGTGGGCACGGCAGGTGGCCGGACTGCAGCGCGTGTGCATTGTGGATTTTGACGTGCACCATGGCAATGGAACCGATGACCTGTTTGATGCTGATCGCTCTGTGCTGTACGTCTCGCTGCACCAGTACCCGCTCTATCCTGGAACGGGTGATTGGCGCCGCCCTACGCACGTTCGGGGACCGCATAACAACCTGAACATCCCACTCCCGGCGGATACGGGTGACTCCGGCTACTGCCGTGCCTTTGACCTGCTGGTGAAGCCTGCCGTGAGACGTTTCCGGCCAGAGATGATCCTGGTATCGGCGGGCTACGATGCCCATTGGCTTGATCCGCTGGCAGGCCTGTGCCTGTCGCTGGCGACCTTTCGGCATCTGACAGAGGCACTGATGGAGATGAGCCGCGAGTTCTGTCCGGGGTGCCTCGTATTCGTCCTGGAGGGCGGTTACGACCTTGATGTGCTGTCGCATGGCGTGGGGATGACGATCGCCACCCTTCTTGGGCGGGACTATGTAGATCCCTTCGGGGCGAGCCCGCGCCCTGAGGCCAGCATCGATGCCCTGATCCAGCGCCAGGCAGCATGGCACGAGATCGACATTCCTGACTAGATCATGCAACTGAACCTCTGGGACCGAGCCGTAAACAAAGGAGAAGAGATGCCGCGAATTCCGATAGAGTCGCTGCAGCCCGGCGCTTCCGTGAGCAAGCAGGTGTTCCTTTTGAGGGACAAATCGCTGAGCCCCACACGTTCTGGCGTAAGCCTCATGCGCCTGGTCCTGGGCGACCGCTCCGGGTCTATCCCCGGCATCATGTTTGACGCTCCAGCGAACTGGTTTCAGCAACTGGAGGTGGGACAGGGCGTGGAGGTGACCGGCAAGATCGAGGAGTACCGGGATACGCTGCAAATCCGGCTGGATCGGGTTACTCGCACATCGATTGAGGACCTGGGGGAGTTCCTCCCCGGTGCCAGCAGGCCGATACCGGCCATGCAACGTGAACTGGACCAGGTGATCGCGTCGGTCCAGCACCCCGATCTGAGCCGGCTGCTCCTCGCGATACTGGGCCAGGGCAGTGAACTGCGAGGCGCCTTCTGCGAGGCTCCCGCAGCCAAGACGCTGCACCATGCCTGCCGCGGAGGTCTGCTCGAGCATACTCTCAGCGTCGTCAGCCTCGCCAACGCACCGTTCGAGGAGCGCACGCCTTCCACCCTGGAAGACGGAGGGCAAAGCCTCATGCGCGATCTCGCCATCACGCTGGGACTGCTTCACGATCTGGGCAAGGTGCGCGCCTATGACCGGACGACCTTTGAGCTGACAGACGAAGGTGCTCTCTTTGGGCACCTGTATATGAGCGCCTCTCTGGTGGAGGCCGCCATCGCGCTGTTGCCCGGCTTTGATCCTAATCTACGGCTTCGCGTCATCCACGGGATCCTGGCGCACCACGGGACGCTCGAGCACGGCTCTCCGGTGGTGCCGATGACGCGCGAGGCGATTGCCGTTCACCACGCGGATGCCATGGATGCTGATCTGCAGGGGGCCACCGAGGTCATGGCGCGCCCGGATGCCCAGACCGGCGCATACACGGCCTACAGCCCCATGCACGAGACGCGTCTGTACCGCGGATTCGGCGACGAGGTCATCTAGGGCGCAGGCTAGATGACGCGCCCGCCATAGACCGGTATCGCCGCGCCATTGACGGCCTCTCCCGTGGGCCCGCAGAGCATCAGCATCACCCGTGCAAGATCTTCCGCGGCGACTCGATCCCGCGCTTCGTCCGCGGATCTCTCCGCGACGATCGTGCTGGGGAGGATGACGTTGGCGCGGATTCCCTGTGCGCCATAGTCCACCGCGATCGAGCGCGTCAGGGCCACCAGGCCCGCCTTGGATACATTGTAGGGCGCCTGCCCCCCTCCGAGGCGCTCCACCGCGCGTGACCCGATGTGTATGATCCGGCCCCCGCCCTGGGCGATCATGGGCGGTATGACGGCACGGCTGATGTTGAATGCGGTGTGTAGGTTGGTCGCGATCATCGCGTGCCAGACTTCATCGCTCAGGTCGGCCAGCTTTACGCCCCCGCCCCAGGTGCCCACCAGATTCAGCAGGCAGTCCACGCGGCCCCAGCGGTCGGTGATCGCCCGAACGGCGTCCCCGGCTTCCTGAGGCCGAGAGAGGTCGGCCTGGCAACAGATCGCTTCGTCATCGGTGAGCCCCAGCCTGTCCATCAGGGCGCGCAACGGCTCCAACCGGCGCGCGAGGAGGCCCAGTCTTGCCCCCTCATCCCTAAAGGTCCGTGTCACCGCCTCTCCAAGCGTGCCACTCGCTCCGGCTATCAGGACGATCTGCTCGGCAACCATCATCGTTAGCCTCCTGTCTTCTCCGCCTGACGTATGCAGCGGTCGATCCAGAGCACGATCTCATCACGGCTGCACCTGGGGGCGCCGTGCAGGGCGGTGCTGTCCAGCAGCCAGGTTGCGTTCTCTCCGGCGGAGCGCAGCAGAGCTTCCGAGGCTGCTCTTGGCACGATGGTATCGCGACCGCAGTGGACGATGAGCAACGGGCAAGCGGCGCGGTCGCCGATGACATCGATCGGCCAGCGCCCATGGTCGATGCGCGCCGATAGCCGGGCTCCCAGCAGCCGAGCGATGGGCCTGAGGGCCCCCGGCCGCCAGGTTCGGGCGGGCATCCAGGGAGGGCCGGCCGGGCACGATAGGCTGACGACACCATCCAGCCGAGCGCCCTGAGCGGCGGCGAAGATGGTTGCCGCTGCCCCGAGCGATACGCCAACGCCCAGCACGTGGGCGTAGCCGAGGTGGCGAGCCTCGGCCACGAGCTCCGAGAAGCATCGGCCTGCTCGGGACCAGTCTAGCGGTGCGACGCCGGTGCTCTGGCCGTGTCCCGGCTGATCGTAGGCGATCAGGTCCCAGTGTGGGAGCAGGATGTCGGCCAGTCCTAGCAGCTTGTGATCGTCCTTGCGCTTGAGCAGGCCGTGAGAGAGTATCACGACGCTTTTCCGCCCGCGATCTACGTGCCAGTATGAGATGCGTTCGCCGTCACCCAGAGCGAGCTCTCTCACCTGGGCATCTTGAGGAAGCTTGCCCCGGCCGAGCCACACATAGCGTGCGAGCACCCAGGCCAGCAGTCCCATGGCGCTCAGAAGATACAGAGGTTTCTTCATGGCGCCATTCTAGCGCCCGCACCATGTCTGGCAAGCCCGCCTCCAGGCATCACAGGCGGCAGCTTTGACGGTGGGCATCCCCGAGCGTAGAATCTGACCATTCTGCTTGACGAGTACCAATGAGACAGGGGGTGGCCTGCATGACCACACGTGCACGCGTTGCCGTGCTCAAGACCCAGCCTGAAAGCGTGCTGGCCGATTACGACCGGCTGCTTGGTTTGGCCCAGGTGGAACGCTATCTTCCTCTCGATAGTACCGTGATTCTCAAGGATAACATCTCGTGGCACTACCCGTTCCCCAGCGCAAACACCACGCCCTGGCAGCTTGAGGGCACGGTTCTTGCGCTGCAACGCCGGGGCTATGGACAGCAGGTGTGCGTGCAGAACAAGACGGTGGTCACCAACGCCTTCAAGGGCGAGGACCTGAACAACTATGTGCCGATCTTTAGGCGGTACAACATCCCCGTCCTCTACAACTTTAAGGACTCGGACATAAAGTGGAAGGTGTATGAGCCCAGAGCACGGATGAACGCACTGGATCGCGTCTACCCGGAAGGGATCCTCATGCCCGAGTACTTTAAGGGCAAGAGCATCGTGCACCTCCCCACGGTCAAGTGCCACATCTATACCACAACCACTGGCGCGATGAAGAACGCCTTCGGCGGCCTCCTGAACACCAAGCGGCACTATACGCATTCCTGGATTCACGAGACACTGGTGGATCTGCTGGCGATCCAGAGGGAGATTCACTCGGGGATCTTTGCGGTGATGGATGGCACAACGGCAGGGAACGGAACTGGCCCGAGGGTGATGAAGCCCGTGGTGAAGAACGTGATTCTCGCCAGCGGCGATCAGGTGGCCATTGACGCGATCGCTGCCAAGCTGATGGGCTTTGATCCAATGTCGATCGGATACATCCGGCTGGCGCACGAACAGGGCTTGGGGGTGGGCGATCCGCGAGAGATCGAGGTGGTTGGCGACGATATCGCCGGTGAGAGCTGGGGTTTCAGCGTGGGCGTCAATCTGCACCGGGCCCTGGGATGGCTCTCCTGGTACGGGCCCACCAAGGTTCTCCAGAGGCTGCTCTTTCACACGCCGCTCGTGCATGCCATGAGCTTTGTTTCGGAAGCCTACCATGACTACTTCCGCTGGCCTCTGCACGAGCGACACGTCTATGAACAGTGGCGCCAGGCGACGCCCTGGGGGCAGCTCTTTGATCGCTATCTAGCGGAGGGGCACCTGCGTTAGCCTGCCGGCGCTGGAGCTGCGAGGAAAGCAACGGGCCTCAGGGTTTACCCCTGAGGCCCGACCTGTTATCAGCCTTTGCTGGATCGGCCGATAGCGGCCCTGATGAACTCGCGAAAGAGCGGATGCGGGCGATCCGGGCGCGTCTTGAACTCCGGATGGAACTGGCAGCCAACCATCCACGGGTGATCGCCGACCTCGCCCATCTCTACGAGCATGTCGTCGGGCGAAACTCCACTCCAAACCAACCCCGCCTCGCGCAGTTGCTCGCGGTAATCGTTGTTGATCTCCCAGCGGTGGCGATGGCGCTCGTCTACCTGACCGGCATCGTAAGCAGACTGCGCCAGCGTGCCGCTCTGGAGCACGCAGGGATACCGCCCGAGCCGCATCGTTCCGCCCTTGTCTGCGATTCCCCGCTGTTGCAGCATGAGATCGACCACCGGATGCGGTGTGCTCTCGTCCATCTCGGTGCTGTTCGCTCCCTCCAGCCCCAGCACATTCCGGGCGTAGTCAATGACCATGACCTGAAGACCCAGGCACAGCCCAAGATAGGGCACGCGGTTCTCCCGCGCGTAGCGGGCCACGGCGATCATCCCTTCGACTCCCCGTGGCCCAAAGCCGCCGGGCACGATGATCCCGTCTGCCAGAGCCACGGACTCTGAAATGGCGCCGTGCTCCAGATCCTCAGAGTTCACCCAGTCAATGGATACGCGCTTGCCGTGCGCGGCGGCGGCGTGCACCAGCGCCTCCGCGACGCTCAAGTACGCATCATGCAGGCCCACGTATTTCCCGACCAGCGCTACGCGCACCTCCCCTTGGGGATTGAGCAGCCGGGACACCACGTCTCGCCAGCCGTTTAGCTGGGGCTCGGCGGCGTCGAGCTTGAGCCTCTCGACGAGATAGTCGCCCAGACCGTACTCCTCCAGCGTGATCGGAACTTGATAGATCGTGCGGGTGGTCTCCAGAGGAATCACCGCTTTGCGATCTACGGCACCAAAGAGGGCGATTTTGTCGAGGAGGTCGTCGCCGATTGGATAGTCGGCGCGGCACAGGAGCACGTCCGGGCTGATGCCGATGCTGCGGAGCTCTGCAACGCTGTGTTGCGTCGGTTTGGTCTTGAGTTCGTCGGTGGCTCCGATGTGAGGCAGAAGCGTGATATGAACGTAGCAGCAGTTGTCGCCGCCCACGTCTCGACGCATTTGGCGGATCGCCTCCAGGAATGGCAGGCTCTCGATGTCGCCCACGGTGCCACCGATCTCAACAATGGCGACATCGGCGTTGCTTTCCTCTGCCGACGACCGTATGTGATGCTTGATCTCGTCAGTGATGTGGGGAATAACCTGGACGGTGCCACCGAGAAAGTCGCCATGGCGCTCGCGGGCGATCACTTCGGCATAGATGCGCCCGCTGGTCACATTGGCATGACGCCCGAGTTGCACATCGGTGAAGCGTTCATAGTGGCCGAGATCCAGGTCCGTCTCGGTGCCATCCTCCAGCACGTACACTTCGCCATGCTGAAGGGGGGACATGGTGCCGGGGTCAAAGTTGATGTAGGGATCCAGTTTTTGCAGCGTGACACGCACGCCGCGGGACTTTAGGATCCGGCCGATCGAGGCTGCGGCCACGCCCTTGCCGACTGAAGAGACGACGCCACCGGTCACAAAAACAAAGCGGGTCATGCATGCCCTCCGTGCTGGTGTGGGGCGTGCTGCCCGGGAAGTCATTCTAGTCCCGGCCGCCCCTCGCTCCAAATCACCTCCGAATCGCAGTCTCCCGGCGTGCGCAGAGAGAGCCCGGCGACGACCTGCCCCGTTGACACGCTCGCACGGCTGCTCGTATACTCGCCGCACTTGAGGGGAGACGATGCTCCATGTCCGACCAACACCCTTGGATACGCCGTAACCTGGTTCTCCTGACGATCGACTTTGTGTCTTTCTCGGTGGGTTTCACCTTCTTCGACCCGCTCGTCATCCTGCCGGCGTTCACGCGGCTCCTCACCGGCTCTGAGTTGTTGGTGGGTGCCCTCGCGGCACTCCGGATCGTGTTCATTACACTGCCCCAGGTGTTCGCCGCATCCGTTCTGGCCGCCAGTCCCAAGAAGCAACCGCTCCTCGTGTGGTCAAGCGCCGGTGGCAGGCTCCCCGTTGTCATTATGGCGTTGGTCACGCTCTTGTTCGGATCCCGATTTCCCTGGCTGGTCGTGGGTGTGATGCTTCTCGCCGTGGCTTTGTTCAACACGTCGGAAGGGCTTAACTCGATCACCTGGCCCGACATCGTGGGCAAGCTGCTGCCGGCCCGCATACGGGGGCGCTTTCTGGGCACCGGGCAGTTGCTCTCATCGTTAGGCGCGCTGGCGGCCGGTTACCTGGTTCAACGGATCCTCGCATTGGAGGAACTGCCCTTTCCGCGGAGCTGGGCCCTGTTGTTCGGCTGCGCATCGATCGGCCTCTTTGGCTCCGTCCTGGCGTGCTCCCTGCTGCGCGAGCGCCCCGGCGCAACCGCCTCCGCTCATGTTGATGTGCGGCGCAGCATCGCCTCGCTCGGCAGGTATCTGCGCGCGGATGCGCGGCTGCGGCGTGTTGTCATTGTCGAGATTCTGTTGGGCATCGCCAGTTCGGTCTTTACCTTCTTTGTACTGAGGGCGCAAGACCTGGTCCCCCAGGCACAGAGCGCGCTCGGTACCTACCTCATCGTACAGAACCTGGGCGGCATGCTCGCGGCCGCGATATGCGGCAACATCGTGGATCACGTGGGCAGCTGGGCGGCCGTGCGCGTCACAACCGTGATGGAGACGCTCACTCTGGCCCTCGTCACCTTTGCGCCTCTTCTGGGCGCGACCTACCTGGTGTACCTCGGCGCCTTTGCGTTGCTCGGTTTCGTAACGGGCAGTTCATGGTGGACCTTTACCGCCTACCTCATGGACATCGCCGATGAGGAGCACCGCCCGTCGTATCTCGCCGCCAGCGGTGTGCTCAAGGCCCCGCTGTTTGTGGCCTCGCTGCTCGCCGGCGTCGGCTACCGTGCTGCCACGCCTGAAGTGCTCTTTGGCCTGGCGCTGCTCTTTTCAATTGCGGCGCTGGCCGTGAGCCTGACTCTGACGCGCATGCGCGCTGGCGTACCCGTCGAATGATCGCGGTGCAGCCCTTATACGGCCGGAGGATAACACAAGGCATGGCGAAGTGCCATCGCCTCATGGCCCAAATGTCGATCCTGTAGCCGGTGGGTTCCACCCGGCCAGGGCACATGGAGTGAGACAAGTTGCTCAAGGATACGTATCTCCGATGTCGAACCTGCGGAAACAGCTTCCTGGTCACGAGCGCGCAACGACAGCTGCTGGCCGCGCGGTCAGCGCCCTTGCCCGAACGGTGTCCTGCCTGCTCGGCGCTGGAGGGTCTGGCGGAAAGGCACACCGGTCGGCTGGTGCGGTATGACCGGAGCCGCGGGTTTGGCTTTATCCAGGATGATGCAGGCGGATCTGTGTTCGTACATGCCTCTGCCCTGGGTCTCCGGCGCGGCGCTCGTCCCCCCGTGGGCAGCCCTCTCACGTATTATGTCGAGCATACGGAGCGCGGACTGCGCGCGGTGGCTGTCCGAGTGAGCGATCAGCCGCTGCTGCCTGGTGCTCCGTCGGATTGAGGGTTGGCCGCCTGCGCGTCCCCATGCTATAATCGCTTGTCGAGCAAGATCCGCGCCTCGGGTGCAGAGTCCAGCCGGGATAACACATGTGGCTCAAACCGTCCGGTTACATCGCTAGTGCCGTTGCAGCTGGGGCCGTGGCAGCGGCCGGTGTGAGTGCCGCCGTTGCGCAGGCGCACTCCCTGTTGGTCCTCTGGGTGCTCGTAGATTTGTGCATGGGTACTTTGGCCCGCAGCGTTCGCGTTCTGGCTCGTGGCAGTGCGCGCCGCTCCAACTCGCCGGAGAGGCACCCTCTCTTCCCCGCCTGGAGTGCGGTGATCGGGTCACTGGCCGTGGGCGCAGGACTCTCTCTGACCGTGCCGGTGCCGCTGCGTGTCGCAGCCGGTGCGGTCGCGCTGCTTACGATCCTGGTGGGGCTGGGCATGCGGGGAATCTCAGTGCGGCGGGCGGAGGCTCTGGCCGGGGGGCTGCTGGTGGTGGCGGCCTGGACGATGTCCTGCTTGCTGCTGGACGGTCTCCCTCCTCTGTGTCTGGGCTTGGGTGCACTGGCGGGCCTGGGCACGCTGGCTCGGCTCTGGGAGGGTGCGGCGTCGCGCCCGTGGGGTCTGTGGCTGTGCCGCCTGAGCTGGGCCGGTCTGGCGGGGATTCTCGTGGCTGCAAAGCAGCCGCTCTTGGGGGGGATCGTGGTTCTTACGGCCTGCGCTGACGAGTTGCTTCGTCTTCAGCCGGCCCGGCGTGCACGAGCCGGCGCGCTGGCCGATGTAGCGTGGGCCTCGGCCTGGTTCCTCGTGGCCTTTGCCTCCACCTACTGGGCGACGTGATGGCGATCTGGATCTTGCCCGCTGTGGCGCTGGTCGCCGCCCTGCTCTACTGGCTGCTCATCATCACGGAGGGGACCTACCTCGGTACACGCGCGGTCGTCGTGATGTATGATTGGACGGCGCGCAGGTATAATCGGATCAAGCGGCTGCATTCGGTATACGAAGTGTACTTTTTGGGCGTACCGATGTTGGAGGCGCTGGCGGCCGTGCCGGATGCGCGCGTCCTGGATGTGGCGACGGGAACAGGGCGCCTGCCGGCCGCCCTTGTGACCGGCGACGGCTTTCCCGGCCAGATCGTCGGCGTGGACCACTCCAGGCCGATGTTGGTGGAGGCTGCCGGCGCCCTGGATCCGGGCCTCTCTCAGGTCGCCTGGGTACAGGGTGACGCCCATGCGCTGATGTTTGCGGATGCCGTCTTTGATGGCGTTGCTTGTCTGGAAGCGCTAGAGTTCATGCGTGATCCGCGTGCCGTGGTACGAGAGATGATTCGAGTGCTCAAGCCGGGAGGCATCATGCTGGTCTCCAACCGGATCGGCTGGGAGTCCTGGTTCTTCCCGGGGCGATACTGTCGGCGTGGCGCGATGGAGAGGCTGCTGCGGCGTGACGGTATGGAGGCCATCGATACCCATCTATGGCAGACCTATTACGATCTGATATGGTGCGCCAAGCCTCGCGCTGGAATACCTGAGGATTTGAGGGGGGCAGATGAAGCGTGATTTCGTGGCTTTGGAGGACCTGCGGCCGGAGGAACTGCGCGAGATACTGGATCTGGCCGTCTCGATGAAGCGAGATTGGGTCGCTGGCCGGCGCGCCCCCCTCCTGCCGGAGCGCACGCTCTCCATGATCTTTCAAAAGCCCTCTCTGCGCACTCGCACGTCCTTTGACATCGGCATGTACCAACTGGGGGGCCATGCTGTGTATCTGTCGCCGGACGAGATCCAGCTTGGCCACCGCGAGAGCATCGCCGATGCTGCGCGCGTACTGAGCCGCTACAGCGACGCAATCATGGCGCGTGTCTTTGCACATAGCGATGTGGTGGATCTGGCGCGCTGGGCCTCGGTACCGGTGATCAACGGTCTGTCGGACTATGATCATCCTTGCCAGGGAGTTGCCGATTTCCTGACCATCCTGCAACGGCTCGGGCAGTTGAAGGATGTGCGTCTGACCTACCTCGGGGACGGCAATAATGTGCTTCACTCCCTGCTGATTGGCGGTGCCATGCTCGGCATGCACATCGTGGCCGCTACGCCTGTGGATTACCGGCCTCTCCCCGGTGTTGTCCAGAAGGCCGAGGCGTTGGCCCGTTCGTCCGGAGGGAGCGTCACGCTCACCGCCGATCCCATCGAGGCCGTGCGCGAGGCTCACGTGCTCTACACGGATACATGGACCAGCATGGGGCAGGAAGAAGAGGCGGCTGCGCGGCGCCAAGTGTTCCCTGCCTACCAGATCAACGACGCGCTGTTGGCAAGGGGCGCCGCGATAGAGGGCGTTATGCATTGCTTGCCCGCTCATCGCGGTGAGGAGATCACCGATGCAGTCGCTGATGGTGAACGGTCCTGGCTCTGGGATCAGGCCGAAAACCGCCTGCACGGGCAGAAGGCGATTCTGGTGCATCTGCTGAAGGAGTAACGCGTGGCCAACATCCTGTGGCTCCTGTCCAGGCTGGATCTGCGCAATCTCATCGACATCCTGTTGGTGGCTGGCATCATCTACGGCGTGCTGGTAATGGTCCAGGGCACCCAGGCGGTGCAGCTCTTGCGTGGTGTGATCCTGTTGGCGATGGCCGTGTCGCTTTTTGGCAGCATCGCCGACCTGACGGCGATCAACTGGCTGCTGCGCAGCACGGGGCAGGCGCTGTTGGTGGTGGTGGCGATCGTCCTCCAGCCGGAGCTTCGTCGAGCACTGGACCGGCTTGGGCGTGCCGGGGGCATCACCCTGTGGACGAGCGGTCGCGAGATCCAGATCGACCGCGTGATCGCGGAGATCGCTTCCGCCTGCCGGCGCCTGTCGGAGAGACGCCACGGGGCGCTGATCGTGATCGAGCGTGACACGGGCCTGCAGGATCATATCGATACCGGCGTGCTCGTGGACAGCGCTGTGGCCGGGCCGCTTCTGCAGACGGTGTTCTACCCGAACACGGCGCTCCACGACGGCGCGGTGATCATCCGCGGTGACCGTATTGTCGCCGCCTCATGTGTGCTCCCTCTGGCAGAGACCATCGTCTCGGACAGCCACCTCGGTACCCGACATCGGGCAGCGGTGGGCATCACCGAACAGACCGACGCCATCGCCGTTGTGGTCAGCGAAGAGACGGGAATCATATCGATGGCGCGCAACGGGCGCATCGTCAGGCATCTCGATGAACGCAGGCTGACGACCCTGCTCCAGGCGCTTCTCAGGCCTCGCCGCGAGAACTCTGGCGTGTTGAGCCGCAACCATCGGGCAGAAGGCGGCGGCACTGAAGGATCGACATAGGTTGAGCGAGAGCGGAGCACTCCCTTGAACAAGCAGACGCTGGAGCGCATCGGTACGGCTATGCTGGCCTTGGCGTTGTCCCTGATCATCTGGGTCAACGCCACGTACGAGACCGACAAGCCTAGCGAGGACTATTTCCCCGCGGAGATTCCGATTCAGGTCCTGGGCAGGCCCGACGACCTTGCGGTCATGAATGGATCCGCGGATACAGTTCGTGTCCGCATACGTGCGTTTGCCTCAAGTTGGGAGACCCTGACGGAGGATGACTTTGTCGCCAGCGCCGACTGGAGCGATCTCACCACCGGAGTCCACGTGATTCCGATCAACGTCGTGGTGTCCGACCCCACGGTAACGATCGTGAGCGTGCATCCGCAAGCCATGACGGTGCGCGTCGAGTTGCTCGCCACGAGCCTGCGGACGGTCGATATCCGCGTGTTGGGCGATAACGAGATTCCTATGGGATACAGGGCATCTGCACCAGTGGCCAATCCCGACGAGGTGACGATCTCTGGCCCCTCTACCGAGATCGACAAGGTGGTGAGGGTCGAGGGTGAGGTCTCGGTGGTGGGCCAACGGGCAGATCTGGACCGGCTGGTTACGCTGCGGCCACTGGACAGCGGTGGGCAGATCGTGGAGTCGGTGGATATCAACCCCGCTGCCGTGCGCGTCCAGGTAATGATCGAAAAGCGTGAGGACTACCGCGAAGTGGCCGTCCGGGTGCGGACGACCGGCCAGCCCGCCCGCGGCTATTTTGTCAGCAGCGTCAACGTGCTTCCTGCCACCGTCACGCTGGTGGGGCCTCCGGCGGCGATCGAGGCTTTGGGCAGCCTGGTGGAGACACTGGAGGATCTCGACGTGACCCAGGCCAACCGCATGGTTGCTGCACGCATGGAGCTGGACCTCCCAGAGGGCGTCTCCGTGATGGGCGCCCCCGCAGGCGAACCCTATGAAGTGCTGGTGACCGTAGGCATCGATGCCGTGACTGGCGGCACGACGGTGGAGCTCCCCCTGCGTGCGCAGCGCCTCCAGGAGGGGCTACAGGTCGGGCAGTTCGTGCCCGTGATCGACGTAATCCTCACCGGGCCAGCGGTGGTGCTTGACGAGTTGCAGACGGATCGCCTGAGTGCCGTGCTGGATCTCAGCGGGCTCGGTCCGGGAACCCACCAGATCCGGCCCATCGTGAATATCAATACCGACGGGGCCCCGGATCTCGCGGACCTTGAAGTCAAAGACGTGCTACCGCAGTACGTGGAAGTGACGATCACCGAGATCGCAACGCCTGCGCCAACGCCCTCGGCGCGTGCAACGCCCACACCCTGATCTATAGATACGGAGTGATATGTCCTCAAAACCCGTGCTGGCCTTGGTTGGCCGGCCCAACGTAGGCAAGTCTACCCTGTTCAACCGCCTTGTGGGCGGTCGCCAGGCGATCGTGGAGGACACGCCGGGCACCACGCGCGACAGGCACTATGCCGACGCCGAGTGGGGCGGGCGCGTTTTCTCCATTATCGATACTGGCGGCCTCATCCTTGCTGATACGGACAACCTCACCGAGCAGGTGCGGGCCCAGGCGGAGGTCGCCATTCAGGAGGCGGACGCTATCGTCTTCCTGACCGACGTCCTGGATGGTGTGACGGCAGACGACTACCTGATCGCTGATCTCTTGAGGCGGACAGAGAAGCCTGTTCTGCTGGTGGTCAACAAGGTGGACAGCCAGAAGCGTGATCTGGGAGCGCTCGAGTTCTACGCGCTTGGACTGGGCGATCCACTGTCGATCTCGGCCGAGCGCGGGCTGAACACCGGAGACCTGCTGGATGCGATCATCAAAGTGCTGCCCGATGCCCCCGCTGAAGAGGAGGACGCTGACGCCGTCCACATTGCGCTCGTAGGACGCACGAACGTCGGCAAGTCATCGCTCCTCAACCGTCTTCTGGGTGAGGAGCGCGTGATTGTGTCCGATATTCCGGGTACCACGCGCGACACCATTGACACGCGCCTCAGCTATGATGGCCAGGATATCGTTCTCATCGATACGGCCGGGATTCGGAGGCGCGGCCGCATCGAGCAAGGCATCGAAAAGTACAGCGTCTTGCGCTCGATGCGAGCGATTGCGCGCGCGGACGTCACGCTGCTGATCGTCGATGCGACCGAGGGGGTGACGGCGCAGGATGCACATATCGCAGGGTATGTGCTGGAGGAGCGAAAGAGCGTCGTCGTCGTCGTCAACAAGTGGGATCTGGTGGAAAAGGACAGCCACACCCTCGCTGCCTATCAGCAGTACGTTCTGGATGAGCTCAAGTTCATGCCCTGGGTGCCGGTGGTGTTCGTCTCGGCCCTGACAGGCCAGCGCGTGACGCGCCTGATGCCTATCGCCATGCGGGTCTATGAAGAGCGTCATGCTCGGATCACGACGGGGCGCCTGAACGCCCTCATGCGAGATGCCATCGCCAAGAGCTCCCCACCCACCTCTGCGGGCCGCAAACTGCGTTTCTACTATGGCACCCAGGCGAGCGGCGATCCGCCCAACTTTGTGTTCTTTGTAAACGACCCGGAGCTTGTGCACTTTGGCTACCGGCGCTACCTGGAGAACCGCATTCGCGAGGCGTACGCCTTTGAGGGCACGCCCATCGAACTCACGTTCAGAGGGCGTGAGCCGGAACGGGATTAGGCGTCCGGTAGCGGGCACAGACATAGGAGCCCGCCCCGAGCAGACGTGCTCAACGCAGTTGCAGGATGAGGACGTCCTTCGGCGCCAGCGTCAGCGTGCCCGCCATCTCGCGGCCGGAGAGAAGGTCCTGGGCAGGCGAGGGCATGGTGAGCTGGCACTCGGTGTCGAGGTGGTTCAACACGAGCGTGTAGGTCCGTCCGCCGGCGCTGCGCTGCGCGATCTCCACGCCCTCGCACGCCTCCAGCGGCGCCCGGATGCCCTTTTCATCGCACAGTGTGAGGACGAGATCGGTGAGTAAAGACTGCTCCATGTCACTGGCGACGTACAGGGCCCGCCCCTCTCCAAAGGTGTGGTCTGTGATGGCCGGGTACCCGGCGTAGAACTCGCCCGCGAATTGGGCACGGGCCACGGCTCCCTCGAGATGAAGCAGGTCACACAGCACGTGTGCAGAATAGGTGCCGCTGATTCGTCCCCAGCGCTCTGTCGAGACGGGAACGCCCTGTCCCTCCAGGAGCGCATCGTGCTCCTCCACCCAGATCCCCAGCACTTGGCGCAGACCGCCTGGATAGCCTTCTCCTGTCGCCAGGTCGTTCTCATCGACGATGCCGCTAAAGTGCCCGACGACCAGTGTCCCACCCTGCCGGACGTATTCGGTCAAGCGCTCGGCGACGCCGGGGCGGAGCATGTACAGCATCGGCGCTATGACGATGTCGTAGCTTTCCAGCGCTGAATCCGGGCTGACGACGTCGGTGGCGATGTTCGCGCTCCACAGGGCTCTGTAGTACTTTTTGCAGCTCGCGACATAGTCCAGATCGCAGCTTGGCCGCACCGAGTAGTCGATCCCCCACCAGTTCTCCCAGTCAAACAGGACGGCACAGCGAGCGTTCTGCCGCGTGTCCACCAGCGCTTCTCCCAGGGACTCGAGCTCTGCACCCAGGCTGGCTACCTCCTGAAATACGCGTGTGCGCTCGTGGCCCACATGGTCGACGATCGCCCCGTGCATCTTCTCCGGCCCTCCACGAGCCCGTCGGAACTGGAAGAACATGACGGTGTCCGCACCGTGGGCCACGGCCTGGTAGCTCCAAAGCCGCATCACGCCTGGGCGCTTGAGTTGGTTTCTGGGCATCCAGTTCACCTGGCTTGGCGTCTGTTCCATCAGCATAAAGGGCTGCCCGCCCCGCAGCCCGCGCATCAACTCATGCTTGAAGGCGACGCTGCTGGGGTGTTCGTCCGGGAAGGGGTAGCTGTCCCATGAGACGACATCGAGATAGGGCGCCCAGCTGTGGTAGTTGAGTGGCCTAAAGTGTCCCATGAGGTTCGTGGTGATCGCCACATCCGGGCAGACGGACCTGATCGCGTCATACTCGTTTCGATAGCAGGCGAGCAGCGAGTCGTTCTGAAAGCGGTCATAGTCCAGGAGCATCGGCATGTTGTTACGCTCGCCGTTGGTCGTCGGCGTCTCGATCTCGGCCCATTGGGTTAGCCCATGGCTCCAAAAGTTGTTGTTCCAAGCGGCGTTGACGGCATCCAGCGATCCATACCTCGCCTTGAGCCAGTCACGAAAGGCCTCGGCACAGAGCTCACAGTAGCAGTGCGTACCGTACTCGTTAGCGATGTGCCAGGCGACGAGGGCGGAATGATCCTTGTAGCGTGTGGCCAGGCGCAGTGTTAGCTCGCGCGATAGCCGCCTGTAAGTCGGGCTGTTCGGGCAAAAGTTGGTACGCCCTCCGTGCTTGTGCCGGATGCCCTGTACGTCGGTGCGCAGGATGTCCGGATACCGCAGTGACATCCAGGCCGGTTGGGCGGCGGTCGAGGTCGCGATACACGCATAGACGCCGGCCGATGCGAGTTTGTCCAGGATTCGATCCAGCCAGGCAAAGTCGTACCGGTCCTCGACGGGTTGCAGCAGGGTCCAGCTGAACACTGGCAGGGTGACCACATCCACATGCGCGAGCTTCATCAGCTGCACGTCTTCGTCCCAGACTTCCTCGGGCCATTGGTCGGGGTTGTAGTCGGCGCCGTACCAGATCTTGTCGAGTTTGTGGCTGATCATGTGGTCTCCCCCTTGCCTGCACAACGCCGGGTAACCCGCGCGTGGCTAGTGCCCGTCGTCCGTCTCCACATCGCCGATCATGGACCAGGGGCCCGTCCAGGTGATACGGACCCGCGCGAGGCGGCCCCTCCAGTCAGCTGGATCGTCAAAAAAGACGAGTTTGTTGCTGGCTGTTCGGCCGCGCCATCGGCCCCGCTGGCGATCCTCCACCAGGATCTCTACGGTCCTGCCCCGGAGGCGCGCATTGATTTCGCCGGTGATCTCGGTCTGCAGACTCTCCAGCGCGAGCCGTCGGCGTTCCTTTTCCTCTGGTGGCACGTCGTCCGGCCACGTCGCGGCCGCCGTTCCTGTGCGAACGGAATAGGCTGCGATGTGCACCTGGTCAAAACGGAGCTCCCGTGCGAGCTCCAGGGTTCTCTCGAACTGCTCCTCGGTCTCGCCGCAAAAACCTACGATGATATCGGTGTTGATGGCTGCGCCGGGTATGGCGGCACGGATGCGGGCCACGACGTCTCGGTAGCGATCGATTGTGTACCCTCGCGCCATCCGCCGCAGCACAGCGTCATCTCCCGCCTGTACCGGAAGCTCCCACGACGGGCAAACCTTGCCGAGCTGAGCGGCAGCGTCGATGATCCGCTGGCTCATCTCGCGAGGATGCGAGGTCAGGAAGCGCAATCGGAGCAGCCCGGGGATCTCATGCACGGCAGCAAGCACATCCGCGAGGTCCACACCGTCGTCCAGATCCGAACCGTAGGCGTCCACGTTCTGCCCAAGAAGGGTGATCTCTCGCGCTCCCCGTGAGACCAGATCCCGTGCTTCGGCAAGGATGTCGCTCAGCGGACGGCTTTGCTGTGGTCCGCGGCGTTCGGTGATGATGCAGTAGGTGCAGTGGTGGTCACAGCCATAGCTGATCGGCACCATCTCGCTCACCTGAACCGCCCGCAGAGGGCCCGATAGCTGTCCTTCCCCGTGCCGGCCATCCAGATAGGAGAGCAGGCCCTGGACGTCCGAGGGTGCAAAGAACCCGTCCACGTCACGAAAGCGAGCCGAGAGCTCGACAGCATCGCCGACAATGCAACCCATGACGAGGAGTATCCGGCGGTGCTCCGGATCTCGAGCCAATGGCTCCAGCGATGATAGCCTCCCGACCACCTTGTCCTCGGCGCTCTGCCGGACGACGCAGGTGTTGAGGATCAGCACGTCGGCATCTTCCGGCCGGCGGGAAGCGGCGTAGCCCCGCGCCTCCAGCGCTTCTGCCAGACGCCGCGAGTCCGCTTGATTCATCTGGCAGCCGATGGTCCACAGATAGTACCGGCGCGCAGCATCCGTCGGTGGATCACCGGTGGTTGCGTCTGCATCGATACCCGCACTAGGAGGCATGGACCGATTCTCTGGTCGAATCTGGCTCCGAAACCGTCTCGGCGGGCGCCGTGCTCGACACACCCAGGAGCGGTCGCAGGAACTGACCTGTATAGGATTCGGCTACGCTGGCGACCTGCTCGGGCGTCCCCGTGGTAACGATCCGGCCGCCGGCATCGCCGCCATCGGGACCCAGATCGATGATCCAATCGGCGCTCTTGATCACATCCAGGTTGTGCTCAATGATGACGACGGTGTTTCCCGCATCGACGAGCCGCGAGAGCACCGTCAGAAGCCGGTCCACATCGGCCATGTGCAGGCCCACGGTTGGCTCATCGAGGATGTAAAAGGTCTGGCCCGTCGCGCGTCTGGCTAGCTCACGCGCCAGCTTGACGCGCTGAGCTTCGCCTCCGGACAGCGTTGTGGCTGGTTGGCCCAGTCGCACGTAGCCCAACCCGACCTCATGGAGCGTCTCCAGGCGGGGGCGGATGCGGGGCTGGTTCTCAAAGAATCCCAGCGCCTCGTCCACCGTCATATCCAGCGCGTCGGCGATGCTGGCACCCTTGTAGCGGATCTCTAGCGCCTCGCGGTTGTATCTCTTGCCATGGCAGACTTCGCATGGGACGTAGACGTCCGGCAGGAACTGCATCTCTATGCGGATGATCCCGGCCCCCTGGCACGCTTCACAGCGCCCGCCCCGTACGTTAAAGGAGAACCGTCCTGCCTTATAGCCACGGATCTTGGCCTCTGGCAGCGTGGCGTACAGTTCCCGCAGCGGACCAAAGATGCCTGTATAGGTCGCCGGATTGGACCGCGGCGTGCGCCCGATGGGCGATTGGTCGATATTGATGACTTTGTCGAGATACTCAAGCCCGAGCATCTCGTCGTGCTCAGCGGGATGCTCCATCGCGCGATTCAGGTCGCGCGCCAGTCGCTTCTCGACGATCTCCATCAGCAGGCTGCTCTTGCCCGATCCGGAGACTCCGGTGATCGCTACAAGACGTCCGAGGGGGATCTCGGCGTCGATGTTCTTGAGGTTGTTGGCTCGCGCACCCACCACGCGCAGAACCTTGCCGTTACCGCTTCGGCGCCGGCGTGGCACGGGGACGGCCCGGGCGCCACTGATATACTGGCCGGTGGCCGACTCCTGGCAGGCGATGATGTCCTGCAGCGTGCCCTGAGCCGTGACATAGCCCCCGCGCTCACCGGCTCCCGGGCCCAGATCGACCACCCAATCCGCAGCACGGATGGTGGCCTCATCATGCTCTACCACGAGCACAGAATTGCCGAGGTCGCGCAGGCGGAGCAACGTATCGATCAGCTTCTCATTGTCTCTCTGATGCAGACCGATGCTGGGCTCATCGAGCACATAGAGTACACCGACGAGTTGCGAGCCGATCTGGGTGGCGAGGCGGATGCGCTGTCCCTCCCCGCCCGATAGCGACGCTGCACCCCGGGCGAGCGTGAGATAATGCAGCCCGACGTCCTGCAGGAACCCGAGGCGAGACTCTAGCTCCTTGAGGATTTGGCGGGCGATCAGTTCATCGCGCTCGGAGAACTGGCCCGCCAGGGACTGGACAAAACCCATGCTCTGGCCGATGGGCAACTGAGTGACCTCATAGATGTTCCGTCCACCCACGGTCACTGCCAGGCTCTCCGGCTTGAGCCGCTTGCCCTCACACGTGGGGCACGGCCGCTCCGTCATAAAGCTCTCGATCCAGCGTCTGATGCCGTCTGAACCGGTATCGTGATGCCGGCGCATCAGGTTGGGGATAACGCCTTCTACCGCCGAACGGTGTTGACGTTCCTCTCCCTGATGATTGACGTACCGCACGGTGACTGATTGCCCCCGGCTACCATATAGCACAGCGCGCCGGAACTCGGCTGGCAGCTGAGACCAGGGTGTATCCATTGATTGGCCATAGTGGTCGGCCACCGCCTGAAGCAAGCGGCGGTAGTACCCGTCGGCCTTGACAGCGGTGGCCCAGGGAGCGACGGCTCCGTCGTCTATCGAGAGCGAGTGGTCCGGCACGATCAGGGCGGGATCGATCTCGGCCTTGTATCCAAGGCCGGTGCAATCGGGACAGGCCCCATGGGGGCTGTTGAAGGAAAAGGTGCGCGGCTCGATCTCGGGCATCGTCGATCCGTGCTCGGGGCAGGCATAGTTCTGCGAGAACAGGATCTCCTCGCCCTCTACGATTACCACGCGAAGCACGCCGTCGCCGAGTTCGAGTGACGTCTCCACCGAGTCGTTCAAACGGGCCCGATCGGAATCGGCGGCGTCATCGTCTCCCGCGGCGTATCTCCGGATCACCAGGCGATCCACTACGACCTCGATGGTGTGCATCTTGTACCGGTCCAGCACGATCTCGTGGTCCAGTTCGATGATCTCGCCGTTGATACGGGCGCGCACGTACCCGGCCTTGACGAGGTCGTCCAGCAGCCGTTTGTGCTCCCCTTTTCGGTCCTTGATCATCGGCGCGAGCAGCATGATGCGCGTGCCATCGGGAAGCGAGCGGATCTCGTCCACGATCTGTTGTACCGTCTGGCGGGTGATCTCTCGCCCGCAGATGGGGCAGTGCGGGGTGCCCACGCGGGCGTAGAGGAGCCGGAGATAATCATAGATCTCGGTCACCGTGCCCACGGTGGAACGCGGGCTCCGGCTCGTGCTTCGCTGGTCGATGCTAATGGCTGGCGACAAGCCCTCGATATGGTCCAGGTCGGGCTTGTCCATGCGCCCCAGGAACTGCCGCGCGTAGGCCGAAAGCGACTCTACATACCGGCGCTGCCCTTCGGCGTAGATGGTGTCGAACGCCAGGGAGGACTTGCCCGAACCTGAAAGCCCGGTGATCACCACGAGCTTGTCCCGGGGGATGTCGATATCGATGTTCTTGAGGTTGTGCTCGCGGGCACCACGAATACGGATGTCGTTATGTAGCATGCCTGCTCCTGCAGAACCTGAGTGCGAAACCCGATTATAGCCCAGTCCCCGCTCTCTCTCAACCGGAGGCGTGCCGCTGAGGCTGGATCGACACGCACATCCTAGTAGACGCGATCGAGTTCCTGGCGCCAGCCGTGCTCCAGCCCCAGGGCGTCGGCCGCATCCAGGACACGAGCATACTCCCGGTGGTACAGGCGCCGGCCCAGTACAGGGTGATCCACGACCTGGTGCGCGGGGAAATACTGGGACATGAGACTGACGTGGATCCGTGGAGTCAGAGCCTGCGCAATCCACTTGAGCACCTCGATGCTCTGGGATAGCTCCCCAGGCAACACAAGGTGGCGGACAATCATCCCGCGCCTGGCGATCCCGGCCTCATCCACGAGCAACTCTGTGCCGACCTGGCGCCTTATCTCCAGCAACGCTGCCCGGTTGGCCTCCACGTATCCCACGAACCCCGAAAGCTCCAGTGCAACAGAGTCATCCGCGTACTTGGCATCGGGAAGATAGATGTCGACGATCCCGTCCAGCAAGGAGAGAGCCTCGAGGCTGTCATACCCGCTGGTGTTGTACAGGATCGGGATGTGCAAGCCCTGCGGGAGGGCGAGCGAGACGGCCTCGATGATGCTCGGCACATAGTGTGTAGGCGTGACCAAGTTGATGTTGTGGCACCCCTTGCGCTGCAGGGCCAGCATCGCCTCGGCCAGGCGCCCCGTGCTCCATTCGTTACCTGTGCCCAGCTGGCTGATGGGATAGTTCTGGCAGAACAGGCAAGCCCCGGTGCAGAAGGAGAAGAACACGGTGCCGGATCCGCGCGTTCCACTGATGGGCGGCTCCTCCCAGTGGTGCGGACCATGGCTGGCTACTCGCGGAGTGGCCCCCGCACCGCAAAAGCCAAGCTCACCGGCCAGCCTGTTTACGCCGCAGCGCCTCGGGCACAGCACGCACGCCTCCAGGAGCGCTCGTGCCCGTTCCACGCGGCGTCCGAGTTCGTCGGCCCCCAGCGATACGTAGGCAGGAGGAGCATCCAGGCTGGAGAGAGGATCCATACGGGCTACCGCCGCTTTCGATCCATCTCGCGGTATCGTTCCCACTCTGGCCGCTCGTCCTGCGCCTGCAAGTCGCGCTGCAGCCCGAGAATCTGATCGCGCAGGAGCGCGGCCTTCTCAAACTCCAGATTCCTTGCAGCCGTCTTCATCTCCTCTTCCAGCACGCTGATCAGGTGCTGTGCTTCGTCTTCTAGCATCGACGCACCAGCCTGCCGCTTCTCCTCCGGCTCTGTGTGCAGCGAGTTTGTCAGCGAGTAGATCTCTTTAATAATGCTGGCTGGTGTGATGCTGTGGGCAAGGTTATATTCTTCCTGGATCGATCTTCGTCGATTCGTTTCTTCGATCGCCCTCCGCATCGAGTCCGTGATGGTATCCGCGTACATCACCACGCGACCGTTCACGTTTCGGGCAGCTCGCCCGATCGTCTGGATGAGCGAGTTGTCCGACCTCAGGAAGCCTTCCTTGTCGGCATCCAGGACGGCGACCAGCGAGACCTCCGGCAGGTCCAGCCCTTCACGCAGCAGGTTCACCCCGACAACGACGTCGTATACCCCGCCTCGCAGATCGCGCAGGATGTCCACGCGCTCGATGGTGGACACCTCCGAGTGCAGATAGTGCACGCTGAACCCCGCCTCGGCCAGATAGTCGGAGAGGTCCTCTGCCATGCGCTTGGTCAGCGTGGTTACCAGGGCGCGCTCTCCGCGCTGCGTAACGGCCCTCAACTCGCGGATCAGGTCGTCGATCTGTCCCTCGATCGGCCGGACCACCACGTCAGGGTCCACCAGGCCCGTCGGCCGGATGACCTGCTCAACGACGCGCGCACTCACCTGCCCCTCATACTCGCGCGGCGTAGCCGAGACAAAGATGCATTGGTTGACGTGATCCTCGAACTCTTCAAACGTGAGGGGCCGGTTGTCCATGGCCGAAGGCAGCCGGAAGCCAAAGTCCACGAGCACCTGCTTGCGGGCCCGGTCGCCGTTGTACATCCCCCGCACCTGAGGCACCGTCATGTGTGATTCGTCGATGAACATCAGGTAGTCTGCGGGGAAATAGTCCAGCAGTGTCCAGGGGGGCTCCCCAGGCTGACGCTGCGACAGATGCCGCGAATAGTTCTCGATGCCCGAGCAGTAGCCCATCTCGCGCAACATCTCGAGATCGTAACGGGTGCGCTGTTCCAGGCGCTGGGCCTCCAGCAGCAACTCCTGGCTCCTCAGATGGGCCAGCTGAGCTTCCAGCTCGCCCTCAATCGCTTCCAGCGCAGTCCCGAGCCGGTCCTGAGGCGTCACAAAGTGCTTGGCCGGGAAGATGCTCAGCGTGCTGTGCTCGCGGAGCAACTCCCCTGTGAGAGCATCAACCTCGGCCATCCGATCGACCGTATCCCCCCAGAATTCGATCCGGTACACCGTATCGCCATAGGCAGGCATGACTTCGACCGTATCGCCGCGCACGCGGAACCGGCCGGGGGCCAGCGACGCATCGTTCCTGTCGTAAAAGATGGCGACCAGGTGCCTGAGCAGCCGGTTCCGCTGTATCACCTCACCCCGCGCCATCTGGATCACCGCCTGCCCGTACTCGTCCGGATCCCCCAGGCCGTATATGCACGATACCGAGGCCACGATGATCACGTCGCGCCGGCTAAAGAGAGCGGAGGTCGCTGCCAGACGCATCCGCTCGATCTCTTCGTTGATCTGCGCATCCTTCTCGATATACGTGTCTGTGCGCGGGATGTAGGCCTCGGGCTGGTAATAGTCATAGTAGCTGACAAAGTAGGCGACAGCGTTCTCCGGGAAGAACTCGCGGAACTCTGAATAGAGCTGTGCCGCGAGTGTCTTGTTGTGGGCGATCACGAGGGTTGGACGCTGGACCGCCTGAATGATGTTGGCCATCACAAAGGTCTTTCCGGAACCGGTCACGCCCTTGAGGGTCTGATATCGGTCGGAGGCCTCGATGCCGCGGACCAGCGCGGAGATCGCCTCTGGCTGGTCACCAGTTGGCCGAAAGTCGCTTACTAGCTGGAACTCTGGCATGGACGTCCCACCTCCATGGCGTACGCGGTGCGGTGGAAGATGTTAGCACATCCGTTCGCATTCCTGCAAACTCGCTCTTCCCTGTGGGCTTATGCCTCAGGAGGCGGGGGTACGGGCCAGCAGCGAGCCAAAACCTGAAGGGCGCTCCTGCACACCGGACTGTTCACGGAGGGGGATCAGCGACAGGGCCCCGGAGGGACAGGTGGAAACGCACAGGCCGCAGCCCACGCAATGGCGCTCGTCCACCCGGGCGGGCCCAGCCTCGACTGCGATGGCGCCCACGTGGCATCGGGTGACGCAACGCCCGCACTGCACACAGGCCTCTGCGTCTACTCGGGCGACGTACTGGCTGGAGGCGATCACCCGCTCTTTACCGTGTGCGGTCATGGCGCGAAGAAAGACGCAGCAGCATGGGCAGCAGTTGCAGATGACCCGCGGATGGGTGCTGTTTTCGGTGAGGTGCATGAGGCCGAGCGCCTCGCTGTGTTCCAGAATGCCCAGAGCCTCCTCCGCTGTGATCTCCCGCCCGATCTCCCGGGCGATCATGTACTCCGCCACCTCATTGAGGCCCAGGCAAGTCTCGGTTGGGTTACCGCACAGGCGCTCTCTGGTACGGCAGGGGCAATGCTCCACCGACAGGCGCTGGGCCTGCCTGATCTCGTCGACGATGCGCTCGTATGGCAGGGCCGTGCGCTGATCGGTGACCTGCTCCAGAACCGGGACGACGCGGAAGGGCCGTTGATCCCGCTCGGGATAGTCGTGCTCATGCACCAGCTCCTGGTTGTAGAACCGCTGCCAGGTATCCAGGAACACGTGACCGTACTCGAGATATCGCCGGTCAAAGAGAACCAGATCCATCAAAACGCCGGCATTCTCGATCGGCAGGTAGCGCGGATCCGGCCCTACCTCCGGATCGATCACGACGAGCCCACGCGAGTAGAGCGCCTCCAGGCCCTTGCGGACCTCGGCAACCGGTTCCCCCGTGGATGCAGAAAGGCCGGCGGCCGTTGCTGGCAGCGCGGCGATCCACGTCGCCTCGCGCTCGTCGACCATCGTGTCCCACAGCGATAGCAGAGCCTCGGAGCCCGGGTAACCGAGCCGGGCCACGATACCTGTTAGTGCGCGGCGCTTGGCGTCCACACGACCTCCAGATGCTAGTGGCCATCGATGGCATCGTAGCGGCTGCTCAGCCCTTCGTCAATGCGCCAGCGCCGTGTGATCGCGTAGAGTCACGATCGTTGACAGATGACGAGAATCCGGTACCATGAAGGACGGTGTGCGCTGAGGCGCGCCCTTCCTCGCGTTGCCGCGGAACGGTTTGTTAAAGCTTCTCCGCCCTAGCCTGCCCACGCCAGAAAGGATATGCCATGACCCGAACCTTGGTCGAAAAGATCATCGGCGAGCATCTCGTAGAGGGACAGATGCTACCTGGAAGTGAGATCGGCCTGCGCATCGATCAGACACTGACCCAGGATGCCACCGGGACCATGACGTATCTGCAGTTCGAGGCCATCGGCATGGACCGAGTGCGGACGGAGCTATCGGTCAGTTATGTCGATCATAATATGCTGCAGACCGACTTTCGCAATGCGGACGATCATCGCTATCTGCAGACTGTTGCGGCGAGACACGGCATCCACTTCTCACGGCCTGGCAACGGCATCTGTCATCAGGTGCATCTGGAGCGTTTTGGAGCCCCTGGGAAGACGCTATTGGGTGCGGATAGCCACACGCCGACGGGCGGCGGGCTTGGCATGCTCGCCATTGGCTCGGGCGGGCTCGATGTGGCTGTGGCGATGGCCGGCCGCCCCTACTACCTCCCCATGCCCGAGGTCGTTCTCGTGCGGCTCCTTGGACAGATGTCCCCCTGGGTCTCGGCAAAGGATGTGATTCTGGAGCTGCTGCGGCGCCTTTCTGTCAAGGGCGGCGTTGGCCGCGTGTTTGAGTACGGTGGCCCCGGAATCGCGAGCCTGAGCGTCCCGCAGCGCGCGACGATCACCAATATGGGCGCGGAGTTGGGGGCCACCTCATCGCTCTTCCCCAGCGACGAGCAG
>Ga0123333_10000604_pt1 | contig 39706 bp, 28 predicted proteins | sample BioC12SIPDNA_3_FD_89957 | JGI IMG/M metagenome (GOLD analysis project Ga0123333, IMG submission 89957) | Anaerobic biogas reactor microbial communites from Washington, USA - Biogas_R2_B C12 SIP DNA | ecosystem: Engineered > Bioreactor > Anaerobic > Unclassified | place: Washington, USA...
CTGCTGCACCAGATCTCAGGCCTACTCCGCCTGCCCGCCATAAGGAAAGCAACCTACGGTGTCCTGACTGTCCTGCTACTTCTGGCGGGCGGGAGCTACCTCCGTCAACAGCGGCAGCTCTATTTGTCCCTAACAGGGCTCTACGCCGGAATCATGGACGCCTGCACGGCCCAAGGCCGAGGGTCTCAGCTGGGCCTGATCAACCTCCCGCGCGGGCTCTTCCGCGAGGACCGTACCTTTGCGCTGACGACGGACGATGTCCTCTTTATCCCACACTACTCGAATCTGACAGAGTTCCTGGCCGTCAATGGAGCAGCGTGCTCGGCGGAAGTCGCGACAGTGGCAAGTCTTTCCGTAGAGACAGAGCCCATCTGGCTCGCGCAGGGCGACACGCTCGGGCCGGAGAAGCTGCGCCTGTTCGCCCGCCAGCACGATGCCCTCTACCTGTCGCGCCCGGTGGGGGTGTCCGGGGGATGGGAACTGGTCGCATCGGGAGCGATCCTATCCGCCACCGGAGAGCCCTGTGAGATGGCGGCCTTCGAACCCGGGCCACTGCTCTGCGCGGCCGAGATCGTGCCGGTCGCCCAAGGCATCTGGCAACTGGCGCTCGAGTGGTTAGCCCGCGATCCGCAAGACGCCACCGTCTTTGTTCATGTCGTGGACGCCAGCGGAGCGCTGGTAGCCCAGGCGGACGGCGCGCCGGTGAGCGGCGCTCTGCCCTTCTCAGCCTTGATTCCCGGGGATCGCGTGCTGGACATCCGACGTCTGGATATCCCCCCGGAAGCGCTCCTGCCCGCACGTGTCTACCTCGGCCTGTACCTGGGCGACCAACGTCATCCCGTGCTGGCGGGTGGCATCGAACAGGCCGACGGTGCCGTCCTTGTCGCTGAGATCGCGCCCTAGACCCTTATCCGCCGAAAGAGCCACCACGCCAGGGCGGAAAAGCCCAGCGCCCACGCCACCATGATGCCGACGGGCTGCCAGACGGCGGAGAGCCCGGACCCGCGGATCAGGATGTCCTGGTACCCGCTCATCGCCTGTCCTGAAGGCGACGCGCGGCCAATCGCGGCAAAGGCCCCCCCGACCAGATCCAGCGGGAACCAGGTCCCCCCCAGCGCGGATAGGATAAACATCGCCAGCAGAGCAAACAATACGACCTGCGAATCGTCATTTGCCAGGATACCGATCGTCAGCCCGAGCCCGCCCACCCAGAGGCTGAGCGCCAGGGAGATCAGGAGCGTGGCCAGTGGCTCCCTCGCATAGTCCACGCCCAGGACGACTTGCCCAAAGACGACCAGCAACAGCACCTGCATCAGCGTGATGGCGAACATGCCCAGCGCATGCCCGAGGAGTATCTGCCAGCGCGTCAGGGACGTGGTGGCCATGCGCGCCAGCGTACCGGCCTTGCGTTCCGCCAGAAGCACGTTCGCAGAGGTCACAAGCGCCATGATCGCGAACATAACCAATATGCCGGGCGAAGCCATATTGTAGGGGTTATCTCCATACCAGGCCTCGCCCGTATCCTCTTGCGCGGCCAGCCGCACTAGCCCCGGGGAGCCCGCCCGCCCCCAGGCAGCCAGAGCGCTCTCAAACGCGCTGATATCCCATCCGGTGTCGCCAGATTCTGAGGCGACCAGACGCGCGATCTCCGCGGCGCTTGCCACCCGCGCGATGGGGATACGGACCGCCTGCACCAACGCCCGTCCTTCCGCGGTGCTCTGATCGGTGATCAGGACGGGCGACTGCGGGCTTGCATCAGCGGACCGATCGGAGTAGCCCGGGGCCACAAGGAGAACGCCGTTCAGGCTGCCGGAGCGCACCTTCTCATCGGCAACTTGCCTCCAGCCGGACGCAGCCGCTTTGGCGGCCGTGGCGGTATCCTGACTGAGGTCAACCAGGTGTATCCCCTCCATCTCTGAGACCATCTCGTAGAGCGCGTGAGAAAGGGCACCTTCAGTTCCTGCGTCCACCCAACCCAGCTCGATGAGCGACACCTCGGCCTCTCCCTCAGTCCCGCTACGGTAGGCAAACCCCATGAACAGCGTAAACACCAGCGGCATGCCCACGAGGAAGAGCAGTATGCGCCGGTCGCCCAGCATCTCGGCCAGATCTTTCAGGCAGATATCGATCACCCGCATGATGCCCCCTCAGGAGTAACGCCGCCGAAAGATGACTGCTCCCGCTGCAAACAGCACGGCCCCCAGCGCCGCCGTTACCAGCGCCTGTCCGATCACTTCGCCGGTTGCTGCGCCGGAGATTACCGCCCGCCACAAGGCAATGACCCGTCCCTGGGGGATGAACTGCGCCAGCGCCCGAAAGCCGGCGGGCATGGTCAGGTTGGCCGTGAAAAGGCCACCCAGCATGCCGAGGGCCGTCAGGACGCCACCCAGAACGACGCCCGCCTGAGCGGTCGTTCGCACCAGCGAGATCAGCAGCACGCCGAGCCCGCTAGCCACGATCACCTGCGAAGCCAGAGCGATCGCGACGGGAAGAGGTTGCCCCCAGTCCACTCCAAAGAGCAGCCTGCCAGCGGCGAGAAGCACCAGCCCCTGGAGCAGGACCGTAAGCGTCACGGCGATGAACTTGCCTCCCAGTATGACCGTTCGTGATGTGGGGGTCGTGAAGAGCCTCGCCAGCGTCCCCTGCTCGTCCTCTTGCAGCAGCGAAATCATAAAGTATGCGCCAGTGTGGATTGCGAAGAAGGCGATCTGGCCGACCATCATCACAGACATCATTGTGCCGACGGGCTCTACACTGCCATTGCCTGGGGCGCCGGGCTGCGCCACCACCAGCGCAGAAGTCTGAGATCCGTACGCAAGCCCACGCTGCAGCTCGGCGTACCAACCTACGTAGCGGGCCACCACCTCGGACAAGCGAGCACTCGGGATATAGGCCGACAGCGTCTCATGGGCCACGCGGCCGCTGATGACGCCGTCCAGGAGAGAGCGCACCATATCGCGCACGGCCTCCGGCCCAACGATCAGCGTTGGATCCCGCAGGATGGTGACCGGCTCGCTAGGCTGGCTGCCAAGAAAGTCCGCCGTAAAGCCCGCGGGGATCAGGACAGCCACACCGATCCTCTTGGCCTCCAGGGCGGCCTCTGCCGCTTCTGGGCTGGCCAAACGCGTCACCGAGATCCAGGAGCGAACCTCGTCACCATCGAGCATGGCCTCTACGGCGCCGCCCAGGCTCTCGTCCGGAGCCGCACCGGAAGGGGGAACGTCCTCGTTTACGACGCCCACGTTCACCGGGGCCGGGACGGCCTCAACCTGCTGGCGCCGCAGAGGAAAGTACATCAGAGTGCAGATGAGCAGCGGGGCCGCTACGGCCATTCCGAGGAGGAACAGATTGCGTGTTGCGCGCTTGAGGTCTTTTACCGCCAGATCTAGTATCTTCATGGCATGCTCCCTCAATCTCGCAGGGCGCGGCCCGTCAGGTAAAGGAAGACCGCTTCGAGGTTCGGCTCGCGGATATCCACCGAAGTGATACGCGCGCCGGCCGCAGACGCCGCCTCAAAGAGGCGAGGCAGCACTCGGTTAGAGTCATCGACTAACGCGGTCACGGTGTTGGCGCCGGTCTGCACCGGGAAAGCCCCGTCGTCCACCCCTTGCTCGCCAGGTTGCGCGTCCTCATTAGCGCCAAGCCGATCCACCTGCGAGACGCCCTCTACGGCTCGCCACGCATCCAGAAGATCCTCGTGTGGGGCGTCCAGCGAAAGATCCACGCGGGTTTGAGACCCCAACATGCGGATCAGCTCGTCGTGCGTGCCGTAGGCGATCACGAGACCCCGGTCCATGATGGCGATGTGATCCGCCAGTTCGGCGGCCTCTTCCATATAGTGGGTGGTGTAGAGCACGGTCATGCCAGCCGCATTCAGCTGGCGGACACTATCGAGGATGCGCCGGCGAGACTGAGGATCGATGCCCACGGTGGGCTCGTCCATGATGACAACGGGGGGATGGTGCAGCAGGGCCACCCCGATGTTGACTCGGCGCTTCATGCCGCCGGAATACCGACTCACACGATCGCGCTGCCTATCGGTGAGACCGATGAGCTCCAGCACCTCATCGACCCGGGCGTGCAGCGGCCTGCCACGCAGACCGTACATTTTGCCCCAGAACACCAGGTTCTCGCGAGCCGATAGATCCGGGTAGAGGGCGATATCCTGCGGCACCACACCGAGGCAGGCCCTGGCGGCGGCCGCGTCGCGTGTGACCGAGTGCCCCATGATGGACGCATCGCCTCCGGTAGGCGCCAGCAGGCCAGAAAGCACGGAAATCAACGTGCTCTTTCCTGCCCCGTTGGGGCCGAGCAGAGCGAGCACCTCGCCCGCCTCGGCCGCGAGCGAAACGCCGCCTACTGCGATGAGATCGCCGTAGGTTCGATAGAGCTCAGAAACTTGAATGGCGCGCTCTGTAGCCACGACGACCTCCTCACTCATTTAGGGACACCGCTTACCACACATACCACACTGGACGCGTCGCGTCAAGGTCCTGCAAGCGCCGGCAACCGCGCGAAGGCAAACCGGCCTGTGCCGGCGCGGCACTCCTCGGTTGGCCAAGTGGGGAAGGCTATGGCGAGAGAGGGACGGGACAGGGCCTGGAAGCCCTCGGCGCCGGACGGAAGCGTCCGAGGCCTCGCTGCGCCGAACGCGGCCAGAGAAGGCTCAGAGGCCAAAGCGAGCTTGACAGCTCCTTCCGCGCAAGCTATACGGAAGGCGGACTCCTCCGTCCACACGGTCCTCTGCGCTGGAGAGACAAAGGAGTAGGGCGATGAAGGTATCGCTGGAGTATGGCCTCGAGATGATGGAGGCGGAGCTTCCCGATGACGCCGACGTCTTTGTCCCGGGCGAGACGGTGCCGGACCCGCCCTTTCTGGATGATCCCGTTGCGGCCACGCGCCGTTCGCTGCGGAACCCCATCGGTATGGATCCCCTGCAGCGGATGGCTCACCGCGGAGACAAGGTTACCATCGTCTTCCCGGATCGCGTCAAGGGGGGCGAACAGGCGACCTCGCATCGCAAAGTGGCCATTCCTCTCGCGATTGAGGAGCTCGAGCGCGCCGGCGTCGCTCGCAAAGACATCCTGCTGATCTGCTCCAACGGTCTGCACCGAAAGAACGCCCCCCATGAGCTTGCGAGCCTGTTGGGCGAGCCTCTATTCAGTGAGTTCTGGGCCAGCGGCCAGATCATCAATCACGATAGCGAGGATCCAGACCACCTCGTAGACCTGGGCACCACCGCTACGGGCGATCAGGTGCTGATGAACCGCTATGTGTACGAATCGGACGTATCCGTACTCATCGGGCACACGTTGGGGAACCCCTACGGTGGATACTCTGGCGGATACAAGCACTGCTCCACGGGGCTCACCCATTGGAGAACGATCGCCGCTCACCATGTGCCGGCCGTCATGCACCGGCCCGATTTCGTGCCGGTTAGCGGATCATCGCTCATGCGGAGAAAAATGGATGAGATCGCTATGCATATGGAGGACCGCATGGGCAAGCGCTTCTTCTGCTGTGATGCCGTGCTGGATACCTCCGCCCGCCAAATCGAGATCAACAGCGGCTACGGCGCGGAGATGCAGCCACTCTCGTGGGTCACGGACGATAAGCGCACCTATGTGCCCTGGGCGAAGAGAAAGTACGATGTGATCGTGTTTGGCATGCCCCGGGCCTTTCACTATGGCGACGGGATGGGAACCAACCCGGTCATGATGATGCAGGCCATCTCCGCGCAGGTCATTCGCCACCTGCGGATTATGAGCGAGCGCTGTGTGTTCATCGTGGCCTCAGCCTGCGACGGCTTCTTCAACGACGTGATCTGGCCCTATATGCACGAGGTGTATGGCCTGTTGCAGGCCGAGTGCAACACGCTCCCGGACATCCATCACCACGGCGAGCGCATTGCCACCGATCCTGCCTATGTGGCCAAGTACCGTGAGGCGGGGGCCTTCCACCCCTTCCACCCCTTCTCGATGATGGCCTGCGGTCACCTGACCGAGATGCACACCAGCGCCACGTACATCGTCGGTGCTAAAGCGCCAGGGTACGCCCGCGGCATGGGGCTCAAGACCAGGGCTACCGTGGAGGAGGCACTGGAAGACGCGAGGCAAAAGTACGTCGGAGACCACCCCAGCATCCTGGTACTGCCGCGCACCTTCCGCACGGCGGCCGTGCACCTCTGCATGAAGGATGAACCCGTACACCAGTGAGCAGCCAAAGACGGCAGGAGAACGCGCAGTGATGAAATACATCTACCTGAATCTCAAGCGATTCGATGTGCCAGTCGCGCTGGGCGGCGTCAACCGAGGGGATATCGAGACCTGGGCCAGAAGGATCATCGCCGGCACCGCATCCATATGTCAGTACAAGGAAGCCGAGTTCGCCGCATTCTTTCCGGAAGCCCACCTCATGGCGGCCGTCGGCGCGGCCAGAGATGCCGGCTCTCCCATGCATATCGGTTGCCAGAGCGTGTATCGTGAGGACGTGGCGCCGGGGGTGAACTTTGGAGCCTACACATCCAACCGTCCAGCGCGGGCCATGGTTGCCCTGGGAGTGGACTATGCCCTTATCGGTCACTGCGAGGAGCGTCGTGACAAGCAGGGGCTCCTGGCGCAGGCTGGGGCGACCGACACAGCCACGATCAACCGGATCTTGAACGGACAGGTGCGCTGCGCCATATCTGCAGGCCTTCAAGTGCTCTACTGCATCGGTGAAACGAGCGACGAGCAGCCCCGTCGCTTCGATGTTCTGGCGGAGCAACTGGCGCTGGGCCTGGCGAGCCTGGACCTGAGCGGCGAGGATCGCGGCCGCGTTGCCATCGCCTACGAGCCGGTGTGGGCTATCGGCCCGGGCAAGACGCCGCCAGATGCGGCCTACATCCGCGAGATCGCGCAGTTCATCAAGAGCCAGCTTCCGGAGGTGCCCGTGGTCTACGGCGGCGGGCTCAAGAGCGACAATGCCGCCATGCTGGCCGGCATTTCCGAGATCGATGGAGGGCTGATCGCCCTGACGCGCTTCTCGGGCGAGATCGGGTTCTATCCCGACGAGTACCTGGAGATCGTGCGGCTGTATCTCGGGATCTAGATGCCACACGCTTTCCGGCCCTGCCTCGCAGCACGACAGCAACAGGCGGGTGGCCGCAAAGGCCACCCGTCGTACGCATGCTAGCCCATACCGCCACAGCCTCGTCTGGTGGCGCCGCCCATCGCGCCAGCGCACCCCGTTCTGGCCATCGCATTCTAGCGATACATCGGCTGGCCAGTTGCGTCCCGGCCTTCCAGCGCTATACTCGAATACTGTTGTATTGCTTCGATGTCGTTAGTGGAGTCGTGAATGCCCCAATCGTTCAAGAGCCTCGCCCGGCTGATCGCCGGCCTGGCGGTTGTCTTTGTCATCGTGTCCGCTTCTGCCTTCCAGCTCGTGAACCATACCAATGGACGCATGCTATCGGCCGGCGTTGAGCGAGAATACCACGTACACATCCCCGAAAGCTACGATCCCGCGACTCCCGCCGCCCTCGTGATCGCCCTCCACGGCTACGGTCAGCTGCCCATCCAGCAGAACGACCTGACGCACTGGAGCGATCTGGCTGACGAGGAAGGCTTCATCGTCGTCTATCCCGGCGGCACGTATTTCCCCTTGCGATGGCAGACCGGCGGCGTCTACGAGGGGATCTCCGACCCTCGCTCGGACATCGCCTTTGTTTCGGACCTGATCGATGCGATGGAACGCCAATACAACATCGATCCCGCGCGCATCTACGCCAGCGGCCTCTCCAACGGCGCTGGGACCTCCTTCATACTATCATGCACCCTTTCGGAACGGATCGCTGCGGTTGGCCTCGCCGCAGGCGCGTACCTCTATCCGTGGGACGTCTGCCAGCCGGAGCGCGCCGTGCCAGCGATCGTGTTCCACGGGACCGCCGATGAACGCGTCCCCTACGACGGTGGCCGAGCCGGCCTCTTCCGCGTGCAGTTCCCGTCCATTCCACGCTGGGTGGACACTCTGGCGAAGAACAACGGCTGCGATGGAGAACCGCACGAACGGCAACTGCCCGCCTTTATCGCCGAAGCTCACTATGCCGGCTGCCAGGCGGACGTGGTGTTCTACACCATCGAGGGTGGAGGCCACGTGTGGCCTGGCAGCGAGCGCAATACCGGCGTGGGAGCTGGCCGTCCCCACGCAGCGCTCGATGCGACCCGAACCATGTGGGCCTTCTTCCAGAATCACCCCCTATCGGCGCCGAGCATCGCGGGCCGCATTCACAGAGCCAGCGCCCACCCGCTGGCGCGGATGAACTAGCCGATGACCGACTGGCTGGACTATGCTGCGCCGAGTGCCGTGTCTCTGGCGGCGGCGCTGGGAATCGGCTCCGTCCTGAGATATCGCGCCGAACGTTACCGGCGCGGCACCATTCGCTCCGCAGGACGCTCCCGCCACTATCTCCTGCACGTGCCCCCGGGATATGACGAGAGCCGCCCAGCCCCTCTGGTCATCGCCCTCCACAGCTACGGGCAATGGCCCTCAACGCAGAACGCAATCAGCCGCTGGAACGAGCTTGCCGATGAACAGGGCTTTCTCGTCGCCTATCCCGTCGGATCGTCCTTTCCGATCTACTGGCGGGTAGGGGGCCCGGTTCCGAGCCGGACAGATCCGGCTCCGGACATCGCCTTCATCACAAATCTGATCGATCATCTGGGGAAAGCGTATGCCATCGATCCCGCGCGCGTCTATGCTAACGGGCTGTCGAACGGAGGCGGGCTCTGCTACGTGCTCGCCTGCGAACGGCCCGAGCTCTTTGCCGCCGTGGGGATGATCGCGGGCGCCTATCTACACCGCTGCACCGAGCGCCTCGATAGACGCCCCGTTCCGGCCGTGGTATTCCACGGCACCGACGACCGTATTGTCCCGTACCAGGGCGGCATCGCGGGGATGGCTCGCGTTCGGTTCCCCAGCATCCCTCAGTGGGTCGAGCGCCTCGCCAGGCGCAACGGCATCCGTACGAGCCCTCGCCCTCTGCCGGCACAGGGTGACGTACAGGGTCTGCACTATGGAAGCGGTGCGACAGAGATACTGTTTTACACCGTAAAGGGCGGCGGCCACACCTGGCCCGGCGGCTCAGGACCCCTGAGCGCCCGCGCCGGCTACCGCACGCCGCACATCGACGCGACGCGGGTCATGTGGGACTTTTTCCGGCGGCACACGCTCTCAGACGGGCACCCCTCCGCCCTCCCTTCCTGAGCGCCTGCTTGCGGCTTGATGCCGACGGGAGGATAATCGCAGGTGCGCGACCGGATGGGCGGCGGTTCGGGGCCTCCCTGAACGGATCGCTCAGAGCACTCACAGGGAGGGACTAGATGCGCCAAATTCCCCGCCTCCTCCTGGGCATCGCCATGATGGCTGTACTCCTCGTCTCGCTTGCGTTCATCGCATTCCGGCTGGTTGACCCCACCAGCGGCACGCTCAGCTCCTCGGGGGACACGCGCCGGTACTTGTTGTACGTCCCTGGCAGCTATGATGGCACGCATCCGGTGCCGCTCGTCATCTCCATCCACGGCTTTGCACAGTGGCCCGCCCATCAGGCTATGCTGACTCACTGGAACGAGGTTGCCGACGAGGAAGGGTTTATCGTGGTTTACCCGGAGGGTACAGGTTTTCCGCGGCGTTGGCGCGCGGGAACTGGAGATGCCGTCTCTGGTGCGCAAGTCGATGTCGCCTTTTTGGCTGATCTCATCGATACACTCGCGAGGGAGTATGCCATCGATCCGGCGAGGGTCTACGTGAACGGCATGTCCAACGGGGCTGGAATGACCTTTGCGCTCTCCTGCACCCTGGCTGAGCGGATCGCCGCCATGGGGCTAGTGGCCGGGGCGTATCTGTATCCGGAGGAGGCCTGCGCACCCGCCCGCCCCGTGCCGGCCATCGTATTCCACGGCACCGACGACCCCATCGTGCCATTCGGCGGGGGGCCTTCGCGCTCCTTTGACCGCCCCTTCCCCGATATCTCCCGGTTTGTCGCATCTCTCGCCGAGCGCAACGGCTGCTCGGACGGAGCCGTCCCGTCCGCGTGCACACCGAATCTATCGCGCACCGAGTATCAAGGCTGCGAGGCGGACGTCGTCTACTACACGATCCACGGAGGCGGGCACACCTGGGCGGGGGGCCAGGGGATCCCCGCGTGGATTGGAGGCACAACGAACGAGGATATCGACGCGACACGCGCCATGTGGGCCTTTTTCAGCGACCATCCTCGCGAGCCCTGAGGCACAGCCAAGACGCAGCGCGCCGAGCCTTCCCTCCCGCCGGCCCACGCGTCAGAAGCCCTCCCATCCCTCAACCGATCGTACCATCCTGGAGCAGACCCCCGGTGGGACGGGTCTGCGAGGTACTGAGGCCCCGCCCAAGGACGCAATCCCCTCCGATCTCCTGTGAGCCAGCACCGACTTCAGGTCTGATTGGTATTGACATACATAGCACTACCATGTATGATACCGCTATGTATGGAGCCACAGGCCGGAGGACCCGGTGGACATCAACAAAGAACTGACAGCAGCCTCGTCGACACCGCTCGTTCTGGCGATCCTGGCCGAGGGAGATAGCTACGGCTACGCCATACTCCAACGGGTCCGTGAGCTATCGGGCGGCCGCATCGCCTGGACCGATGGGATGCTGTATCCGGTGCTGCACCGCCTCGAGCGCTACGGATACATCCAAGCGCGCTGGCAGGTAGCCGAGAACGGCCGCAGACGCAAGTACTACCGCATCACCACGGATGGGCGGGCGCAACTCGCCGAGGAGCGCCGGCAATGGCAGGCTGTGGACGCCACGCTCAGGAATATCTGGAAGGCGTTCATGCTCGCCCTGCCGGCAGGCAACCACACCACAGCCGCATTCGTGCGGCAGGGAGCAATCTGATGTCGAACAGCGAATCTACCTTGCTTGAGGAGCGGATCGACCAGTGGCGGAGCTATCTGCTTCGGAGGCAGGCTATCGGCAGCCTGGACGTCATCGAGCTCGAGGATCACCTGCGAGAGCAGATCGACCACCTGATGACGGCTGGCCTCGATACGGATGAAGCCTTTCTGGTTGCGGTCAAGCGCCTGGGCGCCCTGGATGCGCTCTCGCGCGAGTATGCCGTGGAGCACTCCGAACGGCTATGGAAGCAGATGGTGCTGCCAGATGGAGCGGAGCGAGCCAGTCGGGGGAACTCGAAGGAAGCCATCCTCGTGCTCTGCCTGGCCGTCGCGGCTGCCCTGCTCATCAAGCTCCCGGTGCTGTTTGGGCTGCGGATAGAGGACCACACGGCCATCTATGCGCGCAATATCAGCTTCTTTGTACTGCCCATCCTCACGGGATACTTTGCTTGGAAGCGTGGCCTACGGGGCGGGGCCATCCGGCTGTTCGCGGCCGGGTATGTACTCGCAGCGGTTTTTGCGAATGTGTACCCCTTCTCAGGGAACGGGAACACGGAGATGCTCACAGTCCTGCACCTGCCCATCTCTCTTTGGCTGATGGTGGGAATGGCCTACGCAGGCTCGCGCTGGAACCAGGTAGCCGGACGGATGGATTTTATCCGCTTCTCGGGCGAACTGTTCATCTACTATGTGCTCATCGCGCTCGGCGGGGGCGTTCTGACGGCCTTTAGCGCCATGATCTTTGATGCAATCGGTGTGTACAGCGAGGACTTTATCGCCACATGGCTGCTGCCCTGCGGTGCCTCCGGTGCCGTCATCATCGCCGCCTGGCTGGTGGAGGCCAAGAAAAGCGTCATCGAGAACATGGCCCCCGTTCTGACGCGCCTGTTCACCCCTCTCTTTGCCGTGCTGTTGCTCGTGTTCCTGGGGGCCATGCTGTGGACCGGACGTCCCATAGACGTCCAGCGCGATATCCTGATCGCCTTTGACCTCCTGCTGGTCGTAGTGCTCGGCCTGCTCCTCTATGCTGTATCGGCGCGGGATCCGCTCTCGCCTCCGGGACCATTCGATGTGCTCCAGGTTGTGCTGGTGATCGCCGCGTTGCTGGCCAACGGCGCGGCATTGTGGGCCATCGCAGCGCGGATCAGCGAGTTCGGATTCAGCCCCAACAAGGTCGCCGCCCTGGGGGAGAACGTGGTACTGCTGATCAACCTGGCCTGGTCCGCCGTGCTGTACATCCGCTTCCTGCGCCGCCGTGGCTCCTTTGCGCAGCTGGAAAGATGGCAGACGGACTATCTGCCCGTGTACGCCATCTGGGCCGCGCTGGTAGTCATCGTCTTCCCGCCACTCTTTGGGTACGCCTAGCCCCGGCCAAGGCGCTCCTGCAATCGCCCTCCTGAGCCCGGGCGTCCGGCGGCTCGCCCGGGCCAAAGCGCTGCCACTTGCCTAGCTGCCCCTCTCCATGTTATGCTCGCCAGCGATGCCAGACTCACCACACTGAGGAGGCGCAGATGCTGGCAAAGATCACCAGTTGTGCTCTGGTCGGCTTGGAGGGCGTGCTGGTGGACGTAGAGGTGGACGTCCACTCTGGAGAGTTGGGCCGCATTGATATCGTGGGCCTGCCGGACGCTGCCATCCAGGAATCCCGCCAGCGTGTGCGCTCCGCCATCTTCAACTCGAACCTCAGCTACCCCCGCAAGCGCATCACCATCAACCTGGCCCCGGCAGACCTGCACAAAGAGGGGCCGGCCTACGATCTGCCCATCGCGGTAGGGATCCTGGTTGGCGGGAACGTCCTGCCGCCGGTAGAGGGCGAGGCCATGTTCATCGGCGAGCTCTCTCTGGACGGGAGCGTGCGCCATGTGAACGGGATCCTCTCCATGGCCTCGGTGGCGCGCGAGTTCGGGATCACACGGCTGTACGTTCCCGCCCCGGATTCGCCCGAGGCGGCCCTGGTTCCCGGCCTCACGATCTATCCGGTGGAGAGCCTGGCGACGCTGGCGATGCACCTGGCCAACCTGGCACCAATTGCGCCGTACGAGGCCGATCCCGGTATGCTCTCCGATGAAGAGCCTCAGGTAGCCGTGGATTTCGCCGAGATCCGCGGGCAGGAACACGTCAAGCGCGCGCTGGAGGTGGCGGCTGCGGGCGGGCACTGCGTGCGGATGATGGGCCCTCCCGGCTCCGGCAAAACGCTTCTGGCCCGGGCGTTGCCTTCGATCCTGCCGCGCATGGGGATCGAGGAGGCGCTGGAGGTCACCAAGATCTATTCGGTGACGGGCATGCTTCCTCCCGGCCGCCCGCTGATGCGCCTGCGCCCCTTTCGTGCCCCACACCACACGATCTCGCAGGCGGGCCTGGTGGGCGGAGGGCACTGGCCGCGGCCCGGCGAGGTCTCGCTGGCTCACCGGGGAGTCCTCTTTCTGGACGAACTCCCCGAGTTCGGTATGCGGACGCTGGAGGTGCTGCGCCAGCCGCTGGAGGACAAATTCGTCACCATATCCCGCGCCACCGGATCGCTGGCATTCCCCGCCAGTTTCATGCTCGTGGGCGCCATGAACCCGTGCCCCTGCGGCTACCATGGGGACCCAACCCACGAATGCACCTGTAACCGCGCCATGGTGGAGAACTACCAGAAGCGCGTGTCCGGCCCGATGATGGACCGGATCGATATCCACGTGGAAGTCCCCACAGTAGACTATGAAAAGCTCTCCGGGAGGACTGCCGGCGAGCCGTCGGCGACGATCCGCGCCCGGGTGGAGGCCGCGCGTGCCCGGCAGACGGCCCGGTTCGCCGGGGACGGCGGCCCCTCACTGACATGTAACGCGGACATGGGTCCCGGAGAGGTTCGCAAGTTCTGCGAGCTGGATGATGCCGGCCGGGCGCTGATCAAGGCCGCCATGCGCCAGCTGGGCCTCTCCGCTCGCGGTTACCACCGCGTTCTCAAGCTGGCCCGCACCGTCGCCGATCTGGCCGGCAGCGAGGGAATCCAGGCCGCGCACCTGGCCGAGGCGCTGCAATACCGGCAGAGGGTATAGCGGCCTCAGAGAAGAATGCGCGACCGGAGGTCCATGGGGCCTCTCACGCGGTCACACGCTCGAACTGGGCGTTGTACAGCTCCGCGTAAAAGCCCCCTCGGGCCAGGAGCCCCTCGTGCGTGCCCTGCTCCACGATATCGCCCTCATTCATCACCAGGATGAGATCCGCATTGCGGATTGTGGAGAGGCGATGCGCGATAATGAACGAGGTCCGCCCCTCCATCAACTCCGCCATGGCTTCCTGGATCAACACCTCGGTGCGCGTGTCAACGCTGGAGGTCGCCTCGTCCAGGATCAGCATGCGCGGATCCACCAGGAAGGCGCGGGCGATGGTGAGCAGCTGCTTTTCCCCCTGGGAAATGTTGGTGACCTCTTCATTGAGCACCAGGTTGTACCCGTCCGGGAGGGTGCGGACAAAGTGGTCCGCCCGGGCCGCCTGCGCTGCCGCGATCACCTGGTCGTCGGTCGCCTCCGGCGCGCCGTACCGGATGTTCTCCATGATCGTATCGTTGTAGAGCCAGGTGTCCTGCAGAACCATTCCGAACAGGCGCCGCAGGTCCGCTCGCCGGAACTCGCGAACATCGTGACCATCCACGCGAATGGAACCGGCGTCCACGTCATAGAACCTCATGAGCAGCTTGACCATGGTGGTCTTGCCGGCGCCGGTGGGACCGACGATGGCGATGCGTTGCCCCGGGGCAACCTCTGCCGTAAAGTCATTGATGATCACCTTATCGGCCGCGTAGCCAAAGCGCACATGCTCAAAGGAGACGCCGCCCTGCACGGCGCTGGCATCCACTGGCGCCTCGGTCTCCGGCTCCTCCTCGCTCTCCTCCATGAACTCAAAGACCCGCTCCGCGGCGGCTGCCGTCTGCTGCAGGACGTTGGAGATATTGCCGATCTGGGTGATCGGCTGAGTGAAGGAGCGCACGTACTGGATAAAGGCCTGTATGTTGCCCACAGTGATGAGTTGCTGCGCCGCCAACCAGGCGCCGAGAACACAGATCACCACATAGCCCAGATTGCCGATAAAGCCCATGGCCGGAAAGATGAGCGACGTGAGGAACTGGGACTTCCAGGCGGAGTTGTAGAGCTCGCCGTTCAGTTCGTCGAACTGCCGGATGCTTTCCTCCTCACCGTTGAAAGCCTTGACCACGAGATGGCCGCCATACATCTCCTCCACGTGGCCGTTAACGTGCCCGAGATACTCCTGTTGCGCCCGGAAGAATCGCTGGGACTTGGACACGACAAAGGCCATGGCGCCCGCCGAGAGCGGGACGATCATGAGCGCGGCCAGCGTCATCTGCCAGGAGATCGTCAGCATCATGATCAGAACGCCGATCACAGTCACCAGGGACGAGATCATCTGCGAGAGGCTGTGGCTCAGCGTCTGGTTCACCGCATCCACGTCGTTCGTGAGGCGAGAGAGCACCTCGCCATGGCTGGTGCCGTCAAAGTAGCGCAGCGGCATCCGGTTGACCTTTTCGGCGATGTCCCGGCGCAGCCGGTAGGCGATGTCCGTCGATACGCCGGACATGATCCATCCCTGGATGTAGGAGAGCAGCGAGGACGCTAGATACAGCGCGCCCACCGTGACCAGAACGCGCCCAATGTAGGCCAAGTCCACGCCGGAACCGGTGCCCTGGACCTGAGCCAAAACGTTCTCAAAGAGCCGGGTAGTCGCTCGCCCCAGGATCTTGGGGCTGATGATATGGAACACAGTCGATCCGGCAGCCACCAGCATGACAATCAGAATCGAGATCCGGTAGGCACCCAGATAGGCGATGAGCTTGCGCATGGTGCCCTTAAAGTCGCGGGCCTTTTCGCCGGGCATGAAGGACATCGGGCCGCCCCGGCGGGGCGGCGGTCGCTGTCCGCCGGGCCGACCGGGCCCGCCAGCCGGCATGCTGCCGTGAGCCCTCTGGTTCGACGTTTGCCGGGATGCCTGCACGCTCATGCCAACTCCTCCCTGCTCAACTGCGAGAACGCAATATCCTGGTACGTTGGGCAGGTCTCCATCAATTCGCTGTGCGTGCCCCGCCCGACGACGCGCCCTTCGTCCAGGACGATGATCTGCTCGGCATGGCGTATCGTGGCCACTCGCTGGGTGACGATGATGACCGTGGAGTTACCGGTCTCCTCCTTGAGCGCCCGGCGCAGGGCCGCATCCGTTCGATAGTCCAGGGCGGAAAACGAGTCGTCAAAGATGAAAATCGGTGGCCGCTTCACGAGTGCGCGGGCGATGGACAGGCGCTGCCGCTGACCGCCGGAGACGTTAGCGCCGCCCTGCGCGATCTCGGCATCGATCCCTTCCTCTCGCGCGGCGATGAACTCCTCGGCCTGTGCAATGCGCGTGGCCTGTTGCAGGACGTCTGGCGATGCCTCTCGATCGCCATAGAGCAGGTTGCTGGCGATGGTACCCGAAAAGAGCGTGGCCACTTGCGGGATGTAGCCGATACGATCGCGCAGATCGGCCTGGCGGACCTCCCGCACATCGACGCCGGAGATCAGAATGGCGCCTTCCGTCACATCGTAAAAGCGGGGAATCAGGTTCACCAGAGTCGACTTGCCCGATCCCGTCGAGCCGATCAGCGCCGTGGTCTCGCCAGGGGCAGCCGTGAAGCTGATCGCGTGCAGCACGTCCTCCTGTGCGCTGGGATAGCGGAAGGAGACGTTGCGGAACTCGACCGAGCCATTAGACGGCTCTGGTAACGCGCGCGGCGAAGGCGGATCGGCGATGGCGAGTTCGGTTTCGAGCACATCCGCGACGCGATCGCCAGAGACGGCCGCCCGCGGCAGGTTGATGAACATCATGGACATCATCATAAAGGACATGAGGATCTGGCCAGCGTACTGCATAAAGGCCATCATATCGCCCACCTGCAGCGCAGACTGGGCGATTTGATGCGCGCCCACCCAGATGATCGCGAGCGAGAGCCCCGTCATGATCAGCGTCATCACGGGCATCAGCGTCACCATCACGCGGGCCACGTACAGCGAAATGCTGGTGAGCTCCGTATTGGCTGTGTCAAAGCGCCGGGCCTCGTCTCCTTGCTTGTTGAACGCCCGTATGACCATCATCCCGCTGAGATGCTCGCGCATCACCAGGTTCAGGCGGTCGATCTTGCTCTGGATAACCCGGAAGCGCGGCATCGCCGCGGAGAACACGACCGCCAACACGCCAATGAGGGCGATGACAGCGAGCGCGATGAGCCACCACATGCTGCTGGACTTGCCGAGAGCGCGGATGACGCCGCCCACGCCCATGATCGGCGCATAGGCGACCATACGGATGCTCATGCCCACGACCATCTGCACCTGCGTGATATCATTGGTGGAGCGCGTGATCAGAGAGGCGGTGGAGAACCGATCGAACTCGGAACTGGAAAAAGACTCCACCTTGGAGAACACCGCCCGGCGCAGATCGCGTGCGACGCCCGAAGACGTCCTTGACGAGAGAAAGCCCACCGTGATGGTGCACACCCCGCCGAGCAGCGATACGAGCAGCATGACCAGGCCGATCCGCAGGATGTAGCGCTGCTGCAGGCCGGTCACATCCACTCCCATGGCCAGATACTCGTTCCGTATCTGCGCCCTGGCCATCTGCATGACCATGCTCTCGCCGAGAGCGGCCGTCTGCGCACTGATTGCTTCGCTTGCCGTTTCCTTCTGGGCCTGGGGCAAAGCCTCCAGGAGAACGAAAACGTCTGCCCCTTCCGACAGCGCCGCCAGCAGCGATGGATCGATCCCCAGCGCCGTCATCCCCGCGGCCGGATCCGTCCCGGCGGGAGTCTCGGACAAGCCCCCCTCTTTGACCAGCGCAGCCATCTGCTCGATCCCGGATAGCGCCGCCAGAGCCGGTGCCAGAGCCGCGTCCAGGGCCGCTGTCGTCTCCCGTTCAATCTCCCCACGAACGTAGACCGGTTCGCTATCAAGGATCGGAAACCGCGTGATGTACGGAATGGCTTCGGCGGAGAGAGGCTGCACCAGCGTATAGTTCTGCCGTATCAGCTCCCGATCATCCTCGTCGACAAGGAGCAAGAGGCGATCCAGCTGCTGCGCGCGCATGGCGTCCGGTACCGCGTTATCGATCCCGCTCTGCTGGATGCCCACGTTGACGATGCGCGACATATAGTCGGGCAGCGCGAGCTCGGCGTTTGCCTGCACATAGAGCAGTGCCACGGCCATGACGATCAGGAGCCAATAGGGCTTGAGGTACGGGAGCAGTCTCTTCACAGGGGATTCCTCGCGGGCAACAGAATAGGGAGATGGTTGAGCATGCTAGTTCGACATTGTACTCCATGGGCCCCACAGACCCCAAGTCCGCACCGGCAGCCTGCCTCGCGAGCGCGGCGTCTTCCGCGCCGCGTGACCTGCAGCGCAAGCCGTGGCACGCTCTATCAGGCCGTCTTGTGGAAAGCCCCAGCAAGCGTATACTCCGCCCATGGCGCTGCAGAGATCCTGCCGCGCCGGACTGCTACCATGCCTGCCCGGAGCTTGCCTTGAACACACTCCTCAAGCATCCACTCTTCCAGACGCTGCGCGAACTCAAGGGCAATCCCCGCGCCTGCGTGTTCACCGAACCGATGTTCGGGATCCCGTACAACCTGTTCTATCCCTTCTTTTCCGTCTATATGCTGGCTCTGGGCGTCACCGACCAGTGGATCGGTGCGATTGCCAGCCTGGGCCTGGCCTCACAGATTCTCACGACGGTGATCAGCGGCGCGATCGTGGACAAGTACGGGAGACGGCTAACGCTCTTTATCACGGACATCGTCTCCTTCAGCATTCCCTGCCTGATATGGGCCTTTGCCCAGGATGTTCGGTACTTTGCCGCCGCTGCCGTGATCAACAGCTTGTATCGCATCTCGCACACGGCCTGGACCTGCCTCATGATCGAGGAAGCGGAACAACGGCACCTGGTCCACATCTGGACCTGGGTGACCATTTCAGGGATCTGCACGAGCTTCTTTACGCCCATCGGCGGCTGGTTTGTGGGGCGATACGGCGTCATCGCCGCCATGCGGGGAATCTATATCTTTGCATTCATCATGCTCACGGCCAAGGCCATCGTGCTCTACGCCTACTCCACAGAGACACCACGGGGCAGAGAGCGCATGATAGAGACCCGGCACCGGTCGCTGACGAGCTTGCTGGGGGAGTACCGTGGCGTGCTCAGGCAGATCCTGCGTTCGCCAGGGATCGTGGCCGCGCTCTCGTTGATGATCGTCACGAACATATACGCGACTGTGAACGGCAGCTTCTGGGGGGTACTCTTTACCACAAAGTTGGGCTTTCCCGAGTCGCAGATCTCCCTCTTTGTGATGCTCCGGTCGATCATCATGGCCGTGTGCTTTTTCACCGTCGGCCCCCGGCTGACGAGCATTCGCAACTTCAGGCTGCCCCTTTGGCTGGGTTTCTCAGCCTGCTTCCTGAGTCAGTTGCTGCTGGTGCTGATGCCCGCGCGCTCCATCCTGCCCCTGATAGCCAGTGTGCTGATGGAGGCAACAGGATGGGCCCTTGCCAGCCCGATGATCGAAGCACTGCTGGCCGTGGCGCTGGAATCACACGAGCGCGCTCGCATCAGTGCCATGGTCTACATGGCGCTGATCCTGGTTACGTCCCCCTTTGGCTGGATTGCGGGGCAACTCTCGGCGGCCGACCGGGCCCTTCCCTTTGCCCTCAACATGGTCCTATTTGGCATAGGCATCGTGCTTGTGCGCATCATCGACGTACGCAGGACACTGCAGACCTCCTAGAACCAATAGCAGCATACAAAGACCCTCATACAGACCAAAGAAAGGCGAATCCATCATGCCTGTGTGCGAGATACTGGCCATCGGCAACGAACTCTTGCAGGGCGATGTACTCGATACGAACACGCACTGGCTAATCCAGCAGATCACGGCGATCGGGGGGTTCATCGGACGCACAGCGATGCTACGAGACGATGGCGCGGCGATCGTTGGCGCTCTGCAGGACGCCCGCGAGCGCAAAGTCGATTTGATCATTACGTCAGGAGGGCTCGGCCCAACCGATGACGATCTCACGCTGGAAGCGGTCTCTGTGGCGACCGGCTGCCCCCTTGAGCTCTGCCCTGAGGCCCGCGAGATGGTCGCAGAGACCTACCGTGTCCTTGCGGCGCGGGGCCTGTTCCCCGATGCCGACATGACCCCTGCCCGCGAAAAGATGGCCCGTCTTCCGCAGGGAGCGATCCCCCTGGCCAACTCGGCGGGAGCGGCACCGGGGGTTCTGCTCAGCTGGGAGAATAGTCGCATCGTATGTCTCCCCGGCGTGCCGGGCGAACTCAAAGCGATCTACTCCGAATCTTTGAGGCCGATCCTCCGGGGCATGTTCGGCGAAAGCACCTTCATCGAGTGGTGCCTGACGGCGGATTGCGCAGACGAGTCCTTGCTGGCGCCAGTGCTGGCCGCAGTCCAGCGCCAGCATACAGAGGTCTACATCAAGTCGAGGGCCAGGCGATTGGGCATTGACCTCACCTTTGACATCACGCTCTCCTGCTCCGGCGTTGAAGTGGACCAGCTGGAGGCCGCGCTCCGCTCCGCAGCAACCGAGCTGCAGGCGGCCCTGGTGGGAGCGGGCATCCCCGTACTCGACATCACTCAGAGATGATCGCGACACGTGAGCCGCATACGCCCCAGCACAACGGTTTGCACGGGAACCCCGCGCAGCGCCTCTGCCAGTATACCTGCCTTGACGATATCCTCCCCTCCGGTAGAATGCCCGCGGGGGGGAATCCAGCCTCGAGGGAAGGGGTTCCGATGAGACGATCACTCTTGCTGCTGCTGTCCGCGTGTGTGCTGATTTTGGGGCTTGCCGGGTGTGGGGCCCAGGGCTCCGATGAAACGGTGCTCGAACTCGTTCATGACGACACGGTCATCGAGCTGAGCCTGCGGGATCTCCAGAAGATGCCTTCCGCTGAGGGCCTGGCCGGCATCATGTCTTCCACGGGCAAGATCACAGCACCGGTCGTCCACAAGGGCGTGCTGCTGACCACCCTGCTCGATGAACTCGGCGGGCTGGACGAGAGCAGCAGCGTCCAGGTTCAGGCTTCAGATGGCTATGCCATGACCCTCTCCGCTAACCAGATCACCAGCGGGCAGTTTGCGACCTATGATGTCGCCACCGGGGATGAAGTCGAGCCTGAGGGACCGCTGCAGGTGCTGATCGCGTACGAGCGCGATGGCGAACTCATGAACAAAGAGCAGGAGGGCACCTTGCGGATGGTGGTGATCGGCAGCTCTCCGCTCCAGGTGGTCGATGGGCACTGGTCCGTCAAATGGACCAATCGCATCGAACTGAAAGAGGCGCTGGAGGATTGGACCGTTGACTTTGTCGGCGCCATCTCCGCTCCAATGGATCGTGGCACCTTCGAATCCGGCGCAGCAGAGGGCTGCCACCAGGAGAACTGGACAGATGAAGAGGGCCGCGTATGGTCCGGCATCCCGTTGTTCTACCTGCTGGGGCGCGTCGATGACGAGATCAAGCATGGAGACGACGCCTACCGCGATGATCTTGCCCGGGCCGGCTACACGATCGAGGTCACTGCCAAGGACGGCTACAGCGTCACTCTGGATTCTGCACTCGTGACTCGCAATGACAACATCTTCCTGGCCTATCTGGTGGATGGTCAGGCGCTGGAGGGTGACGCCTTTCCGCTCCGCCTGGTCGGCTCTGAGATCGACGCCTCGCAGATGATCGGCGGCATCACAAAGGTCGTGATTCACTTCCCCGGCGACGAGACCGACGCCGGCGACGCCGCCCAGTCGGAGGCCGGGGCCGCGTCAGCAGAGCCAGCGGTGGTCGGCCCGCAGGCAGCTGCGCTCACCATCCGCACGGCGACGGGCGATGAGGTAATACTGTCGATGTCCGATCTGAGCGACCTGGCCGTGGTCAACACGTCGGTCGAACACCCCAGCAAGGGCCCGATGGACGTCACCGGTGTGCCGGTGGCGCAGGTTCTGGCCGCGGCAGACGCACAGAGTGAGGGCCAGATCGTAGTCTTCACCGCCAGCGACGGATACAGCGTGGAGATCCCCATGCCGGACGTGCTGGCGTGTGAGGAATGCCTGGTGGGTTGGGACGAGGAGATGCTGCGCAGCTACATGCCGGGCTTTGAAGGCGGCATGTGGGTCAAGGATCTGGCATCAATCGAAGTGGAGTAGAGTAGGCACTATGCTCCCGGGTGGCCGGGCCAGCCCGGCCACCCGGGCTTTCGACTGGGAGCCCGAATGATCAGAAGATGCCTGTTGAGCCTGTTCGTCGTCTGCGCTGCCCTCCTGGGGGCTTGCACGCCCAAGCGGACACCGTTGGTCGTTTACGCCGCAGGGAGCCTCATTGTCCCGTTCAGCGAGCTTGAGCTGGCCTTCGAGGCTCAGCACCCGGAGATCGACGTGCTGTCCGAGTTTCACGGCTCGATTCAGGTGATGCGGCATGTCACAGATCTCCACGAGGAGATCGATGTGGTCGCAACCGCGGACAGAGCCCTGATCCCCATGCTGATGTACGCCAACGCACCGGACACCGGTTCGGAGCCGTACGCCACCTGGAACATCGGGATGGCGGGCAACCGCATGGCGATCGCCTACACGCCGAACAGCAAGTACGCCAGCGAGATCAGCCAGGACAACTGGTGGCAAGTCCTCGCCCGCGAGGATGTCCGGGTGGGCCTGTCCGATCCACGCTTTGACGCCGTAGGCTATCGCGGGCTCATGGTTCTCGCTATGGCGGAGGACCATTACGAGGCGACGGGCCTTTACGGAGACATCCTCGACGGGCAGTTCCGTACCCCGATCCAGCGCATTGACCTAGACGATCGCTACATCATCCGGGTTCCAGAGGTGCTGGAGACAAAGGAAGGCTCCCACATCCGTATGCGTGGTTCGAGCGTCGCGTTGATTTCGCTGCTGCAGGCGGGGGAAATCGACTATGCCTTTGAGTATGAGAGCGTCATCCGTCAGCACGGTTTTGACTACGTGGAGCTGCCGCCGGAGCTGAACATGGGCGAACCTGACATGGAGGACGCGTATGGCCGGGCGACGGTGGTCCTGGACTTTCAGCGCTTTGCCACGGTCAAGCCCGAGTTCCACGGAGAGCAGATCGCCTACGGCATAACGATTCCGAGCAACGCGCCGCATCCTGAGGCCGCCGCTCTCTATCTAGAGTTCCTCTTTAGTGAAGAGGGGCAGGAGATCATGGCGCAGAACCACCATCCCCTCCACGTCCCCGCACGAGTGGACGCGCCTCAGAACCTGCCCGCGGAGCTGGCACTGCCGCTGGATCGCCCCTCATCATGAGTCGCGACGCCTTCCCCGCCGGGCTGATCATCGCTGCCAGCCTCCTGGTGCTCTTTGTTGTGTTGCCGCTGGCCGTGACCATGCTTTCCACGTCGCTGCCCGCCGTGCTGGAGGCCATCGTTGATCCGGAGGTGGCGCGGTCTCTGGGCGTGACGTTTCTCGCGGGTGCCATTTCCTCGACCGTCGGTCTGATCCTGGGCCTGCCGCTCGCTTATATCCTGGCACGGGGCAACTTTCCTGGCAGAGAGACGCTGGCGGCGGTGGTCGATCTGCCGATGATCATCCCACATACGGCGGCAGGCATCGCGCTCCTGCTGGTCTTTGGCCGCCAGGGGCTGCTTGGCCGTGGGTTTTCACGGCTGGGCATCACCTTCGCGGACAGCCTCGGTGGCATCGTCGTGGGAATGCTGTTCGTGAGCCTGCCGCTGCTGGTGGGCGCGAGCCGTGAAGCCTTCGCTGCGGTGCATCCGGACTATGAGCAGGCCGCCCGGGTGGACGGCGCGGGCTTCTGGGGCACGCTGTGGCACGTGACTCTGCCGCTCGCATGGCGCGGGATTCTGAGTGGAGCGATCATGATGTGGGCGCGCGGGATCAGCGAGTTCGGTGCGGTGGTCATCCTGGCCTACTCGCCTCGCATTATGCCTGTACTGATCTACGAACGCTTTATGGGTTTCGGCCTGGCCTCGGCCCAGCCCGTCACCGTTATCCTGATCGTCGTGGTGTTGCTCTTGTTCGCGCTTCTCCGCTGGTTGGCCCGGTCCCTGGACGCGTGAGCCGGTTAAGGCCCAACGCTCCCGCTCACAGCGCTCCGCTCAAACGCCTCAGCGCCGCGCCGGTGTACGAGCCCGGAGTTGCGGCGATCACCTTGGGGGCTCCCTCCGCCACGAGTCTCCCCCCTCCGTCCCCTCCCTCAGGACCCAAATCCACAACCCAATCCGCACATCGGATCAACTCAAGGTTGTGCTCTATGGCGATCACCGTGTGGCCGCCGCTCAACAGGCGCCCCAGAAGGGCCATGAGGTTGCGCACGTCTGCGGGATGCAGGCCGGTGGTCGGCTCGTCCAGCAGATAGAGGGTGTGACCCGCCGCACTCCGAGACAGCTCACGCGCCAGCTTGATGCGCTGAGCCTCGCCGCCGGACAATGAGGACGCCGGCTGCCCCAGGGGCAGGTAGCCCAGTCCGGTCTCGGCCAGCAAGGACAGCCGGACGCGTACCGCCGGCACGGTGTCAAAGAGGGGCAGCGCCTCTTCGACTGTCAGATCCAGCAGAGAGGCGATATCGTGTCCACGGCAAGACCCCCGCTCTCCGTAGCGGACGGATAGCACCTCCGGTCGAAAGCGGCGTCCCTGGCAGACCGGGCATCGCACCAACACCTCCGGCATAAAATGCATCTCCACCGCCAGGGTACCGGTCCCCTGGCAGCGCTCACAGCGTCCTCCGGGAACGTTGAACGAAAAGTGGCGCGCCGTGAGACCAGCCTCCCGCGCGGCGGGCTGAGCCGCGTAGGCCTGGCGTATCCCGGCATACGCCTCGGTGTAGGTGACGGCATTGGAGCGCGAGCCCGCGCCCAGGGGGGACTGGTCCACCGTGATGACTCGATCCACATAGTGCCAGCCGGTCGTGCGCGCTGCATCCGCGCCCTCCTGGCGCAGCCGGTAGTCCGCGGCCAGGATGTCAAAGACCAGCGTGGACTTGCCGGAGCCGGAGACTCCAGTGACGGCGACGAGCAGACCGCTCCCTTCGCTGGTCCGCAGAGGCAGACGAACGGACAGATCTTTGATGTTGTGAGCGCAGGCGCCGTTGACATGAAGCGAAGGGCCATCTGCCAGGTGCCTCTCCCACGGTGCAGATAGCGCCTTGCCCGAGATGTAGCGGCCCGTGATGGAGGCAGGATCGTCAGCGAGTTGCCGGGGCGTACCCTGAGCGACGATCCGCCCTCCGGCCCGACCGGCGCCTGGCCCGAACTCCACCACGTGATCGGCGGCCGCGATCATGTCCAGATCGTGCTCCACCACAAGAACGGTGTTCCCCCGGTCGCGCAGGCCCTTCAGCAAGCCGATCAACCGTGTTGTATCGCGTGCGTGCAGCCCTACGGTGGGCTCATCGAGGACATACAGCATGCCCGTCAGACTGGACGAAAGCAGCGCTGAGAGGCGTAGGCGGAGACCTTCTCCGGCGGAGAGGGAAGGCGTGGTGCGGCCCAACGAGAGGTATCCCAACCCAACGTCCTGAAGTCGATGGATCCGGATGCTGAGGTCCCGAACGATCGGCTCGGCGACGGGCCAATCGCCTGGTGGCAGGCGGGAGCTCAGTTGTGCGAGCCATCGAGCGAGCGCATCCAAGGTCATCTGAGCCACGGCCGGTCTCTCGCCATCGCGTTCTGCCGCCACCAGTGGCCAGCCTGCCACCGTGACGACGCGCATCTCAGGCCGGAGGCGGGCCCCGCCACAATCTGGGCAGGTTTGCAGTCGCATCTGTTGCTCGATGCGCGCCAGATAGGCGAGATCGTTGGCGTGCTCTGTATGGCGACGCAGAAGCGCTGTGGCGATCCCTTCGAAGCGGCCGGCCGCCACGGTCGCGGGTGGTTCCTTCCCGGGATAGTGCTGCCGGAACTGCGGACTACCGACGCCGTAGAGCAAGAGCGCCCGTTGCGCCGCATCCAGCAGGCGAACCGGACGATCGAGCGGCATCTCAAACCCATAGTGATGGCCGGCCGCCCGCAGTACACTGGCCTGGTACGCGATGTTTGGCTTCACCCATCCCCGTACGGCCCCGTCCAGGATACTGCGATCCTCATCCAGGAGTTGGGCGATATTCGGGGCATAGACGATGCCAAGCCCGGTGCATGTGCTGCAGGCGCCGGCCGGCTTGTTGAAGGAAAACAGCGACATGCTCAGCGCTGGCAGAGGCCGACCGCAATGCGGGCAAGGAATTCTCTCTAGGTCCGGGTCGTCCAGCCCTGCAGCCGTTCCTTCTGCGTCCTCGTACTCGAGCGCTTCATCCAGATGGCCGCCCGAACAGCCGTGTTCGGGCGGCACATCCATGCCGCAGCCAGGGCATGGGCGATGGCCGACGCGCGCAAACAGGATGCGAAGATAGGTGTACACGTCGCTAGCCGTGCCGAGAGTCGAACGCGGAGTGCGGTTGGCCAGGCCCTGCGCCAGGCAGATCGAGGGAGGCAGCCCACAGATCCAGCCCACAGGAGGCTTGCCGGCGTAGTTCACCAGGCCCAGTGCCTCCATGTACTGGCGTTGGCTCTCAACGTGCAGCGTATCGATCGCCAGGCTGGACTTGCCCGAACCCGAGACTCCCGTGAAGGCGATGAGTTTCCCGCGGGGGAGCGAGAGCGTCACGTCACAAAGATTGTGCTGCCTGGCGCGTTCGATCGTGATCCGATCTGTCATGCATCTCCTCAAACCCGGGGCATCCGGCCATGGAAGCCGCAATCAACCACGAGCGTACGCGCCCGGTGATGCTAGCGCTGCGCCTGCCCCAGGCTGTGATGGCCAGCGCCATCTGCAGCGATTGTACGGGGGTGGTGCGGACCGGCAAGCGCGCCGCTAACCTGCACCAGAGGCCTTCCCCGCAGAGTCCTGCCGTACCACAGGCCCTCGCTGCGAACGCTAACCATCCAGGGCCAATCTATGGATCGCCACCAGGGTGATGTCATCAAAGGGGCTGGCCTCTCCGACGTGCGCCACGACGTCGCGCTCGATCTCGTCCACCAGCGACGCGGCAGCACCGTTGGACAAAGCGCCGCGCAGCCCCGCCAGATCGAAAGGTTCGCCCGCCTCATTGAGCGCGTCGATGAGGCCATCGGTATAGGCCACAAGGGTGTCGCCGGGTTCCAGCAGTAGGTCCTCAACCGCAAACCTTACGTCCTCCAGGATGCCCACCACCGGGCCCGTCGGCTTGAGTTGCCCTCGCACGACGCCCCGCCGAAGCAGCAGAGGTGGATCGCTGCCGCAGTTGGTGTAGACCATTCTGCCCGTGTCGACGTCGAGCGTGCCAGCGAACAGCGCGCAGAAGGTGCCCTCAGCCCGATGAGTCTCGGCCACATACCGGTTGATGAGGGCGACGGCCTCAGCAAGCTGCTCGCGCGGCGACACCGGCGCAGCTTGTGCCCCCCGGAAGCAGTTGCTGGTTAGCGTGGCCCGCACCAGGCTTCGGAACAGGGTCATGAACAGCGCCGCGCCGACGCCTTTTCCGCACACGTCGCCCAGAACACAAGCCAGGCGCCCATCCGGCAGAGTAAAGACATCGTAAAAGTCACCGGCGACATCGCGCGCGGATCGGAAACAAGCGGCCACGTCCCAGCCGGGCACATCAGGGAGCCTCTCCGGGAGGAAGCTGCGCTGAATCTGCCTGGCGATATCCATCTCACGCTCGAGACCCTCCAGGTAAAGGGTCTCGAGATCGTGCAGCCGCTTGCGCTCGAGACCCGATGAGATGCGAGCGTGCAGCAAGACAGGCTCAAAGGGCTTGGGCAGGTAGTCATCGGCTCCCAGCCTGATCCCCTGCACGACACTGCCGAGATCGGTGTCCGCCGAAATGATGATGACGGGGATCGCTCGGGTGGCCGCGTCGCCCTTCAACCGCGAAAGCACCTGGAAGCCATCCATGCGCGGCATCATCACGTCCAGCAGGACGAGATCGGGCGCCCGGTCGCGGACCCTTTCGAGAGCCTCCAGCCCGTCGCTGGCGAGGATCACCCTGTAGCCCGCGTCCTCCAACTCCTGCTGTAGATAGTCGAGGTTATACGGCTCGTCATCGACAACAAGCACGGTCGCATCGCTCATGTCATCCTCACTTCAGTAGCGCTCGGACGCGTGCGAGCAGCAGGTCCTCATCGAGGGGCTTGGTGAGATAGTCCGAGCAGCCACGCTCCGGGGCGAAAGCGGCATCCTCCGGCATGGCATGGGACGATAGCCCAATAATAGGCACCCCGGGGGCCGCCCGGTGTATGCGCCGGGCGGCCTCAAAGCCATCCATCACAGGTAGGGCGATATCCATGAGCACCAGATCGGGGTGTTCACTCGCCGCCAGACGGACGGCCTCCACGCCATCTCGCGCCACCAGCAACACATAGTCCTCTTCGAGAATCTGCACCAGCAGATCGAGGTTCAGTTCGTTGTCCTCCACGATCAGGATGCGCTTCCTTGGGCCTCGTCTTCAGGGGTCTCGAACCGGCCTTCCAGCCTCTGCCCACTTACCGTCCGGCCCACGGATCCCCCTCCTGCGTCCGCATCCAGCGGGCTGCGGTAGTGCTCTGGGATGCTTACGGTGAACACCGATCCACGGCCCACCTCGCTCTCCACGGTGATGTCTCCTCCCAACAAGTGAGCCAGGTTGCGCGAGATCGCCAGCCCCAGGCCCGTTCCCCCGTACTGGCGCGTCGTGCTCGTATCGGCCTGCTGGAACTCGACAAAGATGCGCTCCATCGCCTCGGGACTGATGCCGATGCCGGTATCGGCCACGGAAACCACCAGGTCGTCGCCGTTGCGGCTGGCTGAGACGCGAATCCGACCACTGTGGGTGAACTTGGCCGCATTGCTCAGCAGGTTCAAGATGATCTGCCGGATCTTGTCCTGATCGGAGAAGACCACCTGCAAGGAGGGATCGACGTCGTATTCCAGCACAACGCCCGGCTGAAGCAGGGCCGCGCAGGTACTGGCGCACTGCTCGATCAGCGGCTGTACGCGAAAGCTGGCTGGCAACACATCCATGCGCCCCGCCTCGATCTTGGCGATATCGAGCACCGTGTTGATCAGGCCCAGCAGGTGATCGGCACTCTGCAGGACCTTGTCCAGGTTCTCGGTCTGGCGCTCCGGGAGAATCCCCTCGCCCCGGCGCCTGACGATGCGCGTAAGACCGATGATGGCGTTCAGTGGCGTTCGCAGTTCGTGGCTCATATTGGCCAGAAAGGCGCTCTTGGCTCGGTTGGCCTGCTCGGCCGCGGCGCGCGCCTGACGCGCATCGGCGTACAGCCGGGCGTTGTAGAGCGCGCCGCCCACGCTGGAGGCAATCGTACTGAGCAAGCGCGCATCGTCATCGGAGAACCGTCCGGAGCGCGAGGTACTCTGCACGGAGAGCACGCCCACCGCGCGTCCTCGGATGTGGATGGGCACGCCCAGGTAGGACAGCGAAGGGACGCCGATCGCCGGATCGCGATCCTGTTCGCCCGGCGCATGATTGACAAGCAACGGCGCGTTCTCCTGGATGACACGACTGGTGAGCCCCTCGCCATAGCGGATCGGCGACAGGTCCTCGCCATGGCTGTAGAGAAAGTCAATCCGTTCGCCGAGCTCGTCCAGTAGCGCGACATAGGCGATATCCGCGTCAAAGAGGGCGCGCGCCTGTTCGCCGACCTCACGGATCAGGGCATCCAGATCGAGCTCTCCGCTGACCGCCGCCGTCACACGGTTGATGGTTGCCAGCTCGGCCGCTCGCTGCTGCTCCGCCTGATAGAGGCGAGCGTTATGGATGGCCACGCCGATGTTGGCGCTGAGCGCGCTCAGCAGCGCGAGATGGCCCTCGCCAAAGGCATGGGGACGCTCATCGGCCAGCGCCACCAGGCCGAGCACTTCATCATGCACCGTGATGGGGATACCCACCCAGGATTGCCCACGGGGGGAGTCCGTGGTGCCATCGTGGTCCGGCGGGAAGTAGGCGCCAGCGGCCAACTCCTCCTCCAGCGTGTTGTAGCGTAGCGGCCTCCTCTCCAGAATCACACGCGAGGAGAGCCCGGTGCCCAACGGAAACGGGTCGATGGACTCGTGGTAACCGCCCACAGCGCGATCGTACTCGTAGACGACATGGATCATCTCCTCCCGAGCATCGAGAAGCATCACCATGACCGAATCGGCGTCGAAAATATCGCGTATGCGATCGCCGACGATGCGGCTGACTGAGCGCACATCCAGGGTGCGCGTCATCGCCTCTCCCACGCTGCTGAGAATGGCCAGCTCGCTGCTCCTCTGCCTCTCAGCCTCGTACAGCCGGGCGTTCTCAAGCGCGATACCGATATTGGCGCTGAGGGCACTTAACAGGCTGACATGGTTGTCGCCAAAGGCATGGCGCTCGGCATCGGCCAGCACCACCAGCCCGAGGACCGCGCCCTGAACGATGATCGGCACGCCCAGCCAGGACTCTGTGCTGACGTCGCTGTCTCCCTCTCCATTAGGGGAGAGAAAGTGCGCCCCGCCGGCCATGGCATCCTGCAGCGTGCCATAGTTGAGGGGCCGGCCCGAGGCAATCACGCGCGAGGAAAGGCCCTTACCCAGGGGGAATGGCCGGGGAAGCTCGATATGGCCGCCATCTGAAACATCATAGGCATACAGCACATGGATGAGATCGGTCTGGCGATCGAGCAGCAACACCAACACAGAATCGGTGTCAAAGATCTCCCGCAGATGATCTCCCACGATCCGCGCCACGCTGCGCACATCGAGCGTGCGCGACATCGCCTCGGCCACGCTGCTCAGCATAGCCAACTCGTTGGTACGTTGGCGCTCGACCTCCAACGCCCGGGCACGCGCCAGCGCCGTGGCGATATGCTGTGCCACATAGGCCAGAACGTTGCCATCTTCGTCGGTGTAGCGGATCCCTTCAGTATGGCTGTGCAGCACGATCGCACCGACCAGCCGCCCCTCAACGATCAGAGGCGCGCCGATGCGATCGACTACGCCGGGCTCGTCTTCCGCAGGGCAAGATGGCTCCATGCCGTCCTGCCGATGGCCGACGGGCCTGCCGCTGCGCAGCACCTGCCCCAGTGTGCCGGGAAGCGTCTCGAGGGACCCGCCAGGCGGCGACTCTTCGGTTTCGTCCACAAAATAGGGCACGCTGGTTGCGCCGGTATCTGGATCATGGAGCGCGATCAGGAAATTCCGAGCGTACATCAGCCCACTGATGGAAGGGTGGATTCGGCGGTAGAACTCGTCCAGATCGCGCACCGCGCTGGCCGCGTCCGCGATCTCATACAGAACGCTCTGCACCTGCGTGCTCCGCTCCAGTTCGGCCGTGCGCTCCCCCACGCGTTGCTCGAGCGTGAGGTTCTGCTCCTCCAGCAGGGCATGTGCACCGCGGAGCTGTTCCTGAACCTTTCTCTCGTCGCCGATCAGGCGCTCCTGGAGGCGATACAGCATCACCAGCAACGCCATGACGATGATGAGGAACATGAGGGTGGTGGAGTAACCGACCCAGGGGCTGCGGACCAGGGGCACGTGCGCAATGAGCCCAAGGGTCGTCAACACAGCGGCGACGGTCGCGAGCAACCCACTGAATACGGCCGCGGCCAGCCCGGCGCGCCGCCCCGCCAGGACCAGGGTGATCACCGGGATCGCCAGCAGATAAAGCGGCACAGAGCCGGCCAGCCCCGTCGCCAGCAGATTCGCGATGGCGGCCACAAAGCCTATCACAATGAGCGAGCCGATTCGCAGTGCAGCGGGGAGTCTGCGGCCGATCGCGAGCGCGATGAGGAGCGACTCGCACAAGGCGAGCACGGCGACCGTCCAGCGCATGGTATTCGTCGCCTGCGCGTTCACGATGGCCGCGAGCAAAGCGGGAAAAGAGGCGGCCGCCACAAAGGCCAGAAGGCGATTGAGCACCGAGTTTCGCCACTGGCGTATCACCAGTGCCGGATCTGTGAGGGTGCGTTCGTCCATAGGAAAGGGGCTCCTGCCGTGGAGACACCGGAGCCTGGAGGCTCCGCGTACCGGAGACCGGACATGCTCGGCCCATAGGGCCTATCGAGTGTAGCATGCCGCGCCTACAGACTGCAAGGCCCGGCAGGCATAGGCCACAGCCTTTGCGTCCGCTCGCTCGGCCCGCCTCTGCGCAACGGGGCAGACGAGGCTCGCTGCGCCCAGATACCGTCCGCAGACGGCTGGTGGACAGCAACCCCGTGTAGGCCATAATGAATGCAAGCACTCTGGTATAGAGAGGAGTAGTGATGGGTTTTCGTGGCATGAGGCGCTCCATTGATGCGCCGGACGACCGGCCGGAGATCACCTGGGCGCTATTGCAGCGCGTCCTCCGGTACGCCTTACCTTACCGTTGGCTGATGATGGGCATGCTCGTGCTGATTCTGGCACACTCTGGACTGAATCTGCTCACTCCCCTGATCATGCGCGATCTGATCGACCGGACCATTCCATCCGGCGACCTGCGCCGGCTCAGTCTACTGGCCGGAGCCCTGCTCCTGATCCCAGCAGCCGGCGGCGGCCTGAGCGTGATACAGCGAAGGGTCAGTGCGCGGGTAGGCGAAGGCGTGATCTATGACCTTCGCCTGGCGCTGTACGAGAGGTTGCAGCGCATGTCGCTCCGTTTCTTTACCCATACGCGCGTGGGCGAACTGATGAGCCGCCTGAACAACGATGTGCGCGGCGCCCAGGATGCGATCAGCAGCACAACGGTGTCCATCATCACCGATCTGGTCCGAGCCGCGTCGCTGGGCGCCGTGATGCTGACGCTGGAATGGCGGCTGACGTTGATCGCGGTGGTCATCATGCCCCTGTTCATCCTCGCGGCGCGAGCACTGGGGCACCGGCTACGGGATATGGCCCGCCTGCAGATGGAAGCCACCGCTCAGATGAACGCGATGATGAACGAGACGCTGAACATCGGCGGCGCGTTGCTCGTCAAGCTTTTTGGGCGGCAGCAGGTCGAAGTGGAGCGTTTTGGAGAGCGCGCGTCGGAGGTGCGCAGCCTCGGGATCAGTCGCGCCATGATCACCTCGGCCTTTATCGCCATCATTGGCCTGATCAGCGCCGTGGGCACCGCTTTGGTGTACGGCCTGGGCGGATACTTTGCCGTGCGTGGCGCCTTTACTGTGGGCACCATTGTGGCTCTGGGATCCTATCTGGGGAGCCTCTACGGATCGCTCCAGAGCCTCGCTAACGCCCCGGTTTCGTTCGCCACGTCGATGGTCAGTTTCGAGCGTGTGTTTGAGGTCATCGATCTGCCCGTCGATATCCCAGAGTCGCCCCAGGCGATCGCTCTGCCCGAGGTAAGAGGGGAGATCGCATTCGATGACGTTACATTCCGGTACGATGCCGGAGACGCCGCCACGCTCAGCGATGTGCGCCGATATGGGAGTATGGATAACGTCACAACGGTGCTTTCGGGCGCACCACGCACCGATCAGCGTGAACCCGTCAGCGGCGGTGCCCGGATGGAGAGCCAACCCCTGACGACCGACGTACACGAGACCTCTGCCGACCAGGAGGGCGAGGGGGAGGAGAGCCCCTCACAGGGGCGCAGCATCGCACTCCAGAACGTCAGCTTTGTGGCTCTGCCCGGCCAACTGGTTGCCCTGGTTGGCCCCAGTGGGGCGGGGAAGACGACTCTCACCTATCTTATCCCGAGACTCTACGATCCCACAGAAGGCTCTGTGCGCATCGACGGCCACGATCTCAGGACACTGACACTCTCCTCACTGTCCGACGCGATCGGCATGGTCACGCAGGAGACCTACCTGTTCCACGACACGATCCGCACCAACCTGCAGTACGCGCGGCTCGGAGCCACCCAGGAGCAACTTGAGGCGGCATGCCGTGTAGCCAACATACATGCCTTTATCGAGTCGCTTCCGGAGGGCTATGATACCGTGGTCGGGGAGCGAGGCTACCGCCTCAGCGGCGGTGAGAAGCAGCGGCTGGCTCTCGCCCGGGTGATCCTCAAGGATCCGCGTATCCTGGTACTGGACGAAGCCACCAGCAGCCTGGACAGCGAGTCCGAGGCGCTGATCCAGGATGCTCTGGCACGGATCATGGCCGGGCGAACCAGCATCGTCATTGCCCATCGGCTCAGCACGATTCTGGCGGCGGACCTGATCCTGGTGATCGATCGGGGCCGTATCGTCGAACAGGGCACTCACCAAACACTGCTCGAGCAGGGAGGGCTCTATGCCAGCCTGTATCGCACGCAGTTTCGCGGGCGTCCGGAAGGCGCGCCCGATAGCTGACGGGAGAGGAGCCCACGCTCAGGATCAGGCCTTCTGGGGGATGCGTTGTTCTGCCGCCCGAAGCGCGAGAAGCGCCCTGACATCGGCGAGATCGTCTTCCGTATCGACGGAGATGAACAGCCAGCGTCCCTCCGGGTAGGGCCGGGCTCGCTCGATCGCTGCCTGAACGTTACGCCCAGGGGCGATCGCGCTGGCCTGGTCCACGCCGGCCGGGCTCAGGTTGATCTGGACGGTGAAGCTTCCATCGCATGGGTACAGGTTCGCGAGAAGCCGCCTGCCGCTGCGGAAGCGCAACGCCCAACCATAGGATCTGCCGTAGAGGTACTTGAGCTCCTCTGCGCAGACATAGGTCTGGCGGATATGGGCCAGCAGGGCATCCCAGTTGCAGAGCCCCGGGCCGATGGCCGCGCGGATCTCTTGTTCCGTGGGCCTCTGCTGCTTGTCGGTAAAGCGACCAACAGCCACCTGAACCTCCTCGCAGCTGCATACCCTACCCTCATCGCTCTGGCCGTGTGAGCACGGAGCCGCCGGCTAGGACTGGTGGTGTTCGGCCCCGGGATCACTGAGAGCGCCAGAGCGCCCGTCCGATAGCGTCATCCCAGCCGGCGCGCAGCGCAGCCCTTGTGCTCTCTGCCATGGCCGGCTCGTAGCGCCGGTGCTGGCGCGGCAGCGCGGCGAGTTGATCGCGCGAAGACCAAAAGCCAACGGTCAGGCCGGCCAGATAGGCCGCCCCCAGGGCCGACACATCGCCCACCTCGCTGGCCAGAACCGGCACATCCAGGACATCGGCCTGGAACTGCATCAACGCCCGATTGCGCGCCGGGCCACCATCGGCCATGAGGACGGAGAGCGAAGCACCCGCTTCCTCCTGCATGAGAGTAAACACATCCATGACCTGGTATGCGATCGATTCGACCGTGGCCCTGGCCAGGTGAGCGGCCGTGGTCCCACGGGTAAGGCCGCAGATCACCCCGCGGGCATCGCCACGCCAGTGTGGGGCTCCCAGGCCGACCAGGGCGGGGACAAAGAACACGCCGCCGCTGTCTGAAGCGGCTAGTTCCTCGATAGCGCCGGGACCGTCCACGCGCAGCAGATCGGCCAGCCACTGAACGGCTGCCCCGGTCACATAGATGTTGCCCTCCAGCGCATACATCACGTGCTCGTGACCCCAAGCGATGCTGGAGGACAGGCCGCTCCGGGGGTGGACGCGCTCCGCGGTCGGCGTCATCAGGGATGAACCCGTGCCGTAGGTGGCTTTGATCGTGCCGGGGGCAAAGGCCGCATGGCCAAAGAGGGCGGCGTGCGAATCCCCGGCGAGGGCACCGATTGGTATACCCGCCGGAAGCCCAGCCTGAGCAACGGTCTCGCCATAGAACGAACTGGAGAGGCGCACCTGAGGCAGGGCGGCCAGCGGGATGCCAAATAGGTCGCAGAGCTCGGGATCCCAGCGGAGAGAACCCAAATCAAAGAGCTGGGTGCGGCACGCATTCGTGACATCGCAGCAGAAGGACGCCCCGCCGGTCAGATTCCAGAGTAGCCAGGCATCCACCGTCCCGATGCAAATCTCACCAGATTCGGCCCGGCGCACGCCATCGGGAATATGCTCCAGAAGCCAGCGGGCCTTGGTAGCCGAGAACATCGGATCGATCGTCAGGCCCGTCCGCTCCACCAGCAACGGCTCGCAGCCACGCGATCGCAGCTCGGCGCACGCCGGGGCTGTACGGTGGCACTGCCAGGTAATGCACGGACCGAGGGGAGCACCCGACTGACGCTCCCAAACGAGCACGGACTCTCTCTGGTTGGCGATCCCCAGGCCGGCGAGATCCGTCGGGGGTATCGCAGTCATCACGTCGGCAATCACCTGGCGCGTGGCGCGCCAGATCTCGCCGGGATCCTGCTCCACCCAGGCAGGCTGCGGGTAGGCCACCTCCAGCGCGCAGGCTGCCTCGCGGACTATATGTCCGGCGGCATCCACCAGACAGGCCTTGGCATTGGTGGTGCCCTCGTCTACCGCCAGCATGTAGCGTGCCATCGCGCCGCTCCCTCTGCCTACCCCTGGTGGCGGTATGTATCCCACCCGAGGTAAGTACCGAGTGCATCCTCGAGAACCGCCGCGCAAGACGACCGGCTCATGGCCATGTGATGCTCGAAACCGTTCAGGCAAATGTGCTGCATCAGATCCTGCAGCCGCGGAATCTCGACCACGGCGCGGCTGCCGAAGGTGTCCAGCGGCTCATCAAGAAAGCTTCCCTCTCCAAAGTAGGCCTTGAGCGTTCCAAGCCGATCGTCACTGGAGATTCGGGCATAGCTCATCGGGCCGGCCGGCACACGGCCCGCGACCACGCCCCAAGTATTGTCGTAACCCAGTGTGGAGCCGAGGATCGGTGCGTATTCCATCTTGGGCTCCCCACCGTAGAAGGAGCGAGGCCAGTTCCCACAGTGGAAGAGCACACAGCGATCCTCGTCCTCGCCATAGTCGTTGTTCCAGTCCACCAGAGCACTCGGCGTTCCGGAGGCTAACTGCAGCGCATACATGGATACAGCACCAGTCACATCCACTTCGCAGGCACTGGGCAACAGATGCTCGCTCATCATGCTCATCAGCGTGCACACGTTGGCCCCCAGATTCGCCTGGAGAGAGTTCCAGCACTGGATGGCGGTCGCCTGAATGTCGAGGGACTGCATCCACTCGTCCAGCACGACGCCGAACTTGCTCATGCGCACGAGCGCACCGGAGGGCACGCCCTCGGTGGACAGGTAGGACTGGATGCGCGTGATCTTGTCCACCACAAGGGGATCCTCGTCAGCCAGGCCCGTCGCTCGCCCCAAGATCTCGGAGAGGTCCACCGTCTGCACAGAGATCCCAGCGTCTTCCAGCAGCTTCTCGCTATACCGGGTGGTGTTAAAGGCGTTTGGGCGCGCACCCACAGCGCCGACACGAAGATGTCGCAGACCATGCACGACGGCGCAGACGCGGCAAAAGCGGGCGAGCTCATCACGGAACTCGTTCGCATCCGGACGGAGCGTATGCCGACGGGTGACCGAATAGGGATAGCCGTACTGGTATAGGTTGTTGCAGACGGAGATCTTGCCGCAGAACGCGTCGCGACGAACGTCGGGAGAGAGGGCATCCAGATGGTCGGGGAAGGCATGCACCAGGATGGGCACATGCAAGCCAGAGAGCCGAACGGCATCCACCGCAGCCTTTTCGTCGCCAAAGTTCGGCAGGCTGATGATGATCCCCTGGATATCATGTCTATGAGCATCAAAGAGCGCCGCGCACCGTTTGGCGTCCTCCCACGTTTCGACGGAACCGGCCACGCTTTCGGAGGGGTCGAGCAATATGGGTTTGATTCGCAAATCGCGGAGAACCGTCAACAGCTGCTCGCGGCCGGCGGCGATCAGCCCATCGGGGAAAAAGTCCCGGTTCCCCAGAATGACGCCCAGCGTGATGTCCTCCATCATAACCCCCTTGTCCGTGTGGGATTGTTCAACCTGTTCAGCGCTCCGCTCCGCTATCTGCCGCCGATGAGCCTCATGGCGGTGGCCGCGAGGCTCTCAACCGAGAGGCCATAGTGCCGAAAGACCTCGTTCTGAGAGCCACTAACCAGATGCTCGTCCGGAATGGCCACAAGGTCGAAGGGAACGTGCAGGCCATGGCGCAACAGGACCGTGGCACAGGCCTCACCAAGCCCGCCGTGAGCACTATGCTCCTCAACCGATATCACAGCGCCCGTTTCGCGAGCTGCGGAGACGAGCGCCTGTTCATCCAGGGGCTTGACGGTATGCATGCTCAGCACACGGCAGGAGACCCCCTGTGCCGCAAGAGCCTCCGCAGCACCCAGGGCCACCGGCACTGTCTCGCCGCAGGCGACATAGGTGACATCGTGCCCATCGCGAATCCGCGCGCAGGTCCGCAGGCGAAAGGGCTCACTCGCAGGGTGGACATCCGGCATGGGAGCCTTGCCCAGGCGGATGTACAGCGGGTGCGGTGCCTCATAGGCGGCGAGAATGGCCTCGCGGGTCTCCAAGTTATCCGCCGGCACCACGATCGTGATGTTGTGGATGGCCCTGAGCGCGGCGATATCATGAAGGGAATGATGCGTGGCCCCCAGGGCACCGTAGCTCACACCAGCGCTGATTCCCACAACGCGGACCGGGTGATCGGAGTAACACACGTCGTTCTTGATCTGCTCGAGCGCCCGCGCGGTGATAAAGCACGCCGGAGAGACCGCAAAGACTTTTTTCCCCGCCGAGGCCAGGCCCGCGGAGATGCCGATCACGTTCTGCTCCGCAATGCCCGTCTCAATGATCTGCTCCGGGAGCTCCTGCGCATAGCCGCTGAGGCGCCCGGATCCGCGACTATCGCTGGTCACGACCAAGACATCACGATCGGATCGTGCGAGCGACAGCAAGGTTTCCGCAAAGATGTCCAGATTCGGCTTGCCCATGGCCACCCTAGCTGCCCTCCAGCGCGGCCCGTTGCGCCGCGAGCTCGGCCCAGGCCCGTTCCAGTTCGGCGGCACTGGGCACGCGATGATGCCATCCGGCCTGGTTCTCAGCAAAGCTGATGCCCTTGCCCTTGACGGTGTGGGCCAGCAGGAGGCTGGGCTTGCCCCGCTCAAAAGGCGCACTCGCCAGGGCCTCAACCAGGGCCGGAATATCGTGGCCATCCACCTGGCGAAGGGCATAACCAAAGGATCGGAACTTGTCCGCCAAAGGCTCCAGGGCGTTCACCTGCTCGGTGGGCCCGGTGATCTGGAGGCCATTGCGATCCACGATGACGATCAAGTTGTCCAGCCCATAGTGCGCGGCAGCCATAGAGGCCTCCCAGTTGGAGCCTTCGTCCAGCTCACCATCTCCCAGAAGGGTGAACACGCGGTAGCTGCGGCCGTCCAGGCGGCCGGCGAGGGCCATTCCGACGGCTACAGCCAGGCCATGGCCCAGGGCCCCCGTGTTGTGCTCGATCCCAGGGACGGCTCTCGTGGGGTGCCCGATCAGCCGCGAGCCGTAGCGGCAGACCGTATCCAACTCCGCACTGGGGAAGAACCCTCGATCGGCCAGGACCGCGTACAGCGCCTCCACACAGTGCCCCTTGGACTGGACAAAGCGATCGCGGTCCGGGTCAGAAGCCGTTTGCGGAGAGACGTTCAGAATCCGGTTGTACAACACATTGAGTATGTCGATGGCGGACAGGTCGCCGCCGGTATGCCCGGCGCCGGCCTGCGAGATGATGCGAAGGATGGCCTCGCGGTAAGAGACCGATTTGAGGCGCAGCGTCCGTTCACTCGTTTCCATAGCAGTGCTCCAGCACTCGCGACCAGACGTCACATACAGACCGTACGGCCGCATTCTAGCACGATAGGTGATGAGCTGTCAGGTGAGGTGGGCGACAGATCCGGATAGCTCCGAGAAGACGCACAGGAGCCGCACCGCCCAAGCGTCGGGCTCCTGTGCTGGAGGTCCAG
>Ga0123333_10000605_pt1 | contig 39616 bp, 39 predicted proteins | sample BioC12SIPDNA_3_FD_89957 | JGI IMG/M metagenome (GOLD analysis project Ga0123333, IMG submission 89957) | Anaerobic biogas reactor microbial communites from Washington, USA - Biogas_R2_B C12 SIP DNA | ecosystem: Engineered > Bioreactor > Anaerobic > Unclassified | place: Washington, USA...
CGACGCCAACATCATCTTCGGCACCGTGATCGACGACGAGATGGGCGACGAGGTCCGCGTCACGGTCATCGCCGCCGGCTTCGACCGTTGGGAGGAGGGCCGCACCCGCCCCCGCACCGTCGAGACCGAGACCTCGGGCCCGACCCCGGTCACCGACCTCTTCGGCGACACCGACGAGGACGACGACGAGGACGACGACGGCTTCGAGGTGCCCGCCTTCCTGCGGTGAACCGTCCCGACGGCCCCCACCACCGCGGCGCGAACCGCGCCCGGGCCCTGTTCCACACCCGGCCGATGGGCGACCTGGCCGTCACCCTGCCGGCCGCCGAGCTGGAGTCCCGTCGGCGCGGGGTCGTCGACCTCCCCTGGACGTGGCTGACCCAGGTCCACGGCGCCGAGGTCGTCACCGTGACCCGCCCCGGCGAGCACGCCGGCGCGCGGGCCGACGCCGCCGTCACGGCGGTGCCCGGCGTCGCCGTCTCGGTCACCACCGCCGACTGCGTCCCGGTCGTGCTGTTCGGCCGCGACGAGCGCACCGTCGGCGTCGTCCACGCCGGGTGGCGCGGCCTGCACGCCGGGGTGGTCGGAGCCGCGGTCCAGGCGATGGCCGCCCTCGGCGATCCGCCCGCGACCGCCCTGCTCGGTGCGTCGATCTGCCCCCGCTGCTACGAGTTCGGCCGCGACGACCTCGACCTGGTCGCCGCCCGCTGGGGCGACGAGGTCCGGGCCACGACGGCCGACGGCCGCCCCGCGCTCGACGTCGCCGCGGGCGTGCGCCGGGCCCTCGCCGAGGCGGGCGTGACGACGATCGTCCCCGGCGAGCACTGCACCGCCGAGCGGGCCGACCTCTACTGGTCGCATCGCGCCCGGGCCGAGACCGGCCGGTTCGCCACCGTGGCCTGGCTCGAACCGTGAGGCCGCCCGGGGTCGACCCCGACGAGCTGGCCCGGCGGGTCGGGCTCCTTCGCGATCGCATCGAGGCCGCGGGCGGCGATCCGGAGCGGGTCACGGTCGTCGGCGTCACCAAGGGCTTCTCGGCCGAGGTCGTGCCGCTGGCGGTCGGGGCGGGACTGGTCGACCTCGGGGAGAGCTACGCCCAGGAGGCGGTCGGGAAGTTCCCGCTCGCCCCCGACGGCGTGCGCTGGCACTGGATCGGCCGGATGCAGCGCAACAAGGTGCGCCAGGTCGCCGACCGGGTCGCCTTGTGGCACAGCGTCGACCGGAGGTCGCTCGGCGTCGAGATCGCCCGGCGGGCTCCGGGCGCGGCGGTGCTCGTGCAGGTCAACACGTCGGGGGAGGAGACCAAGGGCGGGTGCGCGTCGGCCGACGCTCCGGGCCTGGTCGCGGACCTGCGGGCCGAGGGGCTCGAGGTGCGGGGCCTGATGACGATCGCCGCTCCGGACCCCGACGCCGCCCGCGTCGAGTTCCGGGCCCTGCGCGGCCTCGCCGACGACCTCGGCCTGGCCGAGCGGTCGATGGGGATGTCCGAGGACCTCGACCTCGCCGTCGCCGAGGGGGCGACCATCGTCCGGATCGGCACCGCGCTGTTCGGGCCACGGACGCCGGGCCGCGGTTAGGCTCCCGCGGAGGAGGCACCGAATGGCTGCGATGTTCCGGAAGGCGATGCTCTACCTCGGGTTGGGGCCCGACAGCGAGTACGACGACTACGCGCCCTCGTACGACGACCCCACGCCCGCGCCGAGCCCCGTGCCCGCCGAGCCCGAGTCCTCCGCCGTCGGGCCGGTGCGCCCCATGGCCCCGATCCGCAACGAGGCCACCCCGATCGGATCCACCGTCGAGGGCGGGGGCATCGGCGCGGTCACCCCCGCGTCGGGCTTCGGCGGCGCCCGCTCGCGCTCGACGGTCGTGCGGCCGATGCCGGTCGCGTCCACGGCGCGGCCCCGCGTGCTCGCGCCGCACTCGTTCAACCAGGCCCAGGAGCTGGCCGACACGTTCAAGGGCAACCAGCCGGTCGTGATGAACCTCCGCGAGGCCGACCGCGACGTCGCCCGCCGCCTCATCGACTTCTCCAGCGGCCTCTGCTACGGCCTCGGCGGTCGCATCGAGCGCCTCGACAGCCAGGTCTTCCTGGTCACGCCGCCGAGCGTCGAGGTGTCCGACGACGAGCGCGAGCGCCTCCGCGACCGCGGCTACGAGTCCTAGGTTGGGCACCCCGCCGCGGGAGGGCGACGCTTGAGCGCACTGCTGGCGGTGCTCTGCCCGCTCATCTGGATCTACGTTCTGCTGCTGTTCGGCACGATCATCCTGAGCTGGTTCCCGGTCGAGCCCGGATCCGGCCTGGAGCGGGTGCACCTCGCCCTGCGCACGGTCACCGAGCCGGTGCTCGGGCCCGTGCGACGCGTCCTGCCGCCGCTCCGGATCGGCGCGGGCGCCGTCGACCTGTCACCGATCGTCGTGTTCTTCGGCCTCCGGATCATCCAGGTGATCATCGGCTGCTGAGGCGAGCGGACATTGCCGGGGACACGTCGGAGGGCGTGACTACCATCGGCCCCCATGGAACTCTCCTCCGACCTCTCCGGGGCCAAGGAGTTCACCATCGTCAAGCGGGGCTACGACCCCGACGAGGTGAACGCCTTCCTCGACCAGATCGCCACCGGTGTGGGCGAGCTGAAGCGCAAGTTGGCCGCGGCCGAGTCGGAGGCCAGGCAGGCCCAGGCCTCGCCCGCGCCCGAGGCGGGAACCGAGGCCGACGAGATCCACCGCGCCCTGATCCTCGCCCAGCGAGCGGCCGACGAGGAGGTCCGCTCGGCGCGGGCGCGGGCCGAGGAGATCCTCACCGACGCCGAGCAGCGCGCCGGCGAGGTCACCCGTGAGGCCGACGAGCGGGCCGCCACCGTCACCCGCGAGGCCGACGAGCGGGCGCGCACGCTCACCCGCGACGCCGAGCGCGAGGCGCTCCAGGCCCGGGAGAAGGGCCGGGCCGACCTGCTGGCGGACATCCGCGGGCTCGAGGAGGCGAAGGCGGCGCTCGGCCACGACCTCGACGCCCTCGAGCAGCACGTCGAGGAGCAGCGCGAGGTCGTGCAGGCCGCCATCGGAGAGCTCCAGTCGCTGATCGACCACCCCGAGGCGTTCCGCGTGGCGCCGGCCCCGACCCCGACCGCTCCGGAGGTCGTGGTCGAACCGCTGCCGGTGCCCACCCCCGACGTCGACCTCACCGACCAGTCGCCGGCCGAGCCCCCGACGGTGTCGTCGCCGCCGGTCGACGATCGTGACGACACCGCCCCCACGCCGGTGCCCCCGCCGCCCCCCGGGCCCGAGCCCGGAGCCGTCCGGCCCGGGGCCGAACCGCTGTTCGACGCCGACGCGGCCGACGTGGAGGACGTGGCCGAGGAGCCCGACGTCGAGCCGACTCCGCCCGTGATCGATGCGGCCCCGCCGTCCGCCGCTCCGCCGGTCGCGCCCACCCCCGCGGTCGACCAACCCCGCGTCGACGACGACGACAACTTCCTCGCCGAGTTGCGCAAGGCGATGCTCGACGACGAGCCGCTCGGCCCCCGCGACGACGAGCCCGCGTTCCCCGCCGACGACGACCTGACGCCGGGTCGACGCTCCCGCTTCGGTCGTCGGCGCTGAACCGTCGGTCGCGCCGCCGCGCGCGGCCGGGTGGGTAGGCTGCGGCACCTTTGATGCACCCAGGAAGGTGAGAGCCGATGGCTCCCTCGCGTGGCGGTGGCACCACCAAGAAGTCGGGCGCGGCCAGGAAGGCCGCGCCGGCGAAGAAGGCAGCCGCGGGTAAGGCGGCGAAGAAGACCCCGGGGGCCAGGAAGGCCGCGCCCGCGAAGGCGCCCGCGAAGAAGGCGCCCGCGAAGAAGGCGGCGTCCACGAAGAAGGCGGCCCCGGCGACGAAGGCAGCCGCGAAGAAGGCGCCGGCGAAGCGGGCGACGCCCGCGACGAAGGCCGCCCCGGCGAAGAAGGCGGCGAAGAAGGCTCCGGCCAGGAGGACGTCGGCCAGGAAGCGGTCACCGTTCCCGGCCCGGTTCCTCGAAGCCCAGCGCGAGGCGCTGCTCGCCGAACGCGCCACCTACCTCGTCCAGGCCGAGACGCTCGAGGCGGAGGCGGTCGCGCTCGTCACCGACCTCGACCCCGGCGACGTCCAGTTCGACGAGGAGTCCGGCGAGGGCGACACCCTCGCGGTCGAGCGCGAGCGCGACCTCGCCCTCTCGGCCCAGGCCCGGCAGGCGGTCGAGGAGATCGACCACGCCCTGGCCAAGTTCGACCTCGGCACCTACGGCATCTGCGAGGTGTCCGGTGAGCCGATCCCGAAGGAACGCCTGGAGGCGATCCCGTGGGCGCGTGAGCGGGTGGAGTACAAGATCGGTGGGCTCGGCCGTCGCTGACGACCGCGCCGAGGCCGACCGGCCGGCGCGCCCCGGGCGCGCCGGCACGGTCTCCGTCCTCGCCGCGGTCGTCGTCATCGTCGATCAGGTCTCGAAGCACTGGGCGGTCAACCGGCTGTCGGGCGGGCGGGTCGTCGAGGTGGTCGGCGACCTCCACTTCGCCCTGACCTGGAACACCGGCGCCTCCTTCAGCCTCGGCGAGGGCCGGAACCTCGGCCCCCTGATCGCCGTGCTCGCCCTGGGGGTGGTCGCCTGGCTGCTCCGTTCGGGCCACAGCCGCACGATCCCCGGTGCGGTCGCGGCGGGCCTGGTCGCCGGCGGCGCGATCGGCAACCTCGTCGACCGGGCGTTCCGTTCGGGTCCGGCGGGCGCCCCGTCGGGCTTCATGGGTGGCGCGGTCGTCGACTTCATCGCGCTGCCCTGGTGGCCGACCTTCAACGTCGCCGACTCGGCGGTCGTGGTCGGGGCGATCCTCCTCGTCTTCGCCACCTGGCGCGAGGGCGACGGCGACGGGTGACCGTCCACCGCGAGACCGTGCCCGCCGCCCTGGCCGGCCAGCGCATCGACCGGGTCGTGGCCTTCGTCGCCGACGTCAGCCGCCGCGAGGCGGCCGACCTGCTCGATGCGGGGCGGGTGGTCGTCGACGGCCGGGTGGTGGAGCGGCCGTCGACCCGCGTCGAGGAGGGGAGCGAGGTCGTCGTCGAGGTCGACCCGGCCCCCACCGGGCCGGCGGTGCGCGCGGAGGCGGCGGTCGAGGTGCCCGTCGTCGCCGTCGACGAAGCGTTCGTCGTGGTCGACAAGCCGCCCGGCCTGGTCGTGCACCCCGGCGCCGGGCAGGCGACCGGCACGATGGCCGCCGGCCTGCTCGCCCGGTTCCCCGAGCTGGCCACCGTCGGCGACCCCGAGCGCCCCGGCATCGTGCACCGCCTCGACCGCGACACCTCGGGTCTGCTCGTCGTCGCCCGCACCGAGGCCGCCTACCACCACCTCGTCGACCAGCTCCAGCGCCGGTCGGTCGAGCGCATCTACGTGGCGGTCGTCGCCGGCCATCCCGATGCGTCCGTGGGCCTGGTCGACGCCCCGATCGGACGCTCGCCGCGGCAGCCGACCCTGATGGCCATCCGCACCGACGGCAAGGCGGCCCGCACCCGCTACGAGGTCGAGGAGACCTTCACCGAACCCGACCGGGTCGCCCGGGTGACGTGTCGCCTCGAGACGGGGCGCACCCATCAGATCCGGGTGCACATGAAGGCGATCGGGCATCCGGTCGTGGGCGACGTCCGCTACGGCGGGGGGCGCACGCGCGTCGCCTGCCCCCGGCCGTTCCTCCACGCCGCCCGGCTCGCCTTCGACCACCCCGCCACCGGCGAGCGGGTGTCCTTCGATGCCGCCCTGCCCGCGGACCTCACCGCCGTGCTGGCCGGCCTCTCCTAGCCGGCGCGCACGCGGTCAGCGGGCGGGTTCGGGCCAGGGGGCGGCGCCGCGGGTGATGGCGGCGACGTCGGCGAGCGTCCGGCCTTCGAGCAGGCTGCGCATCCGGCTCCCTGCGTCGGCCCACACCGCGAGCAGCACGCACTGGCCCTCGTGGTCGCACGCGCCGTTCTGGTGCGGCTCGCCGAAGTCGCCGACGACGATCGGGCCGTCGACGGCGGAGACGATCTGGGCGAGGGTGATCTCCGCCGGGTCGCGGGCCAGCACGTAGCCGCCGCCGACCCCGCGCTTCGAGCGCACCAGGCCCGCCCCCTTGAGGGCGAGGAGGATCTGCTCGAGGTAGGGCTGGGGGAGCCCGGTGCGCTCGGCGATGTCGCGCACCGCGGTGGGCGTCTCGTCGGGGTGGAGGGTCAGCGACAACAGGGCGCGGCAGGCGTAGTCACCCCGGGTCGAGACCTTCATGGCCGAGCATGGTACGGCCCCGGCCCCCGGATGCCGCGGGACGCCCGTGGCCGGGGGACTACCGGACGTCGCGGAGGGGCCGATAGGGTCCACGGCGCCCCGGGAGGTCCGGGGTCTCGGAAGGGGTCCTCGTGGGTGACCACCCGCTCATCCCCGACTACGACGGCGGTTGCATCTCGGGCCTCGTCCCGGCGCTGATCGAGCCGTCGGACGGGGTGCCGCCGGCCTGGCTGCCCGCCGCCGCGGTGGAGGCCGACCAGGTCGTGCTGCTCGTGCTCGACGGCCTCGGTTGGGAGCAGCTCCAGGCCCGCCGACCGCTGGCGCCGACCCTCTGCGACCTGGCCGGTGGGCCGATCGACAGCGTCACGCCGACCACCACCGCCACCGCCCTCACGTCGATCGCCACCGGTCTGCCGCCCGGCGACCACGGTGTCGTCGGCTACCGGGTCGCGGTCGACTCCGAGGTCCTGAACATCCTCCGCTGGAGCACGCCGCGGGGTGATGCCCGCCGGTCGATCGACCCCGAGCGGTTCCAGCCCCACTCGGCGTTCTGCGGGCAGCGTCCCGCGGTCGTCACCAAGGCCGAGTTCGCGTCGTCGGGCTTCAGCGGCGCCCACCTCAGCCAGGTGCGGTTCAACGGCTACCGGGTACCGTCGACGCTGGTCACCGAGATCCGCCGGCTGCTCGCCGCGGGCGAGCCGTTCCTCTACGCGTACTACGACGGCGTCGACAAGGTCAGCCACGAGTACGGCCTCGGCGAGCACTACGACGCCGAGCTGTCCGCCGCCGACCGCCTGGTGGCCGACGTCCTCTCCGTCCTCCCGCCCGGTGCCGCGCTCGTGGTCACCGCCGACCACGGGCAGGTCGACGTCGGCGACCGCATCGTCCACCTCCACCCCGACCTCGGGGAGCACATCGCCATGCAGTCCGGTGAGGGCCGCTTCCGGTGGTTGCACGCCCGGCCGGGCCGGGTCGCCGCCCTGCACGAGGCGGCCGCCGCCCACCACGGAGGCGACGCCTGGGTCGTCACCCGCGACGAGACCATCGAGGACGGGTGGTGGGGTCCACGGGTCACCGACGACGCCCGGGCCCGCCTCGGCGACGTCGCCCTCGTCGCCCGCGAGCCGGTGTCGTTCCACGACGACGCCGACACGGGCCCCTTCGTGCTCGTCGGTCGCCACGGGTCGATGACCCCGGCCGAGGTGCTCGTCCCCTGCCTGGTCGGCGCCAACCTCTGACCCCCCTGGACCGGCGGGCGGTACCGCGGCGTACCCTGGTCGACCCCGCCGACGGAGGACAGATGACCGACACCACGCCGCCCGCCCCCGGATCGTCCGCAGACGGATCGCCCGCGCCGAACGAACCCGGCGCCGACGGACCGAGCCCCGACCCGACGGTGCAGGGCGAGCTGGTCGACGAGGCGATCGGGGAGGACGACGACCGCCGGGAGGCGATCGAGGAGCCGGCCAAGCTGATGCGCATCGGCTCGATGATCAAGGGCCTCCTCGAAGAGGTGCGCACCGCCGACCTCGACGACGCCGCCCGGGTCCGCCTGCGCGAGATCTACGAGACGTCGCTCGCGGAGCTGGGGTCCTCGCTGTCCGACGACCTGCTCGAGGAGCTGAAGCGGGTCACCAGCCCGTTCGCCGAGAGCGCCGAGAGCGCCGAGCCGCCGTCGGACGCCGAGCTGCGCATCGCCCAGGCCCAGCTCGTCGGGTGGCTGGAGGGCCTCTTCCACGGCATCCAGGCGTCGCTCTTCGCGCAGCAGATGGCGGCCCGGGCCCAGCTCGAGCAGCTCCACCGCCAGCTCCCCTCCGGGGGCGCGCCCGGTGCGGCCGGCCCCGCCGGTCCCGGCGGCCCGCCCCGCCCCGGCGGCCTCGGCGAGCCCGGCCCCGGCACCTACCTCTAGCCCGACCGGGGTTGAGGGGCGGCGCCGGGGTTGGTACGGTCCGAATCACAGCCGTGTCATTCGTCCACAGACTGTGGACGAACCATGTGGAAGCGGTTGTGGACCACCGTCGACGGTTCGTCGGCACCCCGCCGGGGCGGGAGGTCGAGGAGGTTCCGTGGGGGGCTCGTTCACCCACCTTCACACCCACACCGAGTACTCGATGCTCGACGGCGCGTCGCGCATCGAGTCGGTCGTGGCGGCGGCGGCGGCCGACGGCCAGCCGGCGCTCGGCATCACCGACCACGGCAACATGTACGGCGTCCTGCCGTTCTACAAGGCATGCCGTGAGCAGGGCATCAACCCGGTCATCGGGTTCGAGGCCTACATGGCCCACGAGCACCGCAGCGAGCGCATCGCCACCCGCGGCAAGGTCGACGACACCGGCGGTGAGGGCGAGGGCGGCCGGAAGGCCTACTACCACCTGACCCTGCTCGCCGAGAACGACGTCGGCTACAAGAACCTGATCCAGCTCTCGTCGCGGGCGTTCCTCGAGGGCTACTACCGCAAGCCCAAGGTCGACTGGGAGACCCTCGCCGACCACAGCGAGGGCGTCATCGCCACCACCGGCTGCCTCGGCGGGCACGTCCTCCAGTCGCTCCTGAACGGCGACCGCGACGGCGCGGTGCAGAAGGCGGCGCGGCTCCAGGAGATCTTCGGGCGCGACAACCTCTTCGTCGAGCTCCAGGACCACGGCATCCCCGAGCAGCACCGCACCAACCCGCAGCTCGTCGACATCGCCCGCCGCATCGGCGCCCCGCTGCTCGCCACCAACGACAGCCACTACACCCACGCGGACGACGCCGAGGGCCACGACGCCCTCCTCTGCGTGCAGACCGGCGCCCAGATCTCCCAGGGCGAGAATGAGCGCTTCAAGTTCAAGGGCCACGGCCACTACCTGAAGTCGGCCCAGGAGATGCGCCACCTGTTCCGGCACCTCGAGGTGGCGTGCGACAACACGCTCTGGGTCGCCGAGCGGGCCGACGTCACCATCGACACGTCCGGTCAGCCGAAGCTGCCGAGCTTCCCCCTGCCCGACGGCTTCGCGTCCGACACCGAGTACCTGCGCCACATCACGCTCGAGGGGGCGCGGGCCCGCTGGGGCGACGACCTGCCCGAGGCGGTGTCCGACCGCCTCGCCTACGAGCTGAAGACCATCGACGACATGGGCTTCTCGGCGTACTTCCTCATCACCTGGGACCTCATCAAGCACGCCCGCGACCTGGAGATCCGGGTCGGTCCCGGGCGGGGGAGCGCGGCGGGCTGCGCGGTGGCGTACTGCCTGCGCATCACCGACATCGACCCGATCAAGTACGAGCTGCTCTTCGAGCGCTTCCTCAACCCCAGCCGGGTGTCGATGCCCGACATCGACATGGACTTCGACTCCCGCTACCGGGACGAGATGATCCGCTACGCGGCCGAGCGCTACGGCCGCGACCACGTCGCCCAGATCATCACCTTCTCCACCATCAAGGCCCGGGCCGCGGTGCGCGACGCGGCCCGGGTGCTCGGGCTGGCCTACGGCGTCGGCGACAAGGTCGCCAAGGCGATGCCGCCGCTGGTGATGGGGCGCGACACGCCGCTCTACGCCTGCATGGAGGAGCACCCGAAGTTCGTCGACGGCTACCAGCGGGCCGCCGAGCTGCGGAAGATGTACGCCGAGGACCCCGAGGTCGCCCGGGTCGTCGACGTCGCCAAGAGCCTCGAGGGCATGCGCCGCCAGGACGGCATCCACGCCGCCGCGGTGGTGATCACCGACGACTCCCTCACCGAGTACCTGCCGATCCAGCGCAAGCCCGGGCCGGGGCAGGACCCCGACGAGGCGCCGGTCGTCACCCAGTACGAGATGGGCAGCGTCGAGGAGCTCGGCCTGCTCAAGATGGACTTCCTCGGACTGCGGAACCTCGACGTCATCACCGACACGATCCAGCTCATCCGCGACTTCCGGGGCGTCGAGGTCGACATCGACGACCCGCCGCTCGACGACGAGGCGACCTTCGAGATGCTCCGCCGGGGCGACTCGATCGGCGTGTTCCAGTTCGAGGGCGGCGGGCTACGCCAGCTCCTGCGCCGCATGGCGCCCACCACCTTCGAGGACGTCGCCGCCCTCGTCGCGCTCTACCGGCCGGGGCCGATGGGCGTGAACATGCACAACGACTACGCCGACATCAAGAACGAGCGCAAGGCGGTGTCGTACTTCCACCCCGACGCCGAGGAGCTCCTGGCCGACACGTTCGGGCTGATGATCTACCAGGAGTCGATGATGGGCGTGTCGCAGCGCTTCGCCGGCTACTCCCTCGCCGACGCCGACAACCTGCGCAAGGCGTGCGGCAAGAAGAAGCGGGAGGTGATGGAGCAGGAGCGGGCCAAGTTCGTCGACGGATGCGACGCGTCCGGGTACGGCCGCGACCTCGGCACCCACCTGTTCGACACGATCGAGAACTTCGCCGACTACGCCTTCAACAAGTCCCACGCCTACGGCTACGGCTTCGTCTCGTACCAGACCGCCTACCTGAAGGCGAACCATCGCATCGAGTACCTGGCGGCCCTGCTGACCAGCGTCAAGACCAACCTCGACAAGGCGGCGGTGTACCTCAACGAGTGCCGCCAGTCGCAGATCCCGGTGCTGGTCCCCGACGTGAACCGTTCACAGGCCGACTTCGTGCCCGCCCGCCTCGACGACGGCACCGAGGTGATCCCCTTCGGCCTCTCCGCGGTGCGCAACGTCGGGTCGGGGCTCGTCGCCCAGCTCCTCGAGGAGCGCGACGCGGGCGGTCCCTTCGGCGACTTCTACGACTTCTGCGACCGCGTCCCGCTGCCGGTGCTCAACAAGAAGACGATCGAGTCGCTGATCAAGGCGGGCGGCTTCGACTCGCTCGGCCACCCCCGCAAGGGCCTGCTGATCAGCTTCGAACCCATCGTCGACATGACGATCTCGCGGCGCCGCCAGGAGGACCAGGGCGTCATGTCGCTCTTCGACGACGCCCCGAGCGGAGACGGCGGCTTCGACGACCGGCCCGAGATCCCCGACGTCGAGTTCGACAAGACCGAGCGCCTGAAGCTCGAGAAGGAGATGCTCGGCCTGTACGTGTCGGACCACCCGATGATGGGCATCGAGGCCGCCCTGCGTCGACGCACCGACACCACCCTGCGCGCCCTGATCGACCAGGCGGAGAGCCCCGGCGTCGAGGCCGACGGCGGGCGCGACGCCAAGCCGGTCACCGTCGGCGGGGTCGTCACCGGGCTCCAGCACAAGTTCACCAAGGCCAACAAGCGCATGGCGGTGTTCGTGCTCGAGGACCTGGAGGCGTCGATCGAGGTCACCGTGTTCCCCACCGCCTTCGAGTCGATCGGCCACGTCCTCGCCGACGACCTGGTGGTGGTGCTGCGGGCCCGCCTCGACGCCCGCGAGGACGTGCCCAAGCTGATCGCGATGGACGTGTCGCCGTGCGCCGACCTGTCCGAGTCGCCGCCGCTGCGGCTCCGGGTCCCGCCGCACCAGGTGTCCGACGAGCGGGTCAGCCGGCTGAAGGACGTCCTGGTCGCGTTCCCGGGCGACTCGCAGGTGCAGCTCCACATGGGCGACAAGGTCGTGCGCCTGCCCGATTCCTGGTCGGTGCAGGTCGACAGCGGCCTGGTGTCGGAGCTGAGGGTCATCTTCGGGGCCGACTGCATCCTCTCCGAATCGGCCTGACGCCGGCGCGGTCCGACGCCCCCGGCCAGCCGGTTTGCGCTCGGCGTCCGGGGAGACTGGACTTGTAGGGCTGCGCGCCACCGCTCCGGAGGAACCAGAACGCCATGGCCATCGAGGTCGAGACCAAGGACTGCACCGCACTTTCCGACGCCGAGTTGGCCGAGATGGCCGATCTCTGCGCCGCGGGACCGCGTCCGTACGAGGTCGGACTGCTCTCCAAGCAGGCCGAGGAGTGGGTGCTGATCACCCTCGCCCGCGAGAACGGGCGCATCAAGGGCTTCTCGTTCTGCACCCTCGAGCGCATCGGCGGCACGCCGAGCGTGCTGGTGGGCCTGGCGTCGATCAAGCGCACCGCCAAGCGCGACACGGTCCTGCGCCAGATGATGACCGACCAGCTCCGCCGGGCCGTGCTGGCCTTCCCCGACGAGGACGTCCTCGTCGGCACCCGGCTCGCCACCGCCTCGGCGTTCGACGCCTTCCGCGCCCTGACCGACATCGTGCCCCGGCCCGACTACGTCGCCACCGGCGAGGAGCGGGCGTGGGGGCGCCGGCTGGCCAAGCGCTTCGGCGTGCCGACCGACGCGTACGACGAGCGGGCCTTCAAGGTCACCGCCGCCGAGACCCCGGCGCTGGTGTTCGACCACGACAGCCTCAAGCCCGAGTCGATCCCGGCCGACGTGGTCGCCCTGTTCGACGACGTCGATGCCGACGGCGGCGATTCCCTCGTCGGCTTCGGCTGGGCCCTCGCCGACGACCTGGTCAAGCTGATCTGATCCCGGCCCGCGGGGCGGCGCGGCCGTGGAGCTGAACGACGCGATCCGGCTCCGCCGGATGGTGCGGACCTTCGGGCCGGACCCGGCGCGCCCGGATCGGGTCGACGCCGACCTGCTCGACGACCTGCTCGACCGGTCGCGGCGGGCGCCGTCGGCCGGGAACGTGGCCGCGGTCCGGTTCCTGGTCCTCGACGACGTCGACGCGGTCGCCCGGTACTGGGACCTGACCCTCGCCCCCGACCGGCGCGCGGGCTTCGCCTGGCCGGGCCTGCTGGTCGCTCCGGTGCTGGTGGTGGTGTGGGTCGAACCCGACGCCTACCCGCGCCGGTACGCGGAGGCCGACAAGGCGACGACCGGGCGGGGGAGAGGGGTCGACGCCTGGCCGGTGCCGTACTGGTGGGTCGATGCCGGCGCCGTCGTGCAGAACCTGCTCCTCGGCATCGTCGACGCCGGGCTGGGCGGCTGCCTGTTCGGCCTGTTCGAGCACGAGGAGGCGGTGCGCGCCGCGTTCGGCGTACCCGCGGGCTGGCGGGCGGTGGGTACCGTCGCCATCGGCCACCCCGGCCCCGAGGAGCGCCGCGGTCGCTCGGCCGGCCGTCGGCGACCCGACCGCGACGAGCTGATCCGGCGCGGCGCCTGGGGTTGAGGCGCCTCCGGGGCCCACGCGACGTGGTCCGGCGGGGGCCTCCGGCAGCCGAAATGTTGCGGAATGGTTGCTGTCGTCACGCCGATGACCAGGGATTTCCTGGGGAAGTGATTCTTTTCACGTTGCGATCGCGTTACGAACGGCGCCTCGATCGTGCACACTCCTCCCTCGGCCCCGTCCTCGTGAACGCATTCACGTGCGGTGGCGGGGCCGCTACATCCACGGAAGGAGTGCTCCAACGATGGAGACCACCACCAAGGGCGTCGATCGCCCCCCGAGTCCCACCCCGCCGCGCGGCCGGGTCCCCGTCCGGGTCCTGATCGCCGGCGCCACCGTCCTCGCCCTCGGACTGGCCGTGTTCCTCGGCCCGGCGGCGGCGGACGAGCCGGCGGCCGCGCCGGAGACGACCGTCGTCGAGGAAGCGGCCCCGTCCACCACCGAGGCCGACGCGGCCGAGGGATCCACCGAGCCCGAGTGGACCGACGAGGAGGTCGCCTTCTTCGAGTCGCTGCACGAGCAGCGGGTCGCCGCGTTCCTCGAGGCGCTGCACCGCCAGCGGGTGGAGGCCTTCCTCGAAGCGGCCGCCGAGCGGGAGGCCGCCGAGGCCGAGGCCGCCCGCCTGGAGCAGGAGGCGGCCGAGCGCCGCGCCGCGGAGGAGGAGGCCGCCCGCCGGGAGGCCGCCGCGCCGGCGGTGCCCAGCGGCAGCGTCTGGGACTCCCTCGCCCAGTGCGAGTCCGGTGGCAACTGGTCGATCAACACCGGCAACGGCTACTACGGCGGGCTCCAGTTCAGCCTGTCGACGTGGCACGCCATGGGCGGCGCCGGCCTACCGCACCAGAACAGCCGGGAGGCCCAGATCGCGGTGGCCGAGCGGGTCCGCGCCAGCCAGGGTTGGGGCGCCTGGCCGTCGTGCAGCCGCCGGCTCGGCCTGCGCTGACCCGACCGCCGGATCGCGGTCGATCCGTCCGATCCCCCGAACCCGCGCCGAGGCGCCCGTCCCGACGATCGGGGCGGGCGCCTCGTCCGCGTTCACCAGGGGCTCGTGCCCGGCGACCCGGACGCCGGCGGGGGTGGTCCGCCCGCGGGTCCGATCGGGGCGTGTCCGCCGCCCGGGGGGTGGGCGAGGGGATTCGGCGGCGTGCGGGCGGTGGCCGCGGCGAGGCCGGCGACGGCCGTGACGGTCAGGGCGACCGCGGCCACCCGGAGTCCGTTGCCGGGACGGAACCCGGTCGATTCGAACGGATCGGGCAGCCCGTAGGCCGCGGCCCGCTCGGTGATCTCGTCGCGCATCGTGTGGAAGTCGTCCCGGGCCGCGGAGTACGACAGCCAGATCCAGCCGAGGCCGCCCAGGGCCAGCACCACGACCAGTACCGCCGCACCCCGCGCCTCGCGACCCTGCCGCAGGCGGAAGCCGACGTAGGCGGCGATGGCGGCGAGCGCGGTGACGACCGAAAGGGCGAACCCGTCGCTCACCGGCCCCAGGATCCACTCCCGGCTCGGCGTGCCGGACTCGACGGTGACGGTGTTGGCCCCGCCGAACCCGGGCACCGGCTCGCCCTCGACGTCGACCCGGAGCTGGGTGCGGCCCCATCCGGTCCACCACACGTCGCCCACGTCGTCGATGGCGATTCCGAACCAGCGCCCGTACGGGGCGGCGGTCGCGACGAGCAGGGCCAGCAGGGCGACGAACATCATCAGCGGGGCCCGCGACGTCTGGACCGGCTGGAGCGACGAGCGCGGCGCGGCGGTGAACGCGGCCGCGGCGGGCGGCAGGCCGGGAGGGACGCTGGGGTCGGGGCCGGATGGTCCGGCGGGCGCCGCGGGCGGCTCCGCCGGGTAGCCGGAGGGCGGGATCCACTGGTTCGCCACCTCTGCCCCCTCGGTGTGGTCGGCGCGACCGTACCAGGACTTCCCGAGGGCGCGATTTGGGTCGCGCGCCCCATGGTCGGAGGTCGGGCGCCGTGGGATCATCGGGTCGCCTGCCGCCGGGAGGGAGATGAGGGGTGACGGCACCACGGGCACGATTCCAGGCGGAGCGGGTCGGGGGAGAGGCGGATGACGTGATCGACGTGACGACGCCGTGGGAACGGCCTCCGGTGCCGCTGCGCGGCGTCGACCTGTACGTGTCCTTCGGCGCCGCCGAGGCGGAGATGTGGCGACGCACCGGTCAGGAGCTGACCGCCGGGCTGAGGCGGGTCGCGGCCCGTCGGCCGCTCGACGTCGACGATCCGGCGCGCCTGATGCGTCGCCTCGCCCGGGCCGCCGCCGAGGGAGACGGGTCGGCCGCGGGGGCGCTGCGCCTCGCCCACGAGCGGGCCCGGCTCGTCCGCGGCGCCGAGGGCCGACGCGCCTGCGCCCGTGCGGTCGTCGGCTGGCTGCTCGAGGAGGGCTACCGGGCGGTGGTGTTCCACGAGTCGATCGCCGCGGCCGAGGAGATCGCCGATTCGATCGCCGGACGGGGCGGACGGGCGGTCGTCGACCACGAGCAGAGGGCCCCCCGGGACCGCGCCGCGGACGTGCAGCGCTACCGCGACGGCCACGCCCGGATGCTCGTCGCCGTCCGGCCCGAGGAGGGCGCCGACCGCATCCCGCCGGCACCGGTCTCGGTCGTCGTCAGCGGGTCACGATCGCCCCGTCAGCGGCTCGCCCGCCTCGAACCGGCTGGTCGTGGCGTCGAGGGTCACGGGGGCCTGTTCATCTCGATCCTCGTCGAGGGCACGCCGGAGGAGGCCTTCGTCGGCGGTGGCGACGCCGCGCTGCTCGGAGCCGAGCTGGTCGCCCACCACCGCTGGCCGGTCACGTCGGTCCGGGACGCGCTCGTGCGCCCGTCGTCGCACGAGCCGTGGGTCGGGATCGACTCGCCGGCCGACCTGCTGACGGCGTCGGCGCTGGGCGTGGGCGGCCGGCTGCCCCGGACCGCCGCCGGGGCGTCGACCCGCGACCCGGGGGCGCGGAGCTACGCCGAGGCGCCCGTCGAGCACGCCGGCTGAGCCGGCCGGCCCGTCCGGGGCGCGCGGCGGCGTAGGGTCCCGCCCGTGGACACCGGTCTGGACGGCAGCGTCGCGGTCGTCACCGGCGCGTCGCACGGTATCGGGCTCGCCACCGCCACCCGGCTGGCGGCCGAGGGCGCCCGGGTGGTGCTGACCTCCCGCAAGGCCGACGCGCTCGATGCCGCCGTCGCCCACGTGGTCGACGCGGTGCCCGGCGCCGAGGTGACCCGCGTCGTCGCCAACGCCGGTGACCCCGATGCGGCCGCCGTCGTCGTCGCCGCCGCCCTCGACGCGTTCGGGGCCGTCGACGTCGTCGTGAACAACGCGGCGACCAACCCCTACTACGGCCCGGCGCTCGACATCTCGCCCTCGCAGTGGGACAAGACCTTCGACGTCAACCTCCGCGGGGCCCACGCGCTGATCCGGGAGGCGGCACGGGCGGGGCTGGCCGACCGGGGCGGGGCGGTCGTCAACGTGGCCTCCGTGGGCGGCTTCATCGCCGAGCCCGGCATCGGCGTCTACAACGTGACCAAGGCGGCCCTGGTGCACCTGACCCGCACGCTCGCGGCGGAGCTGGGCCCGGCGATCCGGGTCAACGCGGTCGCCCCGGGCCTGGTGCGCACCGACATGGCGCGGGCGCTCTGGGAGGAGCACGGCGACGCCATCGCGGCCCGGTTCCCGATGCGACGCCTCGGCGAGCCCGACGACATCGCCGCCGCGGTGTGCTTCCTCGCCGGGTCGGCGGCGTCGTGGATCACCGGTACGACGCTCGTCGTCGACGGGGGTGCCCTGACCCGGGCCTGACGGGGCGTGACGGATGACCGTGACGGGTGACCGCGGGCGACCCCTCCCGCCCGGCGGCGAACTGTGAGACCATGGTCACACCCCGATCAGGAGGTGGACCGAGTGCACGTCGAAGGCCTGCTGCGGAACAAGGGTGCCGAGGTGGTCACGGTCGAGGGATCGACGACGGTCGCCGACGCGCTCCAGACCATGGCGACCCGCCGCGTCGGCGCGCTGGTCGTCAGCGCCGACGGGTCCGCCGTGGACGGCATCGTCTCCGAGCGCGACGTCGTCTGGGGCCTGGCCGACCGGGGGGCCGGGCTGCTCGGCGAGACGGTCGCCACGATCATGACCCGCGACGTCGTCACCTGCGGGATGGCGACCACCGTCGACCAGCTCTCGACGATGATGACCGAGGGCCGCATGCGCCACGTGCCCGTCGTGGTCGACGGCGCCCTCGCCGGCATCGTGAGCATCGGCGACGTCGTCAAGGACCGCCTGCGCGAGCTGGAGGCGGAGACCCAGAGCCTGCACGAGTACATCAGCCACGGCCGGTAGGTCGTCCACCGGTCCGCGCCGTCCGCCCCCGTCGCCGCGCCGCCGACTAGAGGTCGCGTCGCCGGACCTTGCCGAGCGGGGTGCGGGGGAGCGCGTCGACGACTTGCACGGCCCGCGGCGCGCACCAGGCCGGCAGCTCGGCCCGCACCCGGTCCCGCAGGGCGTCGAGGCCCGGCGCGGCGGCCCCGGGTGCCGGGACGACCCACGCCTCGACGCGCTCGCCCCACTCGGCGTCGGGCCGTCCCGCCACCGCGACCTCGGCGACGGCGGGGTCGCGCCGCAGCACCGCCTCGACCGCGTCGGGCCAGACCTTCTCGCCGCCGGTGACGATCACGTCGTCGAGGCGGCCGTGCACGGTGACCGTGCCGTCGGCCGCGACCGACCCGGCATCGCCGGTGGCGTACCAGCCGTCGCGGCCCGGGAGCCGGTCGACCCCGCCGTCGGACCGGCGGTAGCCGCGGGCGACCCCGGGGGTGCGGAGGTGGAGCTCGTCACCGACGACCGTCACCTCCACCCCGGGGAGCGGCCGGCCGCCGTAGACGACGCCCCCTCCGGTCTCCGTCATCCCCCAGGTGCGCACGACGTTGGCGGGCCGATCGGCGACGGGATCGGCGGACCCGCCGAGCACGACCCACCGGAACCCCGCCGCGCCGACCCGGTCGAGCGCGGTCGGCACCAGCGAGACGAGCGACGCTCCACGGTCGCGAGCGTCGGCGACCGCGGCGGCGTCGAAGCGGTCGTGCACCTCCAGGTCGACGCCGTCGACGAGGGCCCGCACCACGACCCCGAGCCCGCCGACGTGGGCGAGCGGGAGGCAGGCGAGCCACCGGTCGCCGGCCCCGACCCCCAGGTGCCGGTGCACCGCGGCGGCCTGGGCGGCGAGGGCGGCGTGGGTGAGCACGACGCCCTTCGGCGGCCCGGTCGTCCCGCTGGTGGGGATCACCAGGGCGTCGCCGTCGTCGACGTCGGGTGCGGCGGCGCCGGTCATCGTCCGGCCGGGGTCGAGCGGATCGAGGACGACCGCCGGCCGCAGCGCGTCGAGCACGGCGGCGCGCGCCGGGGCCGGCAGCCGCGGGTCGATCGGGGCCACGGCGTCGCCCGCGTCCCACGTGGCGCGCAGCGCGTCGACGAAGGCGGTCCCGCCCTGGGCGACGACGGCGACGAGGCGGGCCACGGCGGCGAGCGTACGCGGGTCGGCCCGCGACACCGGGGGCGTGGGGGTACGGTCCGGGTCCCGCCGCCCGACCCCGGAGGACCCCGATGAAGGCCCTGATGCAGGACCACCCCCTGTCGCTCGTCCACTTCTTCGACCGGGCCGAGCGCCTGTTCTTCGACAAGCGGGTCGTGACCGCCACCGCCACCGGTCGCGAGGAGCGCACCTACGGCGAGTGGGCCGCCCGCACCCGCCGCCTCGGCGGCGCCCTCGACGCGCTCGGCATCTCGTCCGACGGCCGCGTCGCCACGTTCGGCTGGAACACGGCGAACCACCTCGAGCTGTACTTCGCCGCCCCGTGCAGCGGCCGGGTGCTGCACACGCTCAACATCCGGCTGTTCCCCGAGCAGCTCACCTACATCGCCAACCACGCCGAGGACGAGGTCCTGTTCGTCGACCGCACCCTGGCGGCCGCCGTGTGGCCGCTGATCCCGACCTTCGAGTCGGTCCGCCACATCGTCGTGCTCGACGACGGCGCCGGGGACGTGCCCGACGCACCGGCCGGCAAGGAGGTGCACGCGTACGAGGACCTCCTCGCCGCCGCCGAGCCGGTCGAGTGGCACGTCGAGGACGAGTGGCAGGCGGCGAGCATGTGCTACACGAGCGGCACCACCGGCAACCCCAAGGGCGTCGTCTACTCCCACCGCTCGACCTACCTCCACACGATGGGGGTGATGGCGGCCGACGCCATCGGGGCCTCGGAGACCGACACGATCCTGCCGGTCGTGCCGATGTTCCACGCCAACGCCTGGGGCCTCGCCCACGTCGGGGTCGCGGTCGGCGCCAACCTCGTCATGCCCGGGCCGAACATGGCGCCCGCCGCCCTCGCCGGGATGATCGAGGACGAGAAGGTCACGATCGCCGCCGGCGTGCCCACGATCTGGATGGGCGTGCTGCCCGAGCTGAAGGGCCGCGACCTGTCCGCCCTGCGCGCCATCCCGTGCGGCGGTTCGGCGGTGCCCAAGGCCCTGTCCGAGGCGTACCGCGAACAGGTCGGCCTGGCGATCTTCCAGGCGTGGGGCATGACCGAGACCAGCCCGGTCGCCACCGCCGGCCACATCAAGTCGACGCTCGCCGCCGGCCGCTCCGAGGACGAGCTGGCCGACCTGCGGGCGACGATCGGCGTGCCGCTCGCGGGCGTCGACATCCGCGTCGTCGACCCCGACACGCTCGCGCCGGTCGCCACCGACGGCCAGGCCCAGGGCGAGATCCAGGCCAAGGGGTCGTGGATCGCGGCGTCGTACTACGACGACCCGCGCTCGCCGGAGAGCTTCACCGCCGACGGCTGGCTCAAGACCGGCGACGTGGCCACCATCGACGAGCACGGCTACATGCGGATCGTCGACCGCACCAAGGACGTGGTGAAGTCCGGCGGCGAGTGGATCTCCACCGTCGAGCTCGAGAACGAGATCATGGCCCACCCCAAGGTCGCGGAGGCCGCCGTCATCGGCGTCCGGCACCCGAAGTGGCAGGAGCGGCCGCTCGCCTGCGTCGTCGTCCGGGAGGGCGAGGAGCTGACCGCCGCCGAGGTCCTCGAGTTCCTCGACGGCAAGGTCGCCAAGTGGTGGATGCCCGACGACGTCGTGTTCGTCGAGGAGATCCCCAAGACCTCGGTCGGCAAGTTCTCCAAGAAGGACCTCCGCACGCAGTTCCAGGACTACGAGCTGCCCACGGCCGGCGACGCCTGACCCGCCCGGGCGCACCGGCCGCCGTCGACCGTCGGGACCCGCCGGGGTCCCCGGGAGGGGTGGCGCGCACGGCCACACTGGGGCCCGGCACGCGCCCGCCCCGCTGACGCGACGCCGACCGCACCGGTCCGGAGCCTCCGCACTTGCTGTTCCCCACCTTCGAGTTCGCCGCCTTCTTCTCGGTGGTGTTCGTCCTCAACTGGCTGCTCCGGCCCCACCCGGTGCCGTGGCGGCTGATGCTGCTGGCGGCGAGCTTCGTCTTCTACGCCGCCTTCGAGCCCGCCTACTGCCTGCTGCTCGCCTTCTCGATCCTCGCCAACCAGGCCTTCGGCGTGGCGATCCACCGGGCGGTCGGCGAGGGCGCGCGCCGTGGCCTGCTCGTCGCGGGCGTCGTGGTCAACCTCGGGCTGCTCGGCTACTTCAAGTACGCCGACTTCTTCGTCGAGTCGGTCACCGACGTGCTGGGCGGGTTCGGCATCGACACCGGGTGGGTGTCGCTCGAGATCGTGCTGCCGGTCGCCATCTCGTTCTTCACGTTCCAGGCGCTCAGCTACGTCATCGACATCTACCGCCGCGACGCCGAGCCGTCGCCGCTGCTCGACTTCGCGGTGTACCTGTCGTTCTTCCCGCACCTGGTCGCCGGGCCGATCGTGCGGGCGCGGGAGCTGCTGCCGCAGATCCGCGAGCGGGCCGACCCCCGGCGGGTCAACTCGGCGTTGGCGTTCCGGCTGATCATGGCGGGGCTGTTCAAGAAGGTCGTGATCTCGAGCTTCGTCGCGGCCGCCATCGTCGACGACGTGTTCGCGGTGCCGGAGCGGTACCGGTCGATCGAGATCCTGTTCGCGATCTACGCCTACGCGATCCAGATCTACGCCGACTTCAGCGGCTACACCGACATCGCCATCGGGTGCGCCCTGCTGCTCGGCCTGCGGTTCCCGCAGAACTTCGACGCCCCGTACGCCGCACTCTCGATCCAGGCGTTCTGGCGCAAGTGGCACATGACCCTGTCGTTCTGGCTGCGCGACTACCTGTACATCCCCCTCGGCGGCAACCAGGGCGGCGAGCGGCGGCGCGACCTCAACCTGTTCCTCACGATGGTCATCGGTGGCCTCTGGCACGGCGCGGCGTGGACGTTCGTCGTGTGGGGTGCGATCCACGGCGTCGCCCTCGTCGCCGAGCGGCGGATCCTCGCCGCCCGTGAGGCCGCCGGGAAGGTGCCGGGGACGTTCTCGCCCGTGATCCGCTGGGCGGTCACGTTCCACGTCGTGTGCCTGGCGTGGGTGTTCTTCCGGGCTGATTCCTTCGGGGCGGCCTTCACGCTGCTGTGGCGCCTGGTCGCCGCCCCCGGCGTCGGCGAGGCGGTCACCCCGATGCTGGTGTTCGTCGTCGTGGCGATGGTCGCGGCCCAGTTCGTGCCCTCGGAGGCCGTCGACCGGGTCCAGGTCGTGTTCTCCCGCAGCGCCCCGATCGTCCAGGCGCTCGCCCTGGCGATCGGCCTCCTCCTCGTCGACGCGCTCGGCCCCGAGGGCGTCGCCCCCTTCATCTACTTCCAGTTCTGAGCAAGGCCGGGGGCGTCCACCTCCCGGGGGTGGGTGCCTGCGAGGCTGGAGGCGTGTCGAGAAGGCCCCCTCCCGTACGTCGCGCGCGCCCGCGCGGCCGGCGGCTCGGGGCGTTGGTCGCCGCGATCGTCCTGATCACCGCCGTCGCGTGCAGCGACGACGACGGCGGCAAACCCGAGGCCGCGGACGGGGCGACCGAACGCCCGACCCGCGGTTCGATCACCGTCGACGCCGAGGAGCGCACCCCCGCCGGTGCCCTGCCCGAGTTGACCGCGGTGCGGCTCGACGAGGTCGGCGGGGCCCGGATCCTCGTCGATTCCACCGGACGCCAGGTGCTGCTGAACGGAGCGTCCTACAACGCCCTCGCCGACCTGCCGACCGCGCACGCGGCCCTCCCACCGAATCGGGCGCCCACCGCGGACGACTGGGACGCCATGGCCGCCCTCGGCTTCGACGTCGTCCGGCTGGAGGTGTCGTGGTCGGCCCTCGAGCCCGAGCGCGGCCGCTACGACGACGCCTACCTGGCGAGCATCCGCGACGCGGTCGACGAGGCCGCGGCCCGGCGGCTGTACGTCGTGGTGGCGATGCACCAGGAGGCGTGGGGCCCCGCGGTGGCCTCCCCGCCGGACACCGTCTGCCCCGAGGGCACCCAGGCCGCGCTCGGCGGGAACGGTGCGCCGGCCTGGGCCACCCTGGTCGAGGTGGCCCCCGTGGCGACCTGTCACCTGCCCGGCGCCCCCGAGACCGCTCCGGCGGTGTCGGCCGCCTTCGCCGCCCTCTACGAGGACCGCGACGGCCTGCGGGGCGCCTACGCCGGGGCCTGGCGTCGGGTCGTCGCCGCCCTCGGCGACCACCCCGCCGTGGCCGGCTACCAGCTCGCCACCGCGCCGGTGCCCGCCGGCCCCGACCCCGCCGCCCGCTACACCGACCTGCTCCGGGCGTCGCTGGGCGAGGTTCGCGCCGCGGAGGCCGAGGTCGGCGCCCCGCGGCGGCCGGTGTTCGTCAGCCCGATGGCGAACCACCCGGCGGCCGGTTCGCTGCCCGAAGCCGCCCTCGCCCTCGACGACCAGCTCGTGCTCGCCCCCGACCTCCCGGCCGCGGGCGCCGGCCGCGACCCGGTCGGGGTGCTGCGGGCCGCGGCGGACGAGGCGCGGTCCCGGGGCTGGGGCCTCTGGGTCGCCGGGTACGACGCGGACCCGACCGACGAGGCCTCGGTCGACGCCCTGGCGGCGGTGAGCTCGGCGATGGACGCCCTCAGCGTCGGAGGGGCGTTCGACGAGTGGCGGCGTTGGTGCGGCGACCCCGAGAGCATCGTCGTGCCGGGCGCCCAGCCCGCCGAGGAACAGCACGAGGCCACCGACGTGCTGTGCCCCGACGACGTGGGGGCGGGGGCCGATCCCCGGCTGGAGGCGATCCTCGCCCGACCCCGGCCCCGGGCGGCGCCGGGTCGGATCACCACCGTGTCGGGTTCCACGGACCGCGTCGCGGTCAGCGGCGCCATCGACGACGACCTCGCGGCGGGCAGCGACGTCGTGCTGTGGGTCCCGGGTTCCGCCCGTCCCCGGCCGGCGGGCGATACCGTCGACGGGGTGGTGCTCACCCGCGTTCCCGGTGGGTGGTACGTGCTGGCCGCGGTGACCGAGTCGCCCTACACGGTGGAGGTGCGATGACGGTCGAGCGCCGCGAGCCGCGGTCGCTGCGGTACCACGACCTCTCGGGGTCCCGCCCGCTGCCGGCCGGTCGGGTGCTGGTCATCGGCATGCTCGCGTTCGCCATGGCGGCGGTGCTGAACGCCGATGGGCTCTACGAGCTGGCCAGCCGGCAGCCGGTCGGTTGGAAGCGCGACGTCGCCCGCACCGCGGTCGCGCCGGCCTGCTTCGTCGGGCGGGTGACGCACCTGAAGGACGTCCGGGGCGCCATCCGCGGCGCCGCCGACAAGTCCGTCACCGACTGCTCCGACGGCGCTCGCAGCGGATCGGACTCCTTCGTCGAACCGGTCACCACCACGACGGTCGGCCCGGGCCAGACCACCGAGCCGCCGGTGGTCGCCCGGGTGCCCAGCACCGAGGAGCCGCTGCGGATGTGGCTCGGCGGCGACTCGATGACGATCGAGCTCGCCAACGCGGTCGAGGCGGCGGTCGTCGACCGTCCCGAGATCTCCCTGACGACGCACGCCCAGGTCAGCTCGGGGCTGTCGCGGCCCGACTACTTCGACTGGCCCGCCCACCTCACCGACGAGGTGCTGCCGGAGCGACCCGAGGTGGTCGTGGTCATGTTCGGGGCCAACGACTCCCAGGGTCTCGACATCGACGGCCGCCCGTACCAGCCGTCGGCTCCCGAGTGGCAGGCGGAGTACCGGCGCCGGGTCGGGGTGGTGATGGACATGCTCCGCGGTGACGGGCGCCTGGTGATCTGGGTGGGTCAGCCGCGGATGCGCGACGCCGGGTTCGACCAGCGGATGGCCGTGCTCGACGGGATCTACTCCGAGGAGGCGGCGAGCCGCCCGTGGGTGCACTTCCTCGACAGCCGGCCCGTGCTCAGCCCCGACGGCGACGCGTACCAGGCGGGCACCGGCGGCACGTCGCTGCGCCAGTCCGACGGCATCCACCTCGACACCGGCGGCGCGGCGCGACTGGCCACCGCCGTGCTCGACGCCGTGCAGGAGCAGTTCGTCGAGCGTCGGCCGGGCTGACGTCGCACCATCGACCTCCGCCGGCCGGTGCGCCGGTAGGGTCCGCGATCGTGGGTGACGTCCCGATCGAGGTGGTGGTGTTCCTGGGGATCCTCGGCCTGGCCGTGGGATCGTTCGTCAACGTGGTGATCGTGCGCGTGCCGTCGGAGGAGTCCCTGCTCCACCCGCCGTCGAAGTGCCCGCTGTGCGAGACGCCGATCAAGCCCCGCGACAACATCCCGGTGCTGTCGTGGCTGCTGCTGCGGGGGAAGTGCCGGGCCTGTGGTGAGCCGATCCCCGCCGGGTACCCGCTCGTCGAGGCGGCGAACTGCGTGCTGTGGGTCGCCGCCGCCCTCCGCTTCGGTGACTCCTGGGCGGTGATCCCGTTCCTGCTGCTCTTCTCGACGCTGCTCGCCCAGTCGGTGATCGACCTGGAGCTGTACCGCCTGCTCGATCGCATCACGTTCCCGGTCCTCGGCGTCTCGGTCGTGCTGATCGCGGTGATCGGGGCGATCGAGGGCGAACCGTCCCGCATCACGATGGCCCTGCTCGGCGCCGTCGGCTACTTCCTGTTCCTGTTCATCCCGGCCATGGTGTACCCGAAGGGCATGGGCCTGGGCGACGTGAAGCTGGCGCTGCTCATGGGCCTCTTCCTCGGCTGGGTGCACCCGGTGCTGTGCCTGTACGCCGTGATCGTGGCGTCGGTGCTCGGCCTGGTCGCCGGGGTGATCCTCTACTTCGCCCGCGGGCGGAAGAGCAGCCAGTTCCCGTTCGGCCCCTGGCTGGCGCTCGGCTGCGTCGTCGCGCTGCTCGCCAGCAACACGATCCTCGACTTCTACGGCCTGCCCACCGCCCCCTTCCTGGCCTGACCCGGATCGGGGTCGGGGGCGGCGGGGATCAGCCTCTACATTCGGACCGTGCTGCGCTTCCTGACCGCCGGCGAGTCCCACGGCCGCGCCCTCGTCGTCATCGTCGAGGGCCTCCCCGCGGGTCTGCCGGTGACGGTGGCGCAGATCCAGGACGAGCTGGCCCGCCGCCGGCTCGGCTACGGCCGGGGCCCGCGGATGCGGTTCGAGGTCGACGAGGTCACGATCGTCTCCGGCGTGCGCCACGGGCGCACGCTCGGCTCGCCGGTCGCCGTCGAGATCGCCAACACCGAGTGGGAGCGCAACCCCGAGAAGTGGCAGACCGAGATGTCGGTCGATGCCTCCGACGGTCCGACCCGGCAGCCCCTCACCCAGCCCCGCCCCGGGCACGCCGACCTGGCCGGCATGCAGAAGTACGACTTCGTCGACGCACGCGACGTCCTCGAACGGGCCTCGGCGCGCGAGACCGCCGCCCGCGTCGTCGCCGGAACCCTCGCCAAGGCCTGGCTCGCCACCCTCGGGGTCGACGTCGTCTCCCACGTCGTCCGCATCGGAGACGCCGCCGCCCCGATCGGCCCGCCCCCGACGATCGACGACCTCGATCGCATCGACGCCGACGAGGTCCGCTGCCTCGACCCCGGGGCGTCGGCGGCGATGATCGTCGCCATCAAGGAGGCGGCCAAGGACGGCGACTCGCTCGGCGGCACCGTCGAGGTCGTCGCCCACGGCGTGCCGGTCGGCCTCGGCAGCCACGTCCACTGGGACCGCAAGCTCGACTCCAAGCTCGCCGCCGCCCTGATGAGCATCCAGGCGGTCAAGGCGGTCGAGATCGGCGACGGGTGGGACGTCGCCGGGCGGCGGGGGAGCGACGCCCACGACCCGATCACCTGGGATGCCGACGCCGGTGACTACCGGCGGGCCAGCCACCGGGCCGGCGGCGTCGAGGGCGGCATGTCCACCGGCGAGCCGGTGATCGCCCGGGTGGCGATGAAGCCGCTCGCCTCGCTCAACCGCCCCGTGCTCGGCACCGTCGACGTCCTCACCAAGGAGGAGACGGTCTCGTTCAAGGAGCGCACCGACGTCACCGCGGTGCCCGCCATGGGCGTCGTCGCCGAGACGATGGTCGCGCTCGTCCTCGCCGACGAGGTCGCCCGCAAGTTCGGTGGCGACACCGTCGCCGAGACCCGCCGGAACCTCGACGCCTACCTCGCCGCCCTGCACGACGGCCCGCTCGGCCCGTCGGGGACCGAGGCTCCGACAGGCGGCGACGCGATCGCGGACGGTGGCTGAGCCGGTGTCGGACGTCCGCCACCCGCCGCCGGTCGCCCTCGTCGGGATGATGGGCTCGGGGAAGTCGACCGTCGGCCGCCGTCTCGCCAAGCGGCTCGGCCGTCCCTTCGTCGACGCCGACGACGAGCTGGTCCGCCGGTCGGGGCTGACGGTCCGCGACTGGTTCGAGCGCGAGGGCGAGGACGGCTTCCGGCGGGCCGAGGCGGACCTCCTGGCCGACCTGCTCGCCGCGCCCGGGCCGTCGGTCGTGGCGACCGGCGGTGGGGTGGTGACCCGGCCGGCCAACCGGGCCGCCCTCGTCGAGCGGGCCACGGTGGTCTGGCTCCGGGCCGGCGCGCCGTACCTGGTCTCCCGCGTCGAGCAGTCGACCGGCCGCCCGTTGATCGACGACGACCCGGCCGCGGTCGTCGGCCGCCTCGTCGAGGAGCGGGCGCCGCTGTACGCCGAGGTCGCCGACCTCGTCGTCGACGTCGAGCCGTTCCACTCCGCCCACGAGAAGCCCAAGCGGGAGCTGGCGGTCAAGCTCGCCGAGCTGGTGCTCGACCACGAGGCCCGCACCGGCGCGGCGACGGGGGGCGTGCGGTGATCGAGCTCGAGGTCCCCCTCGCCGACCGGAGCTACCCGGTGCTCGTCGGGGCCGGGGCGCGGCACCGGCTGCTCGAGGTGCTGCCGGTCGGCGCCCGGCGGGCCGCGGTCATCACCCAGTCCGCCATCGGCTGGGAAGTCGATCCCGGCGTCGAGCACCGCCGCTTCACGATCGGCGACGGCGAGGACGCCAAGCACCTCGGCACCGTCGAGGACCTCTGCCGCGACCTCGCCCAGTGGGGGCTGACCCGCGGCGACGTGATCGTCGCCGTCGGCGGCGGGGTCGTGACCGACGTCGGCGGTTTCGTCGCGGCCGTCTACCACCGGGGCGTGCCGGTGGTGCACGTGCCCACCACGCTCCTCGGTCAGGTCGACGCCGCCATCGGGGGCAAGACCGGCGTGAACCTCCCCGAGGGCAAGAACCTCGTCGGCGCGTTCTGGCAGCCGTCCGCCGTGCTGTGCGACACCGAGACGCTCGGCACGCTTCCTCCCCGCGAGTACCGGTCCGGGCTGGGGGAGATGGCCAAGTACGCGTTCCTCGGGGTCGACGACCTCCCCGACCTGCCGCTGGACGAGGCGGTGGCGGCCTGCGTGCGCCTCAAGGCCGACGTCGTGGCCTCCGACGAGCGCGAGGGCGGCCGCCGGGCGATCCTGAACTACGGCCACACCCTCGCCCACGCCCTCGAGACCGAGGGGGCCTACGGGCTGCGTCACGGCGAGGCCGTGGCGATCGGCCTCGTCTACGCGGCCGAGGTCGCGTGCCGCCTGGGCCGGATCGACGGGGACCGGGTGGCCGAGCACCGCCGGGTCGTCGCCGGCTACGACCTGCCGATGCACGTCCCCGGCGACCTCGACGCCGAGCGGGTGGTCGACCTGTTCTCCCGCGACAAGAAGGCGGTCGCCGGCGTGACGTTCGTGCTCGACGGCCGCCGCGGGGTCGAACCCGTCCCCGTCGACGACCGGGCCCTGCTCCTCGACGCCCTGGAGGCCTGCCGTGGCTGAACCGATCGTGCTCCTGCTGTCGGGCCCGAACCTCAACCTGCTCGGCGAGCGCCAGCCGGAGGTCTACGGCACCGCGACGCTCGACGACCACGTCGCCACCGCCACCACCGAGGCGGCCCGCCACGGCCTCGCCGTCGAGCACCTCCAGTCGAACCACGAGGGCGAGCTGGTCGAGGCCATCCACGGCGCCCGCGGGCGCGTCGCCGCGATCGTGGTCAACGCCGGCGCCCTCACCCACTACGGCTGGTCGCTCCACGACGCCCTCGCCGCCTTCGAGGGTCCGGTGCTGGAGGTCCACCTATCCAACCCCGGTGGCCGCGAGCCGTGGCGCCACACGTCGGTGATCGCGCCGGTGGCCTCGGGCACCATCGCCGGGCTCGGTGGCGACGGCTACCGCCTCGCCCTCGACGCGGTCGCCCGCCTGCTGGGCGCGGACGGGGTGCTGGGATGAGTCCCGATGGCGTGCTCGCACCGATGGCCGTGGCCGACCGGGCGCCCCGGCTGCGCGAGGCGCTGGCCGCCGCCGAGGTCGACGCCCTGCTGGTCACCGACCTCACCAACGTGCGCTACCTGACCGGCTTCACCGGGTCCGCCGGGCGCCTGCTCGTCACCGCGGAGGCCCTCGTCCTCACCACCGACGGCCGCTACGCCGACCAGGCGCCCGCCCAGGCCGCGGCGGCGGGGGTCGACGTCGAGGTCGCGGTCGGGGCCACCCTCGCCGACCAGGACCGCACCCTGGCCGCCGCGGTGCCGTCGGGCGCGCGCCTCGGGCTGGAGGCGGCGTCGGTCACCTGGGCCGATCTGCGTCGCTACGAGCGCGAGCCGTTCGGGTCGGAGTTGGTCCCCACCGAGGGGCTGGTCGAGGCGGCGCGTGCGGTGAAGGACGTCGGCGAGATCGACCGCCTCGCCCGGGCCGCCGCGATCGCGGACGCCGCCCTCACCGAGGTGGCCCCCCGCCTGCTCGACCGACCCACCGAGACCGAGGTCGGTCTCGAGCTCGACTTCACGATGCGCCGCCTGGGCGCCGACGACGTCAGCTTCGAGACGATCGTCGCCTCCGGTCCGAACGGCGCCCTGCCGCACCACCGGCCCGACGACCGCACGATCGTCCCCGGGGACCTGGTCGTGATCGACTTCGGGGCGCTCGTCGAGGGCTACCACTCCGACATGACGCGCACGTTCACGATCGGCGACGTCGACGCGACGCAGCGGCGCATGTACGACGTCGTGCTGGAGGCGCAGGCGGCCGGGGTGGCGGTCGCCGGTCCGGGCGTGGCGACGCGCGACGTGGACGCGGCCTGCCGTGAGGTGATCGCCGCCGCGGGCTGGGAGGACGCCTTCACCCATGGAACCGGCCACGGGGTGGGCCTGGTGATACACGAGGACCCCCGGGTCGGGCGGTCGTCGACCGCTACACTCGCTCCCGGTCACGTGGTCACCGTGGAGCCCGGGGTGTACCTCGTCGACCACGGCGGCGTCCGCATCGAGGACACGATCCTCGTGACCGACGAGGGGTGCCGCCCCCTCACCCTCTTCCCCAAGGATCCCACCCCGGCCGCGCCCGGCTGACGGGCCCGACGACGACCAAGGACCTCCATGGCCATCACCACCAACGACCTCAAGAACGGCATGGTGCTCGACCTCGACGGCAAGCTCGTCCAGGTCGTCGAGTTCCAGCACGTGAAGCCGGGCAAGGGCCCCGCCTTCGTCCGCACCAAGATCCGCAACGTCCGTACCGGAGGGGTGGTCGAGCGGACGTTCCGTGCCGGAGAGAAGGTCGAGCGGGTCACGATCGACAAGCGGGAGATGCAGTACCTCTACCGCGACGGCGACGACTACGTGTTCATGGACAACGCCAGCTACGAGCAGATGAACGTCGGCAGCTCGGCCCTCGCCGACGCGGCGAGCTACCTCGTCGACGGCGCCACCGTCGTGCTCCAGATGCACGGCGACGAGATCGTCGGCACCGACCTGCCCGCCGCCGTCGAGCTGAGCGTCGTCGAGACCGAGCCGGGCATACAGGGCGACCGCGTCTCGGGTGCCACCAAGCCGGCGACGATGGAGACCGGGCTGGTCGTGCAGGTGCCGCTGTTCGTCAACGTGGGCGACGTCTTGAAGATCGACACCCGTTCGGGGGAGTACATCACCCGTGCCTGACCGCCCCGGTGGGGTCGGATCCCGCCGGGAGGCCCGGGAACGGGCCCTCGCCCTGCTCTACGAGGCCGAGGTCAAGGGGCTGGACGGCCCCGCCGTGCTCGCGGCGCAGCCGATCGAGGTCGACGACTACGCCGCCGACCTGGTCGCCGGCGTGGCCGAGCACCTCACCGTGCTCGACGAGCGGATCGGCCGCCACGCCCGCGGCTGGGTCGTCGAGCGGATGCCGGTCGTCGACCGCACGCTGCTGCGCATGGCGGCCTACGAGCTCGGCTGGCGGCCGGACGTGCCGCGCAACGCGGTGATCAACGAGGCGGTCGAGCTGGCCAAGCGGTACTCGACCGACGACTCGGGTCGCTTCGTCAACGGCGTCCTCGCCGCCATCGCCGCCGCCACCTGACCGGGGCGCGCGACCCGGGGGCTACGGCTGTTCGAACGCTTCCACGGTGACCGGGCCGGTGGTGTCGTTGGCGCCCTGGATGCCGATGCGCCAGGTGAGCGTGTCGTCCGGGGAGAAGCGCGCCCCCTCGGCTCCGCCGGGCCCGGTCTCGTCGAAGCGCCGGATCTCGTCGTTGGTGGCGGGATCGCGGATCACGATCACGATGTCGAAGGTCGGGTCGGTGGTGGTGGCGGTGATGCTCACCACCGCGCCGCCGGTGACGGTGAGGTCGACGTAGGGCTCGTCACCGGGCGTGTCGACCGACCCGGCGGTGATCGCCGAGCTGCCGTCGCCCAGGGTGAACACCGCGCCTTCCGACACCGTCAGGGTGAACGATCCGGTGGTGCCGGCGAAGCTGTCGGCGATGCGAACCCGGTAGCGGCCCGCGTCACCCGTGGTGAAGGTCTCGGCGCCGCCCTCGGCGGTGGCCAGCGCCACCGAGTCGCCGTCGGGGTCGATCACCGACCGGTCGATCCCGGCGGGGCCGGAGAAGTCGATCTCGTAGGGGCGGCCGCCCTCCAGCTCGATCGAGTACTCGACGATCTGGCCCGCGGCGGTGATCTCACCCGACACCGTCTCGTCGACCGAGATCGACTCCTCGGTGACGTCGCTGACGGTCACCTCGATGTCGAAGGGCCGCCAGGTCTCGGTGCCGAGGACCAGGCGGTACTCGCCCGACGCGGGAGGATCGACGATCGAGAACGCCGACAGCTCGTCGCCGTTGGGGTCGACCAGGTACCCGTCGAGGAAGTCGTCGACCTCGTCGTCGGTGAGCCGGGCGTCGATCGTGAGCCGCTCCCCGGCCTCGGCCAGGAACGTCAGGACCACGAAGCCGGCGTCGTTCAGCTCGGTCGAGGTCATCTCGCCCGGGGACAGCTCGGCCGCGGGCTCGGCCGCCTCGGGCCGACCGATCATCCGCAGCACCATCTCGGCGCTCACGTTGGGCGCGATGGCCGTGGCGTAGTCGGCGAGGGTGGCGAGCGGGTCGACCCGCCAGCCGTCGCCCTCCTCGACGGTGACCAGGGCGAGCTCCTCGATGCCGAGCGTCCGCCAGCCGTCGGTGAGGCAGAACGCCGGCTCGGCGTCGGCGTCGTCGATGGCGTCGTCGTCGTCGACACCGGTCACGTCGAGGCACTCGCCGTCCCACCGGACGTCGTAGGTCTCCGGGTCGCCGTCGGTCTCGGTGGCGGTGACCGATCCCTCCAGCTCGGTGACGACCACGCGGCGGCCCCCGGCGTCGCGCTCGCTGACGTCGGTTTCGAAGCGGTCGATGTCGGTCTCGGCCTCGTCGAGCCCGTGGCCGACCCACTGCTCGAGGGCCGAGGCGTAGGCGCGGACGGCGCGGCCCACCGGCCCGGACGCGGCGTCGCCGGTCGCGTCGGCGTCGAGCGTGCCCGATGCGGTGAGCAGCGCACGGACCGCGTCGTCCGGCGAGTCGGCGCCCGCTCCGGCCTCGGGGGTCGGGAGGTCGGGGGCGTCGAGGCCGAGCACTTCGACCGCGTACTGGGCGGCGGTGTGGAGCGGGCTCACGTACCAGCCACCGTCGCGCTCCACCGCGACCAGGAACGGGGGGATCTCGTCGTCGTCGGAGTCGTCGGGGGTCGCTGCTAGGTCGTCGACGTCGAGGTCGATCGAGTCGGGGCCGTCGCCGTCGGACTCGCGCTCGACGACGTCACGGGTCAGGCCGCCGAAGGCGCCGGGATCGAAGCCGATGGTGCCTCGTCCGCCGATGATCGAGACGCGGGCCGCGCCGTCGCCCAGCTCGTCGACCTCGTAGCGGAGCGAGGTCAGCTCGACGTCGACGCCGCCGAAGGTGTCCTCGGCCGGTGAGAGGTCGAGGTCGGCGGAACGATCGGCGGCCGCCCGGTAGACCTCGCCGAGGGCCTCGGCCTCGTCGGGCTCGATGACGTCGAGCAGGGCGATCGGATCCTCGGCCTCGACCGCCTCGGCGAGCTGTCGCACCGCCGCCTCGGGGCTGGAGGCTCCGCCGCCGTCGCCGCGGACCGCCCGGAACACGGCGAGACCGACCCCGGCGACGGCGAGGGCGCCGACCGCGATCAGGGCGACGGCGATCAGTCCGCGGCGCCGCTTCCGCGGCGGTGCGGCGCCCGGCGCGCCGGGCTGGCTGGTCGCGGGCCAGGCGGTGGGCGGCGGCGCGGTGGGCGGCGGCGCGGTGACGGGGGGTGTGACCCCCGGCGGCGGGTTGCCGACCTGGCGGGGCGGCGCCGGTCCGATCGCCACCGTGGGCGGCTCGGCCGGGGCGGACGCCGGCGGCGGCGTCGGCGGGGTGGGCCGCGACCGGGGGGTGGGCCAGGCGGGGGTCGAGGTGTCGTCGTCGGAGGGGGTCACGGTGTCGCCTCAGCTGTCCACGGTGAAGCGGAAGCTGAAGCTGCCCCCGGTGTTGTCGACGCCCCAGAGCTGGATGCAGCGCCACTGGTCGGTGTTGGCGGTGAAGGTCCAGGTCTCGTCGGCCCCGGGACCGAAGTCGTTGACCCGGGCGTCGAGCGGAGGCTCCTCGTCGCGGCCGAACACGTCGATGCCGATGTCGAGGCCGGTGTCGTTGACCGAGGCGATGAAGCTGATCGTCACGCCCTCGCGGATGAACACGCAGAAGTGGGCCCGGTTGTCGTCGGCGACCGGCGGCTGGAACTGGCTCTGGGTGCGCTCGATGTAGGTCGGATCCTCGGGATCGTCGCCGTAGTAGAAGTAGTACTCGGCGACCCGGACCACCTCGATGGTGAAGGCGCCGGTGGCCCCGCCCATGCCGCCGGTGACCCGGATGCGGTAGTCGCCGCTCTGCTCGGCCACGAATCGGGGCACCTCGTCGAGAGGGTCGACGACCGTGGCGACCGAGGCGCCGTCCGGCGAGAGCACGCCCGAGGTGAGGTCGGTGCCGTCGTCGTCGGGGGTCAGGTACACCAGGTAGTGCTGACCCGCCTCGCCGGCGAACTCGTAGTCGATCGCGTCGCCCGCCTCGGCGAGCTCCCCCGCGATCTCGTCGTCCTCGGCGAGCTCGACCGCGACGACCTCGACCTCCTTGACCCGCACGGTGATGTCGCCCTCGACCTCCTCGTCGGCGACCAGGAGCACCCGGTACTCGCCGGAGGTGGCGGCGTCGACGACCTCGGCCGGGACGATCGGGTCGCCCTCGGGCGGGAGCGCGACCGACGTGAGCGTGCCCTCCTCACCCTCGGGCAGCGACGCCGAGACGGTGTAGCTGGTGTCCGCCTCGCCCTCGAACGTGGCGATGGCCATGGCGGCGTCGCCGAGGGGCAGCTCGGTGGCCTCGCCGAGCTCGGCGGGCTCGGCCTCCTCCGCGATCACGTCCTCGGCGTCGTCGATCGCGTCGGCGAGCAGCTCCGGGTCGCCCTCGCGGATCGCGCCGGCGAGGGCGAGGCGGTCCTGCTGCGCCTCGGCGAGGTCCTCCGCGTGGTCGGGCAGCGCGTCGCCGGGCTCGGGGTCGCCGCGGAGGAGCCCGAGGCCGACGACGGCGAGGGCCGCGACCACCAGGAGCGCGACGACGCCGAGGATCAGGAACGGCAGCTTGCTCCGACGGCGGGGCGCGGCGGCCGGCGGCTGGGCCCCCGGGACGCCGGGTCCGCCGGGCCCGCCGTAGCCCCCGTAGGCGGGTGGCGCGGGAGTCCCGGCCGCCGGGTACGGCGAGGTCGGTGGGACCGGGGGCGGGGCGTTCGGCGGTCCCGCGGGAGGCGGTGGGTACCCGCCCGGCGGCGTCGATCCGGGCGGCGGCGGTGGGTAGCTCATGGTGCGGTCACCTGGTCGATCGGGGGGAGCGGGGTGGGGGAGGGCGTCCGGGCCGTCCGTCGTCTGTCGCGGGCGCCGAGACCGAGTCCGAGGATGCCCAATATCGCGCCGGTTGTCGCCAGGGCGGTGCCCCCTCCCACCTCGGTGCCCTCGATCCGTACGAGCGCGAGGGCGGCCAGGGCGGTGCCGGCTCCGGCGAGGAGCACCCCGGCGAGCGCCGCGGTGGCGCCCGCCCGGCCCCCGAGACCCGCCGCGACCAGGAGGAGCGCACCCCCGAGGGGCACGGCGTAGACGACGAGGCCGGCGGGCCGCGGGACGAAGGCGTCGACCCGACCCGAGAGCACCAGGTCGGCCACCCGGCGGAGCGCGATGGCGGAACCGGCGCCGCGGCGGCTCCACGGCAGGAACGTGGCCACGAGCAGGAGGATCCCGCCGAGGGCGAGCGCGACGGACGCCCCGTCGATCCCCGCTCCGAGCCTCCGGTCGGTCACGGCCCGAAGGCTACCGACCCGCGCGGTAGGGGTCCTGCGGCGACGGCCTCCGGGAGGCCGGTCGGCCGCGCCCGGGCCGTCGATCCGGTAGAAACGCCGGCCATGGTCGTCCGCCGCATCCTGTCCGCCGTGCTCGCCGTGGGTCTCGTCGCCGCCTGCTCCTCGGGTGACGACGCCGGCTCGGAGGACGCCGGCGGCGAACCGTCTACCACCTCCACCTCCACCGCTCCGCCGGAGCCCGCGCCCGCCGTGGCGTCGGAGTTCGTCGAGAACGAGTGCTGGTGGGACCTCCCCGACACCCACCCCGACGAGGTCACGATCACCTGCGGCACGGTCGAGGTGCCGTCGGACCCGACCGATCCGGACTCCGAGCCGTTCACCCTCGCGGTGGCGCGCGCCCACCACGCCGACTCCGACCCCGACGCGGCGCCGATCCTGCTCCTCCACGGTGGTCCGGGCGGGAGTGCGCTCGGCGGCGCCCTCAACGTCGGCGACGGGAGCCTCGTCGCCGACCGCGACCTGATCACGTTCGACCAGCGGGGCTCGGGCCGGTCGCTCCCGTCGCTGAACTGCCCCGAGAAGGAGGAGGCGATCCTGGACGCGCTCGGCACCGCCGATCCCTGGGAGGACGAGTACGCCGCCAACCGCACGGCGGTCGAGGCCTGCTACGAGCGCCTGACCGTCGACGAGGGCATCGACCTCGACCTGTTCGACACGCCGACCTCCGTGCAGGACATGGAGGTGCTGCGGGAGACCTTCGGCGTCGAGCAGTGGAACCTGTGGGGCGGCTCCTACGGCACCCGGCTCGGCCTCGACTACGCCCGCACCCATCCCGACCGGGTCCGCAGCCTGCTGATCGACTCGGTCTACCCGCCGCAGGTCAACGGTCTGGAGCGCGAGCTCCAGCGGGTCCCGACCGCCCTCCAGCGCCTCTTCGACGCCTGCGCGGAGGACGAGGCCTGCGCCGGGCTGGGCGACCTCGGCGAGCAGTTCGACCAGGCGGTGGCCGCCCTCGACGCCGAGCCCGAGGCGGTCACCACGACGGTCCGGGTGGGGGGCGAGGACGTCGAGCGCGACTTCGTCGTCGTCGGATCCGACATCGGGGCGGGCATGTTCGCGGCGATGTACCAGACCGACCTCATCCCGGCGATCCCGACGATCATCGCCGACCTCGCCGCCGGGGGCCGGGCGATCATCCCGCTCTACGTCCAGACCGGCGTGCCGCAGCTCGTCGACCTCTCCGAGGGCGCGTACATCTCGATCGAGTGCGCCGACTCCGGCACCGCCATCGACGACGACGAGCGCGAGGAACTGGTCGCCGACCGCAGCGGCGACACCCTGGTCGCCCTCACCACCGCGATGACGTTCTGCGACGTGTGGCCGGTCGAGCCGGTCGACCCCTCGTTCTCCGAGGTCGCCGTGCCCGACGTCCCGACGCTCGTGTACGGAGGCACGCTCGACCCGATCACCCCGTACACCGACTCGGCCGACCAGGCGGCGGCGATGCCCGACGCGGTGTACGTCGAGGTCCCCCGCGGCGGCCACGGCGTCGCCGCGTTCGACGAATGCACCCGCGCCGTGCGGGCCGCGTTCTGGGACGACCCGGCGACGCCGCTCGACCCGTGCACGGCCTCGATCGAGCCGGTGCCCTTCGCCGTCGAGGCGGGGTGACCGGGGCGGGCGGGTGGAGCTGACGCTTCCCTCGCTCGTCGTGCCTGCCGCCGGGCTCACGCTGCGGCCGTGGCGGCCGGACGACGCGCCCGCCCTGGTCGCGGCCTGGGGCGACCCCGACATCGCCGCCGAGACCGTCGTACCGAAGGTCGCGGACCGCGACGAGGCGGTCCGCTGGATCGCGGCGGCTCCCACCCGGGCCGCCGCCGGGGTCGCCGTCGACGTGGCGGTCGAGCGCGACGGCGCCGTCGTGGGCGAGGTGGGCCTGGCCCGCCTCACCCTCCGGGTCGCGGACGGCGCCGGGCGACGCGTCGAGTGGGAGATCGGCTGGTGGCTGCTCCCCCCGGCGCGCGGGGCGGGGGTCGCGACCGCGGCCGCGGACCGCCTCGCCGGGTGGGCGGTCGCCCAGCCGGGCATCGAGCGCGTCGTCGCCCGCATCCGCTCGGGCCACGGGGCGTCGGAGGCGGTCGCGCGCCGGATCGGTCTCCGCCGCGTCGGCGCCGCGGGCCCGGACCGTGACCTCTGGGTCGGGCCCCCGTCGGGGTGTTCCGGCGCGGGGTAGGGTCGGGGCCGTCCGTGAAGCGGGTCCGGTGAGGCCCGCACGGAGGAAGCAGCGAGTGGCAGACAGAGAGCGACGCATCTCGCCGCCGTACGGCGGTGTGTTCGTGCCCCGGACGCGGGTCCTCGACCGCGACGACGTGGCCCGGGCCATCTGGCGGATGGCCCACGAGGTGATCGAGCGGAACCACGGCCTCGACGGCGTGGTCCTGGTCGGCCTCCAGACCGGCGGTGGTTGGATCGCCGAGCGCCTGGCCGAGGCCCTCGACTCGATCGAGCACGTCCGGCCCGCGGTCGGCCTCCTCGACGTGGCGTTCTACCGCGACGACATCGGGCTGCGGCCGGTGCTGCCCGAGGCGGTCACCGAGCTGCCCTCCGACATCGACGGCGCCCAGGTGGTGCTCGTCGACGACGTCCTCTTCACCGGCCGCACGATCCGCGCCGCCCTCGACGCCCTCCACGACTACGGCCGGCCCCGCAGCGTGCAGCTCGCGGTCATGGTCGACCGGGGCCACCGGGAGCTGCCGATCCGCCCCGACTACGTCGGCAAGAACCTGCCGACCCGCCGCGACGAGGTGGTCGACGTCCACCCCGAAGGCGTCGACCTGGGGGAGATGGTCCGGTGAGGCACCTGCTCTCCTCGGCCGACCTCGACCGCGACGACGTCGAGGCGCTGCTCGACCTCACCGACAGCTTCGTCGAGGTCAGCAACCGGGCGATCCCCAAGGTCCCCGCGCTCCGGGGTCGCACCGTCGCCACCATGTTCTTCGAGGACTCCACCCGCACCCGGCTGTCGTTCGAGACGGCCGCCAAGCGCCTGTCCGCCGACACGATGAGCTTCAGCGCCTCGTCGTCGTCGGTGAACAAGGGGGAATCGCTCCGCGACACGGCTCTCACGCTCGAGGCGATGGGCGTCGACGCCGTCGTCGTGCGCCACCGGTCGTCCGGCGCGCCGCACCGGGTGGCGTCGTGGGTCGACGTCCGCGTCGTCAACGGCGGTGACGGCTGGCACGACCATCCGACCCAGGGGCTCCTCGACGCCTACACGCTGCGCGGCCGCCTCGGTCCGCTCGACGGACGGCGGGTGGCGATCGTCGGCGATGTCAAGCACTCCCGGGTCGCCCGGGCCGACGTGGCGATCCTGACGACGCTCGGGGCGGAGGTCACCCTCGTCGCCCCGCCGACGCTGCTCCCGCCGTCGATCGAGGGCTGGCCCGCCACCGCGGTCCACGATCTCGACGCCGTGCTGCCCGAGGTCGACGCGGTCGTCCTCCTCCGCATGCAGCGCGAGCGCATGACCGAGGCGCTGGTGCCGTCGCTTCGCGAGTACACCGCCCGCTGGGGCCTCACCGTCGATCGGGCCCGCCGCCTTCGCGACGATGTCGTGTTCATGCACCCCGGGCCGATGAACCGCGGCGTCGAGATCGCCCCCGAGGTGGCCGACGACCCGCGGGCGGTCATCGTCGACCAGGTGCGCAACGGCGTCGCCGTGCGGATGGCGGTGCTGTTCCGCCTCCTCGCCGGCGAGGGCCCCGAGCCGGTCGCCGACGTCGTCTCCGACGGTGCGGACGACCGGTCCGTCGCCGCCGACCTGAGCGAGCAGCCGGTCGGGGCCGGCGACGGAGGTGCGACGTGAGCCAGGCGAGCCGGGGGAGTGGGCCGTCGATCGTGATTCGCGGCGGCCGCGTCGTCGACGCGTCGGGCGAGCGCCGCGCCGACGTGGCGGTGGTCGAAGGCCGCGTGGCGGCGGTCGAGGCTGACCTCGACGTGCCGTCCGGTGCCCGGGTGCTCGACGCGGGTGGCTGCGTCGTCGCCCCCGGGTTCGTCGACCTCCACGCCCACCTGCGCCAGCCGGGCCGGGAGGAGGCCGAGACCGTCGAGTCCGGCAGCCGCTGCGCCGCGCTCGGCGGTTTCACCGCGGTCGTCGCCATGCCCAACACCACCCCGGCGATCGACAGCGCGTCGGTCGTGCGGGAGGTGATCGAGCTGGGTCGCACCGCGCTGTGCGAGGTCCACCCGTC
>Ga0123333_10000606_pt1 | contig 39525 bp, 40 predicted proteins | sample BioC12SIPDNA_3_FD_89957 | JGI IMG/M metagenome (GOLD analysis project Ga0123333, IMG submission 89957) | Anaerobic biogas reactor microbial communites from Washington, USA - Biogas_R2_B C12 SIP DNA | ecosystem: Engineered > Bioreactor > Anaerobic > Unclassified | place: Washington, USA...
CGGCCGACGGCAAGCTGTTTACGCTGGTGCTGCCCTACACCAACACCGCCTGCATGAACGTGTTCCTGAGGGAGTTGTCCAGGGCATACCCGAACAACTACATCCTGCTGGTGGTGGATAATGCCGCCTGGCACAGTTCCGGAGCGTTGCGGATCCCGGAGAACATCCAGTTGTACCCGCTGCTGCCCTATACCCCGAACTGAATCCCATTGAGATGCTCTGGGACGAGATCCGGGAGAAGGGCTTCCGGAATGAGGTCTTCGTCTCCCTTGAAAAGGTCGTTGACCGTCTTTGCGATTGTGTCTGTTCCCTGATGCGCAATGCCGCGCGTGTCGCTTCTATCACCCGGAGAACTTGGTTCATAGATGCTTTAATGTTTTAGATTAGTATAATGTTTTGCCGGGGAAAACAATGCGCCGCATGTCGCGGCGCATCGTCCTCTAAGAGTCCCTCACCCATTCACAAACGCCTCGTAGATCGCCCTCACCGCGGTCTCGAAGTCCTCGCCGTCGACGCCGACGATGATGTTGAGCTCGCTCGAGCCCTGGTCGATCATGCGGATGTTGACGTTGGCGCGGTAGAGCGCGGTGAACAGCTTCGCGGCGGTGCCGCGGGTGCGGACCATGCCCTGGCCGACGGTCGCGATCAGCGCGAGGCCGGACGAAATCTCGATGTGGTCGGGCTGGCAGATTTCGCTGAGGCGGTTGATCAGCTTGTCGCGGCAGGCGTTCAACTCCTTGTCGGAGATGATCACGCACATCGTGTCGATGCCGGTCGGCAGGTGCTCAAACGATATGCCGAACTCCTCGACCGCCTGCAGAACGCGCCGCCCGAAGCCGAGCTCGGCGTTCATCATCGCCTTTTCGATCGAGATCAGCGAGAAATTCCTGTGCCCGGCGATGCCGGTGATCGGGTACTTGTAGCGAATCTCCTCGGAGTTGTTGACGATCAGCGTGCCCGGGTGGTCGGGCTCGTTCGTGTTTCGGATGTTCGTCGGGATGCCCTCGCGGTGCACGGGGAAGATCGCGTCCTCGTGGAGCACGGTCGCGCCCATGTACGAGAGCTCGCGGAGTTCCTTGTACGTCAGCTTTTCGATGCCCTTCGGGTTCTCGACGATGCGCGGGTCGGCCATCAAAAATCCGGACACGTCCGTCCAGTTCTCGTAGAGCTCCGCGCCCGCCGCGCGCGCGACCACGGCGCCGGAGATGTCGCTTCCGCCGCGCGAGAACGTGCGCACGCTGCCGTCCGGAAACGCGCCGTAGAAGCCGGGGATGACGGCGTTTTCGTGCTTTTTGAGCTCCTCGGCGAGCACGCGGTTCGTGAGCTCGGGCGCGAACTGGCCGCGCTTGTCGAACCGCACGCAGTCCGCGGCGTCGATGAAGTCCCACCCGAGGTATTTCGAGAGCAGCACGCCGTTCAGATATTCGCCGCGGCTCGCCGCGAAGTCCGGCGTGCGGACGCGCTCGATCGCCTCCTTCGTCTCGTCGAGCAGCGCGCGCATGTCGAACGCGACGCCCAGCTCCGACGCGATCCCGAGATACCTGTCGGCGATTCGGCCGAAGGTCCTGTCGCAGCCCTCGCCCCTCTCGACCCCGGCGTAGCAGCGGTAGAGCAGGTCCGTGACCTTCTCGTCCGCGGAAAACCGCTTGCCCGGCGCGCTCGGCACGACGAACCTTCGCCGCGGGTCGGCGAGCAGAATATCCCTTGCCCTGCGAAAGCCGCCCGCATCCGCAAGCGACGAGCCGCCGAATTTGCAAACCCTTGTGTTCATGCCGTCAAGCCTCCCCGAAGCACTTCCCGGATATTATATGAGACGGACACATGTCCGTCAAGGGAAGAATCGTTAAGGCTTTCATGGGCGGACGGTTGTTTTTTTGTCGAAGACACGGATAAAACGCGCCCAACCCCCGTCGAAGGGTCGGGCGCGCGGCGGAAGGGAGAATGCCCCTCTGGGGAAGCGATGATTAAAGAACGTGTGCGATGGCGAGCTGAATTTTCGTCAGATTGCGCCTGCAGAAGCCGAAGGCGCAGCAGCGTTACGTTGAGGATTCCGCAGGCGCAAGACGGCGGAAATGCGGCCGCCAGCGCGCGGGATTTAATCGGCGGTTCCCTAGACCTGGCTTGCCCGCACGACGCGCATCGCGTCCCCGAAGTACTTCTCCATGTCCGCGTCGGAGAGGTTCATCGAGTCCTTGAAGTAGCCGAGCAGCTTTCCGGGGCGGGTCTTGCAATAGCTGTTGAGGCGCTTGAGCTCGCTCGCATAGGTGCTCGCCGAGAAGCCGAACGTCTCCATATGGCGGGGCATCTCACTTTGGAGCGCCTCGTACCGCTCGGTGAACATCTGGAGCAGATGCTCGGTCGTCCAGTCGGTCGCCATCATGTGCCCCATGTAGGTCAGGAAGCGGTCGCGGAACGTCGCGTTTTTCATGAGCGCGATGAACAGCGCGTTGTCCGTATACTTGTTCGTGCCCATGCCGCCCGGCTCGAGCCAGCGGCCGATGGAATTGGTATCGACGAAGAACGCCCAGTCGAGGTCGAACAGGCAGTATCGCCACTTGCCGTCGGCGCTGCCGTTGCGGTACCGCTTGACGTTCAGCGTGTCGCCGTTGCCGACGAATATCTCGATCGCGTGGTACTCGATGTAGTTCTGCAGGTCGATGACCTCGCCGACGGCCTCGAGCGCCTGATCGTTCGGGATGCCGTTTTTCTTGACCCAGGTGAGCATCTCGGCGTAGGTGTCGTTTGAGCCCTGCATCTCGCGGCTGTTCGCCTTGATGAGGTCGATCTTGTCCTCGTCGCCCTCCCAATTCTCGAACTGGCAGATCGAGTGCTTGTTGATGCGCTCGCGGATGTTGTAGTGCCCCCAGTACCGGCCGTTGATGTAGACGACGGCGAGCTCCGTCTCCTGGTACATGACGCTCGTGTTCGCGGCGAGCCGCTGCAATACCGAGTCGCGCATGCGCGTCTTGTCGCCGTCCTGCCCGGAGCCGCGCAGCAAGAACGACTGATACTCCTCGTACGGCCGGTTTTCGAAGATGCGCGCGTGGAAGCGGTTCATCCCGGCGTATTCGCTGCGCGCGATGATCTTGAACGCCTTCTGCTTCTCGGCGCGGCTGTACTGGCCGTGGAGCCGCACGCCGCAGCCCTGCGAGAACATCTGCGAGCCGTCGAGCGCGTACATCTCGATGTGGCCCTCGATCTCGTCCGTCCTCCAGAAGTTCGCGCCGGTGTAGGGGAACGTCGAGCTCGCGTTCGGGCCGCGCATGTACAGGCCGTTCGTCTCGTCGAACAGGTCGTACGGCTCGCAGACGAGCGACACGACGCGCAGGTCGTGCGACACGCCGAACAGGTACGTCTCGGTCTCGATGTACGAGGGGAGCATGCCGTCCCGGAAAGCGCGCGCGCGGAGCACCGCCGTCGCGCTGATCCGGATCGGGCCTGTGTAGCGCGCGTCCGACTCGTCGGGCGCGGTGCTGTCGAGCGTATAGTAGACGCGCGCGCCCTCGGGGACCGTGAGCTCAACCGTCACCGGCTCCGCCTTGACGCCGCCCGGGACCGACGCCTCCGGCATCCGGGTCTTTCCGTCGTAGACCTCGCCGCCGTTCGCGCCTCCGGGGCTCGGGCTTCCCAGATAGCGGAAGCCGCTCTGCCCGGACACGCGGCCGTAGCTGACGTCCGTAAACTGCTCCGGCATCGGCACGCGGTCGAATATCTCGCCCGCGGGCGTCGCGAGCGTCACGCCGTAGCCGCCCTCGACCGCGAGCCGAAAGTCCGCGTGGATCGCCCCGGACGGGCTCTTGCCGGTGAGCCCGGAAAAAAATACGCCGAGGTACTGGCCGGGCGCAAGCACCGTGCCCGCCGGGAACTGCCACCTGCGCGGGCGCGCGGCGTCGTCGGAGAGCCCGTAGCCCGACAGGTCCACCGAGACCGCCGAGGCATTGTATATCTCCGCCCAGTCGTAGCTCTGCTCGCTCGTCGAGGCGACGACCTCGGTCACAAAGACCCCCATTGTGTTTCGCGCCGCGAACTGACTTTCGATCAGCGCGGCGCTCTCGGTCGTATTGGCCATGCCCGGGGTTGGCGCGAGGCTCGTCGAGAAGCTCCCGTCCGGCTGCCTGGAATATGCCTGGTCGCTTCTCAGGATGTCGTAGGAGACGATATCGACCGGCTGGCCGTTCTCGTTCGCGAGCACGACGTCCTCGCCCTCGCTCGCGAGCTTGAAGTTCGTGTGGAGGCCCTCGTCGAGCCCCGACGCGTAGATCAGGAGATACCCGCCGGCGGGGACGACCGTGCCGTCCGGGAAGCGCCACTTCGCCGGGTTGTCGCGGCTGTCGGAGAGATACCACCCGGTCAGGTCCGCGTCCTCGGCAGATGGGTTCACGAGCTCTATGTAGTCGAACACGCCCAGGTCGGTCTTGAGGTACGACGCGTTGACGGCCATGAGTTCATTGACGCGCACCTCCGCCGCCACCGAGACGCTCAGAAGCGTCTGGTAGTTCTCGTGCGTGTTCTCCATGCCGGGCGTGTACTCCGGGGAGACCTCCCACGCGTCGCCCATGCGCCGATAGACCTCGTTGCGTCGGAGCTCCGGCACGTTCGCGGTGTCGACCGCGGTGCCGGCGGCGTTGAACAGCATCAGCGTGTCGCCGGACGCCGAAATCCGGAACGGCAGGTGGTACTGGTAGCCGTATGTATTGCGGAGCCTCCCGTCTGCGTAGATCAAAATGCGCTCGCCGGGCGCAAGCATGTGCTCGGGGAACGTGAACGTGTTGACGGAATTCGCGACCTTCGCGAGCGACCAGCCCGAGAGGTTCACCTCGGACGAGCCGACGTTCTCGATCTCGACCCAGTCGCAGCTGTCGCCCTCCTCGTTGAGGAGCGCGCTGCCGTTCGAGGACATGATCTCGGAGAGCCTGACGGTCTTCGAGGCGTGAATCTCGGCGACGGTCTGCACGTCGGCCTGCTTGACCTTGAGGCCGAAGCCGTTGGGCATCAGCTTATATTGCAGCAGAAACGCCGCCGCGACGACGACGGCCGCGACGAGCAGGAGCGGCGCGAGCGACCCTCCCCCGCCCCTGCGGGGCGGAGGCGAAACCCTCCGGCGCGGCGCCTGCGTCCGCGCGGCAGGCATCGGGCGCTGCGCGGGCGCTTTTCCGGGGCCGGCTCTGCCGGTGCGACCGAGGCTCTCGGCGGGCGGTCGGTTCATATGCTGTGCCACGCCTTCCTATGCCCCCTCGCCGGTGTAGACGACCAGTGTCGCGTCCTGCACGCCGGGAATGTCCGTCAGCCGCTTGAGCAGCGCGTCGGTCTTTTCGAGGCGAACCTCGTAGGTCGCCTCGATCGCGCCCTGCTGTACGGTCTTCGTGCGCAGCCGCTGGAATTTCACGGTGTTGATGACCTGCGCCGCGGCGCGCTCGGCGGCGTCGGACATCCGGAGCACGAGCAGGTAGCTGTTGAGCTTGCGGGTCTGCATCCTCGAGACGAGCGAGATCAGGATCGCAATCGCCGCGACCGTCAGCCCCGTCAGGAAGAACTGCCCGGCGCCGAGCAATATGCCCATCGTCAGCGCCCAGAACATGTAGGCGGTGTCGAGCGGGTCCTTGACGGCGGTGCGGAAGCGCACGATCGACAGCGCGCCCACCATGCCCATCGAGAGCTGGATCGAATCGCGTATGCACATGACGACCGGCGTCGTGATCAAGGTCATCAGCACCAGCGTCAGCGAAAAGTTCGACGAGTACATGACGCCGCGGAAGTTCGCCCGGTACACCCACGCGACCGCGAGTCCCACGGCGAAGGCCAGCAGGATCGAGAACAAAATCGTCGGCCACGAGCCGGGGGCGATCGTCTGGGACGCGAAGAGGTTTGCTACGGCACTGCTGTTCATGGAAATCCTCCTTTGTTTATCCGCGGGATAGGGTAAATAAACCTAGATCGGCTGATAGCGCCTGCACAGCACGTATTTCGAGATCGCCGAACGCTCCGCGGCGACGTCCGAGATCAGCGCCTGCAAATGGTGCGGGAAATACCGGTCGAACTTGATCTCGAGGATCTCGACGTCCCGGTCGTGCGGCGTGACGGTCGCGATGTCGGGGTTGAACATATCGAAGCTCGAGAGGCCGGTGCGAAGCCTGGTGTCGAACGTGATCCTGGTCGTCTCGACCGGACACGTGAACGCGAGGCGGTCGTAGTCGACGATGACGGCGCTCTTCCATACGCCGGTGCGCATCGCCGCGTACACGTCGCGAAGCAGCGGGCTGTCGGCGCGCTGCAATCCCCGCGGCTCCCCGGAGATGATCTGCTCGGCGAGCCTGCGCGTTACGCGGAGCGAGCTCTTCTGGATCAGGTCGCCGAGCTTGCGCTTGCGCTCGAGGTAGATCTCCGCGTCCGACATGCCGTAGATGCGGATGCGGTACTTGTCGCGGTTCTCGGTGCCGGCGATCTTGTCCACGTAGGCGGTGTCGAACGCGTCGTCGAAGTAGAGCGAGCGGACCGCGTAGGGCCTGCCGCCCGGACAGTGGCTGTCGAGCCGCATGACGTGGAGCAGCCGGCGCCTGAGCACCTCCAGCTCCGCGGGGTTTATGAGGTACTTCAGCTCGTGCCGCGCGGGCAGCTGCGTACGGTTCAAAGCGCATTTCCCCCCTGTATCCGGCGAATCGCATCGCCGAAGTACTTCTCCATGTCCGAATCGCTCATCGAGAGCGAATCCCGGAAGTAGCCGATCAGCTTCTTCGGGCGGGTCTTCGCGTAGTCGGTGAACTTCTTCATCTCGCTGCGGAATTCCGCCTCGGTCTGGTTCCAGCGCGCGAACTGCGCGGGGAGCTCCGGCAAAAGCAGATTGTACCGCTCCTGGATCGTCCGGAGGATCGCGTCCGTAGTCCAGTCGGTCGCCATCTTCCCGCCGATGAATGTCAGGAACCGGTCTCGGAACGTCGCGTTCTTCATCAAGGCGATGAACAGCGCGTTGTCCGTGCGCTTTCCGACGCCCATGCCGCCGGGGGCCAGCCAGCGGCCGATCGAGTTCGCGTCGACGTAGAAGCCCCAGTCGAGGTCGTAGACGATCCAGCGCCATTTGCCGTCGTCGTTCGCGTTCCGGTACCGCTTGACGTTCAGCGTGTCCGCGTTTCCGACGAATATCTCGAGCGCGTGGTAGGCGATGTAGTTGTCGAGGTCGATCACCTCGCCGACCTTGGAAAGCGCGAGGTCGTCCGGCACGCCGTTTTTCCTGACCCAGGTGAGCATCTGCTGGTAGCTCTCGTCGCTTCCGCGCATGACGGTCACGTTGCCCTTGACGAGGTCGATCCGGTCCTCGTCGCCCTCCCAGCCCTCGAACTGGCAGATCGACGAAGCGCAGATGCGCTCGCGCATGTTGTAGTGGCCCCAGTAGATGCCGTTTATGTAGACGACGCACAATTCCGTCTCCTGGTAGAACACCGAGGTGCCCTTCGCGAGCGCCGTCAGCACCGAGTCGCGCATGCGCGTCTTCGGCCCGTCCTCGGAGGAGCTGCGCAGGATAAACGACTGGTAGCTCTCGTACGGCCGCCCGGAAAACAGCGCCGCGTCGAAGCGGTCCGTCCCGTACTCGCCGCGCGCGATGACCTTGAAGTTCTTCTGCGGGAGCTTGCGGCTGTCCGCGCCGTGCAGCTTCAGGCCGCAGTTGTCCGAGAGCACCGCGTCCCCCGCGGAGGTGTAGACCTCGACGTGCCCCTCGCGCTCCCAGTCCATTTGGTAGTTCGTGTGGATGCCGGTCGGGCCCGTCAGGTTGTCCGGGTCCGCCACGAGCGACACGACGTCGAGCGTGTGCGACACGCCGAACAGATACGTCTGCGACTCCATGTACGAGGGGAGCATGCCGTCCATGTACGCGCGTGCGCGCACGACGGAGGTGGCGCCGACGGCGATCGGCCCCGTGTAGGGCGTCGAGGACTCGTCCGGGTCCCCGCAGTCGAGCGTGTAGTAGATGCGCGCGCCCGGCTCGGCCGAGAGCTCGACCATCGCCATATCCCCGTTTTGAAACAGCCCGCCGGACACCGAGTACGCGGGCTTTGCGCATCGGCCGAGGTAGCCGGTCGGCGCGTTTTCGGCGTTCGGCGTCGCGGCGTCCGCGTAGCGGAAGCTGCCGTCCGCCATCCGCTGGTAGGAAATTCCGGTGTATTGCTCCGGCACGAACACGCGGTCGGCGACCGCGCCGTCGGGCGTCGAAAGCGTCAGCGGGTATCCGCCCGCCTGCGCGAGCCGAAACCCCGCGTGCAATATGCCGGACGCGCTCTTCCCCTCGAGCCCCGACAGGAACACCCCGAGAAACTGCCCGGGCTTGACGACCGTGCCCGCCGGGAACCGCCACTTTCGCGGCTCGGCCGCGTCGTCGGAGAGTCCCCAGCCCGAGAGATCGACCGCCTCGGCGGACGCGTTCGCGATCTCGAGCCAGTCGTACTCCGTGTCCGACGGGGACGCCATGATCTCGTTGAGCCGGACGCTCCCCGCCATGGACGACCGCTGCATCGCGTCGGCGCTCTCCCGCGTGTTCGCCATGCCGGGCGTCGGCGCGGCTGCCGCGGTGAACTTGCCGTCGATTCGCGAGTACGCCTGATCGGTCGTCAGCGTCGGGTACCTGACCGCGTCGACGGGCACGCCGTCCGGGTCCGAGAGCACGGCCTCCTCGCCGCCGCTCGCCAGCTTGAAGCCCGCGTGTATGTCCTCGCCGTTCATGCCGGAGAACCCCGACGCGTAGACGACGAGATACCCGCCCGCCGGGATCGAGACCCCCGCCGGGAAGCGCCACTTCTCCGGATTTTCCGAGGTATCGGAGAGGGAGTAGCCCTCGAGGCTGACCGCGCCGTTCGACAGGTTGTGAAGCTCTATGTAATCGTGGCAGAGCCCCTCCCTGTCCGGACAGTAGTGCCCGTTCGCGGGCATCAACTCGCTGATCTCGACCGCGCACTCGGCGCGCTCGCCCGCGAGCAGCAGGTGGTTTTCGAGCGTGTTCCGCATGCCGGGCGTGTACTCGCGGCTCTTCTCCCAGCGCCCGTCGGCGCCCAGCCGGTAGACCTCGTTGCGGTTGAGCTCCGGAATCTCCACGCTGTCCGCGAGCGCGCCCGACGCGTCCCGAAGCTCCAAGGCCGAGCCCGACGCGCTCAATCGAAACGCGGCGTGGAGCGCGTAGCCCTCGACGTTTCGCTTGATGCCGTCGCAGTGGACGACGATCGCCTCCCCGGGGCCCAGCACATGGCCGGGGAACGCGAACCGGTCGACGATGTTCCCGACCTCGGTCAGCGTGTAGCCGCCCAAGTCGACCGGCTCCGAGCCGGCGTTCTCGATCTCGACCCAGTCCGCGAACGCGCCGAGGTCGCTCCGGTACGCGGACGCGTTCGCCGTCATGACCTCGCTTAAATGCACCGGGGAGTCCGAATCGCCGGGCGCCGCCTGGCTGAGGGTGAGCCACGGGGCGTGGTACTGCAGCAGCGCCCCCCCGCACACCGCGAGCGCGCATACGGCGATCAGCGCCAACGCGCCGGCCCTCGGCGACCTCGTCAAACGGCTTCCCCCCCCGCAAGCGCACATGTGGCTATCATACACGAAAACGGCAAAAAATCCAAGTCCGCCGCGTCAATTTCCCGGCAATTTTACGGGATCGGTGCGGCTCAGCTCCTCGCCCCCCGGCGCGAACTGGCCGACGTAGACCTCCGAGCCCTCCGCCGGGCGGTCGATCTTCGCGATCAGGTGCGTCTCGTCGACGAACAGCGCGTTGACCCGCGCGCCGTTCAACACGATGTCGCTGCACGGCGTAAAGTTCTCCCCGCGCGCGCTGAGCGTGCCGACCGACGCGTCGTACTCGGCGCCGGTCAGCGCGATCGGCACCGAGCCCATCTGAAGCGCCGTCGGCTGATACGGGTTCGCGCCCTCGTAGATCGCGAGCTCGCCGTAGAGCATGTCGTATTCGAGCACCCGGAGCAGCGCCAGGTAGTTGTCGTCGTCGGCGTCCGCCGCGTAGTGCTGGTGGAAGTGCATCAGCGCGCCGTTCTCGACGCCGAGCTGCCCGAGCACGTTCGCCGTCAGCTGGAACGCCTGCAGATCCGGCGCCTCGAAGTCCATGCCGAAGTTGTTCCAGATGGCGTAGGTCGTCTGGTACATGTCGCCGCAGGCGAGCTGGCTGTCCTCGAGGCCGAGCGCGGGCAGGTGGTCGCCGTAGAGCACGAGCACGATCGGCTCGTCGAGCTCCTCGAGCGCATCGATCAATTCGCCGACGAACCGGTCGACCTCGTTCAGTTCGTTGACGTAGTTCTTGAACATCGCCGGGTCGACCGCGCCGCCGCATTCGGTTACGTCGATCCGGTCGAGCCCCTCGATGGGCGTCGACGGGTACTTGCCGTGCGACTGCACGGTGACGGTGAACACGAAGTCGCGTCCCGGGGTCGTGTCCATCGCCTTCAACACCTCGCCGGTCAGCGTGCCGTCCTTCGCCCACTGGAGCGCGTTGAAGCTCAGGCCGTTCATGTACTCCTGCGACACGAACCGGTCGAAGCCGAGCTGCGAATAGACGGTGTTGCGGCCGTAGAACGTGCCCATGTAGTTGTGGATCGCGGTCGCGGTGTAGCCGAGCGGCTTCAGGTTGAAGCAGACCGTCTCGCAGGTCGTATCCTGAAGCACGGTGTTGTACGGGTATTCGCCCGCGCCGAAGTAATCGAGGTTCATGCCCGAGAGCACCTCGAACTCGGTGTTCGCGGTCCCGCCGCCGACGGAGGGCACCTTCAGCTGCCCCGACGGCCAGTTCTTCATCAGATCCGAAAACACCGGGATCGGGTCCTCGGAGAACTTCGCGTCGAGTATGCTGTGGACGTTGAAGAACGACTCGAGCTGCACATAGACGATGTTCGGCGTCTGCGCCTCGAAGCGCGTCTTCGGCGGCAGCGTCGCCTCCGGCTCGACGATCAGCGGCACGTTCGGGTCCTTGATGTCGACGGCGATCTCCTCGACGAGCTTTTCGGAGTACTCGTCGGGCTTCGGAATCCCCATGTCCGCGAACGTGTAGGTGAAGCTGTACGGGAAGCCGTAGCTGCGGAACGCCGCGACGAGGCTCGTCTTGTCCCAATCGACAAAGTGCGTCTCGATGAGCACCTTGCCGACGATCAGGGTCGCCGCGGTCGTCAGGAGGAACACCGTCAGCGCCGCGAGCCGGTTGAACGGGCCGCGCTTCTTCCACTTCAGGAGCAGCAGCGCGATCGCCGCGAAGAGCAGCGCGATGCCGCCGAACATGAAGATGATCTCGGGCCACGAGAAATAGACGGTGATCATCTTGAGCCCGTCGTGGATCAGGAAGAAGTCGCGCGTCGTAAACGGCAGCACGCGGTAGCTGGCGACCAGGTAGTTCGTGATCCCCAGCGCCATCCAGCTGATCATGACGACGAGCCGCACGCCGCCCCTGCGCGACCAGATCTCCGCGAACAAAAACGTGTTGAAGATGATCTGCACGTTGAACAGGAACATCCACGGATGTTCCTGCAAAAACGCGATCAGCTTTGCAAATGTCCGGTGGTTGAAGAACTCCACAAACAAAACCAGCGCGACCGACAGAAGCAGCATGGCCCAGGTTTCGCTGACGATCTGCCGGAGGGCCTTTTTCCGAGTGTCATTCATCTTGTTCGCTTCCCCTTGGGTTAAATTGCCTCCGGGGCCGCATGGCCCGAAAGCGTCTCCTTTTCCGGATATTCCTTCGCGTCCGGGAGCACGCGCACCATCGCCTCGATCGCGCACTCGATCATCGAGTCGTCCGGCTCCTTCGTCGTGATGTGCTGTATCAGCACGCCCGGCGCGGAGATCGCGCGCGTGAGCCAGTTGTCGTGCCGGCCCGCGAACTGGATCAACTCATATCCTATGCCGATCAGAAGCGGCACGGTGAGGAGCTTCAAGGCCGTCCTGAGCACCGGGTTCGTCGCGCGGATGAAGAACGACACCACGATGCCCACGATCAGCATGAGCACGAGGAACGACGTTCCGCAGCGCGGGTGGAACCGGCTCTGCTTGCGCACGTTCTCGACGGTCAGCGGCAGCTTCTTTTCGTAGCAGAAGATCGTCTTGTGCTCGGCGCCGTGGTACTGGTAGGTGCGGCGGATGTCCTTCAATAGCGCCGTCGCCGCGACGTAGCCGACGAATATCGCGACGCGCACGAGCCCCTCGAACAGGCTCCTGAGCAGATGGCTCCCCGCGATCGCCGGGAACGCGAGCGCGAGCCAGTTGAAGAGCTGCACGGGCAGGTACATGAAGAGCCCGACGCCCATGACCACCGCGAACACGACGGCAATGGGCATCATGAACTTCTCCAATAGCTTCTCCATTTTTTTGGAAAAAGCCGACGGTTCCTTCTTTTTTTTCTTCGGCTCCTCCTCGGCGATGCCGGAGAGCTCCGCCGAGCGCGAGAGCAGCCGGTAGCCGAGCTTTAGGGAGTCCACCAGCCCGAATATGCCGCGGATGAACGGCCACTTTGTGATCTTCGACCGCTCCTTCGCGTGCGTCGGGTACATCTCGATCTGTATCTCGCCGCGGGTGTTCCGGACGGCCATCGCGGTCCTCTTCGGGCCGCGCATCATCAGGCCCTCGATCAGCGCCTGACCCCCGATGTTCGTGTACTTGGTCTTCTGCTTCGCCATCGGTGCTGTATCCTTTCATGCAAATGCGACTGTCCGAAATCATTATACACCAATTTGCGCGCATGTCAAACCCGCGCTTTCGAGCAAGTGTGTGGCTTTTGCGTGTCGCCTTCCATTATTGCGCGATGGAAACGTGAACAAACCGTGAACATTGCTGCAATCATTGCCAAAATCATTGAGTGCCGCGAGCGTTTGTGCTATAATCGGCTTCAGGTCAATCAAAACAGGAGGGAACCGCATGAATTTGAAGAGGTTTCTCTGCGCGCTCTTGTGTGCGCTGATCGCCGTATCCGGCATGGCGATGGCCGAGGACCCGAAGGACCAGCGCATCGCCGAGCTCGAGCAGCAGGTCGCCGAGCTGACCGCGCAGGTGGAGGAGTACCACCGCAAGGAATTGGTCGCCGAGTTCGACGGCGGCGAGGTCATGGCGGCGGACGCGCAGGCGCAGTACGCGGCCTACGAGCAGATGTATCAGCAGTACGGCATCTCGCTGAAGGACTACGGCATGGAGGACACCGTCAAGCAGCAGGTCGCCACCGACATGGTGGAGGAGAAGATCGTGCTGTTCATGGCGGACAAGCTCGGCATCGCCCTGAGCGACGAGGCGCGCGCGCAGTTTGAGACCGAGGCCTCCGAGGCGTACGAGAGCACCGTCAAGATGTACTACGAGCAGTATTTCAAGGAGAGCTACCCGGTCGAGGCCGAGGGCCTCGCCGCCTCCGCGGAGTACCTGAACGGCATGGGCTACGGCTACGACGAGCTGCTCGACTCGCACATCAAGTCGTACCTGCGCGACGAGGTCTACAACCATGTGACCAGCGGCGTCGCCGTGACCGAGGAGGACGTGAAGGCCTCCTACGACGAGCTCGTCAAGGGCGACGAGGAGAACTACAAGGACAATCCCTCCGCCTACGAGAACGCGCGCAGCAACGGGACTTTGATCGCGTGGAACCCCGAGGGCTACCGCGCCGTCAAGCACATCTTGTTTAAGTTCGACGAGGACCAGTCCGCCCGCTACGCGGACCTGATCGGCAAGAAGGACGCGCTGAACACCGAGAAGACCGCCGAGCCCGAGGAGGGCGTGGAAAAGCGCGAGGACGCCGTGATCGACGGCGAAATCGCGGCGATCGACCAGCAGTTGGACGCGCTCTATCAGGAGCTGATGCCCGAGGTCGAGGCCGCCGAGGCGCGCTTCAACGACGGCGAGGACATCAACGCCCTGATCGCCGAGCTCAACGAGGACACCGGCATGACCGAGGACGGCTACGCGGTCGCCGCGAATTCCGCGCTCTGGGACCCGGCGTTCACCGCGGGCGCGATGGCGATTCCCGAGATCGGCGGCATCTCCGAGCCGGTCCGCGGCATCTACGGCGTGCACCTGATCTACTATATGGCCGACATTCCCGCGGGCGCCGTGCCGCTCGAGCAGATTCACGACAAGGTCGAGACGACCGCGCTCGAGGACAAGCTCGCGGATACCTACTCCGCGCAGCTGGACGCCTGGAAGCAGGAATTGAACCTGAAGATGTACCTCGAAAACTTCTAGACACAAAAAAGAGGCCGCCCCCGGTTGCATCAACCGGGGGCGGCCTCTTTTTGCTGTTGTTCTACTGCTCCGGCTGCTGTTCGGGCGGCTGGGGCTGCTGCTGCGGCTGCTCCTTGGGTTGCTTCTTCTTCCCGCAGCCTGCCAGCGCGTTTTTGAGCTCGCACATCACCTGCGGGACGAGCTCTATGATCCGGTCGACCGGCTCGTACCGCTGCGCGGGCAGGAGCCTGACCTGCCCGCCGCTCGCGACGATGAACCCCATCGGCTGGATCGTCACGCCCGCGCCGGTGCCGCCGGCAAAGGGCAATTCCTGCTGCTGTTCGCTGCGGCCGCGGCGGTCGTATTCCCCGCCGCCGGCGACGAAGCCGAAGCAGACCCTCGAAATCGGGATCACCGTCGAGCCGTCCGGGGCGACGATCGCCTCGCCGACGACGGTGTTCACGTCCACCATGTCGCGTATGTTCTCCATCGTCGTGGTCATCAAACTCTCAATCGGATGCCTGTCCATGCTAATTCCTCCCGCTACTCTCAATTGTACCAAGCAATGCCGCGAGAATAATATGCCCTGCCGTGAGCGATATAATTCCAGAGACCTCGCCCTCGAAGTGCGGGTCGCGGAAGTTCGGCCGCACCTCGCAGACGACCTGCGCGCCGGTCGAAGCGCGCATCGCCTGCAAGAGCGCGTTGACGCAGCCGACGGCGATCGCCGTGCCCGCCGCGTCGGCGAGCCCCAGGTCCAAAGAGACCTTCAGGTATTCCAGCCGGATGTGCTTGAGGAGCCGCCGCGCCGTCCGCCATATCGTGCCCAGCGTCCGGCGCTCGACCTTCGGCTTCGACGGCCCCTTGCCCTCGGACAGCCGCCTTTTCGCCGCGCGCAGCGCGAACCGCCCCTCGAACGCGCGCACGCTCAGGGACGCGCCCATGCCCCCGCCCACGCGCGCGCAGAACGCCACCTTCAGCGGCACGTTCGCCGCGTAAAAGGCCGCCACAAGCACCGCCGTCAGCGCAACCAACATGTCCTTTCCCTCCGTGGAAATTCCCGGGAATTCCGCATGATTCAGTATTCCCGCGGACGCGCCGCGCCTATGCCCTATTTTTCACCTTTTCTGCGAACATTTTCCAGCGCGCCCCTGAGCGCCTCCGGGATCGGAATCCCGAGCGCCTGCGCGTTTTCGAGCACCGACAATCCCTCGTTCGCGATGTAATAGCACGCGGTCGCGCTCAGAAACATCCGCGACTCGGTGCCGAGCGCGCGGTCGAGCAGCGCCGCCATCGCGATGACGAGCATGACGACGGCCTTGCGCAGAAGCCCTTCGAACCCCGCCTTGCTGGAGAGCCCGCCGGTCTCCGTCTTGTCGGACTTCCCGCGCGCGGCCGCCGCCAGCCCCGTCAGGTAGTCGAGCGCCATGAACGCACACAGGACCGTCAGAAGCGGCGTCCATCCGCCCAGCAGCCCCACGACCGCGCCGCCCGCCGCCGCGAGCGCCTTTAAAATCTTTCCCCATATCTCACGCATCGCCCCTCGCCTCCTTCGCGTATTTCGCGCTGATCCAGCGGATTTCGCCGTCGATCACGACCGGCACCCAGCCGTCCGTCGCCGAAAGCACGTACCGCTCGCCGGCGTGCGCCACGCCCGCCTTCGAAAAGTCCGTCCCCGGCCCGGTCCGGATATACGCGTCCCCGCCCGCGATCACGACGTTCCCTTTGGGCTCCTCCGGCTTCTCCGGCTCCTTCGGGTCGCCGTTCTCCGGAACCAGTGCGCGCAAGGCCAACAGGTCGTCCTCGTTGAATATCCCGTCCACCGGCAGCTTCTGCGCCGTCTGGAACGCCTTCAGCGCCGCCTCCGTCGCCGGCCCGAACTCCCCGTCCGCGCCCCACTTGCCCAAGTCGTACCCCAGCGCGATCAGGTCCGACTGCATCTGCTTCACGTCGTCCCCCGACATCCCCTTCTTGAGGATGCGATCGCCCAGGTTCAATACCGCGTCGCTCGCCTCGTAGTCGAAGTACTTCGTCATCAGCCCCCAGCGGTTCCACGGGCGGCTGTTCAACTTCGTCGTCACCACGCCGTACATCACGCCGCGCGCCTCGACGACGTACCAGTCGCCCGCGGGCTTGTTCGCGGCGACGGGCTTCGTCAGAAACCCGACGTGCGTGATCGCGCCGTCGGAGGCGCTGTGGATGAACACCGCGGCTCCCGGGACCTTGTACTGGTTCGGAATCGCGCCGGTGCCCTTGGGGTCGCACCAGGTCGCGTAGTTGTTTCTGGCGCGGACGTTGACCTTCGAGCCGGTGACGTCGTTGATGTGGCCCTCTGCCATCCCCTGACAGTCGAACACGCGCTCGCAATTGTCGCGCCAAAATAGCGCCTTCTTCTTCTGCTCGCCGCCGTATTGGTCGAAATACCAGGCGGGCAGCTTCTTCGGGTCCTGCCCGATCGTCCCCATGATGTATCCGTCCTTGCGGGCGGCGCACTCCCCGAGAAACGCTACAAACGCATTGATGTTTAGCTTCGCCATGTGTCTCCCTCCTTTTGCTCTCGCGGGGCGGATCAGTTGTCGAGCTCGCCTATCGCGATCCAGCGCGCCCCCGGGTACCGCGTAGCCGTGGTGTCGTTGTACCAGCGCACGGTAAACCCGGTCGCCGTCAGCGTGTCTTGCAATAGCACCAGCAGATTGCTCCCCACGTTCGCCGCCGTGATGTTGCCGGTCTGCGGGAAAATCAATATCAGCGGCGGCTGTTTGTACGGGATCGGGAACGTAATGGCAACGTCCTTCCATCCCTGCGGAACACCGGACGGAAAGCCCGTCACCCCTGTCTGTACCCCCAACATCTCGAGGATGTGCGCGTGGGAGAGGGCGGTGATGCCGCCGTAGAAGTGCGCCGGGTACTGGCACTCGAACTTCGGGCTCTCCGGCGAGGCGGTCGAGTGCTGGCCGACCGACACGCCGGGCGCGTTCTTCGCGACGCTGAACTTCGTGTGCGCCTTCGCGATCCGGAACCGCTGCTTCGCGCTCTCGAACTCGTCCCCGAAATAGGCGAGCACGTCGTACTCGCTCCCGAGCTCCATCTGGAGCGCGGACAGGAGCGCCGTGTCGTCCGCGATCCCCGAGAGGGCGCCCGCGACGGGCACGGACACCGGCTGCGAGTACTCGGCGTCGCCGACCTTCCGCCAAGACAGCGTGCAGGCCATGCCGCCGCTCGCGGCGCCCGGCTTCAGCGCCGCCTGCAGGCTCACGGCGGCCTGCGTCCCGATCGGCGACGGCGCGCCGTTCAAAAACCGCCTCGCCGAAAGCGAGGCGATCGACGGCTCGCGCCACGCCTCCAGCCACGTCATGCCCGCGCCTTCATAAGTGGCTTCCCGCGTGCCGGTGTCCGATTCGCTCCCCGTAATCGCAACGACGCTCAGCACGAGCCGATCCCCGCGCGCGAACAAGGGTTCGCTCCCCATGTTCTGCACGATCGTAAACGTGCGGGACTTCCCGGCTGCCAGATAGAACCCCTGTTCCGTCCAATCCGTCGAGTGGAACCAGTGCGAACCCTCGCCGTTTCCCAGATAGAAGTTGATCTCCCGCGCGTTCTCGTAGAACCCGCTCCCCATCGTGACCTTGCACGATACGTGAATCACGTCGCCGGCCGCGGCGATTGCCGGAGAAATCGAGACATTGCTGATGGTCAAAAAAACGCCTCCTTACTGCTCAATCGATGCACAGATTGCCCTCCGGGGACAGCCAGATCGGCATGTCCCCGAGCCGCAGGTAATCGCTGATCTCGGCTGCCTGCGCCCACATCCGGTTGTACGCGAACGACGCGATCGGCCGGCTGCCCTGCCGGATGTCGTAGCGGTCGCCGGCGATGAACGCCTTGTAGTCGCCGCCGTCGATGCCGATCTCGACGCCGCCCTCGACCACGCGCAGATAGGTCTTTCGCACGCCCCCGACCGTCAGCGCGATCCGGTCGTCGTTGCGGACGTCGTAGGTGTTCAAATGGTCGATGACCGCCTCGGCCGCGAACAGCTCCTGGACGTCGAGCTTGTCCGAGGTGATCGCGTTCGCCGCGATCTCGTTTCCGGTGATCGTCTCCGCCGCGATCTTCGCCGCCGTCACCGATTTTGCGACGAGCACCGTGCCGGAGATGCGGTTTTCGTACTCTTCCTCGGATAGCTGCTGCGCGGTCAGCCCCTCGTCCGTCGCGTTGATCGCCAGGAACAGCCCGTCCGCGCCCCGGAGCAGCAGCCGCTCGACCGACAGCGTGCCGGCGGTGATCGCGTCCGCGTTCAGGTCGACGACCTTCGCGGAGGTGATCGACGCGTCCGCAATCTGCGCGGTGCCGATCGCGCCGTTCGCAATCAGCGCCGCCGTGATCGCCCCGAGCGCAATTTTGGCCGTCCCGACCGCCGCCGTGCCGATCTTCGCGCCGGTGATCGCGGCGTCCTGTATCTTCGCGGTCAGTATCGACGCGTCCGCGATCCGCGCGCCGTCGATCTCCGCGGCCGCGATCTCCGCCCGCGCGATCGTCGCGACCCTCGCGTCCACCGTCGCCGCGTCGAGCTTCCCGGCGGTCACCGACCCCGCGGCGAGCTTTTCCGCCGTCACCGACCCCGCCGCGAGCTTCCCGGCGGTCACGCTGCCCGCGCGAATCGCCCCGGCGGTCACGGACTCGGCCGCGAGCAGCCCGCCGTCGACCGTGCCCGTCAGCCGCGCCGCGTTCAGAGCGCCCTCGGGCGTGATCGCGCGCAGCGCGTTCTGCCCGGTGTCCGGCGCGCCGAGCTCGCATTCCGCGGAAAACCCGCGGGAAAGCGTCAATTTCTGCCGCGTCAGCACCGACCGCGCGCCGTCGATCAGAACGCCGTCCCCGATCAGGAGCGTCGGGTCGCCGCGGAACCGGAACGACGCGCGGCAAAGCTCCATACCCGCCATCGCGTTCAGCGCGCCCCGGAGCAAATTTTCCGCGCCGGCGGTCCCGGCCACGAGCAGCGGATTCGCGCCGAGGTCCAGCGCGTTCCACGACGCGACCGGCTTCGACGGGTCCGCGACGGCCTCGATTTCCGCGATCTCGCCCTCGCCGTCCTCGCCCCGCGCGCTCGTCCCCCGGAGCGCGTTCAGCGGCCCGAAGTCCGAAAACGCGTGCACGCGCTTGAGCACCGCGGCGGCCCCGATCTCGCTGACCGGCGCGCCCGGCCGGTACACCGGCAATATCTCCATCGCCCCCGCCCGGTTGACCCTCGCAAACGCGCCCGCGAGCGCGAGCGCGTACCCCAGTGCTTGCCGAACGCTCAGCGTCCCCCAACCGGGCCGCTTCGAGACGACCGCGCCCCCGTTCGGCACGCTCGAGGGCAAGGGATAGCGCGTCTTTCCGACGATGTGGCGCACGATCTGCAAAAGCGTCGCCGGGTACGCGAGATTGTCGGCGAACGCCCCGGCGGTCTCCTCGGCCATCGAATCGTAGCCGGAAACCGTCACGCTCGCCGAGCGCGCCTCCCCCTCCGCCTCCGCGACGACAAACGCGCACAGCGGGCGGAATTCCCCCTCCGCGCCGAGCTCCAATTGCACGGTCGCGCCGTTGAGCTCGTCGGACTGCAGCTTTTCGCCGCCCGGCAGCCACGCCCCGCCCTCGCTCTTGAGCTTCATCAGGTGCCGCGCCGACAGCACCGCTCCCAAGAGCATCCCGTCGTCGACGCCCTCGTCGATCGTGAGCTCGAGCACGTCCGCGCCGGAAAGCGGAACCGCCCGCCCGGTCGGGAGCGTCAGCGCCCCCCGCACCATGAGCCTCCGCGCCGGTGCGTTAAGCGCCTCGCGATAGTCCGTCATCTCTCCATCAGCTCCATTTCCACGTCCGTCCATACGGGCCTGCCGCCGCGCATCAGCTTGAGCCCCGCGCGCCGCTTCCCGAACCGGCAGACGATCTCGCGCAGCGTCCCGTCCGGGTCGGGGTACTTGACCGGGAAAAACCCGTCCCCCGCGCCGAGCAGCGCCGCGAGCGCGTCCTCCGGCAGGTGCGCCCACGAAAGCGTCAGCGTGCGCTTCGTCCCGAATACGTCGAGAACCGCCTCGCCAAGCGCGTTGCGCTCCTCGGCGGACGTGTTTTCGGCCATCTCGACGCGCATGCCGCTCGGCGCCGGGATCTCCACGTTGTTGATCTTCCACATAGCCCTCGCCCCCTCAAATGTCGAGCATCTGCCGCCCGGTCGCGCGCTTCACGGCGTTGATGCCGCGGATCGCGGCCTCGCCGAGCTTCACGCCGTCTACGTGTATCGGCGACACGACCGTCATCCCCGAAAGCGCGCGCTCGACGGCCTCCGAGAGCCCGTCCCCGCGCCCGTCCGGGATCGGCGCCGCTCGGAGGGCGTCCGCGGCGGAGAGCGCGAGCGCGCCCGAACCCATCGCCGCGCGCGCCGACGCGTCCAGGACGCCCAGCGCGAACCCCTCGGAGAACCGCTCGCCGAGCCCGCGCGCGACGCGCGACGGCGAGCGTATGTCGAGCGCCTTGCGTATCCTCGCGACCGCGGCCTCGGCCACCTCGTCCGCCGCGCGGACCACGGCGCCCCTGCCCGCGCGGATGCCCGCCGCCAATCCCCCCGACAGCTTCAGCCCCGAGGCGTACATCCCGGACGCTGCGGAATCCACGCGCCGAAGCTCTCCCGCGAGCGCCCTGAGCGACGCAATCGCCGCGCCCATGCTTACCTGAAAGCGGATTTCAAGCGCCTCCAGCGTCATCGCAATCCCTCCTCCCGGCCAGCGACTGAAACACGCGCTTCATCTCGCCGGCCGCCATCGTCCTCGATCGTTCGCGCGGGGCGGGCGGCCGCGCGGGGTAGCGCCTCGGCGCGTTGACGCCCAGCGCGACGTACCCGCCCGCGAGCCACGCGAGCGCCGAGAGTTCCTCGGCCCGCTCCGTTTTCCCGCGCGCGAACGCGAGTATCTCCCACTCGATCTCGCGCGGCGTCCGGTCGAAAAAACCGCCCGCCCCGGGCACCCCCATCGCCGCGAGCCGCCGAAACAGCTCCCCGAACGCCCGCCGCGAATCCCCGCTACGCATGCTCGCTCAGAAATCCCGCGCGGCCGAGCGCCTCCGCGCACAGATCGACGATCCCGCTGAGCGATCCGCCGCCCCTCAGGTGCTCGTCGATCAACTCCCCGGCCTCCCGGAGCGTGATCCCCGCCTGTTTGTCCATCAGCGCGCCCCAGAAGAGGAGCCTCGCCGCGGTGAAATCGGAGTTCAGCGCGTCCAGGAGCGACCCGCCCGCCATCTCCTCGACGACGCACATGCTGTTGACCGTGTAGCGCAATATGAGCGCCCGGCCCGCGATCTCCACGCGCACGTCCATCCCATCCACCCCCTACGAGACGGCCACCGCGCCGGTGATGCGCAGCTCCGCCGAAAACCCGAGCGCGCCGTCGACCTCGGCCGCGCCGATCTTGTACCCCTTGACAAACGCCGAAAACGTCGCCGCGCTGCCGTCCGGAAACGCGACCTCCGCCTCGCCCGCCTCGCCCGACAGATACGCCGCGCGAAGCGCCGCCTGCCCCTGGTCCTCCGCGTCGAAAAAGCCCTCGAGCGCCAGCTCGCCCGCCGAGCGCAGCCCCTGCATGTACTCGCGGAAGCCGCCCTCGGAGTCGAGCGTCGTGACCTCGATCTCCTCGCTCGTCGGCGCGATCTCGCCGACCGACGAGAGCCTTCCGACCCTCTTCTTGACGCCGCCCGACGGCGTAAACGAAAACACCGTCCCCATCGCGTTCGTTGCCATGTCCATTCCCTCCTATTGATACAGCCTGTCCCCGTCCGACAGTGCGCGATAGCGCGCCGCGCGGCGGAAGTAGCGAGTCTTTTCCTCAAACAGGTCCATCGCCTGCGCCCGCCGAAACCCCGCGCCGGCGAGCGCCTCATCGACCGCGTCCGCGATTGAGCGCATCTCCTCGGCGCTCAGGCTCCACACGTCGATCGCGTACTCCACTTCTTTCAGCGCCTCTTTGCCGTCCGCGCGCGCGTGCGTGCGGTTGCCCGCCTCGCGGTACGCGACGCACGGCACCTTCGCCCAGTCCGCGGGATACGCGAAGAACACCTCCGCCATTCCCCCGACCGCGCCCGCGATCAGCGCCCCGATTGCCTCCGTCATCCGATCACCTCCCTCGAAGCGGCCGACAGCTCCGCCGCCGCCCTCCGAAACGCCGGGCCGAGGTACGGCTGCGCGGGGCCCCTTCCGCTCCCGATCTCCACAAAGAGCGCGTAGGCGGCGGTCGCGCGGACCGTCGCCCCGAGCCCCGCGGCCTCGGCCCCGATCGACGCCCGGAGCCGCCCCGTGTCCACGGGGACGAGCTCGCGGGCGACCTCGTAGGCGACCCCGGCCGCGTCCGATACGGCGCGCTCCATACCGCCGCGCCATCTCTGTTCCATCGCGTAAAGCCGCGCGCACATCGCGCCGATGGATTGCGCCATATCAGACCCTCCTCACAAGCCTCGCCTCGATGTGCCGCGACCACCGGTCGATCGCCGCGCACACCCACCGGACCTCCCGGTCCCCCGGAAACAGCACGCCGTCGCCCTCGACGATCGGCGCGCACTTCGGAAGCAAGAGCTTCCGCGCGCGCTCCGCGCGCATGCCGTACGGCTCCGCGCCGAGCGAGTTCGCCGCGTAGGAGAGCGTGTTCGCGACCGGCGCGAGCGACCCGCGCGCGGGGATGGCGTCCGACAGGTCAAACGCCTCCCGCACCGCGCCGAGCGAATCCCGAACCGTCCTTCTGGGCACGATCCCGACGCGCACGAGCGTCCTCTCCAGAAGCCTCATCCGCCCACCGCCTTCGCGAGCCGGAACGGGTTCAGCTGCCGCCGGATGTCCTCCGGAAGCAGCTCCGCCGTGCGCTCCGCGCCGCCCTCGCCGTGCCGGAGCTCGCCCTCCATGCCCATGCGGTTGAACATCACGGCGGCGATGGCGATCTGCGCGCCCTCGAGCGCCGCGGGCACGCGGTCGCGGCCGGTGTAGGCGAGTATGAACTTCTCCGCGTCCCCGATCAGGTCGTTCAAAAGCAGATCGTCCCCGGCGTCCGGAATCCGCCGCTTCAGCTTCTCGAGCATATTTGCCTCCTAGCCCAGCACGCGCACCGCGAGCTCGGGATACACGGCCTTGAACCCGTACAGCACGTCCATCGAGTACGTGGACCGCTTGTACTGCTGGTCGTAGCCGCGCGTCACGCGCAGCGATATGCCGTTGAAGCTGGTCACATAGCTCATCACGCCCTGCCCGTCCGGGTTTGCGAGCGGCCGCGTCACGTATGCGAACGCCATCGGGTGGAACGCGAGGTTCGCCGTGTGGTTGCCCACGAGCACGACCTCCGCGTTCGCCAAAATGTCCGGCAGAGCCGGCGCAACCTTGACGTTCGCGATCGCGTTTCCGGAAGCGGCCGCGCTGTCCGCGGTCACCGCGTAGTGCTTCCCGCCGATCCGGATCAGGTCGCCCCTGACGAGCTTGCCGGCGAGCTGCGTGCCGGAGAGCGAGAGCTGCGTCGCGCCCGCGGACACGGCCGAGCTCACCTTCACGCCCGCCGCGGCGGTGATGCCGGTCTTATGCTGGTGCACGCTCTGCGACATGTAGTTGTCGATGCCGTACACGCGGCCGATCGCGCCCTCGCGCAGCGCCAAAGTGCTCCCGGACTTCTCCGCGTTGATCAGCGCGTCCAGCGCCGTGAACTTCGCGTCCGCCTCCGCATCCCATACGGCGGCGCGGCCGTAGTTCGGCGCGCGGTTCAGGTTCAGCTGCCTGCGCGCGGCGGCGATGTCGGAAAGCGCGCCCGGCGTCGTGCCGGCGGTGCCGATCGCGGTGAACACGTCCTTGTAGAGCGAAAGCCCGTCGCGGTTGATCTTCTCGGCGAGCGCCGCGGCCGCCGGGTCGACGAACACGCGGTTCAGATCGTCGATCGACGTCGCGGTCTCGATCGCGGTCGCGCGCGCGTCGACGGTCGCGATGTGGTCGAGCGTGACCTCGACGGTGTCCTCGACCATGTCCTGATACGTCACGCCCGACGCCTCGTCAAAGTCGGCCGCCTCGAGCGCCACCGGCTTGCGCACGCGGATCGCGTCGCCGTAGCCGTGGAAGTCCTCGGAAAAGTCCCGGTGCATAAGCGTCGGGAACACCAGGTTGTCGATCAGCTTCGGAAGCGCCTGCCGCGCGATTTCCTTCAGGGTCACGAATGTGTTTGCCATGGTTCTTCCTCCTTCTTTCTATCTGCCGCCCGCGCGGTAGAACACCTTGTAATAGTCGTCGTCCGTCATGTCGGCCACGTCCCGCTGCGGCTGTGCCCTCGCGGGCGCCTCGCCGCGCATCCTGTCCAGCACGCCGCGCTCGACCGCCTGTCGGAACGCCGCTTCCGCCGCGTCGATGCTCTTTTCAAGCGCCTCCGGGCTCTCGTAGCTGAGCGCGCCGGACAGCGCCTCCGGGAGCGACCGCTCGTTGAGCGCGTCCCGGGCCTGCAGCTTCATCTCCCGAAGCGCGACCGCGCGCTCGCGCGCCGAGATCCGCTCCTCCGGCGAGACCTCCGTCCTCTCCGTTCCCTCGTCCATCGTTTCACCTCCCTCCCACGCGCCGCCTGAGCTCCTCGTCGTCGACGAGCCCGCGCAGCAGGTTCACGGTCCTGGCCTCCTCGAGCTCGTTGACCGGCAGCGCGCGCGTAAACCGTATGCGAACCGCATCCGCGTCGAGCGTCAGAGCGCCCCTGGCCGCGCGGAACGCCGCGAACCGGCGCAGCCGCTCGGTCAGCGCCTCGCGGAACCACCGCTCCTTGAGCTTCGTGATCTGCTCGAGGCTCAACAGCTTGTACTTCATCGCGACGCCGCTCGAGTTCCCGGCGAACCGCTCGTCGGTCAGGTCCGGGATCATGCTCATCTTGTGGATGTCCTCGGCAAGCGCGCGCCTGAGCACCTCGGTGTCCGCCTCGTTGAGCTGCTTGCACAGCCACTCCGCGCGCGCGTCGCTGTCGGGCAGCACCAGCGCCTTGTCCTCGCGCAGCTGCTGCCCCGGCGTGCGCCCGGCCTGATCGGTCTCGAGCGTGCAGCCGTACAGCAGAAGCAGCGCGTCGACAAACTGCTGCTTGTCGTTCACGCGGTCGCTCTCGAGCTGGTCGTACGCGTCGATCAAGGTCAAGACGCCCTCGAAGTCGCCGCGCTCGTCCGCGCCGTTCCAGTACTCGATCATCGGCACGCCGCCGAAGAAGTGCTCGCGCGACAGTACGCGGTCGGCCTCCGAGAGCTTCAAAGCGTCCTTCGCCAGATACCGCTCGATCCGCCCCTCCGAATACACGTCGATTCGCGCGCCGTCCGGCTTCCCGAGCGCGTCGGTCCTCCCGGTCACGTGCACGCCGAACAGCGGACGCGCCGCGACCGTGTCGTCGTAGACGACGAACGCGTTCCGGGGGTCGAGCGCCGCCGTGCGCGCGCGGGCGTCCGAATCCGCGTAGACGAGCTCGACGCCCTTTCCGTAGATGCCCGCGTCGCGCGCCAGCTCCGCGTCGACGCTGTCGACGAGCGCCGCGCGGTAGTCCTGCAGCACGCCCTCGAGCGCCGCGCCGTCCCGCCCGTCCGCCGCGTAGCCGACCGGGCTCCCGATCAGGTAGCCCGCGGCCATCGCCACGATCAGCCGCGGAAAGCCGTTCACGAGCCGCGCGTTCGGAAGCCCGCTCGCGCGCCGCCTGTCGCAGATCGCGTGCTTGCCGTCGTAGTAGGCCCGCAGGTGGGCAAGCCGCCCCAGCCCCTCAAAGTGCTCCGCGATCGCCGCGCGCACCGCCTCCGCCGAGGGCGCGCCGCCGCCGACCGCCTCCAATGGTCTGACAATCATCGTCTTCTCCTCTCTTGGCATCAGATGCCGATGCCCTCCCGCGAAAATGTCCGCGCCTCGCGGCCGCCGACGAACCGCTCCACGGCGTAGCGCGCCGCGTCGATCACGTGGTTGTCCCCGTCCTCGTACGCGCCGGTGATCCTGCCCTCGCGGTCGCGGGCGTACGCGCACCGGGAGAACTCGCGCGCCGCGACCGGGCAGCGGACCGGGTCGATCGCAATTTCCGCCAGCCCCTGCAGAAACCGCATGCCGCGGTGCACGCTCCCCGGCCCCTTCTTCGCGGCCTCGCACGGAACTCCGAGCGCCCGCAACGCGGCCATCGCGCGCGGCTCGGCGCTGTCGCAGACGACCCTCTCGCCGGGCTCGACGCGCGAGCGCAGCTCCTCGGCCAGCGCCTCGACCGGCATCCTCGCGCGCACGAACTCGCCCGCGAACGTCAATTTCCTCCGCGCGGGCGAATACGACAGCCTAACGAACGCGTCGGGGTCGTTCGCAAACCCGAAGTCGAGCCCGCACAGGCAGTGCTCGAGCCCCTCGATCTCCGCGTCCGGGATCGGCCGGATCGACAGGTTCTCGAACACCTGCGCGCCGTACCCGACCGCCTCGCCCAAATACATGTGCCGGTACGCGCGCATGTCCTCGGCCCGAAGCAGCTCCGCCTCGCGCAAAAACGCCTCCCCGAGCCACTCCCCGGGGAGGTCGAGATACGTCGAGCGGTGCAAGAACCTCCCGGGGACGCATCGCAGCGCCTCGAGGTTCACCCAGTCCGACGGGCTCACCGGCGGGTTGCAGCTCGCAAACACCAGCGACTTCCCGCCGCGCAGCACCGACGCCTTGATCGTGCGCACGTCCTCCATGCCGGAGAACTCGCCGAGCTCCTCGAACCACAGGTACTTGAACCGCCCCTTCGCAAGCGCGATCGACTTCGATTTCTCGGGGCTGTCCGCGCCGCGAAACAGCATGCGCTGCCCGGTCGGCCGGTACTCGAGCTCGAGCGGCTGCATCCTGCGCGCGAACCGGTCGGACACCCCCAGCGCCGCGATCGCCCAGAGCATCTGCTCGAACACCGATTCCCGAAGCGTCGCGCCGACCTTCCGGTACGCGATCGCGTTCGCCTCCGGGTCGCTCAAAAGCCCGAGCGCGATCTCGAGCGCCACGAAGCTCGACTTCCCCGAGCCGCGCCCGCCCAGAAACCAATACTCCGCGTGCCGCATGGCCCGGACGTCGCGGTGCACCCGCGCGTACGGCCCGGCGATCAGCCCGGACAGCCGCACGTCAGTCCCCCGGGGGCGGGCAAATGCCATGGACAACGTCCCCCGCCTCCCGCGCCGCCTTCTCCTCGGGTCCGCGCGCGCCGCCCGCGATGGATGCCGCTTCCGCCCCCTCCTCGGGGGGCCGTATGTCGTCGACGATGACCACCGGCTCCGCCGCCGCCTCCGCGCCCTCCTCGAACAGCCCCATCCGCTTCCCGAGCAGCTCCGCGGCCTTCATCCGCGCGGTCGGATTCTTCAGCTCGCCGTCCGCCTCCCCGCGCAGCACGCACGTCAGGTACTCGAGCACCTCGCCCGCGCCCGCCACGACCTCCCGGAGCGGATTCTCATCATCTTTGGCGGCCGCGCGCTCCCTCGTCGGCTTCTTCCCGTCCGCCCCGGCCGCGCGCTTTGGCGACGGCCTCTTCCCGACCGAGACAGCCGCGCGCTTCCGGGTCAACCTCCCCCCGTCCACGCCCGCGCGCTCTCGGGTCGGTTCTTCCCCGCCCGTTCCGGCCGCATGCCCCCGGGTCGGCCTCTCCTCGCTCATGTCCCTCGCCTCCTTCCGTCCGCGCGGCCCGGCCCCGCGCGAAAGGCGGCCCTTGTCGCCGGCCGCCCTGATAGCATATTGCCACGCCGTTTTCGTACATTTCGTATCATCAAAAAAATCTTTTTATCGCGCGCATCCCCTTCGCACCTCCCGCGTGATTCCCATATGCCATATACATGGAAACAGCCGTCCCCCGCCCCGCCGGCCGCCCATTGCGCCAAAAATATGCGTTTCTATAGATAGCACCGTTAATTATCACCCCGGGCGCTTTACTCCCGCGCGCGCGGGGTGTAAGATTATTGTTAGGACGCAACCGTTTGATGGGTTCCAACGTCAAAAACAATGAGAAAAAATTGTACGAGGTGTAACCAATGAAGAAGCTGTTCCAGGGCGCGCTCGCGGCAGTACTGGCCGTCGCCCTCATGTTTACCCCCGCGCTTGCCTCCTCGATCACCATCGACGAAGAAGGCTATCTGGAGGAGGTGCTCCTCGAGCCGGGCGAACAGATCGACTTCAACGACGACGCGATGAACGAAGCTCTCGAGGCGTCGCTTGCGCGCGTCAACGAGATGAAGCACATCTTGCTCGTGGGCATCGACGCGCGCCCCGGCCAGAAGACCGGCCGCTCGGACACGATGATCATCGCCACCGTCGACACCGAGAACAACAAGATCAAGCTGCTGAGCCTGATGCGCGACATCTACGTCGAGATTCCCGGCCGCAAGAACAACCGGCTGAACGCGGCGTACGTGTTCGGCGGGGCGGAGCTTCTGATGAAGACCATCGAGAAGAACTTCGGCATACACATCGACTACTACGTCGGCGTGAACTTCTCGATGCTCGCGAACCTGATCGACCAGCTCGGCGGCATCACGCTGACGGTCGAGAGCGACTACTACGTCGATCGCATCAACGCCGTCATCAAGGAGGACAACAAGGTCCTCGGCATCAACGTCAACGACGGGCTCCTGAAAAAGCCCGGCGAGCAGCTGATGACCGGCAAGCAGGCGCAGGCCTACGCGCGCTACCGCTACGGCACGAAGGACGGCGATTTCGGCCGCACCGCGCGCCAGCGCGAGGTCGTCATGAAGATCTTCGGCAAGCTGACCGAACTCTCGATGATGCAGCTCGCCGCGCTCGCGATGGCCAACATGGACAACGTGTTCACCAACCTCACGCTGCAGGACGTGACGCTGCTCGCACCGGCGATGTTCGCGCTCAAGGACGCGGAGCTCGAGGAGCTGCGCATCCCCGTCAACAACGGCTACAAATCCCAGACCGTCTCCGGCATGTCCGTGCTCATCCCGAACCGCACAAAGACGATGGAGGCGATCGCCGCGTTCCTGACCGAGGACTGATCCCCCGCGGCGGAACCCGCGTTTGCGCTCCCCGACCGAGGATCGACCCTCCGGGGAATCGCCCCCGCCTGCTCGTTTCCCGCCTCCCTCGCGGTTCCCGCATGCGGGTTGAAGCATCTCCACGCCGTCAATATTCTCAACGCACGAAATCGCCCCTTCGGCTCTCTGCTTGAGACAACCATACCCCGCCGGGTTCCGCAGCTTCCCGCGCGGACGGTCCCCTGGAGGAGAAGATGCGCTTGTTGAAATGGATGGCCGCGCTGGCGGCGGTGGGCATCGCGTTCGCCGCGGCGCTTATCGGACTGGTCGCGTGGCGCGCGGGCGCGGAGCGCACCGCGGTCGCGTCGGACTGCATCATCGTGCTCGGCGCGCGGGTGCACATGAGCGGCAACCTGTCGGACACGCTGCGCTACCGCTGCGAGTCCGCGCTCGAGGCGTACGAGTCCGGGCTCTCTCGGAACATCATCGTGACCGGCGGCCGGGGCCGCGACGAGCCGACCACCGAGGCCGAGGCCATGCGGGACTGGTTTGTGAAAAAAGGCGTGCCCGAAAACCGCGTGTTTCTGGAGCCCAAATCGACCGACACGTGGGAGAACCTCGGCAACGCGCACGAGATCATGCGCAAAAACGGCTGGAAAAGCGCGATCGTCGTCACCAGCGACTACCACCTCGAGCGTTCGCTGTGGACCGCGCGCGACCTCGGCATCGAGGCGTCCGGCATCTCCGCCGAAGCCCCGAAGCCGCTCTTCGTAAAGTGGATGAACCGCGCCCGCGAGGCCGGCAGCTGGGGTTACTACTGGCTCAAGCGAGTTTTCTAGGCAGAAACCTCTTCACCCGTGCCCCGACATGCCGCGGTTTTAAACGAAGAATTTCGCTGCAACGCCCCTCCAACGCCCCCGACCCCCAAAATCCCCACAAAAAACCCCGCCGCCGCGCTCCCTGCGCGGCGGCGGGGTTTTTCGTCCCCCGGCCTCCCGATTTGCACAGCCCCGCACCGTCTCCCGTGCAATTTGCACTACGTCGTCGCGCGGATCGTCAGACGCGGCTTGATCGCGATCTGCTGCGGCTGGCTGTAGGGCATCTCGACCCTGTGCATGAGGATTCGCACCGCGATCGAGGCCATGTCGTCGTACGGCGCGGCGACGGTCGTCAGCCCGCCGTCGATGTACTCGGCGATCGCGATGTCGTCCATGCCGATCACGGCGATGTCGCCGGGGATGCGCAGCCCCGCCTCGTGGATCGCGTGCGTCGCGCCGACGGCCATCTGGTCGTAGCTGGCGTACACGGCGTCCGGAAGCTGCTTCATCGCGAGAATCTCCTTCATCCGGAGGTATCCGCCGCGCTCGAGCCGCTCCTTGCCCACGCGCACGAACTCCGGGTTGATCTCGGCCTTCAGCCCCTTCATGGTCTTGAGGAAGATGCCGCGGCTGTTGACGGTATTCATGTCTCCGATGAACGCGATCCGCCTGTACCCCCTGTGCAGCAGGTGCTCGACGGCCATCGCGTTCCCGCGCCCCTCGTCGACGTACAGGCAGTCGAAGTCCATCGTCGGAATGTAGTTCGGCGTTATGAACATCACCGGGATGCCGATCGCGCGCACGGCCGCCATCAGCTGGTCGGACGCCTCCTCCGAATCGCCGAGCACGATGAGCAGGCACCGAACGCCGAAGCCCGCCATCTGCTGCACGGCGCGCGCGGCCTCGCTCTGGTCGAAGTTCGAGCTCATCGTCGCGACCGAAAAGCTCTTCTGGCGGAACCGCTCGGCCAGCGAAAACACGAGCCGCGTGTAGTAGTCCGTCAAGATGTCCGGGATGACGATGCCGGCGGCGTTCGAAGGCGCCTTCGCGCTCACCTGGATCGCGCGGCGCTGATAGCCCAGCCGCTCGGCGACCTCGGCGACGCGCGCCTTCGTCTCGTCGCTGATCGCGGGGTGATTGTTCATCACGCGCGACACCGTCGCGACGCTCACGCCCGCCTCCCTGGCGATGTCCGAAAGGTAGACCATATCCATCCCCCCGCCCGCGATATCGACCCGACGCCAAATCCCAAAGAGCCCCGTCCCCCATGATACCAGCATTATAGCGTCCTCCGCCCCGCCGCGCAAGCGCAAATTTGCACTTTTTCGGCGCTTTTCCGAACTTTTTTTGCGCAACCGTTGCATTGTGCTTGCATTTTGCCGGCAAATCGACTATCATACCGGTAGAAAACGTTCGAAGGGGTGGAACCGATGAAATCCAAAGCCGGGTTTGTCGTATTCGGAACGCACAAGGACGGCCTGCTCGACCCGATGGGCACGCCGTTCATCGATGAAAAGGTCATAGAAGCATCAAAGGCCGCGCTGAGAAGGCGCGATGTCGAGCTCGCCGAGTGGCCGATCGTGCTCGCGAACAAGGCGGAGGCGAGGGAGGCGCTGCAATCGTTCAAAAAGGATGATTCCATCGATGCCTTGATCCTCTGCACCGGCACGTGGATCTGGTCGGGGCTCATGATCGCCGCGGTGCGCGACTTCGCCTCGAGCGGCAAGCCGATCGTTCTCTGGACGCACTCCGGCTCGCAGGGCTGGCGGCCGGTCGGCGGCTTCGTGATGCACGGCACGATGCTCGAGGTCGGCATACCGCACCTGTTTGTCTACGCGTCCGCGGACGAGGATGAGCAGGTCGACAAAATCGCGCACTACTGCCGCGCGGGGCGGCTGAAGGCGAAGCTCAACATGTCGACGATCGGCGCGTTCGGCGGCCGCGGCATGGGCCAGGCGTGCGGCGTCGCGGACCCGTCGCAGTGGATGCGCGTGTTCGGCGTCGATATCGACTCCCGCGACACGACCGAGCTTTTGCAGACCGCGCGCGCCGTCACCGACGAGGAAATCGGTTCGGTGCTCCCGAAGATCGTCCGGCTGTTCGGCGAGGCGCCCGAGATGACGGACACCTCCCGCCGCTCGATCGCGCTGTACGTCGCGCTCAAGAAGCTCATCGCGAAATACGGCTTCGATTTCTACACGATCCAGTCGTTCCCCGGCCTCGGCGACGACTACGGCGCGACGTGCTTCGCGCAGAGCCTGATGTTGAACGACGGCCAGCCTACCTCGACGCTCTCGGACTTCAACACCGCGATGACGGTCTACCTCTTGACGAACCTCAGCGACCGCCCCGTCTACTACGGAGACCTCCAGCACATCGACCGCAAGGCGCGCGAGGCGAAGATCATCGGCGACGGCGCGGTTCCCCCGTCGCTCGCAGATCCGCGCGACCCCGCGGGCTTCGCCGGCCACGGCATACCCACCGAGGGCGCGGCGGGCGGCCTGTCGGTCAAGCTGACTTGCTCCCCCGGCCCGTGCGTGCTCGCGCGGCTCGGCCGCATCGAGGGCGAGTTCGTGCTCGTGGCCGCGAAGGGCGAGGTGTTCGTGCCGGACAACCTCGAACAGCGCAAGCTCGAGTGCGGCATACCGTTCTGGCCGCACGCGTTCGTGAAGCTCGACGACGCGGTCGACATCGACACGCTGCTCGAGTATTACATGAACGAGTACGGCGTGCTCGGCTACGGCGAGCACCTCGTCGGCGAGCTCCGCGCGTTCTGCGAGGTCATGGGCATCCGGTTCGTCGAGGCGTAGATTATGCAGAGGCTGTATGTGGACGAATTTCACCCGAAGAGCGAGCTCGTGACCGCGCAGCACCCGTTCGAGCTGCCGCCGTTCCCGGTCGTCGACATGCACGCGCACTTCGGCCCGCTGCTCCTGGGCGACGACTACGAGCGGAAGTTCGACACGCGCCGCTCCTGCGAGCTACTTCGCGAATTGGGCATCGAGAAGATCCTCTGCCTCGAGCTCGTCTGGGACGAGGGCTACGACCGGCTCTGCCGCAAGCTCGACCAGTCCGACGGCATGATACTGCCCGTCGGCTCGGTCGACGTCTCGCGCGCGATGGAGAGGGACTTCGAGCAAACCGCCTGTCGCCAGCTCCGCGACCTGAAATCCAAGGGCGGCGTCGCGGTCAAGCTCTGGAAGAACATGACGCTGATGGGCGAACAATACTTCGGCAGGAACCTGCGGCTCGACGACCCGCGCTACGAGCCGATCTTCAGCTATGCGGGCGAGCTCGGCCTCCCGATCGTCATACACGTCGCCGACCCGCCCTGCTTCTTCCGCCCGACCGACCCCGAAAACGAGCATTACGCCTGCCTCTCGAAGCACCCCGAATGGTCGTTCTTCCGCCCCGGAATCCCGTCGTTCGACGAGCACATGGAGATGCAGGAATCGGTCGTCGGCTCGCACCCCGAGACGACGTTCGTCGTCGCGCACGTCGGAAGCTATGCCGAAAACCTCGGGCGCGTCGGCGAGTGGCTCGACAAATTCCCGAACATGTACATAGACACTGCCGCGCGCGTCGACCAGCTCGGCCGCCAGCCGTACACCGCGAAGGCGTTTTTCGAGCGGCATCAGGACCGCGTGCTGTTCGGCACCGACTACGAGGGGCACTTCGACGAGGCGCGCACGCGTTCGTTCTACCACACACACTTCCGCTTCTTCCAGACGCTCGACGAGTACTTTGAGCACCCGTTCCCGGACTTCCTCGGCCAGTGGCGCGTCTGCGGGCTCGGGCTCTGCGAAACGGTTCTTAGAAAGCTGTACCGAGACAACGCCCGGCGCGTGTTCGGGCTGTAGAGGGGGCTGCGCATGTACAACACCTTCGACCCCAACAAATCGACGCGGAACTACAACTGCCGCGTGCGCGAGAGCGTCGTCAACGGCGTAAAGCAGCTCTCGCTCGACAACCGGTATCTGCACGTATCGGTGCTCCCCGGCAAGGGCACGGACATCGTCGAGTTCCTCTACAAGCCGCTCGACCTCGACGCGATGTACCACTCGTGGACCGGCGTGCGCGATCCCGCGCGTCGCATGCCGACGTCGCCGGACCCGGGCGGCGTGTTCTTCGACACGTACGAGGGCGGCTGGCAGGAGCTGTTCCCGTCGATCGGCACCGCGACGACCTACCGCGGCGCGAAGCTGCCGTTCCACGGCGAGGTGCACTCGCTGAACTGGGACTACTGCGTCGAAAAGGACGCCGAGGACGAGGTCACGGTCAAGTTCTCCGTGCGCACGATCCGGACGCCGTATCTGCTCGAAAAGTGGCTGACGCTCCGATCCGACGAGCCCGCGCTCCACATACGCGAGCGCGCGACGAACGAGGGCATGGCGCCCCTGCAGTTTTCGTGGGGCCACCACCCGGCGCTCGGGCCCGCGTTCCTCGACGGCAGCTGCACGATCGAGCTCCCGGCCGGCGAGAAGCGGCTGCACCCGTACCCCGGCACGCGGCTGAAGCCCGGCGACTACCGCTGGCCGAACGCGATGCTCGACGACGGCGCGCCGATCGACCTCTCGAAGGTGCTGCCGCCGGAGAAGAAATGCCCGATCGAATTCGGCGTCACCGGCCTTCGCGAGGGAAACGTCGAGGTCCGCAACCACAACCACGGCCTCGCGTTCGGGCTCAAGTGGGACGTCCGACAGCTCCCGTGCATCTGGTTCTGGGAGCCCGACTGCGGCGGGCAGGACTACCCGTCGTTCGGCCGCGACTACTGCCTCGGCGTCGAGCCGTGGACGAACCTCCCGGAGCCGCTCGCGTCGCTCGCCGAGCGCGGCGCGGGCGTGCACATCGCCCCCGGCGAGACGAAGGAGCTCGAGCTCACCGCCTACTGCCGGACCTTCTGACCCCAAAACCGCGCCGCCGGGGGAATCTCCCCCGGCGGCGCCTCTGTCCCTATTCGATAAACCTCGCGATCTGCTCCGCCGGCTTCCGCTTCTACGGCCTGACCCCGTCGTCCGCCGCGCAGCCGACGCGCGAGCGGGTTCGGGCCCGGCTTCTCGGCGGCGATGAACGCGGGGCGCGATTGCGCGAAGCGGTCCGAATAATTGCGGCGGCTCTCCCGCCGCGCGATCGGTCCAAAGAAGTCGCCCATCGCGGCCCCTACTGTATCTTCCCGTCGAATATCCGTATGCCGAAGCCGATGAACGACACCGGGTACCGCTCCGGCGCGTAGCGCAGGTCGTCGCCGGACGCGTTCGCGCCGGCGATGCGCCCCTGCTCGGCCGCCTCCGGCCACAGCCCCATGTCGACTCCCTTGAACTCCGCGCAGTCGCCGCACGCAAACACGCTCTCGTCCGACGTGCGCATGAACTCGTCGACGACGACCGCGCGCGCGACGCCGAGCTCCGCGTCCTTCGCGACCGCGGCGTTCGCGCGTATGCCGCAGGAGAGGATCGCGATGTCCGCGGGGACGGCCGTGCCGTCCGCGAGCAGCACGCTCTCGGGCGTGATCTCCGCGGTCTTTGCGCCGGTCAAAATCCGCACGCCGCTCTCCTCCGCCGCCTTTTTGAGCCTCCGGGAGGCGTCCTCGTCGAGCTGGCGCGGCATCAGCCTCTCCTCGACCTCGATCACCGCCACGCCGAGCCCGCGCTTTCTCAGCGCCCACGCGCTCTCGAGCCCGAGCACGCCGCCGCCGATGACCGCCGCGGTCTTCGCGGTCGCAAGCATCCGCTCGATCCGCTCGACGTCCGCGAGCCTGCGGATCGTCGCGCAGTTTGCGCCGTCCGCGCCCGGAATCGGCGGCACGAAGCACTCCGCGCCCATCGCGTAGACGCACTTGTCGTAGCGGAACGTCGTCCCGTCGTCGAGCACGACGTGCCGCGAGGGCGCGTCGAGCGAGCGTATGCGCATGCCGGTGTATAGCTGCACGCGGTTCGCCGGATACCACTCGGGCTTGCGCACGAACATCGGGGGCGACTTGTCGCTCAGCCGTTTCGTCAGCATCGGGCGGTTGTACGGCGCCGCCGGCTCGTCGGTCAGAATCGCGATGTTTCCGGTGTTGTCGCGCGCGCGGATCGCCTCCGCCGCCGACACCGCCGCGACGCCGCCGCCCAGGATCAGGTACATATCGCCCGTGTTGTTGCGATAGGCGACCTTCCCGGGATCGACCTCCTCGAACCGCTCCGAGCCCGCGCCGCACACCGGGCAGATGTCCACATCCCCGTCGAACACCGCGCCGCACGCGGTGCAGCGGAAGAATTTCCTATTCATGGATTCCTCTCCTTCCGGCCCGCGCGCGCTTGCGCAGCTCGCCGGCCGCCCATTCCGATCGCTCCTCGTCGGTCTCGAGGATCAGCCCCGGAACCTCGGTCGGCCTGCCGTCCGCGCCGAGCGCGACCAGCACGAGGTACGCCCGGTTGACGAGCTCGCGGTTCCCGTCGAGCCGCTCGACGTACGTGTCGACGCGCACCTCCATCGAGGTCCTGCCGACGTGCGTCACGCGCCCGGTCAGGACGATCGTGTCGTCGACGCGCGCCGGATGCACGAACGACAGCTCGTCGACCGACGCAGTCGTCACGCTCGACCCCGCGTGCCTGCGCGCGACCACCCCCGCGACGACGTCGATCCACGCCATCAACTGCCCGCCGAACAGCCGGCACATGCCGTTGCCGTGCTGCGGGAAGATGATCTGCACCTGCTCGGTATAGGAATCCCCGACGCGCTTCATCGCGCGCTCCATGCGCAAGCCCCCCGTCCTTGATACACCGTTCGGCCCGCCCGCAATCGCCGGCCGGCCGAACGCGCGAATTTTTTCCGTCTATCTCCCCATGTACGCGCAGATGCCCTCGACCATGCCGGAGACGAGCTTGTCCTGATACGCCGGGTCGTTGAGCTTCAAATCCTCTTCCCTGTTCGACATGAAGCCCATCTCGACGAGGATCGACGGGACCTCCGACCAGTTGAGCCCGGTGTACGTGTCGCGGCGGAAGATGCCGTCCTCGTTCGCGCCGGTCGCCGCGATCATCGCGGGCATCAGCGCCTCGGCCGCGCGCAGGCACTCGTCGGCGTTCGTGCCGGTCTTGCGGATGTAGAGGCCGATGCCGTTCGCCTTCGTGTTCGTCGAGCCGTTGCAGTGTATGCGCAGCACGAGGTCGACGCCCAATTCGTTCATCATGATCGCGCGCTCCTGGTTCGAGATGTCGACGTCCTCGGTCTCGCGCGTCAAAAAGACCTCGCAGCCGAGCGCCTCGAGCGCGTCGCGCAGCTTCAGCGACACCTCGAGGTTCACGACGTGCTCCGCGACGCCGGTCGCGCGCCCGGACGTCCCGGAGGAGACCTTCGCCTTCTTCTCGGAGCTCCCGGGCGCGATCGCCTCGAGCTGGCTGTTCTGCTTCGCCTGATGCCCGGGGTCGATGCCGATCTTGACGCCCGAGAGCCTGCCCGGTACCACCGTCTCCATCGGCGGCAGCGTCGGCATGTCCTCCGGAAGCGTCGGCTCCGCCGGCGCGAGCCCGGCGGGCCGGGCGGATGGCTGCGCAGGCTCCGCGGTTTGCGCAGGTTCCGCCCCGGTCTGGTTCACGACAAGGGAAAGGAGCGACAGGAGCGCGAGGGCGATCAGAAACACCCTTCGGAATCGCCTCATGCGTCCTCCTCCTTCGGCGGCTCGAAATCCTTCAAGACCGCGCGGCAGACCTTCAGCACGCGGTCGACGTCGAACAGCCGAACCGACCCATACGGCGCGTTGAGGATCAATTCCACGGTGTCGCGGTAGACGTTCAGCGCGTCGACGACTTGAACGACGCACTCGGGCTTGCCGCAGCCCTCGACGAGCAGCCGCGCCGCGTCGTCGTTGACGTCGTGCGCGAGAAGCAGTATCAGCCGCCCGATGCCGCCCGGCTGCCGGGTGTAGAAAACGCCCTCGCGCATGCCCTGCTGGACGATCTCGTCCATCAGCGGCGAGAGCTTCTCCATCGTCACGCTCTTCGTGCACTCGAGCAGCGCCGCGTCCCCGTTGCGGTAGCAGACGTTGAGCACCATCGACACGAACTCCGGCGCCTCGCGCTCGAACAGGTTCAAAAGCGAAAACAGCCGGTTCAGCTTCTCGACCGCGCCCAGGGACGACGAGCGTATCTCCCGGATCGCGACCGCGAAGCGCCCCTCCGCGCGGCGCACGCTGACCGCGTTCAGCACGGCCATCTTCGACTCAAAGTGGTGATAGAACCCTCCTTTCGAGAGCCCCATCTCGTCCAGTATGTCCTGCACGGAAGTCTCCTCGTAGCCGCGCTCGAAAAACAGCTTCTCCGCCGTATCCAGTATCCCCACCCTGCGCAAATCGCCCTTTTTCATCTGTGACCCCCCCTGCACAACCATTATAGCAGAACAAACCAAAGTCTGTCAATCTCGGTTTGTCGGCGTGCCAATCCCGTATACGGCCCGCCGACCCCCCGAGACCCTGCTCCTGACCCTCAACCTTTCTCCTCCCCCCCCTCCCCCCAAAAACCCAAGGGGCGCGGCTCGCGCCGCGCCCCCGCGATTCGTCCTGTCCTCCGCCCTTACGCGGCGTCGTAGCCGTTCGGGAAGGGGTAGTACTGGGTGATGTTCTCGTGGTCGCCCATGTACAGCGGGATATTGACCGTGCGGTCAAAGATCGTCTCGCCGGCGGGCTTGCCGTCCTTGAGGAAGGCGATGTAGCTCTCGAGCGTGATGCGGGCGATCTCGGCCGGGTCGACGATCAGGCCGGCCTTGTAGATCGGGTGATCGTTGTACAGCGCGCAGAACGGCTCGTCGCCGTAGGCGCCCATGCAGAACACGTACTTGTCCAGGCCGCGCGCCTCGATGGCGGACACGGCGCCCCACGCGCCGTTGTCGACGACGGAGACGACGATGTCGAAGTCATCTGTGTAGTTCATGATGGCGTTCGCGCCGGTCTCGCGGTTGCCCGCGCAGTCGGCCTTGTAGACGACCTCGATGCCGGTGCCCTTGATCGTGTCTTCGAACGCGACCTCGCGGGTCATGCAGTGCTCGGAAGAGTAGTTGCCGATCAGGATGACCTTGGCCTTGCCGCCCATATTCTCGTTGACCCAGTCGATGACGTAGTTGGCAGTGATGACGCCCGTCTCGTACTGATCCCAGCCGGTGTGGGTGATGACGCCCTCGAACGCGGGCGCGGAGTCATAGGTGAACACGGGGATGCCCGCCTCGTTGGCCTTGATGAAGGCTTCGGTGCAGCCGTCGGTGGTCGCCGGGTCGGCGAAGATGACGTCAACCTTATTGGCGATGTAGGTCTCGATCTGACGGGTCTGAACCTCGGCGTTCAGCTCGCCGTCATCGACGACGATCTCCGCGCCGAGCGCCTTCGCCTGCTTTTCAAACTCCTCCGCGAGCAAGAAGCACCACACGTCGCCCTTGTAGACGATCGTGTTGCCGATCTTCTTGCCGGCGAGCGGGAGCTCCTCCGCGCCGGCGACCGAAATCACCGAAAGGGCGAGAAGCATAACCAGTACCAGAGCCGCAAGTTTCTTCATTGTATCTTCCTCCTTGATGTTTTATTCAACGGGGC
>Ga0123333_10000611_pt1 | contig 39368 bp, 30 predicted proteins | sample BioC12SIPDNA_3_FD_89957 | JGI IMG/M metagenome (GOLD analysis project Ga0123333, IMG submission 89957) | Anaerobic biogas reactor microbial communites from Washington, USA - Biogas_R2_B C12 SIP DNA | ecosystem: Engineered > Bioreactor > Anaerobic > Unclassified | place: Washington, USA...
CCGGCGCAGGAACTCCATCACCGCGTCGCGGCCCGAGAACGAGTTGGCCCCGCCGGAGTAGGTCGCCTCGACGTCGTCGGTCAGCAGGTCGGCCAGGTCGTCCCACCGCTTCTGGTCGAGGCAGCGCAGGTACGCGTACTTGACCCGCTCGATGCGGTGGATCTCGACCAGGGTCTCGGGGGTCAGGTCGACGGTCACGGTGCCTCCCCGGTGAGGAACTCGACGACCAGCGGGTCGACCCGGTCGGGGTCCTCGACGTGCAGGAAGTGGCCGACGCCGTCGAGCACCTCGGCCCGCGACCCGGGCGCGGGCAGGGCCGCGGCCGCGCCCGTGACCAGCTCGGCGCCGAGGCAGCCGTCGTCCGCGCCGTGCAGGTACAGGGTCGGGATCGGCGTGGGGGTCATCCACCCGGCCTGGGCGTCGTCGAGCGCGGGGTCGGTCGGCCCGTCGCCGAGGGTCGCGCGGTAGTAGCCGAGGGCCGCGGCCAGGTTGGCGGGGTCGCGGAGCGCGGCGCGCACGGCGGGCAGGTCGTCGACCGGGTCGTGCCCCGGCGACCAGTCCCGCCAGAGGCGGGCGACGAACCCGAGGTCGTCGGCGGCGACGGCCGCCTCGGCCAGCGGGTGCTGGAAGAAGAACATGTACCAGCTGCGCCGGAGCTGGTCGTAGGACGTGAACCCGCCGAACATCGCCCCGGCCGGAGGCACCGCCATGGTGACCGCCCGACGCCACCGCTCGGGCTGCCAGCCGGCGGCGGCGTAGGTCGCCATCGCCCCCCAGTCGTGGCCGACCACGACGGCCCGCTCGTCGCCGCCGAGCGCGTCGTGGAGGAGGCAGGCGTCGCGGGCGAGGGCGCCGACCTGGTAGAGGCCGTCGGCGGGGACGGCGGTCGGGGCGTAGCCGCGGAGCCACGGGGCGACGGCGCGGAAGCCGGCCGCGGTCAGGGCCGGCAGCAGGTGACGCCAGGTCGTGGCGGCGTCGGGGAACCCGTGCAGCAGGACGGCGAGGGGCGCGTCGGAGTCGGCGGTCGGGTCGGCGAGGTAGGCGACGTCGAGCCCGTCGAGGTCGACCCGGCGAAGCTCGAGCCCGTCGGGCACCGGGGGCGGGGTAGCGGTCATGGCGCGGACGGTACCGGCCCCCGCTGCGCTCGCGGGGTTGATGCACCTGCTCGCGCCGGTATGTGAGATTCCTGTCACAGCCCGGTCACGGGGGGTCCCTCGACCACTACCGTGCGGCGCCAGCGCGGGCAGCCAAGGGGTCCACACCGATGGTGAACGTCAGTTTCTGGGGGGTTCGGGGGTCGACCCCCTGTCCGTGCCCCGGCAACCACCGCTACGGCGGCAACACGGCCTGCGCGACGGTCGAGCGCCCCGGCCACGAGCCGATCATCCTCGACCTCGGCACCGGGCTCCGGTTCTTCGGCCACACCCAGCCGACCGACGGCTCGTTCAGCGGGCACGCGTTCGTCACGCACCTCCACTGGGACCACGTGCAGGGCCTCCCGTTCTTCACGCCGGTGCTCGCGCCCGGTGCCCGGCTCACCGTCCGCGCGCCGCGCCCCGAGCCCGACCTCCCGCTGGCCGAGGCGTTCGGTCAGTTCATGCGCCCCCCGTACTTCCCGGTCACCGCCGAGCAGCTCCACGGGCACATCACGTTCGAGGACTTCGACGACGGCGACGTGGTCGAGGTCGGCGGCGCCCGCGTCAACGCCCGCACCGTGCCCCACGTCGGAGCCACCAACGGCTACCGGATCGAGGTCGACGGCTTCGTGATCGCCTACCTGAGCGACCACCAGCAGCCGATCGACGGCACCGACCACATCGCCGAGGGACCGCTGGCCCTGTGCGACGGCGCCGACCTGGTGATCCACGACGCCCAGTTCACGCCGGACGACCTGGTCCGCAAGGCGAACTGGGGCCACTGCACGGTCGACTACGCGGTGCACGTCGCGGCCACCGCCGGCGCCAAGCGCCTCGCCCTCTTCCACCACGACCCCGAGCGAATCGACGACGCGATCGACGCGCTGCTCGGCTCGGCGCGCGAGCAGGCGGCCCGCCGCGGCCTCGGCGAGGTGATCGCCGCCGCCGAGGGCACCACCGTCGTGCTGTCGCGACCGGTCGCCGGCGCCACCGAGGCGGCACGCGGCGGGACCGCGGCCGACCCCGCCGCGCACCGCGCCGCGGTGGTCTCCCACCGCTGACCGGCGAACCCAACCCCTGGTCGGCGTCGCGACCGGACGCGCGGCTGCCGTAGCCTGGCCGCCCGCCCCGACCCAGGAGACCCCATGTCGCACGCCGCCATCGACCAGGCCCGGTTCCGCCAGGTGCTCGGTCACTTCCCGACGGGCGTCACGGTCATCACCAGCGAGCACGGCGGCGAGCGGGTCGGCCTCGCGGTGGGTTCGTTCTTCTCGATCTCGCTCGAACCGGCGCTGGTCGGCTTCTGCGCCGGGCACCAGTCATCGAGCTGGCCGCGCATCCGCGAGGCGGGGCGGTTCTGCGTGAACATCCTGGGCGAGCACCAGGAGGACGTGTGCCGCACGTTCGCCGGCCGGTCCGACGACAAGTTCGCGGGCGTCGGCTACGACGCCGCGCCGTTCTCGGGGGCCCCGCGCATCCACGACGTCCTGGCGTGGGTCGACTGCGAGCTCGACTCGGTCGTGCCCGCCGGCGACCACGACATCGTGATCGGACGGGTCCACGACCTCCAGGCCGTCGACGGCGGCGGCCCGCTGGTGTTCTTCCGCGGCGGTTACGCCTCGCTCGGCCGCTGACCCTGGTCGAGCCCCTCCTCGAGCAGGAGGCGGTGCAGCACCTCGATCAGCTCGGCGCGGGTGACCAGGCCGACCAGCAGACCGTCGTCCTCGACGACCGGGACGTGACGCCGCCCCCGGTGGACCATCAGGTCGACGAGGTCGGTGACCGGGGCGTCGGCCGAGAGCGTCTCCACGTCGGTCACCATCAGGGACTCGACCGTCGAGAGGTCGGCCGGGTCCTGGTTGAAGACGTCGACGATCGACAGGATGCCGATGACGCGGCGGTCGTCGTCGACGACGGGCAACGCCTTGACCCGACGTTGCTCGATCAGCAGGCGGACCCGGTACAGGCTCTCGTGGGCGTTCACCGTCGCGACGTCGGTCACCATCAGGTCACGGCAGGTCAGCCCGCCGATGCGACGCTGGAGGACCCGCGCCTCCGCGTCGCGGATCAGGGCCACGACGTCGGCGGGGGCGATGTCGATGCCCTGGTCGAGGCGGGCCATCGCCGCCGCCACGTCGCCGGCGTCGACACCGGCGGCCGAGGCGGGGGAGTCGGGGGCCACGGTCGTCACGTGCGGGTACCGGCGGCCACCGAGGGAGTGGAAGGCGATGGCGGTGACGACCATGACGACCGAGCCCAGCCCGACCGGCCAGAACGCGAACGTGAACCCACGGTCGACGATCGACGCGGGCGCGAGCGCGGCGGTCAGGGCGCAGGCACCCCCCGGCGGGTGCAGGCAGCGGAGGAGGGCCATGAGCGACACGGCGGCGCCGACCGCCGCCGCGACCGACAGCGGGGCCCAACCGATGAAGCGTGCACCGGCGAGGCCGACGAGGGCCGACACGGTGTTGCCGCCGATCACCGACCACGGCTGGGCGAGGGGACTGGCGGGGACGGCGTACAGCAGGACGGCCGAGGCGCCCATGGGAGCGACGATCCACGGCAGGTCTCCGACCTCGCCGATCGCGAGGACGCCGACGAGGCCCGTGACGAGGATCCCGAGCAGGCCGCCGACGCCGCTGCGCAGCACGTCCCGTCGCAGGGGCGCGCTCTGGGCGGGCAGCAGCCAGCGCGTCCAGGGCGTGGTCGGGGACGGGCCGCTCACGGGTTCCGCCCCGGTCCGACGTCGAGCGCGGCGAGCAGGAACGCCAGCACCTCGGCCTCGCGGCGCCAGGCGTCGTAGCGCCCGGACGGCCCGCCGTGGCCGGCGCCGAGATCGACCCGCAGCACCACCGGCCGGTCGTCGGCGACGTCGGTGTGCTGGCGCAGCCGCTGCACCCAGATGGCCGGTTCGTGGGCGCCGACCCGCGGATCGTTCAGGCCCGCGGTCGCGAGCACGGCCGGATAGCGCCCGTCGCCGACGTTCTCGGCCGGTGAGTACGCCCGCATGGTGGCGAACACCTCGGGGTCGGTGATCGGGTTCCCCCACTCCTCCCACTCGGTCGCGGTCAGCGGCGCGTCGGGGTCGAGGATCGTGTTGAGGGCGTCGACGAAGGGCACCTCGGCGACGACCGCCGCGAACCGCCGCGGCGCGAGGTTGGTCGCCGCCCCGACGAGCAGGCCGCCCGCGCTCCCACCGCGGATCGCGATGCGGTCGGGTGCAGCCCATCCCTCGGCCGCCAGGTGGTCGGCCGCCGCGACGAGGTCGGAGAACGAGTTCGGCTTGGCGAGGAGCTTGCCGCTCTCGTACCACGAGCGGCCCATCTCCCCGCCGCCGCGCACGTGGGCGATCGCGAAGGCGACGCCGCGGTCGAGCAGGGAGAGCCGGGCGATCGAGAACCACGGGTCGGTGCTGATCTCGTAGGCGCCGTAGCCGTACAGCACGAGCGGTCCGGTGCCGTCGGTGGGGTGGCCGGCGGGGGCGACGAGCGAGATCGGCACCCGCGTGCCGTCGGCGGCGGTGGCCCAGAGCTGCTCGGTGCGGTGGGCGGCGGGGTCGTAGCCGCCGAGCACCGGCATGCGCTTGAGCTCGGTGCGTGCGCCGGTGGCGAGGTCCTCCTCGTGAAGGGTCGGTGGGGTCACGAGCGACTGGTAGCGGAAGCGGTACCGGACGGTGTCCCACTCCTCGTTGGCGGCCCCCCCGAGCGAGTACGAGGCGTCGGGGAAGGCGAGATCGCGCGCCGCCGCCCGGACCCGGTCGGGGTCGGGCGGCCCCGCGCCGGACACGGCCTCGACGGGGATCACCCGCAGGGCGGGCCGCCCCCCGGTGCGGAGGTGGAGCACGAGGTGCGAGCGGAACGACTCGACCCCCAGCAGGCGGGTGCCGGGCTCGTGGTCGACGATCGGTTCCCACCGGCCCCGGTCGGGCGCGGCAACCGGGGCGCGCCAGAGGGCGAAGTCGGTGGCACCCGCGGCGTTGCTCACGATGAACAGGTGGTCGCCGTGCGCGGCCACCTGCACCTCGACCCCCTGCTCGCGCGGGATGGCGAGGACCGCACCGCCCTCGACCGCGTGGGCGTCGACGAGCAGCACCTCGGTGGTCACCGCGCTACCGGACTCGACGACGATCAGGTCGCCCTGGCGGCTGGCGTCGACCGACACCCAGAACCGGTCGTCGGGTTCCTCGAACACGAGCCGGTCATCCGCGCCGGTCGGGTCGGTGCCGAGGTGGTGGGTGTGCACCCGCCACGGCCGCTGGGACTCGTCGAGCGTCGTGTACAGGAAGGCGGCCGAGCCGGCGGCCCAGGCGAACCCGTAGGACACCCCCGGGATGCGGACGTCGAGCTCCACTCCGGAGCCGAGGTCGCGCACGCTCAGCTCGTGGGCCTCCGATCCGTCGTGGTCGACCGCGTAGGCGAGCAGACGCCCGTCGGGGCTGACGGAGGCGACGCCGAGGGAGGTGTAGTCGTGGCCCTCGGCGAGGGCGTTCTCGTCGAGGATCACCGTCGTGTCGCCGGTCGGACCGCCGCCGTCGCCTCGGTCGGCGCGTCGCTCGTGGATCGGGTAGGCGGCGCCCTCGACCGTGCGCGTCTGGTACCACCACGCGCCCTTGCGGTGGGGCACCGACAGGTCGTCCTCCTGGGTGCGGGCCTTGATCTCCCCGGCGATGGCGTCGACGAGGGGGCCGAGCGGGGCGAGCACCGCGTCGGTGTGGCGGTTCTCGGCCTCGAGCAGCTCCCGCAGGCCCGCGGGGTCGTCCCTCAGCCAACCCAGGTCGTCGTCGTCGGTGGCGCCGTGCACGGTCCGCGGGTGCGACCGGCGTTCGGCGACCGGAGCCGGGTCCGGGGCGAAGGCGGGGATGGGCATCCCGGGGAGGCTACGGGAGCCGGGTCGGGTCCCGACCCCCTTGGTTAGGGTCCTGGCGTGACCCTCTACGCGCTCGGCGACCTCGTGCCCTCGATCGACCCGGAGGCCTACGTGCACCCCGACGCCGTCATCATCGGCGCGGTCACGATCGGTCCGGAGTCGTCGGTGTGGCCCGGTGCGGTCCTGCGCGGCGACGACGGCACGATCACCGTCGGCGCCCGCACGTCGATCCAGGACGGCACGGTCGTGCACACCACGCCGTTCTGGCCGACGGTCGTCGGCGACGACTGCGTCGTGGGCCACAACGCCCACCTGGAGGGGTGCACGATCGAGGACGGTGCCCTGGTCGGCTCGGGCGCGGTCGTCCTGCACCGGGCGATCGTGCGCACCGAGGCCCTCGTCGGCGCCAACGCGCTCGTCACCAACGACACCGAGGTGCCGAGCCGGGCGATGGCGCTCGGCGTGCCGGCCCGCATCAAGGAGGGCCGGGTCGAGCCCGAGCTGATGATCCAGGCGGGCGCGGCCACCTACCGGGCGCGCGTCCCCCGCTACCGCGCCGAGCTCCGGCGCCTCGACTGAGCGCGCGACACCGAGCGTGCGTCGCCGGGCGCGCGTCAGCTGGCGGCGGCGGCGGTCATGTCGATCAGGCGCACCTCGCCGTGGTCGGACCGGTGGCGGGCCCAGGCGCCGATGCCGTCGTCGTCGGTCAGGAGGACGATCTGCACCCGCTCGGCGACCCGCGCGATCACGTCGAGCAGGTCGACCCGCTGGTCGGGGACGAGGCGCACGAGCGGGTCGTCGAGCACCAGCGGCGCGGCCCCGCTCACCCCCTCCGGCCGGAGGCCGGCGGCGCGGGCGAGGAGCACGGTGCGGACCCGGGCGGCGACTGCCGGGGCGAGGGCCGGCTCGCGCTCCTCCAGCTCGGCCAGGCGGCCGACGGCGATCTCGAGCCGTCGGCGCGCCGCGTCGACGTCCGCGTCGGTCGGCAGCTCCTCGATGCGGGACCGCAGCATCGCCCGGCGCCGCAGGATCAGCCGGCGGGCGGCCGACATCGGCGTGACGTCGGCGGCGGCCAGCTCGTTCAGCTCGTCCTCGCAGCGGGCCACCTCGGCCGTCGCCCGCTCGCGGTCGTCGTCGGCGGCGTCCTCGTCGCGCAGCACCCGCTCCGCGCCGGCCCGTCGGCGCAGGATCTCGTCCATCCGCGGGCCGATCGCCGCGACCGAGTCGGCCGCGGTGAACAGCGGCGTGGTCGAGACGTCGCCCAGCTCGCGCTGGAGCCCGAGCCGCTCGGCCCGGCCGGCCTCGAGGGCGCCGAGCTCCACGTCGAGGCGGGTGCGGTCCATCGACAGCGCGGTCCACTCGGCGTGCACCCGGGGGTCGGGTCGTCCCTCGGGAAGGCCCAGGGCGCCGGGCCGCACGACCATCGCCCGCGCCAGGGCGGCGGGGTCGTGGGCGAGCTCGCCGAGCGGGTTGGCCACGACGCGCCCGTCGGCGTCTCGGGCACCGGCCGCGCTGAGGACGGTCACCTCGCCCTCGTCGTCGCGGACGCGGACGCTCGCCGAGCCGGTCCCGGACAGACCCGCCACCAGCAGGTCGACCAGCCGGGCGCGGGCGGGCTCGGGCAGACCGGCGAACACCGTGAGGCGCGGGTCGAGGCCGACTCGGATCGTGCCCTCAGCGTGGGGGATGAAGATCTCGTCGACCAGCATGGCGCCTCCGCGATGCCTGATCGGCAGGAAAGCCGGTGTCCTTGAGAGGTGTCCCTGGATTCAGCGGTGGGGTCAGGTAGTGCTGTGGAGGTACTCGAACAGGGCGACGCCCTCGACGTTGCGCACCACCGCGAAGGCGATCACCGCGGCCGCGAACGCCACCCACGCCGGCTTGGGGATGGTGGGCACCCGGGGCACCTGAACGCCGAGCGAACCGAGCATCCAGCGCAGCCACACGACGAACAGCACCGGCAGCAGCAGGGTGACGACGACGTTGTGGTCGAAGGCGCCGAGCAGGTCGCCGTGCAACAGCGAGTGGGCGGCCCGCAGGCCGCCGCAGCCGGGGCAGTCGAACCCGGTGACCTCGCGCAGCGGGCACTGCGGGAAGAGGCCGGAGCTGGTGTTCGGGTCCTGCCAGGCGGTGTACAGCGAGGCGAGGCCGACGCCGACACCGACCGCGGCAGGCGCCAGCCATGCCGGGCGACGCGACCGCGCCAGCTCGTGGTCGGGACCGTGGTCGTGAGCGTGGTCGTGATGCGTCGGCACGTGGGTCGGGGCGGCCACGGGGGCCACGCTACCGCCGCGCCGCCCCGGTGTCGCGACGGGGGTGCATCCGACCGGCTCGGTGAATCCCGACCGGGACGTGGCCGGGGCGCCGGTACCCTGGCCCGCCGTGGGTCGATCACCGGAACCGGGGGGCTCCGTGGCGGCCGTCGAGTCGCCCGGCGCGGCCACGGTCGATGCCTCCCTGCCGGTCGGCGACCCATCCTCCCCGGCGGTCGGGTGGGCGCTCATCCGCCGCCAGATGGGCGTGCAGTGGCCCGGCATCGTCATCGGCGTCGTGCTCGGCCTCACGTGGACCGCCGGGCGAGTCAGCATCCCGACCTTCGTGCAGCGGGCGATCGACGAGGGCATGGCCACCGGCGACCGCGACCGCGTCGTGCACTGGGCCACCGTCATCGCCGCGGTCGCCGTGGTGAGCGCGCTGTGCACGGGCGGCCGCCGCTACATGGCCTTCCGCGAGGCGCGCCGGGCCGAGGCCGACTTGCGCGACCGCATGTTCGCCCACCTGCTGCGCCTGTCGTTCCCGTTCCACGACCGCACCCCGACCGGCCAGCTCATGAGCCGGGCCAACCTCGACCTCCAGCAGGTGCAGAACTTCTTCGCCCTGCTGCCGCTGACGTTCGCGAACCTGGTCACCGTCACCGCGACCGCGGTGATCCTGGTGCGGATCGACCCGGTGCTGACGCTGCTCGCCCTCGGCGGGCTGCCCTTCATCGTCGCCCTCGCCAAGCGGATGAGCACCCAGCTCTTCCCGACCCTCGTCGCCGTCCAGCAGGAGTCCGCCGAGCTGGCCGAGGTCGTCGAGGAGACGGTGTCGGGCATCCGGGTGGTGAAGGGGTTCGGCGCCGAGCCGACCCAGGCATCACGCCTCGCCACCGAGGCCGACGACGTGTACGACGCGTCGATGGCCGGCTCGATGATCCGGGCCCGGTTCTGGCCGCTGCTCGAGCTGCTGCCCAACCTCGGCCTGGTCCTCGTGCTGCTCTACGGCGGCCACCTCGTGATCGACGGTCGCCTGACGGTCGGTGAACTGGTCGCGTTCAACGCGTACGTCGCCCTCCTGATCTGGCCGATGCGGATGCTCGGGTGGATCGTCGCCATGGCGCAGCGGGCGGTCGCCTCGGCCGGCCGCGTCGCCGAGCTGCTCGACACCGCGGTCGAGGTCGACGAGCCCCGCCGCCCCGTCTCCCTGCCCCCGCTGGGCGGGGACGACCCCCGCGGGGCGGTCGCGTTCCGGGACGTGACGTTCCGCTACGGCCCGGGGCGTCCGGTGCTCGACGGCTTCGCCCTCGACGTGGTTCCCGGCCAGTCGGTCGCGGTCGTCGGGGCCACCGGCAGCGGCAAGTCGACCGTCGCCCGGCTGCTCTGCCGCTTCTACGACGTCGACCGCGGTGCGGTGCTGGTCGACGGCGTCGACGTGCGCGACGTGGCCCTCGGCGAGCTGCGCCGCCAGGTCGCCGTCGTGTTCGAGGACACGTTCCTGTTCAGCGACACGATCGCGGCCAACATCGCCTTCGCCGAGCCCGACGCCCCGTTCGAGGCGATCGAGCGGGCCGCCCGCCTCGCCGGCGCCGACGAGTTCATCGCCGCCCTGCCCGAGGGGTACGAGACGGCGATCGGCGAGCGCGGCTTCTCGCTGTCGGGCGGACAGCGGCAGCGCATCGCCATCGCCCGGGCGATCCTCGCCGACCCGCGGGTGCTGATCCTCGACGACGCCACCAGTGCGGTCGACCCCACCAAGGAGCACGAGATCCGCGACGCCATGGCCGAGGTGATGCGGGGGCGCACCACGATCGTGATCGCCCACCGGCCGGCGACGATCGCCCTCGCCGAGCGGGTCGTGCTGGTCGACGAGGGCCGCGTCGTCGCCGACGGCACCCATGCGTCGCTCCTCGCCGGCGACGCCCGCTACCGCGAGGTGCTCGCCGCCGCCGAGGAGGCCGACCGCCGGGCCGCCGAGGAAGCGGCCGAGGCGACCGGCGTCGAGGTCCAGCCGTGATCGTCTCCGCCGGTGTCAGCGACGAGGACCGCCTCGACCGCCGCGCCGCCGCCCACGTCCTGGTGCGCACGCTGCGGATGCTCGGCCCGTACCGGCGGACCCTCGCGGCCGCCATGGGCGTCAGCGTCGCCTACGTGCTCGCCACGATCGCCGGGCCGTACCTCGTCCGCTACGGCATCGACCACGGCATCGCCGAGGCCGACACCGGCGCCCTCAACACCGCGGTCGGCCTGTACGTGCTCGTCGCGGTGGCCGCGTACGGGTTGAACCGGGTCCAGGTCGTGCTGATCTCCCGCGCCGGTGAGGGCTACCTGCGCGACATGCGGAACCGGGTCTTCGGTCGGCTCCTGCGGCTGTCGATGCCGTACTACGACCGCGAGAAGGCCGGCGTCGTCGTGTCCCGCATGACCTCCGACGTCGACTCGCTCCAGGAACTGGTGCAGCTCGGCCTGCTCCAGTTCGTGGCCAGCGCGCTGCTGATCGTGCTGACGGTCGTCGTGCTCGCCCTGACGTCGCCGTTGCTGCTGCTCGTGACGATCGCCCCCCTGCCGTTCGTCGTGCTGGCGAGCATCAAGTTCCAGCGCGACTCCAACCGGGCGTACCTGACCGTGCGCGACCGCATCGGGCTGATGCTCTCGCACCTCCAGGAGGGCATCAGCGGGGTGCGGGTCATCCAGGCGCACGCCCGTGAGGACGTCGAGACCCGCCGCTTCGGTCGCCGCAACCGCAGCCTGTACGGCGCGCACATGCGGTCGGTGTGGGTGCAGTCGTGGTACCTGCCGGTGATCGAGCTGGCGGGCACCGGCGCCACGGCTCTCGTCGTGTGGGTCGGGGGGACGAGGGTCGTCGACGGCGACCTCACCGTCGGCACCGTCGCCCTGTTCGTCCTGTCCCTGTCGAACCTGTTCGAGCCCGTGCAGCAGCTCTCGCAGCTGTTCAACCAGCTCCAGTCGGCCGGGGCCGCCCTCAAGAAGCTGTACGAGGTGCTCGACACCGAGATCGACCTGCCCGAGGCACCCGACGCCGTCCCGCTGCCGGCCGGCGGCGACGTCGTCGCGACCGGCCTCGGCTTCGCCTACGCGGGCCGGGACCGCCGCGTGCTCAGCGACGTCGACCTGACGATCCGGGCCGGGGAGCGCATCGCCCTCGTCGGCCCGACCGGCGCCGGGAAGTCGACGCTCGCCAAGCTGATCGCCCGCTTCTACGACCCGACCGACGGCACGGTCACCGTCGGCGGCGTCGACCTGCGGCGCGTCCGCCTCGACTCGCTCCGTGACGGGGTGGCGGTCGTGCCCCAGGAGGGCTTCCTGTTCAACGGGACGATCCGCGACAACGTGCGCATCGCCCGCGCCGATGCCACCGACGCCGAGGTCGAGGACGCCCTCGGGGCCATCGGGGTGCTCGACCGCTTCGCCGCCCTCGCCGACGGCCTCGACACCGAGGTGCGGGAGCGGGGCAGCCGCCTCTCGGCGGGGGAGAAGCAGCTGGTCTCCCTGGCGCGGGCCGCGCTCGCCGACCCGGCGATCCTCGTGCTCGACGAGGCGACCTCCAGCCTCGATCCCGGCACCGAGGTGCTGGTCGACGCGGCGGTCGAGCGGCTGATGGCGGGCCGGACGACGATCGTGATCGCCCACCGCCTCTCGACCGCCGCGCGCGCGGACCGGGTCGGGGTCGTCGAGGACGGCCGGCTGGTCGAGCTGGGCACGCACCGCGAGCTGGCCGCCGTCCCGGGGGGCCGCTACGCCGCGCTCTACGACGCGTGGACCGCGGGCCTCGGCGTGGCGGGCTGACCGGGCCCCACGCCTCGAGCGCCAGGCCGAGGCCCGGACGCGCCGGTGCGCCCCGCAGGACGGGGCGCACCGGGGGGCCGCGCGGACGGGGCGCGCGGGTCGATCAGGGGATCCGGTCCCAGGGGACGGCCCGGATCCCCCGCCGGGACCGACGAGCGGTGCCGGCGATTCCGACCCCCGGGGGGTGGGGTCGGAGATCCGCTGGGAAGGTCGCTCAGGCGGCGGTGCCGAGGGCGCTGCGCACCTGCTGGCGGGCGTCCTTGGCGGCCTCGCGGAACTGCTTGACGAGGTCCTTGGCCTGCTCGGGGAGCCAGCCCTCGATCTCGTCGACGAGGGACTCGAAGCGGTCCTCGATGGCGTCGAGGCGGCCCTCGAGCACCTTGATGCGGTCCTCGACCGTGGTGGACAGGCCCTCGAAGCCGGCCTTGACGTCGGTGACGACGTCGTCGGCGTCGATCGAGGCGATCACGCCCTCGATCCGGCCGCGGAGATCGCCGACCAGGGCCTCGACCCGGTCGCCGAGCCCGTCGGCCCGGACCTTGGCGACGTCGGCCTGCTCCTTGAGCAGCTCGGTCAGCTCGACCCGCTTGACCTGCGCCTTCTGGAAGGCGATGACGCCGGCGCCGACGCCGACGTAGGCGGCGTCGCGGACGAGGTTGGTGAGGTCGTCGGTCAGATCGGTCATTGGTCGCTCCTCTGCGTGTCGATCTGCTCGCAACCGTACCGATGACGTTAAACAGTTGCAAGCACCGAAGCTGTGACACCGGTCGCTCGACATCGGACGGCGGCGGAGGGGTACCCGGGACGGGCGGGGGCAGGCGGTAGCGTCTGTCGGCCGTGACCGACGCGCCCCCCGCCGCCCAGACCAAGCCGGCCGGCGCGGCCCCGGCGGTGGTCGCGGTCGTCGTCACCCACGACCCCGGCGACTGGCTGGAGGAGTGCCTGCGCTCCCTCGCCGCGCAGACCTACGAGTCGCTGTCGGTCCTCGTCGTCGACACCGGCAGCGCCGAGGACCCCACGGGGAGGGTCGCCTCCGTGCTGCCCGACGCGCGGGTGCGGCGCCTCGACGACGACCCGGGCTACGGCGCCGCCACCAACGAGGTCCTCGCCGCCGTCGAGGGGGCCGCGTTCTACCTCCTGTGCCACGACGACGTCGCCCTCGCACCGAACGCGGTCCGGGTCCTCGTCGAGGAGGCGTTCCGCACGAACGGCGGCGTCCTCGGGCCGAAGCTGGTCGACTGGCACGAGCCCGACCACATCCGCTCGGTCGGCGGCGCCGTCGACAAGGCCGGCGTGCCCGCGCCCTACGCCGAGCCCGGCGAGCCCGACCAGGAACAGCACGACGCCATCCGCGACGTGTTCCACGTCGACGGCGGCGCGGTGCTGGTCCGGGCCGACCTGTTCGCGACGCTGGGCGGCTTCGACCCGGGCATCTCGTTCCTCGGCGACGACGTCGACCTGTGCTGGCGGGCCCACGTCGCCGGCGCCCGCGTCGTCGTCGTCCCCAGCGCCGTCGTCCGCCACCTCGAGGCGCTGGGCGAGCGCCGGCCCCACGACGACCGGCGTCGCCTCCAGCAGCGCCACCGGCTGAGGTCGGTCCTGTCGAACTACCGCCGGGGCACCCTCGTGCGCGTCCTCCCCCAGGCGCTCCTCTTCTCCCTCGTCGAGGCCCTCGCCGCCCTGCTGTCGGGCCGGTTCCGCCACGTCGCCGACGTGGTCGGGGCGTGGACCTGGAACCTCCGACGCCTCCCGGCGGTGTGGCGTCGGCGTCGGCGGCTCGCCCGGGTCCGCACCGTCAGCGACGCCGAGGTCCGCCATCTCCAGGTGCGCGGCAGCGCCCGGCTGACCGCGTTCCTGCGCGGCCAGGTCGGTGGGGGCGACGATCGCCTCGGCGCCCTGGCCGCGACCGGGCGCGACCTGGGAGCGGTCATGCGCGCTCCGCTCACGAGGGTGTCGGTCGTCGCCGCCGTCGTCACCCTCGCCCTCATGCTGATCGGCTCCCGCAACCTGCTGCTGCAACCGCTGCCGGCGGTGGGGGAGCTCTCGGCGTTCCCCGATTCCCCGCTCGACCTGCTGCGCTCCCACCTGTCGTCGTGGCGCAGCACCAGCGGCGGTGGCGAGGGTCCGTCGCCCACCGGCGCGGGCGCGGCCGGGCTCCTCGGCCTGCTGACCCTGGGCTCGATGAGCGCGGCGCGCAAGCTGGCGGTGCTCGCCCTGCTCCCGGCCGGACCGCTCGCGATGTGGCGCCTCGCCCGCCCGATCGGATCGATCCGCGCCGCGGCCGCCGCGGTGGTCGTCTACGCGGCGGTGCCCCTGCCCTACAACGCCCTCGCCGGCGGCTCCTGGTCGGCGCTGGCGGCGTACGCGGTCGGCCCCTGGATCGTGCTGGGGCTGGCCCGGGCGTCGGGCCTCGCCCCGTTCGGTCCGATCGACCTCGCGGACGAGGAGGCGGCGCCGCTGACCGTGGCCGCCGACCTCCCGTCGCGGATCGTCGGGCTCGGGCTCACGCTCGCCCTCGGTGCCCTCGTCGCGCCCGCCGTGGTGCCCCTCGCCGTGCTGATGACGCTCGGCCTCGGCGTCGGCTCGGTCGTCGCCGGTCGCTCGACCGGCGTGGCCCGCATGTTCGCCGCGCTCACCGGCGGGATGGTGGTCGCGGTCGTCCTCCACCTCCCGTGGAGCGCGTCGATCCCGGGACAGGACTGGACCGCCCTGGTGGGCGCCGACGAGACCAGCTTCCGGCCGCTCGGCGAGCTGCTGCGGTTCCAGACCGGCCCGTTCGGCAACACGCCGCTCGGCTGGGCGTTCCTGCTCGCCGCTGCCCTGCCGCTCGTCATCGGACGCGGTTGGCGGCTCGCCTGGGCGGTGCGCGCCTGGTTCCTCGCGGTGGCGTCCTGGGCGCTCCTGCTCCTCGCCGAGCGGGGCGACCTGCCCTTCGACCTGCCGGTGACGGAGCTGGTGCTGGTGCCCGCCGCGGTCGGCCTGGCGTTCGCGACCGCCCTGGGGATGGCGGCCTTCGAGGTCGACCTGCGCCACTACCGCTTCGGCTGGCGCCAGGCGCTCTCGGTGGCGGCCGCCCTCTCGGTCGTCGTAGGCGGGGTCACCCTCGCCCCCGGCATCGTCGACGGTCGGTGGCGGGTGCCCCGCGGCGACCTCAACCGGGCGCTGGCCCCGACGCTGACGTCCGACGGCGAGCGGGAGGCGCGGATCCTCTGGCTCGGCGACCGTTCGATCCTCCCGCTCGGCGGACAGCCGTACCGTGACGACGTGTCGCTCGCCACCAGCGACGGCCTCCCCGAGGTCACCGACCGCTGGCCCGGCGCCGCCCACGCCTCCACCGACCGGCTGTTCGACGCCGTCGACCTCGCCGCGGCGCGCCGCACGGTGCAGATGGGGCACCTGCTCGCCGCCGAGGGCGTCCGCTACGTGGTCGTCCCCGTCCGCTCGGTGCCCGAGGCCTACCGGGGCCACGCCGCCGCCCCGCCGGGCTGGCTCACCGACCTGCTCGCCGCCCAGATCGACCTCCAGCGCATCGACACCGAGCCGTCGCTGATCGTCTACCGCAACGTGGCCTGGCGCGGTGACGTCGCCGCCGTCGAGTCCGACCTCGATCTGCCCGGCGAACCGCGCGGGGCCACCACCGCCGGCGTGGCCGACCCCGACGTCCTGGCCGGTGCGCCCACCGACGTCGACCGCTACGAGGTCGACGCCCCCGGCGACCGCGACCTGCTCACCCGCCTCCCCGCCGACGGCCGGTGGAGCATCGACGTCGACGGCGTCGAGACCGACGCCGCGTTCGGGTGGGCGGCCCGCCACCGTGACGTGCCCGCCGGGACGGCCACCATCGGCCACTCGACGCCCCTCGGCTACCGCGCGCTCGTGCTCGTCCAGCCCCTGCTGTGGCTGGCGGCGGTCCTGGTGCGGAACCGGGCCAGCTCCCGCGCCCGCCGGGCGGTCGGCCTCGACCAGCCCGATCCGGTCGAGCCACCGGCGGACGGCCCGGAGGATCCGACGTGAGCCGCCGCGCCGTCGCGCTCGTCGTGCTCGCGCTGCTGCTGGTCGGTGGCATCGTCCTGTCCCGTGGCGATGGCGCGACCACGGCCGGCGACGTTGACGACTCCACCCTCGTCGCCGTCGAGCCCGCCAACCTGCTGCCGGTCGGCCCACCCGACGACGCGCTCGACGGGGCCTGGTACTGCGCCGGACAGTCCTCCGGCGAGGGCACCGTCGCCGACGGCACGCTCGTGCTCGCCAACGTAGGCACCGACGACGCCCGGGCCCGGGTGACGGCCACCTCCTCGGACGGCGAGGAGGCGGAGGTCGACGTCGACGTGGCGGCGCTCACCACCGAGCGGCTGGCGCTGGCCGACCTGATCGAGGCCGAGTGGGTCGCCGCCGCCGTACACGTGGTCGGGGGCACCATCACCGTCGAGCACGAGGTCGTCGGACCCCTCGGACGCGACGTGGCCCCGTGCCACTCGCGCAGCTCCGATCGCTGGTACCTGCCCGCCGGGGCCAGCACCCGCGACGCCACCATGGCGCTGGCGGTCTTCAACCCCCACGCCGGGGCGGCGACGGTCGACCTGTCGTTCACCACCGACGAGAACGTGCGGGAGCCCAACGAGCTCCAGGGGATGCTCGTGCCCGCGGGCGGCGTGGTCGTCGTCCCGGTGTCGGACCTCGTCACCGAACGGGAGGTGATGGCCACCACCGTCACGACCCGCCGGGGCCTCGTCGTCGTCGACCGCATCCAGACCTTCGACGGCACCGGCGCGGCGACGACCGCGGAGGAGATCGAGGCCCAGCCGTTCCGGCGCAAGGGCGTGACCCTCACGCCCGCCGTCGCCGCCCCCGCCGAGGCGTGGACCTTCCCCGCGAGCGTCAGCTCGAACTACACCGCCGAGCGGGTCGTCGTGTTCAACCCCGGCGAGCGCACCGCTGAGGTCGTGATCGACGTCGCCCTCGACGAACAGGAGCGCTACGACCCGGTCCCCTCGGTGCCGCTCGACGTCCCCGGCGGGCGCTTCGCCGTGTTCGACGTGCGCGACCACGAGGCGATCCCGTCCGCCGCCGCCCACACGCTGACCGTGCGTTCTCGGAACGAGGTGCCGATCCTCGCCGAGCGCAGCCTGTCGTCGGTGGGGGAGGCGCCCTCCCTCGGCGAGGCCACCTCCACCGGGTCGCCGGTCGAGGACACGGCGTGGGTCCTGCCGGCCGGCCCCCGCCCCGACGGCGCCGACGACGCCCGCTACGTCATCGACAACCCCGGCGCCGAGGCGGTCGAGGTGACGGTGTCCGCGTTCGGCGACGGCACGCTCGAGGCCCTCCCCGACGGGCGGCTGACCATCGAGGCCGGCCGCCGGGTCGAGCTGCGCCCCGACGACCTCCCCCCGGGTCGGGTCTCGCTGCTGGTCGAGGCCTCCGGACCCGTGGTCGTCGAGCGCCGTCTCCTGTCGCGCACCGCCGCCGAGGTGCCCGGCGACGACGAGCCCGACGAGGAGGACGACGCGGAGGCGGCCGACGACGAGACCGAGGACACCGAGGAAGGCTCCGACGACGAGGCGGCGGGGCTCGGTACGTCCGCCACCATCGGCATCCCGCTGGACCGCCGGCTGGCGCGACTCGGCTGACCGTCCCGCCCCGGCGCGTGGCACGCTGCCGGGATGGAGCTCGCACCGGTCGCCCTCGTCGTGGGCCTGGTCGCGGTCGGGGTGGCGGCGCTGATCCGTCGGCGGGTCTCGTCCGACGCGCCGACCCGCCCGGGCTGGGCGGTGCCCGACAACGTCGACCGCCGCGACCTCGAACACGCCGACCGCCCCTGGATGGTCGCGGTGTTCAGCTCGGCGACGTGCAACGCCTGCCGGGCGACGTGGGAGAAGGCCCGCCAGCTCGAGAGCGACGAGGTCGGCGTGCAGGACATCGACTCGGTGCGCGACGCCCGCCTACACGAGCGCTACGGCGTCGACGCGGTGCCCCTGCTGCTGCTGCTCGACGAGCGGGGCGACGTCCGCGGCCACTTCCTCGGCGAGCCGACCACCGCCGACCTGTGGTCGGCCATGGCCGCTCTGCGCGACGACGGCGACCCGCGGGGCGACGCCGACCCGGTGGAGCCCGGCTAGGGCCGGGCTCGGCTCAGTCGACGGGGGTGGACTCGGCCGGCACCGGCGGATCGTCGGCGCCCATGCGCACCAGGCGCTCGACGGTGGCCCCGTCGACCGTCTCGTGCTCGAGCAGCGAGCGGGCGACCATAGTCAGCCCGGCCCGGTTGTCGGTGAGCAGGGTGCGGCAGCGCTCCTCGGCCTCGCGGAGGATGCGCTCGACCTCCTCGTCGATGATGTTGGCGATGCGGCCGCTGTAGCCCTCGCGCTGGTGCATCAGCTCCTCGCCGAGGAACACCTCGCCGCCGCCGTCCCACGCCTGGGGACCGATCTTGGGGCTCATGCCCCACTGGGTGACCATGCGACGGGCCCGGGCGGTGGCCCGCTCGAGGTCGTTGCCGGCGCCGGTGGTCATCACGCCGAAGACGATCTGCTCGGCGACCCGGCCGCCCATCATCACGACGAGGGAGTCCTCGAGGTAGTGCTGGTCGTAGGAGTGGCGATCCTCGACCGGGAGCTGGTGGGTGACGCCGAGGGCCATGCCGATCGGCAGGATCGTGACCTTGTGCAGCGGGTCGGCGTGCTCGAGGGCGGCGGCGCACACCGCGTGGCCGGCCTCGTGGTAGGCGGTGAGCTCCTTCTCCTTGTCGGAGAGGGCCATCGACTCGCGGGTGGCGCCCATCAGGATGCGGTCGCGGGCGTACTCGAAGTCCTGGTTGTCGATCTCCTGGCGGCCCTTGCGCACGGCGTGCAGGGCGGCCTCGTTGACCAGGTTCGACAGCTCGGCGCCGCTCATGCCCGGCGTGCCGCGGGAGACGACGTTCAGGTCGAGGTCGGCGGAGAGGCGCTTGCCCTTGGTGTGGACCTTGAGGATCGCGAGGCGTTCGCTCGCCTCCGGCAGCGGCACGACGACCTGGCGGTCGAAGCGCCCCGGGCGCAGGAGGGCGGGGTCGAGGATGTCGGGCCGGTTGGTCGCCGCCATCATCACGATGCCCTCGGTGGCCTCGAAGCCATCCATCTCCGACAGCATCTGGTTGAGGGTCTGCTCGCGCTCGTCGTGGCCGCCGCCGAGGCCGGCGCCCCGCTTGCGGCCGATCGAGTCGATCTCGTCGATGAAGATGATCGCCCGGCCCATCTTCTTGGCCGACTGGAACAGGTCGCGGACCCGGCTGGCGCCGACGCCGACGAACATCTCCATGAAGTCCGAGCCCGACACCGAGAGGAACGGCACGCCCGCCTCGCCGGCGACCGCCCGCGCGATGAGGGTCTTGCCGGTGCCGGGGGGACCGACGAGCAGGATGCCCTTGGGGATGCGGGCGCCGATCTGCCCGAACTTCTCGGGGTGCTTCAGGAAGTCGACGACCTCGGTGATCTCGGTCTTGACCTCCTCGTAGCCGGCGACGTCGGCGAAGGTCGTGCCCGGCCGCTCGGTGCTGTAGGTCTTCGCCTTGCTCCGGCCGATCGACATGATGTTGCCCATCTGGCCCGACGCCCGGCGGTTGAGCATCCAGAGGACCAGGCCGAGGATCGCGAAGGGCAGGAGCAGCGGGAGCCACGACTCCAGGAAGCCGGGGCTCGCCGTCTTGGGCTTGACGTCGACGTCGTTCTCCTTGGCGAGGGTCAGGACGTCCTCGGGGTACTGGGCGAACCCGGTGGTGGTGAACTTCTCGCCGTCGGTGAACTCGCCGGTGATGCGGGCCGACGAGTTGTCGAACTCGATCGACTCGACGCGGTCCTCCTGCATCGCCTCGCGGAAGGCCGAGTAGGAGATCGCGTCACCCGAGCTGCCGCCGCCGTTGATCGACAGCAGGACGACGACCACGAAGCCGAGCAGCAGCAGGTAGAGCGTCCACTTGGGCCAGCCGGCGTCGGCGCGCCCGGATCGGCCCGACTCGTTCCCGTCGGGGGAGGGGGAGGGCGGACCCTGCTGAGACATGGGAAACATCGTAGGGGTCGCGGGGGCCCTTCCGGCCATCACGATCCACCTCGTCGGGGGGAGGTACCCTGCCGGTCCATGGCCCGCCTCTGCGCCCGACCGGACTGCCACGAACCGGCGGCGGCCACCCTGTCCTACGAGTACGCCACCTCGACGGTCTGGCTCGACCACCTGAGCGACGAGCGCCACCCGATGAACCACGACCTGTGCGGGCGCCACGCCGACCGCACGTCGGTGCCCCGCGGCTGGCAGCTCCGCGACCGCCGCGACGTCGTTCCCCTGCCGCTCTTCGGCGACAACGCCCTCGCCAGCTGAGTCCGCCCGCCCGCCGACCGGGCGGCGGGGACGGTGCCCGGTAACCTCGCCGGTCGGCCCGCAGGCGGCCGGTCCCCAACCGTGAGCGCACCCGACCCGGCCCCCTCCCGCACCGATCCGCCCGCGCCCCCCTGGGGGCTCGGCGAGGTCGCCATCGCGGTCGTCGCCACGCTGTTCGTCAGCCAGATCCTGGTGTCGATCGTGTTCGCGCTCGCCGGGGTGAGCGACGTCGACGACGCCTCCCTCGGCGTGCTGGCCCTCGGCACCGCCTCGCTCTGGGTCGGGATGGTGGGGGCGGTCGTCCTCGTCCTGCGGGCCCGCCGGGCCGACCCCCGCTCGTCGCTCGGCCTGGCGGTGCGTCCGCTCGACGTCCCGATCGGGATCGTGCTCGGCGTCGCCTGCCAGCTCGTGCTGGTGCCGGTCGTCTCGACGCCGTGGGCGCGGTTCCTCGGCGAGTCGCTCGACGACCTCAAGGGGCCGGCGTGCCGCCTCGCCGACAAGGCCGACGACCCGTTCGGCGTCGTCCTGCTCACCCTGGTCACCGTCGTCGGCGCGCCGATCGTCGAGGAGCTGTTCTTCCGGGGCTTCGTGCAGCGCGGCGTCGTCGGCTTCATGGCCGGGCGCTTCGGGGCGGCCGGGCTGTCGCCCGCGGTCGGCCGGTGGGTCGGCCTGACCCTCACCGCCGCCCTGTTCGCGCTGGTGCACTTCCAGCGGCTCCAGTTCCTCGCCCTGCTGGCCTTCGGGCTGGTTCTCGGCGTGCTGGCCGACCGCACCGGACGGCTCGGACCGGGCATCGTGACGCACATGGCCTTCAACGCCACCACCGTCGTCACCCTGCTCGCCCTGTCCGGCTCGATCGACGACACCTGCCGCGACGTCCTGTCGACGGTCGGGCTCCCGGCGCTGGGGCTCGGCGGGTGACCGACGGGCCCCCGCTCCGTTCGCCGCGCGACGTGGCGGCCGCCGTCGGTCGGCGGCTGGTCGCCGCCCCGGTGGAGACCTACGCGACGTTCGCGGTCGTGCTGCTCTGCGTCGGCTTCGTCGCCGTCACGGTCCACCCCGACCGGGTGCTCACCGAGAACACGCCGACCGGTGGCGACATGGGCTCGCACGTCTGGGGCCCGATGTTCCTGATGCGCGAGGTGCTGCCCCGATGGCAGCTCAACGGCTGGGCGCCCGACTGGTACGCCGGCTTCCCCGCGTACCAGTTCTACATGGTCGTCCCGATGCTGGCGGTCGTGGTGCTGCACGTCGGCGTGCGGAACCCGCTGCTCCTGCTCTCGGTGCCCGCCGCGCTGGCCGTGCTGGTGAGCGGGTGGTTCGTGCCGAGGCTGCGGAGCGGACGGTGGGCCCTGTTCGGGCTCGGGGCCTTCCTCCTCCTGCTCGTGGTGCCGGTCCCCTACGGCGTGGCGTTCAAGCTCGTCGCGGTGTCGGGCGTCGTGCTGATGCCGGTGGCCGCCTGGTCGCTCGGCCGCCTCGCCGGCGCACCGTTCCCGATCCCCCCGGCCCTGGCGATCGGTACGGTCCTGTTCCTCTACAACCTCGAGCCGACGCTGAACAGCGGCACCGGCAACATCATCGGCGGGAACATGACCTCGACGATGGCGGGGGAGTTCTCCTTCTCGATCGGGCTGGCCCTCGCCCTCGTGTACGTCGGGGTGATGGTGAGGGGCCTGCGCACCGGTCGGGGCCGGGGCACGGCGGCGACCCTGCTCGCCCTGTGCGCCCTCTGCCACATCATCCCGTCCTTCTACGCCCTCGCCGCCACCGCCCTGGCCCTGGTGGTGTGGCCGGGGCGGGCCCGCCTGCGCTGGTTCCTGCCGATCCTGCCGGTCGCCGGCCTGCTCGGCGCGTGGTGGGCGCTGCCGTTCGCGGGGCGCAGCGCGTACGTGAACGACATGGGCTGGGAGCCGCTGCCCCACATCCGCGGCGACGTCGCCGAGACCCCGGTGTGGACCTACCTCGACGGGCGGGCCCGGCTGGTCGCGATCGCCCTCGCGGTGATCGTGGGTGCCGCGCTGGCGTTCGCCGCGGCCGCCTGGGCGAGGGGCGGCATCGCGTCCCGCGGCGTCGCGATGCCCGCCGCGTCCGCCGTAGTCGGCGGCGTCGCCCTCGCCGTGGTCACCTGGGTCGCGCTGAGCCACGTGACCGCGCCGGAGGTCGGGCTCGGCCCTCCGCAGTCGGTGACCGGCGACGACCCGGCACAGACGATCTGGTCGTACCTCCGGCCCGCGTCGGGGTCGCTCGACCTGCCGCTCGTGCTCGCCGGCGTCGGCCTGGTCGTCGGGATCATCTTCCAGGAACGGCTCGCCTACCTGCTCGCCGGGCTGGTGGCCGTCGGGGCACTGGGGTTCGTGTACGTCCCGGACTCCCGCCTCTGGAACGCCCGGGTCCTGCCGCTCTACTACCTGGCGATCATGCTGCTGGCGGCCCTGGCGGTCGCCGAGGTGGTGCGGGCGGTCTCGATCCTCGTGTCGAGCGACCCCGAGCGGCCGACCCCGTGGCTCGGCGCCGGGGTCGCCGTGCCGGCGACGCTGGCGGTGCTCGTATTCGTCGGGGCCGCGCTCGGGCTCGACGCCCTGCCGACCGGCGGCACGACGGCCGAGGGCAAGGGCCGGCTCCTCGGGGTCGAGCGCGACCGCAATCCGGGATCGTCGTGGGCGCTGCACAACTTCCGGGGGCTGGAGGGCCAGGCGCCGAGCCGCGACACCTCCCCGACGGCCAAGGTCCCGGCGGGTGAGGGTGGGTGGCCGGAGTTCCGGGCCCTGCTGACCACGCTCGACGACCTCGGCCGCGACCCCGACCACGGCTGCGGGCGCGCCTTCTGGGAGTTCGAGCGCGACCGCGTCGGCTCCTACGGCACGACGATGGCGCCGATGATGATCCCGTACTTCACCGACGGGTGCATCGGTTCGATGGAGGGGCTCTACTTCGAGTCGTCGGCGACGACGCCGCACCACTTCATCACCCAGTGCCAGCTCTCGTCGGCCGGCTCGTGCTCGCAGCGGGACCTCGCGTACTCCTCGTTCGGCCTCGACCGGGGCATCCGCCAGATCGCCCTGCTCGGCGTCCGGTACTACCTGGCGGTCACCCCCGCGGCGGTGTCGGCGGCGGCGGACCACGATCTCCTCACCGAGGTCGCCGTCTCCGGACCGTGGCACGTCTACGAGATCGACGCCGACGCTCGTCAGCTCGTCGTCGGGCTCGATCGCCTGCCGGTGGTGCTGGCCGGCGTCGACTCCCACCAGGACAGCTGGCTCGACCCGGCGATCGCCTGGTTCAACGATCCCGAGCACTGGGACGTCCCGTTCTCGATCGAGGGTCCCGACGACTGGCCCCGCCACGACCTCGCCGCCGAGCCGATGGTGCGCGACGACGGCACCGAACGGCGGGTCGGCGAGCGCACCCTGCCCGAGCTGCCCGAGGAGCCGGTCCGCGCCGCCGAGGTCAGCGACATCGACGTCGGCGTCGAGACGCTCAGCTTCACCGTCGACGAGCCGGGGACGCCGGTGCTGGTCAAGGTCTCGTACTTCCCGAACTGGCACGTCGACGGCGCCGAGGGTCCCTACCGCGTGGCCCCGAACCTGATGGTGGTCGTGCCCACCGAGCGACACGTCACCCTCCACTACGACCGCACCGGGCTCGACTGGGCCGCCTACGCCCTGACGCTCATGGGCCTGATCGCGCTCGTCGGGCTGTGGCGCCTCGGGCCGGTACCGGTGCCCGAGGGGCTGCTCGACCGGCGGCGCCGCCAGCGGCGCGAGGCCTGGGAGCGGGCGGCCGCCGAGACCGCGTCGGTCGTGCCCTACGTCGCCGCCCCGGACGGCGAACCGCCTCCCGAACCCGAGCCGCCTCCCGATGGCGAACCGCCTCCCGGCGGTGACCCGCGTCCCGACCCGGGGCCCCTCGCCGACGACGATCTCCCTCCCGGAGACGAGCCACCTCCGGCGGTCGAGGACCCCTCGCCGGGGGACGACCCGGGCCCGTGACGACCCGGCTGCGCCGCTTCGTGCCGATCGGGGTGGTGGCGACCGCGGTCGACGTCGGCGCGTTCCTCGTGCTCGCCGGGCCGGTCGGCCTGATCGTCGTGGTCGCCGACGCCGTCGCCCTGACGGTCGCCGCCGCGACCAGCTTCGCCCTCCATCGCCGCGTCACCTTCGCGGCCGACCCCGCGGTCCGCTGGGTCCGCCGTCCGTTCGCCTTCGTGCTGGTGGCGGGCGCGGCGGGCGTGATCGACGTCGTGGTGGTCCGCGTGGTCGTCGCCGTGGTCGGGTGGGACACGGTCGCCCACCTCCTCGTGGCCAAGCTGCCCGCGGTGGCCCTCGCCGCGTGCGTGCGGTTCGTCGGCTACCGGGCGGTGCTGTTCGGCGAGGTCCGCGCCGCCCTCGACGAGCGCCGCGACCAGCCGCCCGCGCCCGGCACCCGGCGGCTCAGCGTCGTCGTCCCCGCGTACCGCGAGGCCGACCGCATCGGCGCGACCGTGGCGCGGATCCGGGCCGAGCTGACCCCGACCGTCGGCGCCGGCGACGTCGAGGTGGTGGTGGTCGACGACGGATCGGGCGACGGCACCGACCGCGCCGCCCGCGACGCCGACGCCGACGAGGTGGTCGTGCTCGCCCGCAACCGCGGCAAGGGCGCGGCCGTCCGGGCCGGGGTCGCGGTCGCGACGGGACGGACGATCGCCTTCACCGACGCCGACCTGTCGTACCCCCCGGCGCAGATCGAGCGGCTCCTCGTCGCGGTGGAGGACGGCTGGGACGTGGTCGTCGGGAGCCGCACCCACACCGACACCGCCACGCTCGTGCGCGCCCGGCGCGTACGCGAGCTGGGCGGACGCCTCGTCAACCTCTGCACCCACGCGGTGCTCCTCGGCGCGTACCGCGACACCCAGTGCGGGTTGAAGGCGTTCCGGTCCGACGTGGCCCGCTCGCTCTTCGCCCGTTCCCGCATCGACGGGTTCGCGTTCGACGTCGAGCTGTTCCACCTGGCCGAGCGCGACGGGCTGAGCGTCCGGGAGGTCCCCGTCGAGGTCGCGCACGCCGATCGGTCGAGCGTCAGAGCCGTCCGCGACGGGCTCCGCCTCGTCCGCGACCTCGGCCGGATCGTCGCCCACGGACGGGCCGGCCACTACGACCCCACGGGGTAGGGTCGCCGGTCCATGGCCGACCTCGACGCCATCTTCAAGGCCTACGACGTCCGGGGCACCGTCCCGGACCAGATCGACGCCGGGCTGTGCCGCACCATCGGAGCCGCCTTCGCCGCCTTCGCCCGCGACACCGACGGCGCCCGGCGCGTGCTCGTCGGGCGCGACATGCGACCGTCCGGCGTCGAGTTCGCCGCCGCCTTCGCCGAGGGCGTGCAGGCCCAGGGCCTCGACGTGGTCGACCTCGGCCTCTGCTCGACCGACCTCGTGTACTTCGCGTCGGGCCGCCACGACGCGCCAGGGGCGATGTTCACCGCGAGCCACAACCCGGCCGGGTACAACGGCATCAAGTTCTGCCTGTCCGGCGCGGCCGCGGTCGGCCGCGACACGGGGCTCGACCGCATCAAGGCGATGGTCGCGGCGGGCGGTCCCGAGCCGGTCGGCACGACCGGCACGCGCTCGGAGCTCGACGCGCTCGACGACTTCGCCGACCACGTCCGCTCGTTCGTCGACGTCGGGTCGCTGACGCCGCTGAAGGTCGTCGCGGACACCGCCAACGGCATGGGCGGCCTGGTCGTCCCCGCCGTGTTCGCGGGCCTGCCGTTCGAGCTCGAGGTGCTCTTCCCCGAGCTCGACGGCACGTTCCCGAACCACCCGGCCGACCCGATCCAGGTCGAGAACCAGGCCGACCTCCGCAAGCGGGTCCTCGAGACCGGCGCCGATGTCGGCCTGGCCTTCGACGGCGACGCCGATCGGGTGTTCGTCGTCGACGAGCGGGGCGAGCCGATCTCGGGGTCGACCACCACCGCGATGGTGGCGTCCGGCATCCTCGCCAAGGAGCCCGGCGCCACGATCCTCTACAACCTGATCTGCTCGAAGGCGGTGCCCGAGATCGTCGCGGAGCGGGGCGGCCACCCGATCCGCACCCAGGTCGGTCACTCGCTGATCAAGCCGGTCATGGCCGAGACCGGCGCCGCGTTCGGCGGCGAGCACTCGGCCCACTACTACTTCCGCGACAACTGGCGGGCCGACAGCGGGCTGATCGCGGCCCTGCACGTGCTCGAGCTGCGGTGCCAGTCGGGCGTGCCGCTGTCGGAGATGCGCCGCCCCTACGACCGCTACGCGGCCTCCGGCGAGATCAACACCGAGGTCCCCGACCCCCTGGCCGTCATCGAACGGGTCGCCGCCGCGTTCCCCGACGCCGACCAGGACCGCCTCGACGGCCTCACGGTCGACGCGGGCTCGTGGTGGTTCAACCTGCGGCCGTCGAACACCGAGCCGCTGCTCCGCCTGAACCTCGAGGCCGCCACCACCGACGAGTGCGAGGCGCACGTCGCCGAGGTGCTCGGCCTCATCACCGGATCCGCCTCCCAGGAGTGACCCGATGTCCCTCGACCCCCAGCTCCTAGAGATCCTCGCCTGCCCGGTCGACAAGGGTCCGCTCCTGTACTTCGAGGACGAGGGCGCGCTCTACAACCCCCGTCTGCGGCGCCGCTACCGCATCGAGGACGACATCCCCGTGATGCTGGTCGACGAGGCGACCGAGGTCGACGACGCGGAGCACGCCCGGCTCACCGCCAGGGCCGAGGCCGAGGGCATCGCGCCGACCTTCGAACCATGAGCGCCTCCGACCCGACCCGGCGCGGCATCGACACGCTCGGGATCCGCGATGCCACCCTGGCCCTCGGACCGTCGCTGGCGGCCGCGGTCGAGATCGGCGAGGCGATCGACCACCTGCCCGCGGGGGAGGACGTCGCCAACGTCCTCGTGGTCGGCATGGGCGCCGACGGCCTGGTCGGCGACGTGCTGCACGCGGTCGGCGACCTGTTCCTGCCGGTGCCGGTCACCGTGGCCAAGGGCTACGACGCGCCGAGCTTCGTCGGTCCCGACACGTTCGTCGTCGCCGTCTCGCACTCCGGCGAGACCGAGGAGACGCTCCAGGCCGCCGAGGAGGCGATCCAGTCCGGCGCCCGTCTGCTGGCCGTCACGTCCGGGGGCACGCTCGCCGAGCTGGCGGGCGGCGAGAACGCGGCCCTCGCGCTGGTGCCCGACGCCCCGGCCGCCCGCACCGCCCTGGGCTCGATGCTGGCCCCGCCGCTGCTCGCCCTGGAGCGGATGGGCATCTTCCCCGGCGCCCACGGCTGGATCGACGCCGCGGTCGACCAGCTCGAGCGCCGGGCCCTCCAGCTCTCCTCGGACCGCAGCCCCGCCGCCGACCTCGCCCGGCGCATCGGTCGCACGATCCCGATCGTCTACGGCTCGGGCGCGGTCGGCCGGGCCACCGCGGCGCGCTGGAAGACCCAGATCAACGAGAACGCCAAGGCCCCCGCGTTCGCCAACTTCCTCTCCGAGGTCTGCCACAACGAGGTCGCCGGCTGGGGCCAGAACGGCGACCTGACCCGGCAGGTGTTCCAGCTCGTGTTCCTCCGCCACGACGAGGAGCACCCCCGCCAGGCCGAGCGCTACCGGGCGCTGGAGACGATGCTCGAGGAGGTCGTCGGCGCGGTCCACCAGGTCGAGGCCGAGGGCGACGGGGCGCTGGCCCAGATCCTCGACCTCGTCCTCTACGGCGACGTCGTCAGCCTCGAGCTCGCGGGCCAGGAGGGCCTCGACCCCGGACCGGTGCCCGCCGTCGACGACCTCGCCCGGATGCTGGAGGCCTAGGTGACCCACGCCGACGACGACGCCGGCCGGTCGCGGAGCCTCGCCGCGCTCCGGGCCGAGTTCGGCGACGGGCCGCTCTTCCCCCGCCTGGAGGGCGACGTCATCGAGGTCGACGGGGTCACGTTCCGGTGCGGCTACGAGGAGCGCTCCACCGCCGACGACTTCGTCATCGTCAAGGTGCCCGCCCACGTCGCCGCCCTGCGCGAGATGGCTCGGGCGCACCGGGGCGCCGCGATCGTCGAGCTCGGCATCGCCGAGGGCGGGAGCACCGCCCTCCTCGCGCTCGAGGCCGCCCCGCGGCGCCTCGTCGCCGTCGACCTCGAGGCCGAGCGGCTGGAGGCACTCGACCGCTTCATCGCCGATCGCGGCCTCGGGGGGTCGGTCAGCGCCCACTACGGGGTCGACCAGGCCGACCGGGCGCAGCTCGGTTCGCTCGTCGACGGCCAGCTCGACGGCGCGCCGATCGACCTCGTGATCGACGACGCCTCGCACCAGCTCGATCCGACCCGCACGTCGTTCGAGGTCCTCTTCCCGCGGCTGCGGCCCGGCGGCCTCTACGCGATCGAGGACTGGTCGGCCGACCACACCTTCCGCGACGCGGTGGTCGCCAGCTTCCGCGAGGCGTCCGACGAGCAGAAGGCCGAGCTGGCCGCCGCCCTCACCAAGGCCGCGAGCGACCCGGCCCCCGCCGCCCCGAAGCGGCCGCTGACCGACCTGGCCGTCGAGCTGGTGCTCGCCCGGGCGACGTTCGAGTCGCAGATCGTCGCCGAGGTGATCGTCAGCGAGTTCTGGCTGATGGCGCGCCGCGGCCCCGCGGAGCTACCGCGCGACGGCTGGACCCTCGGCTCCGCCTTCGACGACCACTTCGGCTACCTGCGCTGATCGCCCGACGACCTCAGCCGGCGTCGGCGTCCGCACCGTCGCGGTCGAGGCGCAGCGACGCGGAGTTCATGCAGTAGCGCTCGCCGGTGGGTGGGGGCCCGTCGGGGAACAGGTGGCCCAGGTGGGCGTCGCACGTCGAGCAGCGCACCTCGGTGCGCACCATGCCGTGGGCTCGGTCCTCGTGGAGGTCGACCTTCGCCAGGTCGATCGCCTCCCAGAACGACGGCCACCCGCTGCCGGACTCGAACTTGGTCTCGGAGCGGAACAGGGGCGTGTCGCAGACGACGCAGCGGTACGTGCCGGGGTCCTTGGTGTCCCAGTACTCGCCGGTGAATGCCCGCTCGGTGCCCGCCTGCTGGGTGACCTCGTACTGGAGCGGGGTGAGGCGCTCGCGCAGCTCGGCTTCGGTCGGGGTGGCGGCTCGTTCCATGACCCCAGGGTGCCGCGCCCGTCGGTCGCTCGCCACCCCCGGCGGCGGGGTCGGGTCACCGGTCGGTGGCCCCGCGGGTTGGCGGGCCCACCGAACCCTCGCCGTAATCTGACGGGATGAGCGAGTACGCCGCGCCCCTCGACGACATCCTCTTCGCCCTCGACGGGCTCGTCGACTTCGAAGGTCTCACCGCGCTGGAGCCCTACGGACACGTCGACGCCGACGGCGTCGCCGGCCTGCTCGAGGAGTTCGGGCGGCTGATGGCCGAGGTCTGGGGCCCCACCAACCAGCTCGGCGACGAGGTCGGCTCCCACGTCGACGGCGACCGGGTGGTCGTGCCCGCCGAGTACGTCAAGGCCTACGACGCCTACGTCGAGGCCGGGTGGGGCGCGGTGGCGTTCGACCCCGCGTACGGCGGTGGCGGCTTCCCGTGGGTCGTCGGCATCGCGATGCAGGAGATGTTCAACAGCGCCAACATGGCGCTGGCGATGTGCCCGCTGCTGAGCCAGGGCGCGATCGACGCCATCCTCCACCACGGCACCGAGGAGCAGCGCGAGAAGTACCTGCCCCGCATGGTCTCGGGGGAGTGGTCGGGCACGATGAACCTCACCGAGGCCGACGCCGGGTCCGACGTCGGCGCCCTCCGCGCCCGGGCGGTGCGCCAGGACGACGGCACCTACCGGATCACCGGCCAGAAGATCTTCATCAGCTTCGGCGAGCACGACCTCACCTCCAACATCATCCACCTCGTGCTGGCCCGCACCCCCGACTCGCCCGCCGGCACCAAGGGCATCTCCTGCTTCATCGTCCCGAAGTACCTGGTCGGCGACGACGGTGAGCTCGGTGTCCGCAACGACGTCAAGGTCGTGTCCGTCGAGCACAAGATGGGCATCCGGTCGAGCCCCACGTGCGTGCTCGCCTTCGGAGACGAGGGCGAGGGCGCGGTGGGCTACCTGATCGGCGAGGAGAACTCCGGCATGCGGACGATGTTCACGATGATGAACAACGCCCGCCTCGGCGTCGGGGTCGAGGGCCTCGGCCTCGCCGAGCGCAGCCTCCAGCGGGCCGTCGCCTACGCGAACGAGCGCCGGCAGGGCTACGCGCCCGGCGCCGCCCGGGGCGAGAAGTCGGCGATCGTCGACCACCCCGACGTCCGCCGCAGCCTGCTGACGATGCGGTCGATCACCGAGGCGCTCCGGGGCCTCGCCTTCCTCGTCGCCGAGCAGATCGACCGGGCCAAGTACGCCCCCGCCGAGGAGGACCGGGCCACCGCCCAGGAGATCGTCGACCTGCTCATCCCCCTCACCAAGAGCCTCTGCACCGACGAGGCCGAGCGGGTCACGTCGATCGGCATCCAGATCCACGGCGGCATGGGCTACATCGAGGAGACCGGTGCCGCCCAGCACTACCGCGACGCCAAGATCACCCAGATCTACGAGGGCACCAACGGCATCCAGGCGATGGATCTCATCGGGCGGAAGATGCCGATGCGGGCCGGCGGGGTGTTCACCGACCACATCGCCCGGATGCGGGCCACGGTCGCCGCGCTGGAGGCCGGCGGCGACGACCTGGCGCCGATCGCCGAGGAGCTGGGCCGGGCCGTCGACGCCGCCGAGCGGGCGGGCATCTGGGTCATGGAGCAGGGGATGGCCGACCCGGTCGTCGCCCTGTCGGTCGCCACGCCGTTCCAGCGGCTGCTCGCCCTGACCACGACGGGCTGGGTCATGGGCCGCCAGGCGCTGCTCGCCTCGGCGCGGCTCGCCGCGGGCGAGGGCGACGCCGAGTTCCTGGAGCAGAAGCTCGTGTCGGCGCGGTTCTTCGTCGGCAGCGTCCTGCCCGAGGTCCACGGGCTCGTCGGCCCGGCCACGTCGGGTGCCGAGGAGCTGCGCGCGGCCCGCTTCTGAGGGCTCAGGCCGAGCGCGGACCGGGGGTGAACGTCACCGGCAGGTGCTTCACCCCGTGGATGAACGACGAGCGCAGGATGTCGGGCTCGCCGGGCTCGAGGTCGGGGATCCGCGTGATCAGCTCGCGCATCATCACGCCGACCTCGCGGCGGGCGAGGTGGGCGCCGAGGCAGAAGTGGGGGCCCGGGCCGCCGAAGCCGACGTGGTCGTTGGGCGTGCGGCGCACGTCGAACCGGTAGGGATCGTCGAACACCGCCTCGTCGCGGTTGGCCGAGCGGTACCACAGGACGACCTTGTCGCCGGCGGAGAACTCCTGCTCACCGAGGCGCACGCCGTCCTCGGTGACCGTGCGCCGGAAGTGCTGCACCGGCGTGGCCCACCGCACGACCTCCTCGACCGCGGTGGGGGTGACGCCGTCGAGGTCGTCGAGCCAGATCTGGCGCTGGTCGGGGTGCTGGGCCAGGGCGATCGTGCCGTGGGCGATGGCGTTGCGGGTCGTCTCGTTCCCCGCGACGACGAGCAGGATGAAGAACGACCCGAGCTCGTCGGGGGTGAGGTGCTCGCCGTCGACCTCGGCGTTGACGAGTGCCGACACCATGTCGTCGGTCGGCTCCTTCTGGCGGGCGGTGCCCAGCTCGCTGACGAGGCCGGCGAGCTCCTGACCGGCGGTCAGCACCGCGGTCATGATCCCGGTGACCGTCTGGTCCGGGACGTACTCCTCGTCGGCGAGTCCGAGGATGATGTTCGTGCGGTCGAACACGAACTTCTCCTCGCTGCGGGGGATGCCCATCAGGTCGAGGATGATCCGTAGCGGGAGGGTGGCGGCGACCTCGGTGACGAAGTCGCACTCGCCCTTCTCGATGATGCCGTCGACGACCTCCCGGGCGATGCCCTCGACGTCGCCCTGGAGCTGGCCGAGCTGCCGCGGCGTGAACCCGCGGGAGACGATCCGCCGCATCCGGGCGTGGCGCGGGTCGTCGAGGTTGATCATCGACCCGAAGAACTCGTTGAACGCCGGCGGCATGTCGGGGATGTTCGTGCCCTGCCCCGAGCAGAAGCGCTCCGGGTGGCGGCTGGCCTCCACCACGTCGGCGTGGCGGGTGAGCGAGTAGTAGCCGCGGCCCTGGATCATCGGCGGTTCGACCGGCATCTCGTCGAAGAACCGCCGGGGATCCTCCCGTCGGAGGGTCAGGAACGCGCCGTCGATCTCGTCGGCGGGGCGCTCCCAGAAGTCGATGGCGGACAGGTCGATCTCGTCGAGCGGCATCGGCGTCGGCGTCATGGCCGTGAGGTTACGCGCGGCGCGTCCCCGTTGCTTGACCAGACGGTCAAGAAACCCCGAAATTTCAATCCTGGTCCCCCGCATGGGTGGATGAGGATTGAAACTTCGGCGCTTCGGGCGTTCGGGCCCGTTATCCTCCAATGCCGGCCGGACGTCACGACCGGCACCTCCCCCATGCCCCGCATCCGCCCCCACCGCCGCGAGCCCGCCGCCGGTGGTCGCCGGACCGGGCGCTAGCCGGGCGACGATGTGCGGCATCGCCGGCGAGGTCCGGCTCGACGGTCGGCCGCCCGACCTCGGCGCGGTCGGGGCCATGACCGCCTCGATGTCCGCCCGCGGGCCCGACGCCTCGGGGGCCTGGGCGCAGGGGCGCGTGGCGCTCGGTCATCGACGCCTCCGCATCATCGACCTGAGCGAGGCCGGATCGCAGCCGATGGTCGACTCCGATCTCGGGCTCGCCGTCGCCTTCAACGGCTGCATCTACAACCACCGTGAGCTGCGTCGCGACCTGGAGGCGGTCGGGTACCGGTTCTTCTCGCGCAGCGACACCGAGGTGCTGCTGAAGGGCTACCACCGGTGGGGCGACGACGTCGTCGGACGGCTCCAGGGGATGTTCGCCTTCGCCCTGGTCGAGCGCGACACCGGTCGGGTCCTGCTCGGCCGCGATCGCCTCGGCATCAAGCCGCTCTACACGGCGGGCGACCGCGACCGCGTGCGGTTCGCGTCGAGCCTGCCGGCCCTGCTCGCGGGCGGCGGGGTCGACACCCGCATCGACGGTGAGGCGCTGCACCACTACCTCAGCTTCCACTCGGTGGTACCGCCGCCGAGGACGATCCTCGCCGGGGTCGCCAAGGTGCCGCCGGCCACGGTGGTCGCCCTCGAGCCGGACGGCACCCGCCGCGAGCGCCGCTACTGGGAGCCGGACTTCACCCGGCGCCCCGATCGCGCCGGGTGGTCCGAGCGGGACTGGGAGGACGCCGTCCTCGATTCGCTTCGCACCGCGGTCGAGCGCCGCCTCGTGGCCGACGTGCCCGTGGGGTGCCTCCTGTCCGGCGGCGTCGACTCCAGCCTGATCGTCGGGCTGCTCGCCGAGGCGGGCCAGGCCGGGCTGCGGACCTTCTCGATCGGGTTCGACGCGGTCGGCGGCATCGAGGGCGACGAGTTCCGCTGGTCCGACCTGGTCGCCGAGCGCTTCGGCACCGAGCACCACCGCATCCGCATCGGTGCCGACCGCATGCTCCCCGCCCTGTCCGGCGCCATCGGGGCCATGAGCGAGCCGATGGTGAGCCACGACTGCGTCGCGTTCTACCTGCTCAGCGAGGAGGTGTCCCGTCACGTGACCGTGGTGCAGTCGGGGCAGGGGGCCGACGAGGTGTTCGCCGGCTACCACTGGTACCCACCGATGGGCGAGGCCGGCGCGGCGTCGGTCGAGGGCTCGGTCGCGGCCTACCGCGACGCGTTCTTCGACCGCGACGACGACGCGCTCGCCGCCCTCGTCGCGGAGGGCCGGGTCCCGACCGGCGACCCGAGCGGACGATTCGTCGCCGAGCACTTCGCCCGGCCCGGCGCGGACGGCGGCGTCGACCGCGCCCTGCGGCTCGACACGACCGTCATGCTGGTCGACGACCCGGTGAAGCGGGTCGACAACATGACCATGGCCTGGGGCCTCGAGGGGCGGGTCCCGTTCCTCGACCACGAGCTGGTCGAGCTGGCGGCCACCTGCCCGCCCGATCTCAAGACCGCCGGCGGCGGCAAGGGCGTGCTCAAGGAGGCGGCCCGCCGGGTGATCCCCTCCGAGGTGATCGACCGCCCCAAGGGCTACTTCCCGGTCCCCGCCCTGACCCACATCGAGGGCCCGTACCTGGACATGGTCCGGGACGCGCTGACCGCTCCGGTCGCCCGGGAGCGTGGCCTCTTCCGCGCGGAGGCGGTCGACGGCCTCCTCGCCGACCCCAACGGGCGCCTCACGCCGCTCCGCGGCAACGAGCTGTGGCAGCTCGGCCTGCTGGAGCTGTGGCTCCAGCACCACGGCGTAACCGGGTGCGCGGCGTGAACGACCCGCCTCCGGGCCACGCCCGCTCCGCGGCCGGACCCCCGGACGAGGACGTCGCCGACGCGACCTCGCCCGCCGACCGGCCCCGTCGGGCCGCCGAGGACGGCTGGGACCACGCCGAGGCGATCACCACGACGTCGTGGGCCGCCCCGCCGAGCCACCTCCAGTCCGCCATGGCGGCCGACGTCGTCCTCGACATGGGTTGGGGGCAGCTCGTGTTCGGTCAGACCTTCGCCGACGCCGACCGCCTGGTCGACGTGCTGCGCCAGGAGGCCGACGGGCGCCGTGACATCTGCCTCTACCTGCGCGATCCGCACGTGTTCGTCGCCCGTCACCCCCACGAGTTCTTCATCGATCCGAGCTACACCTACCGGCTCCGCTTCGCCCCCGGTCGTCCGATGGCCCCTGAGCCCCCGGGGGTCTCGATCCGCCCGGTGACCGGCCCGGCCGACGCCGAGGCGGTCAACCGCGTCGCGGTGCGCTGCGGGATGGTGCCGGCGCCGGTCGAGGTGCTCTGGCACAACCAGTCCGACACCGACCACATCACCTACCTGGTGGCCGAGATCACCGGCACGGGCCGAGTGGTGGGTGCGGTCACCGGGGTCGACCACCGGCGCCTCTTCTCCGACCCCGAGGCCGGATCGAGCCTGTGGTGCCTCGCCGTCGACCCCGGTTGCCCGATCCCCGGCGTCGGCGCCGCCCTGGTCGGCGCGCTGGCGGGCGAGTTCCGGGGCCGGGGTCGCCGCTACCTCGACCTGTCGGTCGTGCACGACAACCGGGCCGCGATCTCCCTCTACGAGAAGCTCGGGTTCGAGCGGGTGCCGGTGATGGGAGTGAAGCGGAAGAACGCGATCAACGAGCCGTTGTTCACCGACCTGCCCGCGACGATCGACGACCTCAACCCCTACGCCCGCATCGTCGCCGACGAGGCGGTGCGTCGGGGGATCCGCGTCGACGTGCTCGACGCGGAGGCCGGTGAGCTGCGCCTGACCCACGGCGCCCGCAGCCTCGTCACGCGCGAGTCGCTCTCGGAGCTCACGTCCGCGGTCGCGATGAGCCGCTGCGACGACAAGCGCCTGACCCGCCGCATCGCCGCCGCCGCCGGCATCGCGGTCCCACCCGGCCGCCTGGCGACCTTCGACGAGGGCGACGCCGCGTTCCTGGCGGAGGTCGGCGACGTCGTGGTGAAGCCGGTGCGCGGCGAGCAGGGCCTGGGCGTGACCGTCGGCGTCGAGGGGCCGGACGACTTCGCCTCCGCCCTCGACCGGGCGCGCGAGCACTGCCCGGACGTCCTGATCGAGCAGCGCGCGCCCGGCGACGACCTCCGGCTCGTCGTCATCGACGGCCGGGTCGTCGCCGCCGCCCTCCGGCGTCCGGCGGAGGTGGTCGGCACCGGCGACCGGACCGTCCGCGAGCTGGTCGTCGCGCAGAGCCGCCGACGCGCCTCGGCGACCCACGGCGAGTCGTCGATCCCCCTCGACGACGTCACCGAGCGGACCGTCGCCGAGGCCGGGTGGGACCTCGACAGCACCCTGCCCGAGGGGGAGCGGGTCCAGGTGCGCCGCACGGCCAACCTCCACACCGGCGGGACGATCCACGACGTGACCGCCGACGTGCACCCGGCGCTGAAGGACGTCGCGGTCACCACCGCCGCCGCCATCGACATACCCGTCACCGGCATCGACCTCCTCGTGCCGGACGTGGCGGGCACCGACTACGTGTTCATCGAGGCCAACGAGCGCCCGGGCCTCGCCAACCACGAGCCGCAGCCGACCGCGGCCGCGTTCGTCGACCTCCTGTTCCCGAGCACCACGGCCGTGCCCTGGGCGTGGACCCCCGACGGAGGTGAGGCATGAGCGTCGCCGCCCCCGACGGCGGGTCGGCGGAGCTGCTGCCCATCGACATGGAGTGGACCCTCGACGTCCTGCTGCGGCTGCTCCGCACGCCCAGTCCGTCGGGCCGCACCGACATGGTGATGCAGCTCGTCGGCGACCTGCTGACCGAGATCGGGGTGCCCTTCACGCTCACCCGCCGCGGGTCGCTCGTGGCCGAGCTCCCGGGACGGTCCGACGACGTCGACCGCGCGATGGTCGTGCACGCCGACACGATCGGGTGCATGGTGAGCGAGCTGAAGCCGAACGGCCGCCTCGCGATCGTCCAGGTCGGGACGTTCAGCGCCCGGTTCGCCGAGGGGGCCCGCGTGAAGGTGCTCGCCGACGACCCGAACCGGGTCTACACCGGCACCGTGCTGCCGCTGAAGGCCAGCGGCCACGCGTTCGGCGACGAGGTCGACACCCAGGGCGTGGGGTGGGACCACGTCGAGGTGCGCGTCGACGAGGAGGTCTTCGACGCCGCGGGGCTGCGGGAGCTCGGCATCCAGGTCGGGGACTTCGTCGCCCTCGACGCGACCCCGGAGGTCACGCCCTCGGGATTCATCGTGAGCCGTCACCTCGACGGCAAGGCGGGGGTGGCGGCGGCGCTCGCGGCGACCCGGGCGGTGACCGCCGCCGACCTCGTCCTGCCGCACCGCACGAGCTTCCTCGTCACGATCGCCGAGGAGATCGGACAGGGTGCGAGCCACGGACTCGACGCCGACGTGGCCGAGATGGTCTCGATCGACAACGCGGTCTGCGCTCCGGGTCAGCAGAGCATCGAGGACGGGGTCACCATCCCGATGGCCGACCAGACCGGCCCGTTCGACTTCCACCTGACCCGGCGGCTGGTCCGCCTGTGCGCCCAGCACGGCCTGCCCCACGCCCGCGACGTCTTCCGCTGGTACCGGTCCGACGTGGCCGCCGCCCTGGAGGCCGGCGCCGCCACGCGCGCCGCCCTGATCGCCTTCGGACTCGACGGCAGCCACGGCTACGAGCGGACGCACCGCCGGTCGGTCGAGGCCGTCGCCGGGCTGCTCACGCTCTGGCTCCAGACGCCACTGACGTTCGAGAGCTGGGACTCGAGCCCCTCCGGCCCGCTGGCGGAGTTCCCGTCGGGTCGCCAGCCCGCCCCGGCGGAGCGCTGGGGGCCGCTGGGGAGGCCGCCGGTCAGGCCGTGATCGACGAACGGTGCAGGCGGTCGAGGTGGCTGTCGCCGACGAGCAACGACTGGAGCCGCCGGTACGGGTGGCGGGCATCGAGGCGGGAAGAGGCCATGACCGGCGGGAAGTTGAGCAGTTCCTCGACGTCCCACGCGATGCTGTACAGGCGGCAGCGGTCGAGCTGGTGCGGCGACTTGAACAGCTCCGGGTAGTCCTCGCTGAGCCAGTGGGGGACCTCGGAGTAGTCGTCGGCGAGCGTCATCGCCGCGTAGGCGGACGGCACGTGGAGGTCCGGGTAGGCGCAGAAGCGCAGCAGCACGTCGAGGTCGAGGTCGGGGGGTGCCCCGCGGGACCACTCGAAGTCGAGCAGCGCCGTCACCTCGTCGCGGTCGGGATCCCACAGGATGTTCTCGAAGCTGAGATCGCCGTGGACGAGCGTCCGGCCGGTGAACGGCTCGAGGCACCACGCGAGCGAGCCGACGAGGTCGGCCAGACCCTGGGTGATGCCCCGGTCGACGAACTCCAGGGCCCCGGCCCGGTCGAGCGCGGTGAGGAGGCGGGCGACGGCCATCGTGCCGGTCGGGGCGGGGTCGATCGGCTGCGGGAGGTTGCGCAGCGGCGCGAGCGGCGGGGCGGGCGTCTGGTGCACCCGGCGCATCCGGTCGGCGACCTGGGCGATCGCCCGCCGGCGCCGGGCCGGGTCCATCGACGGCCAGCACCGGCTGAGCGGCAGGCCGTGGATCCGGCCGAGGACCAGCCACTCGCAGCCCATCTCGCCGCCGTAGCCGAGGACCTGCGGGTAGCCGACCTCGGCGGGCAGCGCGTGGGAGAGTTGCGCCTCGCGGCGGAGCCGCTGCTCGGGCCGGCAGCTCACCCGGACGACCATGTCGTCGGTCATCCACACCTCGTTGTTGACGCTCTCGACCGGCTTGAGCGTGACGTCGGGTCGGAAGCCGAGGCTGGCCAGGGCCCGTCGGGCGCGCAGCTCGGGAAGCACCTCAGGCGTCCCCACGCGCGGGGGTGGTGGGTGTCCCGGACGACATGGGCCAACCATCGGCCCGAGGGCCTGCCCCATGAGCGTTTCGCCGACCGTGCCGGGTGGGACGGCGGCGCTACGCCAGGTGGTCGACGACCGCCTGGGAGACGGCGGGCCAGCGGGGCAGGCACCAGTCGCCGAACTCCCGGTCGGTCAGCACGATCAGCCCCGCCGCGAGCGCCGGATCGACCCACACGAACGTGCCCGCCCGCCCGAAGTGCCCGAACGTGGCGGGGCTGTTGCCCGGGGCGGTCCAGTGCGGGTCCTTGTGCCCCCGGATCTCGAAGCCGAGGCCCCAGTCGTTGGGGGACTGCTTCCCGTAGCCGGGGACCAGCCCGTCGAGCCCCGGGAACGCGACCGTCGTCGCCTCGGTGACCGTCCCGGGGGCCAGCAGCGCCCCGGGCGAGACGAACGTGACCAGCCAGCGGGCCAGGTCGGTGACCGACGAGCGACCGCCCGAGGCGGGTGATCCCCGCAGCTCCGTGGCGGACAGCCCGAGCGGCTCGATCACCGCCTCCGCGAGGTACGCG
>Ga0123333_10000624_pt1 | contig 38996 bp, 31 predicted proteins | sample BioC12SIPDNA_3_FD_89957 | JGI IMG/M metagenome (GOLD analysis project Ga0123333, IMG submission 89957) | Anaerobic biogas reactor microbial communites from Washington, USA - Biogas_R2_B C12 SIP DNA | ecosystem: Engineered > Bioreactor > Anaerobic > Unclassified | place: Washington, USA...
ATTTTGATAAGCGAAAGAACCACTCAATAGACTTGATCTATACCAGTCATGAAGCCGGTATGCGCGTCAATCTGATGCTGCTGCCTCCAGCAGCACGCCTCCCTTGGACACCTCGGGCACCGTGCAGCCGGCCGCATTGAAGCAGCAGGGGCGGCGGTCCCCCCGCTGGAGCTTGTCGATGGCGACCGCGATGCGCTTGCTGCGCGTGGCCGGGTTGGCGGTGGAACGGATCCATCGCAGCCAGGCCCAGCGGGCCTTGGTGGTCAGGCTGTGCCATTGGGGCAGCAGGCTTTCACGGCCCAGTGCCTCCATGATGTCGTCAGGCATCTCCGGCTCCGGCCAGTCATTGGTCGGGCGCAGCAAGACGGGCACGGCTTGCTCCGCTGCCACCTTGGCGGCGCTGGCCAGCGCGGGGGAGATATCCAGCCAGTGACCGCCCCGGCCATCAGGCTCCAGGGGCGCGGTGAAAGTGGTGCCATTGATTGTTCCTTCTGCCATCACCATGACGCGCGAGGGCAGCGCTGCGCTGGCATGGGTGGGTAGGCGCAGGACGAGGTGTTGGGCGATGGATTCCGGTATGGCTTCAAAGGTGATGTTCATCCGATTTCCTCCGTGTTCAGCAGGCAGTCGGCGGTTTGCCGGCATGCCCTACGACAGGAATGTACCCGCTGCTTGGCCCCTTAATGAGGGGGACGGCATCCATCGCGGCGTTTCATCCATTATTTACATGCCTGTGGTATATTGCGGCGAGGTGAAAAACATGAAAGCAATGAAACGGGTGTTATGCGGCGCTCTGGCGGTTCTTCTGTTGTGCGGTACGGTTTCTGTGCATGCTGCTCCTTCTGGGGAACAAGATTTCGCCCTTCTGCTGGCGCAGGATCGCCTGGCGCTGAGGGAAGCGGATTTTGAGATTCATATCCCGGCCGGGGTCATCACGCAGGAGTATGAACGATACCGGGCCGCCATGGCCGCCCTTGGGCTGGAGGCGCCGGCGGAGCCGGAGGCAGACATTCTGACGGACGGGGCTGTGATCGACGCGGCGCAGCTGTACCGCAGCGCGCGCTACATCAGCTTTTCGCCCGATGGCCGTAGGCTGTTTGTGGTGCTTGGTGACCTGCCCGTGTTCTATGATTTTGATACCCGGGACTTGCGCATCATCGTTCCCGTTGAGGGAATCAGCGCCGCCTTTTACACGGACTATGCCGCCCGCACGTTGACCCAGCCGGAGGATCAGGGGGTGCTGTGGTCGCCCGACGGACGCCACATTGCCTTCACTTCACCCCGGCAGGTGTTGATGATGATGCGCCTGGCCGTCAACATCCTGTTGGTGGACACCCGGGCCGGCACGGTGGACAAGGTATTTCAGGCGCTGCCCGACCACGTCAAATTGACGGATGGCTACACCAATGGGTATCCTTTCCGCGTGGGATTCTCGCCGGACGGCAGCACGCTGTACTACGAGCTGCTGTACGTGAGCACCCTTGGGCTGCGGCGCAACGAGATCCGCGCCTATCAGCTGGAAACCGGGCAGACGGAGGTGGTGTCCTTCTTCACCAGCGAAAGCACCACCATGGACGCGGCCCTGTGGCCGGTGGCAGGCGGCCTGCTGGAGAGCATCGCGCACATGCGGGCATCCGGGGAACGCGGCCTGGCCATCCGCGGGCTGGGGCAGGCGGATAGGCTGATTGTGCGTAACCCTTCCGATCCGCTGGAGGCCGGGATGTCCCACCGCGTGGCGGGCGTTGTCGGCGGCCGGGGGCTGCTGTATACCTCCTGGGGCGGCACGATGATGCGGCCGCTGTTTCAGCTATTTAGCCTGGACAGCCTGTCGCCGGATATCTTCCGCCGCGCGCTTGCCGTGCGCCTGCAGGCGGAGCCGGCGCAGCGGCTGGTTGACCTGGACCTGTCCCTGCTAAACGCAGACGGGCAAGGGGGCTTTGATGCAGATGCGCTGGCGGGCCTTGACCTGCCGGCCAACGCCGCCCTGTCGCCCGACGGGCAGTACATGCTGCTGTTGATTGGCGGGCCGGAGCACGAGCAGCCACGCCTGTATATGTACGACTTTTCCGCGCAGGTGCTGGGCGCGGTGGATCTGTCCCGGCTGGACAGGCAGGGGGACGATTTCATGGGCTTCTTTGAGGGCACGATGAGCACCGCTTCGCGCGGCCTGCGCTGGCTGGCGGACAATCGGCTGCTGATCACCATCGGCGGCCAGCATCGGCTATATGAATGGGGGAGCAAGGACAGCGCAGGCCTTTGACCCCGGCCCTTTGCCCCACCCGCCTCGACAGCAGGCGGCCGATGGGGGTATACTATCCACAGATCATACAAAGAAGGGCTGGAAGGCTGTGACGCGTCTGCGTGCGCTGGTCGTCTCCGACCAGGAGAGCAAGTTTATCTGGGACTATTTTGACCGGTCGCGGTTTGAGGGGATTGATGTCATCATCTCCTGTGGCGACCTGAAGGCCAGCTACCTGGCATTTTTGACGACCATGGTGGCGGCGCCGCTGCTGTATGTGCCGGGCAACCACGACGCGCATTACCTGCGCACGCCGCCCGAGGGCTGCGACGACCTGACCGGCCGCATGGCGGTCATCAAAGGGGTACGGTTTATCGGCTTTGGCGGCGCCCACAGCGCCAGCCCCAAGCCCTTCCACTATACGGAGAAGGACCTCACGCGCCAGATTGTGCGGCGGATGCCCGAAATCTGCCTGCATGGGGGCTTTGACGTGCTGGTTACCCACGCGCCGGCGTTGGGCATGGGCGATGGGGACGACAGCTTCCACCGGGGCTTCCGGGGCTACCTGGCGCTGATGGATCAGTTTCAGCCGGCCTACCATATCCACGGGCACCAGCACATGAACTACCCCGGCGCAAAGGCACAGATGACCTACCGGGAAACCAGCATCATCAATGGCTTCGGCTATCAGGTGATTGATTTGGCGATACCGGCCGGGCGCAGCCGCAAGCGCCTTTCCTACATCAAGACGCGGTACGAATGGGGGAGGGCCTATGCAAGCATCATCTAACCAACTGGCCAGGCTGGAGTATGAGCGCGCGCTGCGCCAGGGCCGGCGGGAATATTCGGTGCGCACGGCGCAGGGCGAGCGCGGCACCATCGCCGTGCTGGAGGAGCTGACCGAGGAAAGCCGCATCATGGCCTACATGAAGCAGCCCACGCGCGAGATCTCTATGACCAGGGTGGCGGGTACCTATACCTCGGGGCGCGCGCGGTCCTTCAGCGCGGGCTATATGCCGCTGCACGATGAGGGCACCGAGTTTGCCGGCAAGTGGATTGCGCTATGCGTCAGCCATATGCAGGAGGGGCTGCGCGACCCCATCCAGGTATACGAATACCTGTGGAACTACTATGTCATCGAGGGCAACAAGCGCGTGAGCGTGCTCAAGTACTTTGGCGCGCCCTCCGTGCGGGCCGAGATCACCCGCATGATTCCCCAGTTGGATCAAAACGACCCAAACACCGCCACCTACTACGCCTACCTGCGCTACGACCAGGAGGGGCTGTTTAAAAACATCCGCCTCAGCAGCGCCGAGCGATACGAGGCCCTGCGCGCCACCGAGCAGGCGCTGCTGGAGGCCCTGCCCGAGGCGGAGCGGGAGATCAACTTCAACGCCATGTACCTGCGCTTTGAAAGCGCGTATTTGCAGTCGGGCAGCGCGCTGCCGCTGGGCGATGCCTTTTTGGAGTATCTGAAGGTCTACGGCTTTATTCTGGGGGAGATGCTGAGCACATTGACGGAGCGCATCCGCGACCTCAAGCCCCAGTTGGTGCTGATGGAGCACCCGGAGAAGGAGCCCACGCTGCTGCTGGATGTGCAGCAGGAGGCGCCGCCCGCCGGGCTGATGACCCGGCTGTTCAGCCCGCGCCGCACGGCGGACGTGCTGTTTGCCTACGAGGCGGGCAGGACGGAGCACAACTGGATCGGCGCCCACGAGAAGGGCCGCCAGGAGATGCAGCAGGCCCTGGCCGATGATGTGGCCAGCGGCATTCTGGACGATTTGACACCGGACAATGCCTACGAGCAGCTCAGCCGGCATGCCGCCGGCAAGGACCTGCTGATCGTCACCTCCTCCCGGCTGGCCCAGGCCGCGCTGCGCTTTTCGCTGGAGAATCCGGACTGCATGACGCTGGTCTATTCCCGCGTGCGCCAGGATGCGCGGCTCAACACCTACTATGGCCGATACTACGAGCCGGTATTCCTGTGCGGCGTGGCCGCCGGGCTGGCCACCCAGGAGGGGCGCGTGGCCTACATCACCCCCCAGGTGCGCAGCGGCCGCCATACCAGCGATATCAATGCCTTTGCGCTAGGCGTGCGCTCCGTGCGGCCCGAGGCCGAGGTATATCTGATTATGCGCGATGTATCGCCCTTTGACCCGGCCAGCTGCGAGCATGGCATCCGCCAGGCGGTGGAGTTGGGCTGCGACATTGCCCACACGCCCGACTACCCCGGCCTGAGCATGGTTGGTCCCCCGGCGTGGAGCTTCTCCTTTCTGCTGCGGTTGCACGCGCTGGGCGCGCCCAGCGAATACCTGGCCTCGCCGGAGTGGAACTGGGGCACCTACTATACGGAGATCGTGCGCAGCTACCTGAGCAACAGCCTGGATACGCTGCGCCTGATCGGCCGCAGGGACCCGACCGTCACCGGCTTCTGGTGGGGGCTGGCCAGCGGCGTGCTGACGTTTAAAACAGGCCGTTTCCTGCACCCCACGGCCAACAACCTGCTGCAATACCTGCGCAGCAGCATTCAGCTGGGGCGCTTCAACCCCTTCCACGGCCCCATCACGGACAAGGAGGGCATCCTGCGCGTGCACGAGCACAGCGACCTGCGGCCCTACGACATCCTGTACATGGATTGGCTGGCGGATTTTATTCAGGTGGTCGATTAGCGCTCGAGGTGGCGTCATCCACAGGGACCTTTGAATGGGTCCCTGCTTTCATTTAGAAGAAAGTGGCAGGAAATCAGTCTGTAGATAATTTTGTTTTTGTTTTGTCTTTTTTCTATTGCCTTTTTTATGCACGCCCTGTATAATGGCAATAAAATAACAAAATCGACGCGTTGCGGCGATCACGGAAGGCAACATGAAGACAAGGCGTGATACCTGGGTGGCAGGGCTGGCCCTCTTTGCCATGTTTCTCGGGGCGGGCAACATCATCTTTCCGCCGTACATCGGCGTACAGGCCGGCAGCGGCTGGCCGATGGCGGCGCTGGGCTTTCTGCTGACGGCGGCTGGGTTTCCCATGCTCAGCGCGCTGGCGGTGATCAAAAGCGGCGGCAACCCGGATCAGCTGTCCCGGCGCTTTTCCCTGCGCTTTGGGCAGGTGCTGAATGCCGTCATCCTGCTGATGATAGGCCCCCTGTTCGCCATCCCGCGCACGGCGGCCACCACCTTTGAGCTGTCCTTGCAGCCCTTTTTGCCGGCGGATGCCAACATGCCCCTGCTGATGGCGCTGACGGCGCTGGCTTTCTTCGCTGTTACCTATGTGCTGGCGGTGCGCGAGGGGCGCTTTATGGACGCCATCGGCGGCGTGCTCACGCCCATTCTGGTCACTCTGCTGGTGGCGACCATTGCCATCTCCATCCTGCGCCCCATGGGCAGTCCGGCCGCCCCGTTGCTGGAGGAGAACCTCATCGGCTTTGGCTTCAAGGGCGGCTACCAGACCATGGATGGCATTGGCGCGCTGGTGCTTTCGGGCACCATCACGGCGCTGCTGGCCGGTAAGGGGCACGACCCGGCCAAGTCCGGCGCCATGCTTCGCCGGGTGGTGCTGATTGCAGGCCTACTGCTGGGCGGTGTCTACGTGGGCTATATCTGGATCGGGGCGTCGGGCAGCCAATTGCTGGCCGGCCTGACCACCCGCCCGCAGATACTGGCGACGGCCATGCAGCAGTTGGCAGGCCCCACCGGGCAGGTGCTGCTGGCGCTGGTCATTCTGTTTGCCTGCCTGACCACATCGGCCGGGCTTGCCGTGACCTTCGCCCAGTACTTTGCTCAGCTGACCCATCAGCGCGTCTCCTACCGCAGTTGGGTGGGCATTGCGGTGGTGGTATCGTTTGCCATCTCCCTGTTAGGGGTGGAGCGGATCATCACGCTGGCCGACCCGGTGCTGGCCTTCGCCTATCCGCTGTGCATCGTGTTGGTGGCGCTGGGCCTGCTGGGCCGCGCCGTCAAGAGCGACCTGGCCTTCAAGGGGGCCATGATCGGCGCGCTGCTGTTCTCCCTGCTGGCACTGATCAACAACCTGTGCCCGGGTTGCCATTGGGCGGCGGTGATGCTGGAGTGTTTGCCGTTGTCCGGCTACGGCTTTGGCTTTCTGGTGCCCAGCGTATTGGGCGGCCTGCTGGGCCATCTGATTGACACCATCCGAACGGGCCTGCTCTACGAGGAGGCGGGCTGATAAAGGCATCCATGACAACTGCCGCACCGGATCACCGGGCGGCAGTTGTTGAATCATATGTGAATAATGCCTTGGGTTACGCCTCCCAGTTGCGCTCCTGCGCGCGGGCGGCGTTTTCTGACAGCAGCTTGCCGATCAGGGCATCCTGGCTGAGGGCGCCCAGGCTCTCGCCCTTGCGGGTGCGCACGGACACCGTGCCCTCCTCGGCCTCCCGGTCGCCGATAACCAGCATGTAGGGGATCTTCATCATCTGTGCCTCGCGCACCTTAAAGCCGATCTTTTCGTTGCGCAGGTCCAGCTCGGCGCGCAGGCCGGCATCGGCCAGCTTGCTTTGCAGCTGGCGGGCAGCATCGTCCGCGCGGTCGGTGATGGTGAGGATCTTTGCCTGCACCGGCGCCAGCCACAGGGGGAACGCGCCGCCGTAGTGCTCGGTGAGGATGCCGATGAAGCGCTCCATCGAGCCCAGCACCGTGCGGTGGATCATGACGGGGCGGTGGCGCTCGCCATCCGGGCCTACATACTCCATGTCAAAGCGCTCGGGCAGGTTCATGTCCAGCTGCAAGGTGCCGCACTGCCAGCTGCGGCCCAGGCTGTCCTGCAGGTGGAAGTCGATCTTGGGGCCGTAGAAGGCGCCATCGCCCTCGTTGATGGTGTAGTCGGCGCCCAGCTCGTCCAGCGCGTCCTTGAGGGCCTGGGTGCTCAATTCCCACATCTCATCGGTGCCGATGGTGTTCTCCTTGGGGCGGGTGGACAGCTCCACCTTGTAGGCGAAGCCGAAGTCGCGGTACACCTGGTTGGTCAACTTGTACACGCCGATGATCTCCTGCTTGATCTGCTCGGGCGTCATGTACAGGTGGGCGTCATCCTGGGTGAAGCAGCGCACGCGCATCAGGCCGTGCAGCGCGCCGCTCTTCTCGTGGCGGTGCACCAGGCCCAGCTCGCCCACGCGCACGGGCAGGTCGCGGTAGCTCCACAGGCGGCGCTTGTAGGCCAGAATGCCGCCCGGGCAGTTCATGGGCTTGATGGCGTAGTCCTCTTCATCAATCTTGAGGGTGTACATGTTGTCGCGGTAGTTGGCCCAGTGGCCACTCTGCTCCCACAGGCTGCGGGAGAGGATCATCGGGGTCTTGATCTCCTCATAGCCGGCCTTGCGGTGCACCTGGCGCCAGTATTCCTCAAGCAGGTTGCGTAGCACCATGCCCTTGGCGTAGAAGAAGGGGAAGCCCGGGCCTTCCTCCATGATGTCAAACAGGTCCAGCTCGCGGCCCAGCTTGCGGTGGTCGCGCTTCTTGGCCTCCTCCAGCTTTTGCAGGTAGTCCTCCAGGTCCTTCTTATCGGTGAAGGCCGTGCCGTAGATGCGCTGCAGCATCTTGTTGTGCTCATCGCCGCGCCAGTAGGCGCCGGCCACGCTGGTCAGCTTGAAGGCCTTGATGCGGCCCGTGCTGGGCACATGGGGGCCTGCGCACAGGTCCACAAAGTCGTCGCCCTGGCGGTAGAAGGAGATTTCCTCATCCTCGGGCAGGTCGCGGATCAGTTCCACCTTGTAGGGCTCGCCGCGCTCCTCCATGTAGGCGATGGCCTCCTCGCGGGGCAAAGTGAAGCGCACCTCGCGGTCGTTCTTTTTGATGATGCGGGCCATTTCCTTCTCGATCTTTTCCACGATTTCGGGGGTGAAGGGCTCGGCCACGTCAAAGTCGTAGTAAAAGCCGTTCTCAATCGCCGGGCCGATGGCCAGCTTGGCGCCGGGCACCACATTCTGCACGGCGGCCGCCAGCACGTGGGAGGCGGTATGGCGCAGCACGCGCCTGGCCTCCGGGTCGTCAAAGGTTAAAAACTCCAGGCTGCCATCGCCGTGCAGGGGATGGGCCAGCTCCACCAATTCGCCGTTGAAGCGCGCGGCCACGGCGCTCTTTTTGATGTCGCCCTCCTGGTTGCGCAGAATGTCCAAGGCGTTGGTGCCTTCGTCAAACTGATGCTTTTGTCCGTGTAACAGGATCTCCATGTGTTCCTCCTTAATATTCGGCTGCCGCCCGAAATGAAAAAGCACCCGTCCCCTGAGGGACGGATGCGATGCATCCGCGGTTCCACCCTGATTGCCGGTCTGGCCGGCCGCTTGGCACCGCTGTATCGCGCGGCTCGCGTCCCGGTCGGGCGGTGGTGCCTTGGCTCTCCTTGCCTGGATGCGCTTGCAGCCGCGGCGCATTCCTCTCTGTAGGCGGTGGAGCGAGGCCTGTCCTCCCTCATCCCATGGAATAAAGCCAGTATAGCGCGCAAAAGGCAAAGGCGTCAAGGTGTACAGGGCATAATACTAAACTCAAACCTTCATGCTTTGATGGGGCTTGTCTTTTTCCGCCTGCGCATTGCCTCTCTCGGTCAGCGTAGCGCTGCTACGCCTTCTTCACTCGGCTTCACGCAGCCGAAAAAATCTTGCGCCCATCCTTGCATCAACGTTTTCGTTTAGTATAAATGTGCAGCGCCGGACCTTCCGCCTTGCTGCAGCTATTCTATTGAAACATGAGGGGCTGTCCGTCATTCCGCCGCAAACAACATAAAAGGAGAGCATATGATAGAAGACAAACCTATTCACTTTACTTCTTCAAAAATATATGAAGACTTTATTTCACTCTCTCAAAATTAATTAAATTTTAATAACAAAATCAATTGTAATGTGTGTCGAGTTATTGTATACTAAAGTTGTTTCGGGTAGAAACCGGGGCTATAATACTGAAAAGGAGCACTCAATGAAGCGTGTTATTCGTTCCCTTCGGGACGGGTTGCCTCTGTTCAAGGCCTTGGCCTCAGAAACCAGAATTGCCATTCTCGAACTGCTGATGAAGGAAGGCCCCATGCGGATGACGGCGATTGCCGAATCGCTGAAGATCACCGGGGGTGCCATCACCAGCCACGTCAAGCTGCTTAACGAAGCCGGTTTGCTTCAGATCGAGCAGCGCGGCGGCAAGCATGGCATTCAGAAGGTATGCAGCGCCAGTGTGCCCAACATCACCCTTGATGTGCGGGAAAGCAAGGCCTGACCTGTTTTCGTGCCACACACAAGCCCGCCGGTTGGCGGGTTTGCTTCATTCTACCAAACTCAAACCTGAACGCTTCAATGGAGCTTGTCCTTTTCCGCCTGCGTATTGCCTCTTTCGGTCGGCGTAGCGCCGCTACGCCTTCGTTATTCGGCTTCACGCAGACGAAAAATCCTGCGTCCATTCTTGCGTTAACGTTTTCGTTTGGTATTGTTCCTCTTGCTGCGAATTGCTGTACTGAGCGCTGCCCGTTTGCTTGGGCGCAAGATTGGCGAAGATACCCGCTGCGGGCTGCCTTCGCGCTTTTCACAGGCCCCTCAATATGGTATACTTCCTTGACAGGGAGGTGATTTGATGCGCAGCATGACGGGCTATGGACGGCATGCCGTTCGGCAGGACGGGCGGGAGGTAGCGGTGGAGCTGAAAAGCGTCAATCACCGGTACCTGGATATCAGCTTCCGCCTGCCCAGGGAGATGCAGTACCTGGAGGCGGACATGCGAAGCCAGATCACCGGCGCGCTGTCGCGCGGGCGGGTGGATGTGGTGCTGACCTATGCCAACCAGCGCGGCGATGCCCGGCAGGTGTCGGCCGACATGGCGCTGGCGCAGGCCTACCACAAGGCCTTCAAGCGCCTGAAGAAGGAACTCTCCTTGTCTGGCGGGCTGCGGTTTGCCGACCTGGCCGCCGTGCCCGGGGTACTGACGATGACCCAGGCGGCGGAGGACGAGGAAGCGGTATCGGCTTTGGTGCATCAGGCCCTGTCGGGCGCGCTGGAGGCGCTGGCTGCCTCGCGCGAGCGCGAGGGCAGCGCCATGCAGGCGGACATGCTTACTATGTCAGAGCAGCTGGAGCGCATCCACCAGGACATCGCCGCCCTTGCCCCCGAGCAGCCTGCGCGCTATGCCCAGCGGCTGACCGAGCGCCTGCGGCAGCTGCGCCCGGAGGAAACAGACCCCCAGCGCCTGGCGCAGGAGGTGGCCCTGTTTGCCGATCGGTGCGCGGTGGATGAGGAGTTGGCGCGCCTGCGCGCCCACCTGGATAGCCTGCGCGACCTGCTGCACGACCCGCAGCCTGCCGGCCGCCGGCTGGATTTTCTGGTGCAGGAGATGAACCGCGAGGTCAACACCATTGGCAGCAAGGCCAGCGAGCTGGCCATCACCCAGTTGGTGCTGGATGCCAAGAGCGTGCTGGAAAAGGTGCGCGAGCAGCTTCAAAACATCGAATGATATCAGCAGCGAAGGGGAGGGGACCGGGCACATGAAGGAGCAGCGCAGGGGAATGTTGTTGGTGATCTCGGGCCCCAGCGGCACGGGCAAAGGCACGCTGTGCGAGCGGCTGCTGCGCAGCGACCCCAGCATCATGTTCAGCGTTTCGGCCACCACGCGCAAGCCCCGGGAGGGCGAGGTGGATGGCGTGCACTACCACTTCATGGATGACGCGCAGTTTGACCGGCTGCTGGCGGAAGATGCCTTTCTGGAGCACGCCACCGTGCACGGCCACCGCTACGGCACGCTGAAAAGCCAGGTGGAAACCACCATTGAGGCCGGCCGCAACGTGCTGCTGGACATCGACCCCCAGGGCGCGCTGAGCGTGATGGACAAGATGCCCGAGACCGTCAGCGTGTTCATCCTGCCGCCCAGCTACTCTGCCCTGCGCGAGCGCCTGCGCACCCGCAATACCGACGACCCGGACGAGATTTTGAAGCGCCTGTCCAACGCCTATGGCGAGGTGCGCCTGCTCAAGCACTACAAGTACGCGCTGGTCAACGACCAGCTGGACCCGGCCTTCCAGCGCCTCAGCGCCATCATTCTGGCCGAGAAACACCGCACCATCCGCTACTTTCCCGAGATTTACGAGGACTAAGGAGGAACCCCATGCCCATTAACAAGCCTGGCATTGAAAAGCTCAGAGAAAAGACCGACTCCAGCTACACCCTGGTGGTGATGGCCGCGCGCCGCGCGCGCCAGCTGATGGACGGCGCCCAGCCCCTGGTGGAGCAGCACGACGAGGAAAAGCCCCTGGCCAGCGCCATTGAGGAGATCAACCGCGGGCTGGTGGCCTACCACCGCAAGCTGGAGGATGAGCAGTAAGGTGAGCACCCTCAAGGGCAAGACCATTGTGCTGGGCGTGACCGGCGGCATCGCGGCCTACAAGGCATGCGAGCTGGTGTCGCGCCTCAAAAAGGCGCAGGCGCAGGTGCACGTCATCATGACGCGCAACGCCTGCGAGTTTGTGCAGCCCCTCACCTTCCAGACCCTCAGCGGCAACCCGGTGGCCACGGACACCTTTGCCAACCCCCAGTTCTGGGAGGTGGAGCACATCGCCCTGGCGCAAAAGGCCGACCTGTTTGTGGTGGCCCCGGCCACCGCCAACGTGATCGCCAAGCTGGCCCACGGCCTGGCCGACGACATGCTGACCACCACCATTTTGGCCACCAAGGCGCCCGTGCTGATTGCCCCGGCCATGAACACCCAGATGTACCGGGCCGAGCCCACCCAGCGTAACCTGGATGCTTTGCTGGCGCGCGGCATGAAGACCGTGGGCCCGGGCGGCGGCCTGCTGGCCTGCGGCGATGTTGGCGCGGGCCGCATGAGCGAGCCGGTGGAGATTGTGGACGCCATCGAGCAGGTGCTGGCCCCCCAGGGCGACTACGCCGGCCTCAAGGTGCTGGTGACCGCAGGCCCCACGCGCGAGCCGCTGGACCCGGTGCGCTACCTGAGCAACCGCTCCTCCGGCCGCATGGGCTATGCTGTGGCCGAGGCGCTGCTGGCCCGCGGCGCGCAGGTCACTTTGGTGACCGGGCCGGTCAGCCTGCCCGTGCCCGAAGGCGCGCAGGCGGTGGATATCACCACCACGCAGGACCTGTACGAGGCTGTGACCACCCGGGCGCCCGATATGGATGTGCTGATTCAGGCGGCGGCCCCGGCCGACTTCACGGCCGAGCAGGCAAGCGAAGAAAAGATTACCAAGCAACCCGGCCAAGGGCTGACGATGTATTTGCGCCAGACGCCCGATGTGGCCAAGGCGGCGGGCGAACACAAGCAGCCCCATCAGGTGTTCGTCGGCTTTGCCGCCGAGACCAGCCGCGACCTGCAAAAGGCCCGCCGCAAGATGGACAGCAAAAACCTGGACCTCATCTGCCTCAACGACGTGACCGAGCCGGGCGCCGGCTTTGACGTGGAGACCAACATCCTCACCCTGGTCACCCCCAATGCTGTGACAGCGCTGCCAAAGATGAGCAAGCGCCAGGCGGCCGACCGCCTGCTGGATGAGGTGCTCAAAATCCGCAGGGGCAAGGGGTGAGCCAGATCCCTCGCTATGCCCAGGTGATCGTGGATATTGCCCACGCCGACGTGGACCGGGTGTTCACCTACGCCATTCCCCAGGGGATGGCGCTTCCAATCGGCACGCGGGTGGAGGTGCCCTTTGGCCGCCAGGTGAAGGAAGGGTATGTGCTGGGCCACGCCGATACCGCCGACCTGCCGGACAGCAAGATCCGCGATATTATCCGCCCGCTGGAGGAGTACCCGGCCCTTTTGCCCCAGTTGGTGGCGCTGGCCCGGGAGCTGAGCCAGAGCGCCCACTGCCCCCTGGCCGAGACCCTGCGGCTGATGATCCCCGCCCAGATGCGCGGCGGCCGCGTGCGCGTAAAGACCGAGAAGGCAGCGCAGCTGCTGGTGTCGGGCGAAGAGATGGCGCAGGCCAGGGCCGCCCAGAGCCGCGCGCCCAAGCGCCGCCTGCTGATCGACCTGATGGCCGATGGGCAGGTGCACCCGGTGAGCGAGCTGGCCCTGCTGGTGCGCAGCCCGCTGGAGGCCCTGCGGGTGCTGGAGGAGGCTGGCATCGCCCGTGTGTTCGACCGCGAGGTGCTGCGCGCCCCCTACCCGGATACCCCGGCCCGCGAGCAGGACCCGGTGCTTACCCCCGCCCAGCAGGAGGCGCTGGGCGAGATTGTGCCCGCGCTGAAACGGCGGGAGGGTGCCTTTTTGCTGCATGGCGTCACCGGCTCGGGCAAGACTGAGGTCTACATCCGCGCGGTGCGGGAGTGCCTGTGCATGGGGCTGGGGGCCATCGTGCTGGTGCCCGAGATTGTGCTCACGCCCCAGATGGTCAGCTGGTTTCGCGCCCGCTTTCAAAATGAGGCGGCGGTGCTGCACTCCCGGCTGTCCGCGGGCGAGCGGTTTGACGAGTGGCGGCGCATCCGCCAGGGCGCGGCGCGGGTGGTAATCGGCGCGCGCTCAGCGGTGTTCGCGCCGGTGGACGACCTGGGCCTCATCATCGTGGATGAGGAGCATGAGGGCAGCTACCTGTCCGAGCGCGTGCCCCAGTACGATGCCCGCGAGGTGGCGCACAGCCGCGCCCGGCGGGAGGGGGCGGTGGTGCTGATGGCCAGCGCCACGCCGTCCATCCTCAGCTTTGCCAAGGCACAGCGCGGCGACTATACGCTGCTGGAGATGCCCGAGCGCGTCAACGGCCTGCCCCTGCCGGAGGTGACGGTGGTGGACATGCGCGAGGAGTTACGGCTGGGCAATAAGGGTATGTTCTCTACAGTGCTGCTGGAGGAGCTGGACCACTGCATGGCCCAGGGGCAGCAGGCCATGCTGTTCATCAACCGGCGGGGCTACGCACCCAGCGTGGTGTGCCGCCGGTGCGGCCATACCATGGGCTGCACCGCCTGCGATGTGAGCCTCACCTGGCATGCGTGGGACAGCCGGCTGCACTGCCACTACTGCGGGCAGACCAGCCCCATGCCCGAGCGCTGCCCCCAGTGCGCATCTCCCTACCTGCGCACCTGCGGTGTAGGCACCCAGCGCGTGGAGGAGGAGGTGGCCCGCCGCTACCCCAATGTGGAGGTGGTGCGCGTTGACAACGACACCACCACGCTCAAGGATTCGCACCGCGAGCTGATCAACCGCTTCCGCTCGGGCAAGGCGCGCATCATGGTGGGCACCCAGATGATTGCCAAGGGGCTGGATTTCCCCCAGGTGACGCTGGTGGGCGCCGTGCTGGCCGACCTGTCGCTCAACCTGCCGGACTTCCGTTCGGCCGAGCGCAGCTTCCAGCTGTTAACGCAGGTGGCCGGCCGCGCCGGGCGCGCGGACAAGCCGGGCCGCGTGGTCATCCAGACCTACCAGCCCGAACACTACGCCGTGGTGGCGGCCGCCGGGCAGGATTACCGCAGCTTCTTCGGCGTGGAGTTTGCCCGCAGGCGGCGCGACCTGTACCCGCCCTTTACCATGCTGGTGCGCCTGCTGTGCCAGGCCAAGGACGAACAGACGGCGCGCGGCATCAGCGCCGGCATCTACGCCCGGGTCGAGCGCCTGATGGAGGAAAACCCAGGCTGGAAGCGGCGCGTGCTGTTTTACCGCGAGGACGAGGCGCCCATCCGGCGCATCATGGGGCGTGCCCGCGCCCAGGTGTTTTTGAAGCTGCTGGTGCACCCGGACAGCGAGCAGGTGCTCAAAGCCCTGCAGGAGATTGCCAAACAAGACTGGCCAGGCGAGGTAGCGCTGGAGATTGATCCGGCCTCGCTGGCATAACGGAGGAAATATGGCCCCCAAGAAGATTCTGACCATCGGCGAGCCGCTGCTGCGCGCCGTCAGCCACCCGGTAAAAAAGTTTGATGCCCGCCTGGGCATGATCGTGCGCGACATGACCGAAACCATGTACGATGCCGACGGCGTGGGCCTGGCCGCCCCCCAGCTTGGGCTGATGCGGCGCATCATCGTGATTGACGCGGGCGAGGGCGTGCGCGCCTACATCAACCCGGAGATCATCGACACCCAGGGCGAGGTGAGCATGAACGAGGGCTGCCTGAGCGTGCCCGGCCGCCGCGGCTGCGTCACCCGGCCCGAGATCGTTACCGTGCGGGCACAGGACGTCAAGGGCAAGCACTTTGAGGTGACGGCCGATGGCCTGCTGGCCCGCGCCCTGCAGCACGAGATAGACCACCTCAACGGCGTGCTGTATGTGGACCTGATGGACTATGAGATTTTCCCCGACGATGATGAGGACGAGGACGACCTGGACGAAGCGGTGGAAGCCTGATGCGCATTGTATTCATGGGCACGCCGGAGTATGCCGTGCAGTCGCTGGCCGCGCTGGTAGAGGCCGGGCATGATGTGGTGGGCGTGATTACCCAGCCCGACCGGCCAAAGGGCCGCGGCGGCAAGGTGCAGGCCCCGCCGGCCAAGCTGTACGCGCAAGCGCAGGGCATCCCGGTCTATCAGCCGCGCCGCATCCGCGAGGATGGCGTGGACGACCTGCGGGCCTTGCAGCCCGACCTGTGCGTGACGGCGGCCTTTGGGCAGATCCTATCCCAGGAGATCCTCGATATCCCCAGGCTGGGCACGCTCAACGTGCATGCCTCGCTGCTGCCCCGCTACCGCGGCAGCGCGCCCATCAACTGGTGCCTGATCCACGGGGAAAAGGTGACCGGCGTCACCATCATGATGACCGACCGGGGCATCGACACCGGCGACATGTTGATGCAGCGGGAGCTGGCCATACTGCCCGGGGAAACCGCGGGCGAGCTGACTGTGCGCCTGGGCGCGCTGGGCGCGCAGCTGCTGGTGGAGGCCATTTCGGCCCTGCAGGCCGGCACTTTGACCGCAACGCCCCAGGATGAGGCACGCATGAGCTATCACCCCATGCTGCGCAAGGAGATGGGCGCGGTGGACTGGACCTTGCCCGCGGAGACGATTGTCAACCTGATGCGCGGGCTGAACCCCTGGCCCGCTGCCTACACCGATTCGAGCCAGGGCCGCCTCAAGCTGCTGAGCGGCAGCGCCGAAATGGGGCGCAGCGCCCCGCCCGGCACAGTGCTGGAGGCCGATGGCAAAGCTGGCCTGCTGGTCGCCGCGGGCCAGGGGGCTGTGCGAGTGCATACCTTGCAGGCCCAGGGGGGTAAGGCCATGGCCGCCCGCGACTATCTGCGCGGGCACCCCATGCCGCAGGGAGAAATGCTCTTCACCAAGGAGAGCCAGGGAGGACAAGCATGAGCGAGCGCAACGACAAGAAGAAGGGCCCCTTCGGCCGCCCGGCCCCCCACAGGCAGGATGGCGAGCGCCGCTATGGCAAGCCGGCATCGCCCCGCCCGCCGCAGGATGGCGAGCGTCGCTACGGCAAGCCGGCGACCCCGCGTCCCCCGCAGGATGGCGAGCGCCGATACGGCAAGCCCGCAGGCCCGCGTCCCCCGCAGGATGGCGAGCGCCGCTATGGCAAGCCGGCGTCCCCGCGCCCGCCACAGGATGGGGAGCGCCGCTACGGCAAGCCGGCGGCTCCACGCCCGCCGCAGGATGGCGAGCGCCGCTACGGCAAGCCCGCATCGCCCCGCCCGCCACAGGATGGGGAGCGCCGCTACGGCAAGCCGGCGGCTCCACGCCCGCCGCAGGAGGGCGAGCGCCGCTACGGCAAGCCCGCATCGCCCCGTCCGCCGCAGGATGGTGAGCGCCGCTATGGCAAGCCCGCAACGCCCCGGCCCCCGCAGGATGGCGAGCGCCGCTACGGCAAGCCGGCATCGCCCCGGCCCCCGCAGGATGGCGAGCGCCGCTACGGCAAGCCGGCGGCCCCGCGCCCGCCGCAGGATGGCGAGCGTCGCTACGCAAAGCCTGCCCCCGGCCGCTCCTTTGAGCACAAGGGGGACAGGCCCTTTGGGGACCGCCGCCCCGGCGGCCCCCAGCGCCCCGGCTTCAAACGGCCCGCCGGCCCGCGGCCCGGGCTGCGCCCCGCGCCTGTACGGCCGGAGATCAGCACCAATGCCCGCAAATCAGCGCTGCTGGTGCTCAACCGCGTGCTGATCGAGAGCGGCTACGCCTCCCTGTCGCTGGATGAGCACTTTGACCAGGTGCGCCTGGCTCCGCGGGACAAGCGGCTGTGCACCCGCCTGGTCTACGTGACGCTGGAAAACCTCAACCGGCTGGACTTTGCGCTGGCCCGCCTGCTGCAGGACCCGGAGGCCCTGGAGCCGCGCGTGCGCAACCTGCTGCGCCTCAGCGCCGCCCAGATCATGCTGCTGGACCGCGTGCCCGACAGCGCGGCGGTGGACGAGGCGGTCAAACTCACCCGCGCCATGGGGCTGGAGGAGCTGACCGGCCTGGTCAACGGCGTGCTGCGCAACCTCATCCGCACCCAGGCCGACATCCCCTGGCCCACGCCTGAGGATGGCCTGAAGTACTACAACATCATGTTTTCCCAGCCCGAGTGGTTTGCCCAGATGGTGCTGGATGAGTACGGCGAGCAGGAGGGCGGTCGCATCCTCAGCTATGAAAATCAGGACCACCGCCTGACGCTGCGGCCCAACCTGGGGCGCATCAGCCGGGAAAAGTTTGAAGAGCTGCTGGCCGGCAAGGAATGGCAGGCCGAGCCCGGCCTGATGCCCGACGCCTGGCTGGTGAGTGGCACGGGCGACATTGCCCGCGACCCGGACTTTCAGGACGGCCTGTTCAGCGTGCAGGGTCAGGGCAGCATGGTGGCCGCCGAGGCCGTGGCCCCCCGGCTGGGGTGGCAGGTGCTGGATACCTGCGCCGCCCCCGGCGGCAAGTCCGCCTACATGGCGGAGAAAATGCAGGGCACCGGCCGGGTGCAGGCGTGGGACATCTACGAGCACCGGGTCAACCTGATCAAGGCGCTGGCCGACCGCCTGCGGCTGTACAACATCCGCCCGGCGGTGCGCGATGCCTTGGTATACCGCGAACAGATGGAGGGCACCATGGATGCCGTGCTGATTGACGCGCCCTGCACGGGCACCGGCGTGCTGCACGAGAAGCCCGACCTCAAGACCCGCCTGAGCCAGGACAGCCTGCACGAGCTGATGGAGACCCAGCGCCGGCTGCTGGACACATGCAGCCGCTACGTCAAGCCCGGCGGCACGCTGGTGTATGCCACGTGCTCCATATTGCCCGATGAGAATGCCAAGCAGGTGGAAGGCTTCCTGATCACCCATCCGGACTTTCAGATGGCGCCGCTGCCCGACAGCATCCCCGAGGGGCTGCGCGGGCGGGAGGGCCTGCGCGGCCTGCAATTGCTGCCTCATCGCGATGGGGTGGAGGGCTTTTACGTGGCCCGGATGCAGCGCAGATGACCAAGCCCGTACTGCTGCAGATGTTTCCGGAGGAGCTGGCCGCCTGGCTGAAGGAGCTGGGGCAGCCCGCCTTCCGCGCGGGGCAGGTATTCGGCTGGCTGCACAAGGGCGCGGGCTTTGCAGAGATGACCAACCTGCCGCTGGCCCTGCGCGAGCAGCTGGACCAGCAGGCCCAGGCCAACCCGGTCAGCGTGATCAGCCGCCACCGCTCGCAAAAGGAGGACACGGTCAAGCTGCTGTTCTCCCTGGCGGACGGCCACTGCGTGGAAGGCGTGCTGATGCGCTACCGCTATGGGGTGACGCTGTGCCTGTCCACCCAGGTAGGCTGCCGCATGGGCTGCTCCTTTTGCGCGAGCACGCTGGAGGGGCTGGCCCGCAACCTGTCGGCCGGTGAAATGATGGGCATGGTGCTGCTGGCCAATGCCGAGCTGAAGGACGATGAGCGCGTGCACAACATTGTGCTGATGGGCTCGGGCGAACCCTTTGACAACTATGATGAGGTGGTGCGCTTTTTGCGGCTGGTCAGCCACCCCAAGGGCCTCAACATCGGTCTGCGCCACATCTCGCTGAGCACCTGCGGGCTGACGGAGCAGATCCGCCGCTTCGCAGGCGAGGGGCTGCCGGTCACGCTGTCGGTATCGCTGCACGCGCCCGATGACGCGCTGCGCGCCCAGATGATGCCGGTGGCCCGGGCCTGGCCCATGGACGCGCTGCTGGACGCCTGCCGCTATTACATTCAGCAGACAGGCCGGCGCGTGGTATTTGAGTACGCGCTGGTGGACGGGGTGAACAACCAGCCCGAGCACGCGCGGGCGCTGGCCGCCCGCCTGCGGGGCATGCAGTGCCATGTCAACCTGATCCCGCTCAACCATGTGCCCGAGCGCCAGCTGCGCGGGGTGACCCGCGGCCAGGCCGACGCGTTTTTGCAGGCCTTGCAGGAGCTGCATATCTCGGCCACCCTGCGGCGGGAGATGGGGGATGACATCGGCGGCGCCTGCGGCCAGCTGCGCCGCCGGCACCTTAAAAAGGGTGCTGACGCGTCGCTGGCGGTGGCGCTGGACGGCACAGGGGAGGAAAAGCAATGAGGGCAGTCTGGCGCACGGACATCGGCCTGGTACGCCGCAGCAATCAGGATTCGCTGCTGATCGGCGACGAGATACACCCCGTGTACGCCGTGGCCGACGGCATGGGCGGCCACCGGGGCGGGGACATCGCCAGCACCATGGCCGTGGACGGGCTCAAGCTCTGCCTGGCGGGGCAGGCCCCCAGCCCGGAGGGCATCCGTCGGTGCTTTGAGCAGATTACCGGCAGCATCTATGCCCGCCAGCAGCACGACAGCGCGCTGAGCGGCATGGGCACCACGCTGACCATGCTGTGGGAGGCCGAGGACTTTGTGTACCTGGGCCATGTGGGCGACAGCCGGGCCTATCTGCTGCGCGGCGGCACCTTCACCCAGCAGTCCACCGACCATTCGCTGGTGGGCGAGCTGGTCAAAAGCGGCGTGCTGGATGAGCAGGAGGCCAGGGTGTACCCCTACCGCAATGTGGTGACCCGCGCAGTGGGCACCGAGCAGCACATCCGCTGCGATACCGCCATCATCGACAAGCAGCCCGGCGACCGCTGGCTGCTGTGCTCCGACGGGCTGACCGAGCATGTGACGGGGGACGAGATCCGTCGCATGATGGGCATGCCTGATATGGAGCAGGGCGCCGACGCGCTGGTGCAGGCCGCGCTGGCCGCCGGCGGGCAGGATAACATCACGCTGATTTTGCTGGAGGTCACGGCATGATCGGGCGGATTATCGCCGAGCGCTACCAGATCGTCGCCCCCATCGGCGAGGGCGGCATGGCGCTGGTCTTCTTGGCCAAGGACCTACGCACCGGCCACAATGTGGCGGTCAAGTTTCTGCGGCCCGAGTTTAAGGAAAACCCGGATTTTTTGAGCCGTTTTCACCGGGAGGCCACGGCGGCCAGCAAGATGAGCCACCACAACATCGTCAACCTGCTTGACGTGAGCGATGGCGCGGACAACCCCTACATCGTCATCGAGTATGTGGACGGCAAAACCCTCAAGGACATCATCCGTGAGCGCAAGAGCCTGCCCGAGGATGTGGCCGCCCAGATCGGCATCCGCATCCTGTCCGCCCTGCAGCACGCCCATCAGGCCGGCATCATCCACCGCGACATCAAGCCGCAGAATATTTTGGTCAACCAGAAGGGCTACATCAAGGTGTCGGACTTTGGCATCGCCCGCATGGTGGGGGCCAACACGGCCACCATCACCGATGCCAACAACATGGTGATGGGCTCGGTGCACTACTTTTCGCCCGAGCAGGCGCGCGGCGAGACGGCCACGGTGTTGAGCGACCTGTACAGCGTGGGCGTGGTGTTCTACGAGATGTTGACGGGCATCGTGCCCTTTGAGGGCGAGACTTCGGTGGCCATTGCCCTGCAGCATGTGCAGGCCCGGCCCCGCCCAGTGCGCGAGCTGGCGCCCACTGTATCCCCTGCCATTGAGGCGGTGGTGATGAAGGCGCTGGAGAAGGAGCCGGCCCAGCGCTACCACACGGCGCTGGAGATGGCCCAGGCGCTCAAGATCGCCCTGCAGTTCCCCGAAAAGGAGATCACGCTGGACACCCCGGTGCTCACCATCACCCCGCCGCGCAAGCCCCCGGCGCGCCGCACCCGCAGCCGGGAGCGCATGGCCTTGGTCGCGCTGGCGGCGGTGGTCATTTTGGCGCTGGCCGTGGGCTCGCTGCTGATTGTGCGCAGCGTGGTCAGCGGCACCAAGGCCCCCTACCTGATTGACCTGGAGGAGGCATCCGCCATCCGCGAGGCGCGCATCGCCGGCCTTCAGCCGCAGGTGGTGCGCCAGCCCAGCGGCGAGCCGGCAGGCCGGGTGATCGGCGTCTCCCACGATTTTGACTACCCCATGAAGCGGGGGGATACGATCTTGATCATCGTATCCTCCGGGCCCATCGAGCAGGCGGCACCCCAGCTGGTCACGCTGTCCTTTGACATGGCCGAGCAGGAGGCCGAGCGCGTGGGCCTCAAGGTGTTCCTCAAGGACCGGGTGATGAATCCGGCCGCTGCCGGCACCGTGCTCACCCAGTCGCCCGAGGCGGGCACCATGCTGGCCTATGGCGGCATCATCCAGGTGGAGATATCGGGTGGCGAGGTCGCCATCCCCAACCTGGAGGGCAAGCCCTACGGGCAGGAGCGGGCCAACCTGGAGAAGCTGGGCCTGCGGGTGAACCTGTTGGATGAGGTGCCGGTAGGCGACCCCGCCCAGGATGGCCGCATCGCCACGCAGAGCCCGCGCGCCGGTGAGGTGGTCATGGCCGATACCGTGGTAGACCTGGTGGTGTATGTGCTGGCGGCCACGCCCGCGCCCTCGCCCTCGGGGAGCCCGGCCCCATGATGCTGGGCGAGATCAAGGAGGGGCGCGGCGGCCTGTACACCGTGCGGGATGACCAGGGGCAGGAGCATGTGCTGCGCGCCAAGAAAAAGTTCCGCCGCGACAGCATAACCCCGCTGCCCGGCGACAGGGTGCACTTTACCCCCCGCCCGGGGGAGGAGCATGGCTGGCTGGAGGAGATACTGCCCCGCAGCAGCCTGTGCGTGCGGCCGCCGGTGGCCAATGTGCGGCTGATGGTAATCGTGCTGGCGCCCGAGCCGGTGCCTGATTTGCTGCTGGTGGACAAGCTGCTGCTCACGGCCTCCCTGCAGGACATCGAGGCGGTGATCGCCGTCAACAAGAGCGACCTGGGGACGGCATGCCACCAACAGGTGCTCAATAGCTATGCGGGCGCGGGCGCGCCGGTGCTTGCCGTCAGCGCCTATACCGGCCTGGGGCTGGAGGCCCTGGGCGATGCCATGCGCGGCCGGCTCAGCTGCTTTGCCGGCCAATCCGGCGTGGGCAAGAGCGCGCTGCTCAGCCGCCTGATGGGCGTGGAGCTGGTCAGCGGGCAGATCAGCGAGCGCATCGGCCGCGGCCGCCAGACCACCCGCCATACCACCCTGCTGTACCGCGACGGCCTGAAGGTGATGGACACCCCGGGCTTCTCGCTGCTGGACCTGCCGCGCGAGCTGGAGCCCGAGGAAGTGCGCCTGCACTACCCGGAGTATGCCCCCTATGCGGCGGACTGCCGCTTTCAGCCGTGCCTGCACTTGAGGGAGCCCGGCTGCGCCGTGCGGGAGGCCCAGCGGCAGGGGCTGATTGACCCCGGCCGCACCGAGCGATACAGCGAGCTGATGGACCTGGTGAAAACACAATGGAGAGAACGATATGATTGAGATTGCCCCTTCTGTACTGGCGGCTGACATGCTGCACCTGGAGCACGACGTGCGCCGCATCATGGACGCGGGTGCCGATATGCTGCATGTGGACATCATGGATGCCCACTTTGTGCCCAACCTGAGCTTTGGGCCGGACATCACGGCGGCCCTGCGGCGCGGGTTTCCTCAGGTGCATCTGGATGTGCACCTGATGATGACCCACCCGGAGGACTACCTGGACGCGTTTGCCAAGGCCGGTGCCAACGCCATCACGGTGCATGAGGAGATTGGCGACAAGGTCGTGCCTGCCCTGCGGCGCATCCGCTGCATGGGGCTGATGGCCGGCATCAGCGTGAAGCCGGGCACCCCGGCGGAGCGCCTGCGGCCGCTGCTGCCGCTGTGCGACCTGGTGCTCATCATGACGGTGGAGCCGGGCTTTGGCGGGCAGAAGATGATGCCCGAGGCGCTGGACAAGGCGATCGCGCTGCGCGCGGCGGGCTTTGAGGGGGTCATCTCAGCCGATGGCGGCATCACGCCCGATAACGCGGCCCAGGCCGTCAGCCGGGGCGTCAACCGCCTGGTGATGGGCACCGCTGTGTTTCGGGCTGCCGACCCTGGGGAGGCCATCCGCCGCGCGCGGGCGGCCAGCCAGGCATGAGGGGCAAAGGCGGGCGCGGCCACGGGCAGTTCCGGGCCAACCAGGCGCTGGGCCAGCACTTTTTGAGCGACCCTGTGCTGCTGGACGACCTGGTTACGCTCAGCGGCATCGGCCCTGAGGACACAGTGTTTGAGATCGGCCCCGGCCTGGGCAGCCTGACCGAGGCGCTGGCCGCGCGGGCCAGGGCTGTGCTGGCGCTGGAGGTGGACCCCCGGCTGCTGCCCATCCTGGCGGTGCGGCTGCATGGACAGCACAATGTGCAGGTGGTGGAAGGCGATGTGATGACGGCCAACCTGCCCGAGCTGCTGGGCCCTTTGGGGCCCTTTCATGTGGTGGCCAATTTGCCCTACTACCTCACCACGCCCATATTGAACCTGCTGCTCACGCTGCCGCTGCCTGTGAAGTCCATCAACGTGATGGTGCAAAAGGAGGCGGCCGAGCGCATTGTGGCCGTGCCCTCCACGCCGGCCTACGGGCCGCTGGCGGTGCTGGCCCAGTACAGGGCGCAGCCCACTGTGGTGCGGCTGATTGAGGCGCGCGAGTTTTCGCCCCCGCCCAAGACCGACAGCGCCTTTGTCACCATGCCCATCCGGGATGTGCCGCCCGTGGCGGTGCCCGACGAGGCCCTGTTCTTCCGCCTGGTGTCGGCGGCCTTTCAGATGCGGCGCAAGACCTTGCTCAACAACCTGATGCCCGCCTTTGGCCTGAGCCGCGAGCAGGCGGCGGCAGCGCTGAAGCAGGCCGGCCTGCCCGACAATGTGCGCGGCGAAGCGCTCAGCCTGCAGGCGTTTGCCGCCCTGGCCCAAGTGCTATCGGCTTGACACATCTGTGACGGTTTCGTGGCCGATTTGCGGGGATTGCGCGGGCACAGGCTGCTATGCTGTGGCTGAGGCTGATACCAGCCCGGAAAGGATGGACACCATGAACAGGATGAAGACGTTGCTGGCCCTGGCCGCAGTTGTGGTCATAGGGATGGTTGGCTGCCTGGCTGTGGCGGAGCAGGCTCCCCAGGACAAGACGGAGGCGCTGCTCACCCGGCTGACCGCTCGCCAGAGCGAGCTGCTGGACAAGGCATACCCCGCCGACCAGGCCGATGATTCTCCGGCGGAGGACGACTATTACTCCCCCCAGCGCATCAAGGCGTTGGGCGCGCTCACCCCGCAGGAGGAGGAGCAGTTTAACCAGGTATACGCCCAGATCAACCAGATCATGGATGAGTACGAGCAGCTGGAGGGCCAGTGGGAAGAAAAGGATGAGCCCGCGGGCGACCAGGCATTCCTGGACAGCGTGGCCGATATCAACGAGCGGCTGGACGCGCTGTGGGCGCAGGTGCAGCCCCAGGTAGATAAGCTGGAGCTGGCCCGCATCATGGCCCACCTGAAGGACATGGGCCTCACGGACGAGGAGATGGCACGCTACCTGGCCAGCGATGAGAAGGTGCAGGCGCTCAACGGCCAGATGGAAAAGCTGTACGAGGGCTGGGCCGCGGCCGATGAAAAGGGGCAGGAGGCCATTCAGCAGCAGGCCGATGCGCTGTATGCCAAGATAGCCGAGGAATATGCCGCCATCGGCGACCTGATTGACAAGATCAACCAGGCGGAGAGCGACCGCTACTACGCCGGCCTCACCCGACTGACCCAGGCCGAGCGCGATGAGCTGCGCAGCATTGAGCAGCAACTCAACGAGATCTACAGCCGGATGGAAGCGGAAGAACCCGAAAACTGAATGTAGAAAAACACGGGCATGGCGGGGCATCCCGCCGTGCCCGTGCACGCTTGTCAGGAGGATAACATGCTGATCTACGCCGCCGATGACGAGGCCGGCATCCGCCGGCTGCTCGAGGTATTTTTGCAAAGCGAGGGCTACGACACCGTCACCTTTGAAACGGGGGACGCGCTGTTGGCAGCCTTTTTGCAAAGGCCGTGCGACCTGGCGATTTTGGACATCATGATGCCCGGCTCCGATGGCCTGACCATTGCCCAGGCGCTGCGGCGGGTGTCCAAGGTGCCCATCATGATGCTGACGGCCAAGGGCGAGGAGGAGGACATCATCCGCGGCCTGACGCTGGGCAGCGACGACTACCTGATCAAGCCCTTCCGCCCGGCGCTGCTGCTGGTGCACGTGAAGGCGCTGCTGCGGCGTGTCAGCCTGGAGCAGGAGGCGCTGCGCCTGGCCGACCAGGCGGGGGACCTGGCCTGCGGCGACCTGCTGTATGAAAGCGGCCCGCGCCTGACCCGCTGCAAGGGGGTGGACCTCAAGCTGACCATGACGTAGCAGAACCTGCTGCTCTACCTCATGCGGCGCAACGGCCGGGCGGTATCGCGCGAGGAGCTGCTGCGCGAGATATGGGGCTATGAAACCGAGGTGGAGACCCGGGTGACCGATGAAACCGTGCGCCGCGTGCGGGCCAAGCTGCAAAGGGCAGGCAGCGGGGTGCAGATTGAAACCATCTGGGGCTTTGGCTACCGCATGGATGGCGGGCAGACCGCATGAACACCCTGCGGCGCAGGCTGCTGGTGCCCCTGTTTGTATCGCTGTTTGTGGCACTGGGCGCGCTGGGGCTGGGGGTGCGCTACTACCTCAACGAGTACATCGTCAGCCAGGCCAACCAGACGCTGCGCCAGGCCTCCCGCGCGGGGGATGGCAGCCAGGGGCGCACGGTATTTGAGGCGCGGCTGTTGCTGGCCGATCACCGGGGCAGCCTGGTGGACAAGGACGATGCCCTGGGGCACGACAGGGCCTTCGCGCTGCTGTCCTACTACCGGCAGAACCGGGCGCAGATGCTCGTGGGCGATATCATGCGGGTATCAGCCGCGGGCGGCGACTTTTTCCTCCGGCAGCTGCCCATCGTGTCGGCGCGGGGCACCATCACGTTGGCCTATGTGGATACCGCCAGCGTGGGCACGCTGATGCTCACGCTGCACAGGGTGTTTGCCGCCGCGCTTGTGTTTGCCATGGTGCTGGCGGTGTTGGCCGGCATGCATGCCGGCCGCATGGTGGACGATGCCCAGGGCAAGCTGAAGAAGTTCTTCGAAAATGCCTCCCACGACCTCAAGACCCCGCTGACCGTCATCCAGGGGTATGCCGATGGCATTCGCGCCGGGGTGATCGACGTGCAGGAGGGCGGGCAGACCATCGCCCAGCAGGGCGAGCGCATGACGGCGCTGGTGGAGGAGATATTGATGCTCTCCCGGCTGGACGCCGGGCAGCGCAAGCTGGTCCCCGAGCGGCGCGACCTGCGTGAGGTATTGCAGACAGCCGCCATGCAGCTCAAGCGCCGGGCTGCAGACCAAAGCAAGGAGGTCTGCCTGGACCTGCCGCCCGAGGCGGTGGTGCTGCCGGTGGACGAGCCGGCGCTGCTGCGCGCGCTGCAAAACCTGCTGGACAATGCCCTGCGCTACGCCGCCGGGCGCGTCACCCTGGCGCTGCGCCAGGGGCGCCGGGAGGCGCGCATCCACATCAGCGATGACGGCGCGGGCATCCCGCTCCGGGAGCTGTCCCAGGTGTTTGAGCGCTACTACCGCGGCAGCGGCGGGCAAAACGGCATCGGCCTGTCGCTGGTGCGCGAGCTGATCGCGCTGCACGGCGGGCAGATCAACGCCTACAATGAGGGCGGCGCGCACTTTGTCATCCGTATGCCGCTGGCGGGCAGGCAGCCGGTGCGCAGGCTGCTGCATCTCCCCGAAATCTTCACACGGAATTGACATACAATTTACAAACCGCTACACTGGCCGCGGACCGATTTTGCCTGGCAGGCGACAACGGGAGGCGGCCTTGAGCATCTACGATATTTTCCAATTGATGGGCGGTTTGGCGCTCTTTCTTTTTGGCATGAGCATCATGGGCGATGCCCTGGAGAAGCGCGCGGGCAGGCGCCTGAAGCCCATTTTGGAGCAGCTGACCAGCCACCCGCTCAAGGCGGTGCTGCTGGGGGCCGGCGTGACGGCCATCATACAGAGCTCCTCTGCCACCACGGTGATGGTGGTGGGCTTTGTCAACTCCGGCATCATGCAGCTGCGCCAGGCCATCAGCGTCATCATGGGGGCCAACATCGGCACCACCGTCACCGCGTGGATCCTGTCGCTGACCGGCATCCAGAGCGACAACTTCTGGATGACGCTGCTCAAGCCCTCCACCTTCTCGCCCATTCTGGCCTTCATCGGCATCATTTTGCTGCTGGCCTCCAAGCGGCACCGCGATACGGCGGGCATCCTGCTGGGCTTTGCGGTGCTGATGTACGGCATGGAAGCGATGAGCGACTCGGTGAGCGGCCTGTCCCAGCAGCCGGCGTTCGTCAACCTGCTGATGCTATTCTCCAACCCGCTGTTTGGCGTGCTGGTGGGCGCGGTGGTGACCGCCATCATCCAAAGTTCCTCCGCTTCGGTGGGCATATTGCAGGCCATCGCCCACACGGGCAGCCTGAGCTTTGGCGCGGCCATCCCCATCATCATGGGGCAGAACATCGGCACCTGTATCACGGCCATTCTGTCGGCCATCGGGGCCAACCGCAATGCCAAGCGCGTGGCGGCGGCGCATCTGTTTTTTAACCTCATCGGGACAGTGATTTTCCTGGTGCTGTTTTACGCGCTCAACGCCGTGCTGCGCTTCAGCTTTATCAACCTGCCCATCAACGCCTTCTACATCGCGGCCATCCACACACTGTTTAACATGATGACCACCGTGATGCTGTACCCCTTCATCGGGTGGCTTGAGAAGCTGGCCATCCGGGCCATCCCGGACGACCGCAAGGGCGAGCGCCATGTGCTGCTGGATGAGCGCCTGCTCAACACCCCGGCCATCGCGCTGGAGCAAAGCCGCAGGCTGACCGCGCAGATGGCGGGCGAGATTGAGGTGGCCTACCTCAAGGCTGATGAGCTGCTCGACCGCTTTGACGAAAAGGGGTTTGACCAGGTGCGCGATGCCGAGGTCAAGGTGGACCAGTACGAGGACGAGCTGGGCAGCTACCTGGTCAAGATCGGCGCCATGAGCCTGCCCGAGCGAGACAGCCAGGAGATATCAAAGCTGCTGCACCTCATCGGCGACTTTGAGCGCATCAGCGACCATGCCGTCAACATCACCGAGGTAGCACGGGAGCTGCACGAGAAGGACATCCAGTTCTCCCCGGCCGGGCAGGAGGAATCCAGGGTGATGCGCGCCGCCGTGCGTGAGATCCTGTCGCTGGCCGTCAAGGCCTTTGTGGACAACGACCTGGCGGCTGCCGAGCGGGTCGAGCCGCTGGAGGAGGTGGTGGACCTGCTGCGCGCCAACATCAAGCTCAACCACGTGGAGCGCCTACGCAACGGCCTGTGCACCATCGAGCTGGGCTTTGTGCTCAGCGATCTGCTCACCAACCTGGAGCGTACGGCCGACCACTGCTCCAACATCGCCGCCTCCATCATCGAGATTGAGCGGACGGGCACCATCGATGCCCACGCCTACATAAAAAAACTGCGCAGCGGCGAAGCTGGCCCGCAGTTTCACAGCATGTACGAGGAGTACCTGCACAAGTACGACATCGCCTGCCTGATGCCCGAGCCTGCGCAGAAAGTATGATGCGCCAAATATGCCGGAAGGAGATTTCCTTCCGGCATCATTTATATCTGTTATAAGCCTATGGCTGCCTGCGGTTGAGGGTTTCCAGCCTCTGCTCCGCCTGGCCGAAGTACTGCGCCCGCTCCTGCGGGCTGACCTTCATGCGCTGGCAGATCAGGCCGATCACCTTCAGCGGCCGCACGCGCGCATAGTATTTCACGGCATTTACATTGACGCGCCACTTTTCCGCATTCAGCCCCTTCCAGCGTTTGAAGTGCCGGGGCAGCAGGGGCTCCAGCGCACTCTCCCAGGCCAGAAAGCGGCTTTCCACATCCGGCCAGAGGAAGTTGCTCTCCAGCATCTCGCCAAACAGCTGCAAAAACCGCGAGCGCATCTGCGGCACCTCCAGCAGCGCCGACAGGTGCACATGCTGGAAGCGGGCGCGCTTGGCGTTCCGGGGCTTGATGTACCAGCTGATAGGCTCCTCATCCAGGCTGAGGAAGCCGGCCTCCACGTCAAACAGCAGGTACTTCCACTTGCCGCCGGGCACGCGGTACATGCGCACATTGGTCATGTCCTTGTTGCCGATGATCATCTCAAAGATGCTGTGGCGGAAGAAGTTGTCGATGTCCAGCCGCTCCTGCACATATTGCAGGTTTTCGGGCACATTGAGGTCGTGGCTGCGGCAGAAGTCCATCAGCGCCAGCCAATCCTCGTTGGAGCCGTTTTGCACATAGTCGTCCGTGCCTGTGCGGGCCAGGATGTCGATGCGGTCGATCTCAGACTCCTTGGTCACGCCCTCCCACTGGGCGACGAAATACTTGTTGATCTTCTCGCGCAGGTTGTAGTGGCCCCAGTATTCGCCGTTGATGTAGACCACAATGGGGCGCGCGTCCTGATACAGCAGGCCCAGGCCCGCCGCGCTGGAGGAGAGCACCGGGTCGCGCAGGCGGGTGGAGTGGGCGTCCGAGTTGGCGCTGCGCAGCAGCAGCGACTTGTAGCTGGGGTAGGAGCGGTTGGGGAAGGGGTTGAAGGCAAAGCGTTCCGGCCCATAGGCGCTGCGGGCATAGAGGGCGATGGACTTTTGCGCGTTCACCCGGGCCGAGTGGCCGCTGGCGGTGAAGCTGCCCGTCTGGGCAATCAGCCTGGCACCCTGCTCGTCAAAGTACTCGATGTGGATGGGGTACTCCAGCTCCTTGTCGTAGTTGGGCGTGGCGCCCGTGCCCTTGACCAGCGCGCCGGTCTTGGCGTCGAACAGGTACTTTTTGTCCCCAATCAGCGAGACCACGGCGCTTACCGGCGCATCGTCGATGAAGTAGGTGGCGGCGGCATCGGGGGAGGGCAACACCCCCTGCATAAACGCGCGGGCGCGCACCACGGTGGTTTTGCTGACGCGCAGGGGCTTCTGATAGGCTTGGGCGCGCTCAGTGGGCTGGCTGCCGTCCAGCGTATAGCGGATGACCGTGCCGGGCGCTGCCTGCATGGCGACCTCGGCGCTGCCGCTGAAAAAGCCCGCGGGGGAGAGCGCGGGGGCGGCCAGCTGGCTGTCATACCCCTGGGCTCGGTTGGGGCTGCCGGGGGAGGCCTGGCCCAGGTAGCGATACGCCCCATCGGCCAGCCCCCAGCTGATGTTGCCAAACTGCGCGGGAAAGGTGAGGGCTTGCGCCTGCGTGCCGTCCGGCCGGGTGAGCAGCAGGGTTTCACCGTCTCCGCTCAGCTTGAAGGGGGCGAAATGGCCCTTGCCTGGCGTGCTGCCCGGGGCATCGCCCACGCAGTGCACCACCAGCGCAGCGCCCGGCTTGAGCCGTGTGCCCTGGGCAAAGGCAAACAAAAAGGGGGCATCCGATTCATCGGATAGCCCCCAGCCGGACAGGTCCGCGGTGTCCGCACCGCTGTTGTACAGTTCCACCCAGTTCCAGGCGTGGCCCTGCTGCCAGATGCCGTTTTTTGCCATCAGCTCGCTGATGACCACGTCGGCCAGTGCCGCGTGGGCGCCGGCGGACAATAGCAGAGCAATGGCCAGCGCGGTCAGCAGCCTTTTCACTTGAGGGTGACCAGCTCGTAGCTGCGGCTGCCCAAGCCGATCTTTTCGGCGTGGCGCAGGCCGTGGGCCCAGTCTGTCCCGCTGTGCAGGTGGTTGAAGTGGTCGCCCTGGGGCTCGCCTGCCTCTGCCAGCATGCTGCCGGGCAGCACGGGCTGCCGGTTGACCAGATCGGCGCAGGCCTGATCCAGCGCCACCGGGTCGAAGCTGGCCAGCATGCCCACATCGGCCACGATGGGGGCGTCGCTGGCGGCATAGCAGTCGCAAAAGGGCGATACATCCATGATAAGCGATACATGGAAGTGCGGCCTGTCTTGCACCACAGCCTTGGTATACTCGGCAATCTTGCACACCAGAATCTCCAGCGCCTGGTCATCCATGGGGCTGATGGCGCCCACCGGGCACACGCTGATGCAGCGGCCGCAGCCGGTGCACGCGTCGGTGGCAATGTTGGCATGCCCCTCGATGATGCGCACGGCATCGTGGGCGCAGTTTTGCAGGCAGGCTTCGCACCCGGTGCACAGCTCGCGGTCCACCGCCGGCTTTTCAGAGGAGTGCATCTCCTTCTTGCCGGCCCAGGAGCCGCAGCCCATGCCGATGTTTTTGAGCGTGCCGCCAAAGCCCGTGGCCTCATGCCCCTTGAAGTGGGTGAGGGAGATGAACACATCCGCGTCCATCACCGCGCGGCCGATCTTGGCGCGGCGCACATAGTCGCCGTCCACCGCCACATGCACCTCGTCGGTGCCCTTGAGGCCGTCGGCGATCAGCACATGGCAGTCGGTGGTCATGGGGCTGAAGCCGTTGAGGTAGGCGCTGTCCAAGTGGTCCAGCGCGTTGCGCCGCTTGCCCGTATACAGCGTGTTGGCGTCCGTCAGGAAGGGACGGCCGCCCAGCTCCTTCACATAGTCCACCAGCACGCGGGCATAGTTGGGCCGCAAAAAGGCCAAATTGCCCGGCTCGCCAAAGTGCATCTTGATGGCGGTGAACTTGTCCTCAAAGTCGATCTGCTCAATGCCCGCGGCCTTGCACAGGCGCTTGAGCTTGCGCAGCATGTCCTCATCGCCCCGCACGCGAAAATCGGTGAAGTATACCTTGGATGCGCTCATTGGGAAGTACTCCTTATTTCTTGATCTTGACGGGCGCGTCCTCGCTGCCCAGGGCCATGATGTACAGGTCCTGCCCGCCCTTTTTGCGGCAGGCAACGTAGTTTTCAAAGGCGTAGATCTGGTCCACGGCGAAGTCGGTCAGCTGCACGATTTCGTCCGGCCGGTCCCAGGACACCATGCTCAGGCGGTTTTTGTTGGCCGCGTCGGCGAAGAACAGGTAGTCCTCATTGGCGTTGAGCGCGGTGGCGGCCATGCCGTCCAGCACCTGGGGGTCTTCCCCCTCCAGGCCGACGCTGTGCAGCTGCTTTTTGCTGTCGGCGTATACCAGGCGCGTCTCGCCGTTCAGGTTGGCCAAGGTGTAGCACAGCGCCTTTTCCTGCACCAGGGGCATGGCCAGCTCGCCGTCCAGCCAGGCGCTGTAGATCCACCCCGTCTTCTCCTGGCGGAAGTAGGCCTTGCCGTTGAAGGGGAAGGCCAGGTCGGCCGTGATCTCCTCGCCGTCGTGGTAGGTGCGCATGTCGATGGCCTTGCGGCCGCCCAGAGGGGCCCGCACCATCACGCCCTCGTAGCCGATGAACAGCAGCTGCTCCTGGGTGACCGACAGGCTGTGGCAGTAGTCCAGCCGCAGGTCAACCAAAGTGTCCCGCCCCTTGCCCACGATGGGGTCCTTGACGATGCGGGTGACAAACACATTTTTGCCCTGCTGGACGCTGGCCTCGTTGTCCAGGTACTGCTGGTAGTAGTACAGCATGTTGGGCAGGCTGTCGATGTGGGCGTACTTGCGCGGCTCAAACATCTTCTTGGCCTTCTTGCTGAAGGGGGCTTCCAGGCTGTACAGGTAGCCCCGGGTGTCCACAAAGTAGGCCACATCCTCCTGCATGGTAAGGCGGCCGCCGTTGACGGCGTTGGCCACGCCGCTGAGGCTGTCCTCCATCGCGCCGATCACGGCCTCATCCTCACCGCCCTGGGCCATCTGGCTCTCGTCGTAGGGGGCGATGTTGAGGCGGTAGTCGGCATAGCTGCTGCCGGCCGGGTTGGTTACCCGCACGCGGAAGGCATAGCTGCCGGGGTAGGCCGGCTTGCCCGTCAGGATGCCCGTCTGCTCGCCCAGGGTCAGCCCCTTGGGAAAGTCGCCGCTGATGATGGCAAACAGCATGGGGCGTTCGCCCTCGGCCAGAATGCGGTTGCCGTAAAATACGCCGCTCATGCCGGCCACCAACGCCTTGGTGGTGATGACGGGCTTTTGTTCGGCCAGGGCGGCCCCCTGCGGCAGCATCAGCAGCAAGGCCAGCAGGATCAGCATAGTACGGGTGATTGATTTCATGGCGTTCTCCCTTCGTGTTGCGGGGGAATGGCAAGGCCCCACGGTGAGGCGGGGCCTTGGCGGATGATAATGGATGGTTACTCGTCGTCCTCCGGCAGGGGGTGATGCTTGGCGGCGCGGCGGCTGCGGCGCTCGCCGTTGGGGGCTGCCTCATCCTCTCCCCGCACCAGCTGGTAGCCGCCCTCGTCATCGGGCTGGTTGGGATTCAGGGTCGCCTCCGGGTCCGGCGCGTCCTGGGGCAGGGGCTCTGCTGTATCCTGTTCGGGTACATCCTCGGCCGGGGGCGCATCCTCCTTGAGGTACTTGTGGTGGGGCAACTCTTCCTCGCTCAGCGGGGGAATGGCCGGGGCGCTTTCCTCCGCCGGGGGCGCAGCCGGGGTGTCCGGCGTTTCGTCGGCGCTTTGGTAGGTGGCCGGGTCGGCAAAGTCGCGCTTGGGGGCCACCTCCAGGTGGTCGTACGCCGCCTGGGATTGGGCCCGCGCCCGCGCCCGCATCAGCGAGCTGGCCAGGAACAGCACCAGGCTGCCCGCAAACAGGATGCCCAGCGCCCATACCAGAATGAACATGGCATCGCGGCCTTTTTCCATGGTGCCGTCCACGCTGCCCACCGGGATGGGGCTGTAGGTGACCACCGGGGGCACCGTGGGCACAACCTCCTTGGTGGGGGCGGGTGTGGGCGGCACAAAGCCGATGCTCAGTTCGTTGGAATCAAACGATACCGTGTTGTTAAGGGCGTCCACCGTGCGCACAGAGAAGCGGAAGCGCCCGGCCTGGGAGATGTTGAACTCCCGCGTGATGGTGTTGCTCTGCCCGGGCTCCAGCTTTTCGATGGAGGCGATGCGTACATCGCCGTAGTAGAGGTTGACCGGGGTGGCCACGGTGTTGCTGTCGTTGGTGATGACCACGGTGAAGCGCACCAGGCCGGGCAGCTCGCCCACGTCCTCGCGGTCGGCGCTGAGCTGCACGTTGAGGCGCATGCGCTGCCCCTCCTGGTAGGCGGAGACCTTGACCTCGTTGGTGGTCTCGGTCTGGGTGACGCCGGTGTTATCCTGCAGGGCCACGCTGAACTTGAAGCTGGTGGGCACCATCATGGTGATTTCTTTGCTCTGCACCACCGTCTGCCCGGCGGGCAGGCTGAGGCCTGTAAACACCTCGCCCAGCTTGGGGTCGGTGACCTTGATGTCGGTGTAGCTGATGTTGCCGGCATTTTTGAGCGTGAGCGTCAGCTTGACCTTTTCGCCGATGGTCACCTCGGTGTTGTCGGATACAAGCTCTGCCGAGAAGCCGGGCTTGGCCAGCGGCACCGAGGCGGTGTCCACCGTCTGGCGCAGCTGCGTCTTGGCGCCCTCGCGCTGGTAGGTAATCACGGCGGAGCTTTCCACCCCGGCGTTGGCGATCTTCTTTTCAAAGGTGGTGGTGGTGCTGCTGCCGGGCTCCAGCGAGCCTACCGTTTTGGCCGTGCGGGAGATGAGGTTGTTTTCCCGCACCGCGATGTTGTTGAGCTTGACCGTGCCGTTGTTGGTCAGCTCGTAGGTTACCGTTACGGTGCTGCCGGGGCGCACGACCTCGGGGGTAATGGTGCGGGTGACCTGCAGCTCCACCTTTTCGCCCTCAAAGACGATGGGCGAGGAGGCCGAGATGCTTACCTGAGCGATGGCGCCGGTGGCATCGGTGGTATTGAGCCGCAGGTAGAAGGACACCTTGCCGGCGTCCAGATGCTTCTGGCTGACGGTCCACTGGCCCTCCCAGGTGCGGGTCTCGCCGGCCTTGAGCAGGTTGAGGGCGCCGCCGTCAAACGCCGCGGTGACAAGCTTGTCGTCCGCGTCGTACAGCGTCATGGGCACGGTGATGTCCTCTGTGCCGTTGTTGGTCACGCTGGCCTTCACCGTGACCGGCCCGGGTGCCTTGAGTGTATTGGGCTCTACGCTCAGGTCAAACTGGATGCTGCTTGCATCTGTCAGGGCAAAGGCCCCCACAGCAAGAAGAAGCACCAGCACGGTGACCGAAACGAAAAGCATCATCTTTCGTATGTGGATATGGGCAGTGTTCAAGCCCGTCCCCCCTTCCGGCGCGCGCTGCGCTTTGGACGATATCCCCTGAATCATACTGTGCATTCTAAGGGATATTCTTATACCTGTCAAGCAAATAAGCGTTGTTTATTACATTTATGCGTCACAACTGTAACATTTTCTTGAAAAAAGATGCCTGCGGGCCGTCGGCGCGGTGCAAGGGGCGGGATGAATATGGTATAATGCACCCGAAATCACCCGCGGAGGACATGGATGAGCAAGGACCGTCGCCAGACCTGGCAGGAACCGGACGCATACGGCAGGACAGAAGCGCCGCCCAGGCGCAGCCTGTTTAAAAAGCGCACCCGCAAGCCCAGCTTTGCCCTGAGCGTGCTGGTGAATACCTTCCGCATGTCGCTGCTGCTGGTGCTGATCGCCGGCCTGGCCGGCCTGGGTGCCGTGGTGGGCATTGCCAAAGCCTATGTGGAGACCGCGCCCATGCTGGACATCGAAAAGATCGACGACCAGGCGCAGACCTCCTTCTTTTATGATGCCAAGGGCAACCTGATCACCGACTACAAGGGCACCGAAAACCGCATCATGGTGTCCATCCAGGCCATGCCCGAGCGGCTGCGCTATGCCTTTGTGGCGGTGGAGGACGCGCGGTTCTTCAGCCACAGCGGCGTCGATGTCAAGCGCATCGTGGGCGCCTTTGTCACCAACTTCCTCTCCGGCTCCCAGCAGGGCGGCTCCACCATCACCCAGCAGCTGATCAAAAACACCGTGCTCACCGACGAGATGAGCTATAAGCGCAAGATTCAGGAGGCCTACCTGGCCATGCAGCTGGAGGCCAGAAACACCAAGGAAGAGATCCTGGAGGCATACCTCAATACCATCTACCTGGGGGAGAACTACTACGGCGTGCAGGTGGCCGCCAAGGGGTACTTTGGCAAGGAGCTGTACCAGCTCACGCTGCGCGAATGCGCCATGCTGGCCGGCATGACCACCAACCCCTACCATTACAACATCCGCCGCAACCTCTACCTGCGCACCTCGCCTACCACAGACTATGTGGCCACCACCCGCAACCGCACCAACTACGTGCTGCGCATGATGTACGAAAATCAGTTCATCACCCACGCCCAGTACATGGAGGCGCTGGACGAGGCCACGGCCAATGTGCTGCGCGAATCCCCCGAGACCCGCGAGCTGTACCCCTACGTGCACTATGTGGAGTACGCCGTCAAGGATGTGATTCAGGCGCTGCTGCGCCTCAATAACCTGGAGAACACGGCGCAAAACCGCGCCGCCATGGAGCGCGAGCTGCGCACCGGCGGGTACAAGGTGTACCTGGCGCTGGATACGGACATACAAAAGCAGGTGGAGGATACCCTCTACAACTACAAGGATTACCCTGCCCTGCGCGACCCGGGGGATAAGATTTACCGCGCCCGCAACAGCGATGGCACCTACGACGAGATCGAGCAGCCCCAGGCGGCGGCCGCGGTGATTGACTACCGCACGGGCGAGCTGAAGGCCATTGTGGGCAGCCGCACGCCGCCTACCCAGCGAAAGACGCTCAACCGGGCCACCGATATGAACATGCCGGTGGGCTCGGCCATCAAGCCCATCTCGGTCTTTGCCCCGGCCATTGAGGTGGGGGCGGGGGCGGCCTCGGTGGTGTACAACATGCCGCTGCCCATCGCCGGCTGGCGCGGCGCTGACGGCAAGGATACCTGGCCCAAGAACTACGGCGGCTCCAGCTACCGTGGCCCCGAAACTCTGCGCACCGCCTTGGTCAAGAGCGACAATACGGCCACCGCCCAGGCGCTGATGGCCTATGTGGGCGTGGAGCGCTCGGGCGACTTCCTGCTGCGCCTTGGCGTGGACAAGGAGCATATCAACCTCACCCCCTTCGGCCTGGCGCTGGGCTCGTCCGGCATCACGCCGGTGGAGATGGCCACCGCCTTTGGCGTATTGGGCAACGGCGGCATCTACCAGCAGCCCATCAGCTTTTTGGGCATTGCCGACAGCACGGGCAAGGTGATCTACGATGCCCATGCCCGCCAGGACCGGCGGCAAGTCTTCAAGCCCTCCACAGCCTGGCTGACGGTGGACATGATGAAGGAGGCTGTGCGCAGCGGCACCGCCACCGCCGCCAAGATAGCAGGGCAGACCGTGGCCGGCAAGACGGGCACCAACTCCGAGCAGCGCGGCGTGTTCTTCACCGGCATGACCGGGTGGTACAGCGCCGCGGTGTGGATCGGCCACGACAACTACAAGCCCCTCAGCTCCCGCACCACCGGCGGCAACAGCGCGGCCAGGCTGTGGAAGGCCTTTATGGAGCCTCTGCACAAGCAAAAGGGCTTAAACGACCGCAACATTTTGGACGGCGATGCCGGCCAGTACGGCCTGACCCGGGCCACCACCTGCCTGGTAAGCGGCCAGTTGGCCACCGACGCCTGCCGGCAGGATGCCATGGGCTACGGCGTGGTGACCGACTGGTGGGCCCAGGGCACGGTGCCCACTGTGCCCTGCCAGATGCACCAGGTGGCCACCCTGTGCTCGGTCTCCCACATGCCGGCCGGTCCCTACTGCCCGCCCGAGCTGCTGACCCAGCGCGGCGCGGTGATGCTGCCCCAGGGCCACCCGCTGGCCGCCTTTGTGGGCACGCAGTATCAATCGGTGTTGACCGACTTCCTGGGCGCTGCGCTGCTGGGCGGCGCGGGGCAGACCACCTGCAACATACACCTGACGCCCTACGACGCCTATGGGCCGGATCCCTACGCGCAGCCGCAGGATCCCTATGCCCAGCCGGTTGATCCCAATGCGGGCGCCTACCCGGGCAGCAGTCAATCGCTGGCGGCGGATGCCATCACGCTGATGACGGCGGCCTCCCAGCAGCTGGCCGGCCTGACGCCCGATCACCCCTACTATATGGAGCTGCTCAATGCCGTCAACGACCTCAACGCCCAGCTGAACGCCGACCCCAACTCGCCCAACCTGCCCGCCGCCATGGCCCGCCTGACGCAGGCGATGGTGAATGCGCAGTAGAAAATCAATTCGGAATTCGGAATGCGAAATTCGGAATAAAGAGGTCAAGCACTGCACGTGTTCAGCAAAATCATTCATTCCGAATTCCGAATTCCTAATTCCGAATTTGCACTCTATTGTTTCGATGAACGACTTTGGCCAACACCATGTCCTATCCGTTCCGCTTTTGTCCGTTCGCGCAAATTTTGCACAGCCTTTACGAAAACCCTTGATTTACAAGGCGATAATCGTTGACATAAGGCATAAAGGTATGATATCATGCTATGGTTGCCTGCCCTGCGGGCAGCTTGGAATCCCAACGGCCGTGGATGGCCGTATTTCATCAGGACTATATATCCCCATGGGTTGCGGGGATGTTATAGGAGGACGCTTGCTTACACAAGGTCCGATCAATTATCAGGAGGTGCTTCCATGCCCACGATCAATCAATTGATCCGCAAGGGAAGGAAACGGGTTACCAACAAG
>Ga0123333_10000628_pt1 | contig 38634 bp, 35 predicted proteins | sample BioC12SIPDNA_3_FD_89957 | JGI IMG/M metagenome (GOLD analysis project Ga0123333, IMG submission 89957) | Anaerobic biogas reactor microbial communites from Washington, USA - Biogas_R2_B C12 SIP DNA | ecosystem: Engineered > Bioreactor > Anaerobic > Unclassified | place: Washington, USA...
CTGATAGTTGGGCGCCTCTTTGGTAAGCATCACGCTGTGCGGGTGGCTCTCGATAAATCCGGCATTGGTGATGCGGATAAAGTTGGATTTCTCCACTAGCTCGGGCAGGTTGGCGGCCCCGACATAGCCCATGCCGGAGCGCAACCCACCCACCAGCTGAAAGATCGCGTCGCTGAGGCGACCGCGGTAAGCGATGCGCCCCTCGATGCCTTCCGGCACCGACTTGCCGCTTGAGCGGTTGGCGATATCACCGCGCTGCGCCTCGATGGAGGTTTGGCCGGTGGCATAGCGGTCGCGACCATAACCACGCAAAGCAGCCACCGAGCCCATCCCGCGGTATTCCTTGAATCGGCGCCCTTCATAGATCACGATCTCGCCGGGGCTTTCGTCGAGTGCGGCTAACAGGTTGCCCAGCATCACGGCGCGGGCGCCGGCTGCCATGGCTTTGACAATATCGCCCGAATAACGGATGCCGCCATCAGCGATCACCCCCACCCCCAGCGCGGCGGCCGCCTGAGAACACTCGAGTACCGCCGTCAGTTGCGGCATGCCTACTCCAGCTACTATGCGCGTGGTGCAGATCGAACCAGCCCCCACGCCCACCTTGATGCCATCAGCACCCGCCTTGATGAGCGCCTCGGTGCCTTCGGGGGTCACCACGTTGCCGGCCAGGATGCCGATCTCGGGATAGAGCTCGCGGATGCGCTGCACAGCCTTGATCACCATGCGCGAGTGCCCATGCGCGGTATCGAATGAGAGCACATCAACGCCGCGCTCCACCAAGGCTTTGGCGCGTTCCTCCATATCAGGGCCCACTCCTAGAGCCGCGCCCACCCGCAGGCGGCCACTATCATCCAGTGCAGCGTTGGGATAATCGCGCTTTTTCTGGATATCCTTGACGGTGATCAGCCCCACCAGGTTAAAATTGTCGTCCACCAACGGTAGCTTTTCGATGCGGTGCTTTTGCAGGATCGCCTGGGCTTCGGCCAAGGTAGTGCCCAGCGGCGCCGTCACCAGGTCTTCAGATGTCATAAAGTCGTGGACGGGGCGGTGGTCTTCGGTGGCAAAGCGGATATCACGGTTGGTGAGGATGCCGACCAGGCGTGTGCCCACCGTAATGGGCACCCCCGAGATATGATAGTTGGCCATGATCTCTTTGGCTTGCGCCAACAGCGCGTCTGGCGGCAGGGTGATCGGGTCGACGATCATGCCCGATTCGCTGCGCTTGACCTTGTCGACTTCGGTGGCCTGGAAATCGATCGAGCAATTGCGATGGATAATGCCCAACCCGCCCTCGCGCGCCAGGGCGATCGCCATGCGCGCCTCGGTGACGGTGTCCATCGCTGCCGAAAGCACGGGGATGTTGAGCCGGAGCTTGTTAGTCAGCTGGGTGCTGATATCGATATCGGCGGGCAAGACATCCGAGATTCCTGGAACCAGGAGAACGTCATCAAAGGTGAGACCTTCACGTGTGACTGTCCGGACTTGCATGCTTGTCCCTCCCTATAATAGGTTTCGCCCGTTCAGGTGAACAGGCGAATCCCTTAACACTGGATTGGCCAGCGCTTGGCCGTTAAGGCTCGGCGCTCACCGAGACCGGATAAATGGGTACTTGAATAACTCGGCGACACGCTCGCAGTAGGCGCGGGCATTGGCGGGCAGTTCCTGCAAGGCGCATGAGCTGTCCATCGGCTGATCCCAGCCGCGCATGCTCTCATAGATCGGTTCAGCCGCGTGTGGCATCGCCGTTTGCATCGGCAGATCATCAACGACCTGGCCATTGGGCAGGCGATACGCCACGCATGGCTGGATTGTATCCAATCCGGCGAGAACATCCAAGCGCGCCAGCGCCAGGCCTGAAAAGCCGTTGATACGGCAGGTATCGTGCAAACCCACAATATCGATCCATTCATCAGTGGCATCCGCCAGCTCAGGAGGGAAAGGCTCCATGCCCACCCGTGAGGTATTCATCTAGACGACTCCTACCACCTCGGCAAGGTGATCGACGATCTTGCCCTCATCGCCCCACTGCACCCCAATCACGATGCTCGCTAGCATGTATCCCTCTGGGGAAAAAACAAACGTCCCCTCAAAATGGTTCGAGGAGACGCCTGTGTCGCGGCAATATATATTTACGCAGGCGAGTATAGCACAAGCATTTGAAGATGGCAACTGCTAGATGGATTCGCTATAATGAGAGCGAGGTGCACCCATGAGAGATAGTCCCGGGAAACACACGCCCTACTTTGAGCTGCTCGAAGCGCAGGATAAGCCTGGCTGCCCGATCTGCCGCATGATCAACCGCGCCACCGACCGCTACCTCGACAGCCTGCTGTATGAGGCCGTGCTCGACCCGGACGTGCGCGCCAAAACCAAAGCGACGCACGGTTTTTGCGCCGACCATGTCGAGATGCTGGGCGAACGGCCCGGGCGGGCGTTGGGCATCGCGCTGATCTACCGCGATATCATCCGCGCAGCCGCCGATGCTGCCGACCGGCCTACGCCCCCCAGCGGTAAACTGCTGGATACCTTGCGCGGCAAAAACCGCCCCGGTGCTTTGGCGGCGGATAGCCTGCGCCACGATCAGGCCTGCCCAGCCTGCCTGATCGGGCGCGAGGCGGAAGTAAACTATACCTCGTTGATGCTGGCACACATCGAGGATCCCGAGTTCCATGCTGCCTATGCCGCCGGTGAGGGCATCTGCCTGCCGCACCTGATTGCCGTGTTAGAGCGCGCCGGCACCGAAGAAGAGGTGCGTGCCATCGTCGGCCCCCAGGTGGTACGCTACCGCCACATGCTCAGCGAGCTGGACGAGTTTATCCGCAAGCGCGACCACCGCTTCCGCCACGAACCAATGGGCGAAGAGGGCGACGTGTGGCTGCGCGCCATGAACGCCGTGGTAGGCGGCGCCGGATGGGGTTTAACAGCCCGCTCAGGCGGGAGGCGCACCAACCCGCTCGAGCGCTAAGCTAGTCGGCTGCGACGCTGATCTCGACCTCGTAATCGAGCGGCACCAGCTGCACCCAGGTTTTACCGGGCTTGAGCGCGATCTCGTTGCCTGATGCATCGTAAAAGACGATCGGCTCGTGCGGATCCCCCAGCTTCCAGGTGCCCTCGATTACCACACCATCGCGCAGCACCTGCAGCCTACCGCTGCCCTCCAGGATGATGTTGATCGATGTGGCGCCGATGGAATCCTCAACGATGTCTGTCGGGCGGTGCTCGGCAAACAATATCACCACGTTGGCAGCCGAGATCTGCTTGCCATCCAGCGCATCGGTATGCGGGATGCCCTCGTCCCAGCGCAGGTACAACCCGCTGGCCGGGTCGTAGCGCCAGTCGACATAGCAGTGGTGGGGATAGGGGATGTGCACAGCCAGCGCCGGCTTGCCTTTTGGCTTATCCGGGCTAAAGACATAGCTGCGGATGGTAGTGGTGATCTCCAGGTCGCGCGCTTTTAAATAGTCGCGCAGTTCCTTGGTACTCGAATACATGCGTCCGCGGTAGTCATAGCCGCTTAACGAGTGATAAGGCAAGCCGTGAAAGAACTCGTCGAGGTTGACGACATCCGTCTGACTGTAGGCCCAACGCACGCCGTCGCTGGCTCCCGTATTGACGATAGCGGCGTTGTATTGCTGTCCCAGATAGATACCGCTCAGGCGCGCGCTGCGCAGCGGACGTAGGCGCTCAGCCTCGCTTTCGAGGAATAACGCTGTAAAGCGCGTATCCCACCAGCCCTCCATGACCTCCTCGTAGACCATGTCGGCCTGCCCGAGGCCTTCCTGCGGGCGGATTGCGGGGTCGTTGCCGATGCGCACTGCCAGGATACGCCGTTCGATGAGGGCTGTGCTGGTAATCGGCATCCCCGTCAGCGGGCTGACCAGGGGGGTCGCGGTTGGTGTGGGGGTAATAGTAGGAACCAGCGTCTCAGTTGCCGTTGGTGTGACGATTGCTGTAGGTGTAGCAGTGGGCTCAGGGTTCGGCGTCGCAGCTGCCTGGCATCCTGCCAAACCAACACCCACCAACATGATAAGCAAGATAGCCAAGGCGTACAGCAACCGGTTACCCTTCATAACGCCTCCTTATCAGGTGCAAGTATTATAAGCCTATCCGGGTGTGCTCCAAGCGCTCAGTTGACACTCACGCCTGATGCAGCTAAGATAGCGCCAATTTACTCTACCGAATGGGTTGCAGCCGGCCCGGATGCTGGCTGTGGTTAACGGGGGAAGCCGGTCAAGTCCGGCACTGTCGCGCAACTGTAAGCTCATCGAGCAAGTCAGGTTACCCGCCCATTCTGGATGCACGCTCGGCCTCGCGTAAGGGCAATGGCGGCAGGCTTGCCCGCGCCATCCTGCTGAGAGCAGGATTTTTGTTTATTAAAGGAGCATCATGGAAATTCCTCAGACTGGCTGGGGCGGCCGCGGCCTGGTACAGCTCTATACCGGCAACGGAAAAGGCAAAACCACCGCGGCGCTCGGCCTGGTGCTGCGTGCTGCCGGGTGGGGGCTGCGCAGTTATATCGCCCAGTTTCTTAAAGGACAGGATTACGGCGAACTGCACAGCGTCGCCCGTCTGGCACCCCTGATCGTGCTGGAGCAGTTTGGCACGCCCAACTGTGTGCGCACTCCCAGCGCCCAAGACCGCGCTCTGGCTCACAGCGGCCTTGTGCGTGCCCAACAGGCGCTCACGGGCGGCAAGTTTACCATTGTAATCCTCGATGAAATCTGTGCCGCGCTCAGTTTAGGACTCGTGGCGCTGGACGAGGTTACCGCCTTGATCGACAACCGCCCGCCGGATGTCGAGCTGGTGCTGACCGGCCGAAACGCCCCACCCGAGTTGGTGGAGCGCGCCGATCTGGTTACCGAGATGACCGAGATCCGTCACCCCTATAGCCGCGGCATCGGCGCGCGCGTCGGCATCGAGCGATGAGGCTGCACCCCATCAGCTGGGTCATGTGGGCCCTCGGCGCCGCCACCTGTGCGCTGTTAACGCGCAATCCGCTCTACCTGGTGCTAATCGGGCTATCGGCCGGCCTGGTGATGTTGACAGCGGGCACCCGGACGCAAGCGCGCAGCTGGCAGCAGTTGCTCAAGCTTGGCGCAGTGGTGTGGTTGGTGACGATCCCCTTTAATGCCCTGATGCTGCATGCGGGAAAGCACGTTTTGCTGCACCTGCCGCAAACGTGGCCGCTGATCGGCGGCAACATCACCCTTGAGGCGGTACTCTTTGGTGCAGCCGCCGGTCTTGCCCTCTGGGTGCTCCTGCTGATATTCAGTGCCTTTAACATCGCGCTGGATTCCTCCGAACTGATCCGCCTGATACCGCCAGCCTTTTATCAGGTGGGACTGATCACGTCGATCGGCCTTACCTATGTGCCGCAGATGCTCAAGAGCTCGCTAGAGATCCGCGAGGCGCAGCGCGTGCGCGGGCACCGCTTTCGTTCATGGCGCGATACTACCCCGCTGGTGATGCCGTTGGTGACCTCCAGTCTGGAACGCGCCATGCAGCTGGCCGAATCGATGGAGGCGCGCGGCTTTGGCGGCAGCGGTCAGGAGCAGACCACCCGCCAGCAGCTCTTTAATAGCCTGCTGGCGCTATGCGGTATGGCTTTGCTGGTGGCAGTGCTTGGTATCCAGCTGTGGCTGCGGCAGTACCCCTGGTGGCTGGTAGGCTTGTTTGTACTGGCGCTTGGCTTGCTGGGGATGGCCATCTTGCGCCAATCGCGCGCGGCACGCCGCAGCCGCTACCGTCCGCGACGCTGGCACTCGGTCGATACCCTGCTGACAGCCGGCGCACTCATCGCCGCAGCGAGCATGCTGGCAGCACGCATCGTGGGCGGCACGCATCTGCAATACTATCCCTTCCCGCCCAATGGCCTGCTGCCCGGATTCACGCCTTGGGTCGGCGTAGCTATGCTCTTTTTGGCGCTGCCAGCCCTGGTGAGCCTGGCACTGGCTCCTGCCCCACCATCACGCCGAACCGAGGAGGGCGTACCGCAATGATCACGCTGGAGCATCTGACCTATACCTACCCGCAGGCCAGCCAGCCGGTGCTGAACGACCTGTCGCTCGAGATCGACGATGGCGACTTTGTCTTGGTTGCGGGTCCCTCCGGTAGCGGCAAATCGACCCTGCTGCGCTGCCTGAACGGCCTGGTGCCGCATTTTTACGGCGGTCACCTGACGGGTAGCGTGCGGGTGGCGGGGGTCAACCCGGTAGCGGAGAGCCCGCGGCGCATGGCTGGGATCGTGGGGATGGTCTTTCAGGACCCCGAGACGCAGTTTGTCGTGGATACCGTCGAATCCGAGCTGGTGTTTGCCATGGAAAACGCCAATGTGCCGCCGGCCGACATGCGCCGGCGTGTCGAGGAGGTGCTCGACCAGCTCAACATCACTCCGCTGCGCCAGCGCCGCATCAGCACCCTATCGGGGGGCGAAAAGCAGCGCGTAGCAATCGCCGCGATCCTGACGCTGCGCCCGCAGGTGCTGGTGCTGGATGAGCCCACCTCGCAGCTCGATCCGCAGGCCGCCGAAGAGGTGCTGATCGCCCTGCGCCAGCTCAACACCGACCTGGGGATGACGATCATCCTCAGTGAGCACCGCCTGGAGCGCGTGGTACAGTTTGCCGACCGCCTGCTATATCTGCCTGGCCAGGGTGGTGATTTAATAGACGGCACCCCGCAGGAGGTCCTGCGGCATATGCCGGCCGTGCCGCCTTTGGCCGACCTGGGCCGCCAGGTGGGCTGGCGACCGCTACCCCTCACCATCCGCGAGGCGCGCCGCTACCCGCCTTTGCCCCTCAAGGCTGATACGGGCAGCCCCGCCCAACCCGAACGAGCCGGCGAGCCAGCCATCCGCATCGAAAAGCTGCACTATGCTTACGGCGGCACACCCGCCCTGGCCGGCATCGATCTGCAGACCTGGGGCGGCAAGGTGGTGGCGCTGATGGGACGCAACGGCTCTGGCAAGAGCACATTGCTCAAGCATCTGGTGGGGCTGCTGAGCCCTCAAAGTGGTCGGGTGCTGGTAATGGGCCAGGATACGCGCAAGGTTGATACTGAAGAGCTTGTCAAGCTGGTGGGTTATGTGCCGCAGAACCCCAACAGCCTGCTCTTTGCGGATACAGTGGCTGACGAACTCGCCTTTACGCGGCGCGCCCACAGCCTGCCGGATCATGACCCCGGCGAGCTGCTCAAAGCCCTGCATCTGGGCGGACTGCGCGAGCGCTACCCGCGCGACCTCTCGGTGGGTGAGCGCCAGCGCGTGGCTTTGGCCGCGATCCTGGCAGCCGAGCCGCAGATTATCCTGCTGGACGAGCCCACCCGTGGCTTGGATTATGCCCAGAAGGGCTTGCTGGAGGAGATTCTGCACGCCGAAAAGCGCGCCGGGCACTGTGTGATCGTGGTAACCCACGATGTCGAGCTGGCGGCTGCCTGTGCCGACCGAGTGGTAATCCTCGCGGATGGGCAGGTGATCGAAGATGGCCCGACCGGCGCGGTGATGGCGCGCTCGCTGGTTTTCAGTTCGCAGATGGTCAAACTGCTGCGCGACGAACGCTACCTGACGGTGCCCGACGTGCTCAGGGACCTGGCATGAGAACATTACGAGCCGTCAACAACGCTGCCATGGCGCTGGCCAGTCTGATAGGGCTGGTGGCGTTTCTGTATCCCTTTTTTAACCTAAACCTTGACCAGGGAGACCCAAACTGGGGCGCGCACTCCCAGGATGCCCCGCTTTTGATGGTGATACTGGTGGTCGTCAGCCTGGTGAGCCTGATGGCAACCCTTAGCTCAGGGCGCATGAACTCGAAAACGATCGCCATGCTGGGTATTCTCACGGCGGTAAACGCGGTTCTGCGGGCGGTGCCGGGACCAGCCGGGTTTTCAGCCATGTATGTGCTGCCGATCGTGGCTGGCTACGTCTTTGGCAGCCACTTTGGCTTTTTACTGGGCACGCTTTCGGTCATGGTCTCAGCGCTGATCGGCGCGGGCGTCGGCCCCTGGCTGCCCTACCAGATGATTGCCGTAGGATGGATCGGCTTGAGTTCGGGTTGGCTGCCCAAACTCGCAGACCGTCGGCTCGAACTGGGTATGCTGGTGGTGTGGGGGGTGCTGTGGGGCATCCTGTTTGGCGCCCTGATGAACTTGTGGTTCTGGCCCTTTATCTATCAGGAGCAGCAGGCCAACATGTACTGGCAGCCCGGACTGGGCTTGGGTGAGGGTCTCCGACGTTACGCGGTGTTTTACCTGGCCACGTCGGCTTGGTGGGATCTGGCAGGCGCGGTTGGCAACGCCCTGTTGGTGGGGTTATTTGGCATGCCGCTCTTGAAGCTGCTGAAACGCTTTCAGCGGCGCTTTTTCTTTAAAGTTGATTAACCCGGCCTCAGAGTTGGGGCTTTTGCACCAGCAGTGCCCCGATCATACCCTCTCCGCCATGCGAAGAGATTACCGCACCCGCCTCGACGACGGTAATCTGCTCACGTGGGATACACCCCACCTCGGCCAGCTGGTCGGCAAAGGCCTCGGCCACATCGGGGACGCGGGTGTGCATCACCGCGGCACATTCAGCCGGGGCCAAGGGCGCAAGACGCTCGAGCATATAGTCGAGCCCGCGCCGGAAGGTGCGCACGACCTTGGCAAAGCGAAGTGCGCCATCTTCGACCACCACCACCGGCTTGATCTGAAAGCTCTTGGCCACACGGTCAAACAGGTGAATGATCGAGGCTGCCCGTCCGCCCTGGCGCAGGCGGTCAAGGGTATCGAGCTGCACCAACGCGGTTGTACGCTGTAACATACCGTTGATCAGCTGCAGGGCTCCGGCACAGTCGCCACCTTCACGCGCATAACGCCCGGCTGCCAGCACCTGAATCGCCTGCAGGCGCGAAACGCCGCGTGAATCGTGCACCCACACGCCCTGCATGCCCTCGGCAGCCTGCTGTGCGGCCTGGTAGGTACCACTGAGCCGGGTAGAGAGGGTGATGCACAGCACGTCGCAGCCGCGGTCGAGCGCAGCCTGAAAGGTCTCTTGAAAGGCTCCCACCGCCGGTTGTGAGGTCGAAACGGTTTTACCGCGCACCAGTTCAAAGTACTGATCGCGCGTCAGGTCGGTCTCTGGCACCGTCAGGTCGCCGCCGATCGTCACAGCTAACGGCACAACCTCGATCTGCAACTCGGCAGCCTCGGCAGCCGTCAGGTCGGCCGAGGAATCTGTCACAATACACAACGGACGTCCCATCAATCTCCGATCCCCAGGTCATACATGCGGTAGCGGCGGTACTCCTTGCCGCCCACTCGCTCGATGCCCCGGATCATGGCAAAGTTGTCCTCCAGGATCCAGGACATCTCTGCCCACTTCATGCCCATTTCGACCGCACGCTGCAGGCCTTCGCGATAAAAGAGCGCTTCAACACCCTTCAGACGATGCTCTTCGAGCACGCCCATAATCAATACGCGCAAACCGTCGATACGCGGCTTGTAGCGCAGATAGTTAATCCAACCAAAGGGCAGCAACCTGCCGCCCAGATGCATTGCCACCTGGCAGAAATCGGGCAGGGCGATAAACACACCCACCGGCTCGTCTTCGATAAAAGCAAGGTAGGTCAGGTTCCAGTTGGCGATCGTTCTGAGGTTTTCGACCAGGACATCGAACTCGCTGTCCGACATCGGCAGCGCGCCCCAGTTCTTTTGCCAGGCCTTGCGATAGATCGGCTTGGCCAGCTCCACGTCTTCTTCCAGTCGGCGCGGATTGATGTGCCGCATGCGCACCTGGTAGCGGTTTTCGGCGATCTTGGCTGCTCCGCTGATCTGCGGCGGCAGGTTTTCGAGGTTCGGCCCCATCAGTGCCAGGTCGATCTTGAACGCCAACAAGTCCTTGGCCTTCTTAAAGCCAAAGCGCTCGACAAAATCCAGGTAATAGGCCGGGTTATAGGTCATCATCAGCACCGGCGGGCCGGGTTCACCGCCCACCAGCAGTCCGACCTCTTCGTTGATGTTGAGGTTGGTTGGGCCGCGCATCACATCGCGCCCCTTGGCGCGCAGCCAGTCGCGCGCTGCCACAAAGAGCGCCTCGGCCACGGCATAGTCATTGATGCACTCGAACTCGCCCCAGAAACCAATGTTTTCGCCCCAAACTTGCTCGTGCTTGGGGTTATCGATGGCCGCGATAGTGCCGACCACCTCGTCATCGCGCGTCGCGAGGAAGAACTGGGTCGAGGCATACTCATAAAAGGGGTTGCGCTGCGGATCAAAGTGGTGCATCCGCTCTTTGATCAACGGCGGTACCCAATGTGGGTCTTCTTTGTAGAGCTTGAACGGGAACATCACAAAGCGGTGCAGCTGGGCGCGGTTTTGCACTGGCTGAATCAGGATCTCACTGGATTTCATGGGCTCAACTTTCCATGTGTGTTTCCGGACCGGATTGTTATATCGCGCATTATACTTAACCCCAATACAGGTGCAATCGTTTTGTAGTCGATAGTGAATACTGTAGGCTATAATGGAACCCCGGCAAGGAACAGGAGTCACGATGGAAATCAGTTTTTATGGTGCTGCAGAAGGTGTAACAGGTTCGCAGCATCTGGTCAAGGTGAATGGCAAACAGATCCTGCTCGATTGTGGGCTCTATCAGGGCCAGCGCGACGAATCCTTTATGCGTAACCGCACCCTACCCTACGATGCCTCAAAGGTCGACGTGATGGTACTCTCGCACGCCCATATCGACCACTCTGGCAACCTGCCCAACCTGGTTGCCAGCGGGTACCATGGCCCGATCTATGCCACTTCAGCCACGCGCGATCTGTGCAACATCATGCTGCGCGATTCGGCCAGGATCATGCGCGAGGATACCGAGTACCTCAACAGCGAGCGCCGCAAGAGCGGACAACCCTTGTTGACGCCGACCTATAGCATGGCGGATACCATGCAAGCCCTATCGCTTTTTCATTCACTCGAATACCAAACCGCCTTTGAGATCGCCCCCGGAGTGCGGCTGACCTTTTATGATGCCGGCCACATCCTTGGCTCAGCGGTGGTGCTGCTGGAGGTTGACGAAGAGAACCGCCATACTAGGCTGCTGTATTCCGGCGACCTGGGCCGCAATGGTATGCTGCTCTTGAGAGACCCGGTAATCGTGCCCAACATCGACTACCTGATCCTCGAAAGCACCTATGGTGCGCGCAAGCACCCGCCCATTGAGCAGGCCGAAGCCCAGCTGGGGGAGATCGTGCGCGAGACGATCAAGCGCCGCGGTAAGGTGATCATCCCGTCCTTTTCAGTCGGACGTACCCAGGAGCTGGTCTATGCGTTGCATCGTCTGAACGTGGCGGGGCGCATCCCCAAGGTGCCCATTTATGTCGATTCGCCGATGGCCTTTAGCGCGACCGAAGTGTTCCGGCTGCATCCTGAATCGTTTGATAAAGACACCTATGACTTTATGACCAAGCACCAGGATCCCTTTAGCTTTGACAACCTGCACTACGTGCGGCGCGCTAAAGAGTCAGCCAAGCTGACGCGCGACCAAAAGGCCAAGGTAGTCATCAGTGCCTCGGGAATGGCCGAGTTTGGGCGCATCCTGCAGCACCTGGCGCGCAATATTGGCGACAAACGCAACACAGTTCTCTTTGTGGGTTACCAGGCTGAGGATACCCTCGGCACTCGCATCAAGGCGGGGGATCGCATGGTGCCGATCCTGGGGAGTAATTACCGCGTGCGCGCACAAGTGTGTGTGATCGACGCCTTTTCGGCTCACGCCGACCAAACCGACCTGGTCAACTATGTACGCGGCGCCAATGGGCATCTCCGGCAGATATTCTTGGTGCACGGCGAGCTGGAAGGCATCCGCGGACTGAAAACAGCCCTCGGCGAGGCGGGGTTTGAGCAGGTTACGATACCAAAGCTCGGCGAGACGGTGCGGCTGGTCGCTGAGCAGAGCTAAACGGCTCTGCCTTTAGCGCGCGTCAAAGGGAGTGCGGCGCGCGGCTGCCCACTTCTGCAAGTACTGCAGCTCTGACAGGCAGCGCGCACGGGTTTCGTCATCCAGCGCGAGCTGCTCAAACTCGGCTTCGTCCAGCACCTGCTGGGTGCCGTCGGGCAGCACCACCAGGTCGAGTGACAGGTCGCGCCAGAGGATCACCCCCTCGCCGAACTCGTTGATCGCGATGTTGCAGTACCACCCCTTGAAGCTGTCATCGGGGCGGCGCAGCTCAAAGATATTGATCCATCTGTGGCGATAATAGTATTCAATGATGCGGTCGTTGGGCTCAAATGCCAGGGCACCGACATCAACGGCCGGCAGGCGATCCCAGATACAATCCACCACCACCTGTTCGCTATCGGACGCGAGCAGCACGCCGCTGTAGCGGTAGCGCCCTTTGCCGGCGGCCGTCGCCTTGATCAACGTGATGGCGCTCATACGCCCAAAGCCTGCAGGAGCGTGGTGCGGTACTCGCCAAAGAGGCGATCGTTCACCATCTCCTCACGGCGCGGGCGAGGCAGCTCGATCCGGGTGGTCTGCACGATCGTGCCGGGGCGCGGCGACATCACATGCACCTCATCCGCCAGGTAAATGGCTTCGTCGATATCATGCGTCACAAAGATGATCGTGTGGTTCAGGCGCGACCAGACCTCCAACAGCCAGCTGCGCATGGTGCGGCGGGTGAGGGCATCCAGCGCGCCAAAGGGCTCGTCGAGCAGGATCAGTTCCTGCTGGCATAGGACAGTACGCAGCAAAGCCGCGCGCTGGCGCATCCCCACCGAGAGCGCCGACGGGTAGGCATCTTCAAAGCCATCCAGCCCGAAAAGGGGCAAGAGCTCGCGTGCCTGTGCGCGAGCGCGTTCCAGCGGCTGGCCACTGACCTCGGGTCCCAGCAATAGATTACCGAGCAGGGTGCGCCAGGGCAGCAGCAGGTCACGCTGCAGCATATAGCCGACCCGCCCAAGTCGTTTAGCCGATGGGTCGCCTTCCAGGACGATCGTGCCCGTATCGGGCTCCATCAGACCGCAGATCAGGTTGAGCAGGGTGCTCTTACCGCAACCACTGGGGCCGATCAGGGTGATAAAGGCACCCTGGTCGACCGTCAGCGATACGTCGTGGATAGCCTGCACGATCGTCATGCCATCCACGCGAAAGCTCTTGCTGATGTGGCTTACCTCGATCATGCGCGGCTCACTTGGGCAGATAGTCGTTGGTGAACGCGGCGTTGGTGTCAATAGGCTTCTCAAGCAACCCTTGGGCGACCATCCAGTCGGTAAAGGCCTGCCACACCTTGGGCTTTTGCTGGCCCCAGGCGGATGCGTCGTCGATGTAACGCGGGCTGATCCACACCTGGCTGGCACGCACCAACTCAGCATCGCTTTCGGGGGCGTGCTTGAGCAGAATATCGGCTGCCTCAGCCGGATTAGCCGCCGCGTATTCATAGCCGCGCGCGGTAGCACGCATAAAGCGCGTCACCAGGTCGGATTTGTCTTTCAAGGTGGCCTCACCAGCCACCACAACAGGAGTGTAATAATCGGGCACGCAGTCACCATACAGCGGAAAAGTGGTGAGTTCTTGGCCCATCAGGCCGGCGTTGATGCCATCCCAGCCCTCAAAGAGCCAGACGATATCGACGTGCTTGCCAAAGAGTGCCGGCAGGAGATCAAAACCGACGTCAACGAACTCGACCTTGTTGATATCACCGCCGTCGCAGGCCATCATGGCGCTCAGGATCGGCTTTTCGATCGGCAGCCCACTGGAGGCGAACAGTTTGCCCTCGAAATCCCTGGGTCGCGTGATGCCGCTATCGACCAGGACGGCAAATGCCGAGGTATTGTGCTGGATGATGGTACCGATCGAGATCACCGGGATGCCGGTGGAGCGCGCAATAGTCAGCTCTTCCTGAAAGCTGACGCCAAACTCTGTCTGACCGGCTGCCACCTGCTTGAGCGCTGCCGATGGGTCGGAAGGGATCTGGATATTCAGGTCGATGCCCTCTTCGGCGTACCAGCCCTTTTCGAGGGCGGTATAAAAGCCAGTGTGGTTGGTATTGGGCACCCAGTCGAGCGAGAGGGTGGCCTTTTCGAGCCCCTTTTGAGGGGCATCACAACCGCTCAGGAGAAGCGCCAACAACAGGATCGGTATCAGCCAACGCGTATTCTTGTTTATGATGTTTTACCTTTCGTATCAACTTCTTCCCATTTTTCCTGATGTGCAGCGCGATAGTACCAGCCCAACAGGCGACGTTCGAGCAGGCTGACGGACGCAAAGAGCGCCAAGCTCAGCAGGGCGGTGATCAGGATACTCACAAAAACCCAGTCGGTGCGGAACGAGTTGGTAGCACGCAGCATAAAGATGCCTAGGCCGGCACTGGCGCCCACCCACTCCCCCAGAATCGCCCCCACCACGCTATAGGTGACGGCAATGCGCACCCCCGAAAACAGCGAGGGCAGTGCGTCCGGCAGCCTGACCTTGAACAGAATAGCCTGCCGGCTGGCGCCCATGGTGCTCAGCAGGTTAACCAGCTCTCCATCGGTGGCGCGCAGTCCATCTGCTGTGCTCACCACGATCGGAAAGAAACACACCAGCGCCACCACCAGCACCTTGGGCAGCAACCCATAGCCCAGCCAGATCACCAGCAACGGGGCGATGGCTACGGTCGGCACAGTCTGCGAGGCCACCAGCAGCGGATACAGGGCATTGTTTATCAGGGGCGAGGCATCGATCAGCATCCCCAAACCAAAGCCCACCGCCAGCGCCAGCGCAAAACCCAACAAGGTCTCGGTGGCTGTCTGCAAGACATGCGGCCACAGCAAGCTGCGCGCATCCCAGCCGGCGCTGGCGATGTCGCTGGGCGCCGGCAGGAGCCACTTGTCGACGTTTCCCACTCGCACGCCCAGCTGCCAGATGACCAGCAGCGTGAGCACCAGCACCAACGGCGGCAGGACGCGCGCCATTGTACGGCGTGCGCGAATGCGCTGTTCCAGGCTCTTATCCAGGTGTGACTCTAGCATCGCACCGCTCCGCGGGGGTGTGCACCACCAGTAAGGTGCCGCTGCCGGTCTCGATCGTAGCTCGCGGTTCGGTGAGTTCGTTACTCACCCCGCGCGCTGCCCCATAGGTGAGGGTGTCGCCTGATAGCGCATAGAGCAAGCCGCTGGTAACAATGCCGATCGCGGCACCTGCCAGCGGGATGAGCGAGACCACATCGCCCACCGCACCATCCACGATGGTAAGACTGTGCGCCAGATAGCACGACGAGCGCCCGTCATAGATGCGCACATGGCGGCCTTCCAGCGCCGGCAGGCTCAACAGCATCAGGTTGGCGAGGGCATGATCGATGCGCCCGCCCAGGGCACCCAGGAGCACGATCTCACGCGCACCGCGGCGCACGGCCTCGATAAGGGCCAGCTCGGTATCGGTTTCGTCTTTGATGGGGCTATAGTGCAGAACCTCGCAGCCATGCTGTTCACAGGCTGCCAGCACGTCGGGGGTGACGGAATCCAGGTCGCCAACCAGAACGTGCGGATAGATGCCCAGCGACACCAGAGCGTTGGCGCCGCCATCCGCCGCGATGATCAGCTCGGCGGCTTCCAGCACGGCCAGCTCACCAGACGAGCCTTTTAGCTCTCCGTTAGCGACCACGGCGCAGATCGATAAAGCTTGCATGCTGCTCCTGAACAAACAAAAAAACGCCGGCCTGGGTAGGTCCGGCGATCTGTTCTGGCTCCATCGCTTCCCTACGCTGGCATTACCCAGGTCAGGTTCGTGGGGTCGATGGTGGTTCCATCCTCTCAGCCCATGGGGCTCCCCCAGCTAGTGTCCACATTATAATGTTTTATGTGCCCCCGTCAACCTTTCGGGCGGATCGAGACCCTGCACAATGCGCTCGACCGCGCGGGCACAGCCGGAGCAGGCCATGCCGATAATGGACGGCGTCTGGTTCGCCGCGTCAACCTCCTGAAGAACCTGATCAGGTTTTCCTAACTAGTTTAGTAAAAAACCGCGTACTTACATCAAGCCCTGGTAAGAGCCGCCGTCAAAGGGCAAGGAGGCGCCGGTAATATAGCTCGCCTGCTCGGATGCCAGGTAAGCGACCAGTGCGCCGAACTCTGACGGTGTGCCCATGCGCCCCATCAGGATGCTGGCCTCCATCTCGCGGATAACCTCCTCGGGAGTACGCTGGCTGGCTCTGGCCTTGGATTCTGCCAGCGCCTTGATACGGTCGGTAAGGGTATAGCCCGGGCAGATATTGTTGACCGTCACGCCGAACTCAGCCACCTGGGCCGAGAGGGTCTTGGCCATCGCCACCAGGCCGGTGCGCACTGCGTTGGAAAGGATCAGGTCAGGCAGCGGCTGCTTGACGCCAATCGATGTGATATTAATGATGCGCCCCCACCCGCGCTCACACATGTCCGGCAGCACCAGCTGGCACAGGCGCACGGCACTCATAAAGTTGAGCGTAAAGGCCTTGAACCAGGCATCGTCGTCCATCTCGACAAACTTGCCCGGCGGCGGGCCGCCGGCGTTGTTCACCAGAATATCGACAGGCCCGAGGGTTTGCACGGTCTGCTCAAAGGCGTTGATCAGGTCGGCAGATTCGGCGGCGTCGGCACGCACCGCCATGACCTTGCTCCCCGTTTCGGCACGCAGCTCGCTGGCGGTCTGCGCCAAGATCGCCTCGTCGCGCGCGGTAATGCACACCTGCACGCCCTCGCGCGCCAGTGCCAGAGCCGAGGCGCGTCCCAAACCGCGGCTGGCCGCCATCACCAGGGCTACTTTATCGTTCAGCTTTAAATCCATGCTTCCTCCAAGGCTGCTATATAGCATAGCGGGGCCGGTTTGTCTCGCAAATACGCCATCGCTATAATAGGCTAGCTCAACGTGAAAGTAAGCATGAGTTCTGTAACACCCAGCATCCTGGTGATTATCCCCACCTATAACGAGGTAGATAACCTCATCCCGCTCACCCGCCTGGTACTCGAGACGCTGCCAGATGCGGACGTGCTGATTATCGACGATAACTCGGCCGACCAGACCGGCGCCCTGGCCGATGACCTGGCACGCAGTGAGCCGCGTGTGCAGGTGTTTCACCATCCGCGCAAGCTCGGTTATGCCTCTGGCATCAAACTGGGGATGGAACACGCCCTGCGCAACGGCTACTCGCACATGCTCAAGATGAGTGCCGACTTTATGCATAATCCGCGTTACCTGCCGTGCCTGGTGGCACAGGCCAACGACTATGACATGATCATTGGCTCGCGCTATGTAGAGGGCGGTGGTTCGGTGGGCGATAACCTCCTGCTCCGCTCGCTGACCACCCAGTTCAACAAACTGGCGGCCAAAATGCTGCGCCTTGACGTGCGCGATTGTACCAGCCGTTTTCGCTGCATCAGTACCGCACTGTTGAGCGCCATCCATTTCAATGAGATCACCTCGGACGGTTTGGCATTTGACCTGGACATCCTGCTGCGCAGCATGCAGCACGGTTGCCGTCTGTGCGAGGTCGCAGTAATCTATGATAACCGGCGGGTAAATGCCCACGCTGGCGGATCCAATAATCCCTTCAAAGCGATGGCGAGTGTCATCGCGCGCTGGCTGCAGGCCAGGCCCAAACAAACCGAGAAAAGGTAACCACATGAAACTCTCTGTGCTGATGCCGGTCTATAACGAAGAAGAGGATGTCGCCCAGATCCTTCAGCAGGTAGCAGCTGTGCCTGTTGAGAAAGAGATCATCGTAGTGGATGACTGCTCAAAAGACCGGACTGTCGAAATCGTGCAGCAGCTCAACATCCCCGAGCTGGTGCTGATCTGCCACAACGTCAACCAGGGCAAAGGCGCGGCGATCCGCACAGCACTGGCAGCCGCCACCGGCGATGCCATCATCATCCAGGATGCCGATCAAGAATATGACCCCGGCGACTACCCCGCTCTGCTCAAGCCCATCCTGGGTGGCAAAACCAACGTGGTCTATGGCGTGCGCGACTTTTCGGGACAAAAAGCACTGATGCGCTGGGGCAACCGGCTGCTTTCGAGCTTGACCAACCTGATCTATGGCACGCGCCTGCACGACATGGAGACCTGCTACAAGCTGATAACCATTGGGATCGCACGCCGGCTGCAGCTCGAATGCAACCGTTTTGACCTCGAGCCCGAGATCACTGCCAAAGTTGCGCGCATGGGCGAGCGCATCGCCGAGGTGCCGATCTCGTACAAGCCACGTGTGGCTAAAAAGCTCTCCCCCTGGCGCGATGGCTGGCCGGCAGTTAGAGCCCTGCTGCGCTATCGGCGCTGGAATCCTGCCTCCTGAACCATATGCCAACGCTCATTGGGCTGGTACTGCGCGCGCAAGGCGGCTACTATTACGTCTGGCAGGATGGCCAGCTGGTGGTTTGCAGCTTGCGCGGAAGGCTCAAGCAGCACCGTACGGGCAGCGACCTGATTGCCCCCGGTGATCGTGTCACCTATGAGATAACCGAACCCCAGCGGGGCGTGATCACCGATGTACTGCCGCGTAAATCGGCATTTTCGCGCACGCCGCCGCCTCCGCGCCGTCCGATCGAGCAGGTGATCGTGGCGAATGCCGATCAGGTATTGGTGGTCTTTGCCGTCACTATTCCGCCGCCCAACAGTCTGATGCTGGATCGCTTTCTGGTGGCCAGCGAGGCTGCCCAGCTGCCGGCAATGATCGCCTTTAACAAGATCGATGAGGCTGCCGGCACCCAAGCCGACGAACTGATCGCACGCTATCGCAGGATCGGCTACAGTGTCTATGCGGTGAGTGCCCATAGCGGGGCAGGGCTGGAGGCGCTGAAAGCCCAGCTGCATAACAAATTGACCGTACTGGTGGGGCCTTCCGGGGTGGGCAAGTCGAGCCTGCTGAACGCCTGGTGGCCACAGCTCGAACGCGTGACCGGCGAGGTAAGTGAATACCACAGCCGAGGTCGGCACACCACCTCGGCGGCAGAGCTTTTGTTGCCCGAGGAGGGTGTTTTGATCGCCGACACGCCTGGTTTACGCCAGCTGCGCTATTGGCAGGTCGAGCCAGGCGACCTGGCTGAGCTGTTCATCGAGTTTCGCCCCTGGCTGGTAGCGTGCGCACACGAACATTGCCAACATCTGCAAGAGCCAGGCTGTGCGATCCGCGCGGCTACCGAACGCGGCGACATTGCGCCCGAGCGCTATGACAGTTACACGCGCATGCGGGCGCTCGGATTCTAGGAGGCTTTCACATGCCGTATCCGCAATTTGACCGCTCCCAGCTACGCCTACTGCCGTTGGCTGAGCGCACCCACGACGTTCACATCGCCGACCTGGCCAGCCCTGATACCTGGCCAGAGCCCTTTCAACACCCGGGACTGGATGCCCTGGCACAGGCCATCCGTTCGGCGCGCGAGGTGGGCGCAGCGGTAATCCTGATGATGGGTGCACATGTAATCAAGAACGGGCTTTCGCGCTATATCATCGATCTGATGGAGCGCGGCTGGCTCAGCCTGATAGCGCTTAACGGCGCCGGCATGATCCACGATTATGAGATGGCCACCATCGGCGCCACCAGTGAAAGCGTAGCGCGCTATATCCGCACCGGCCAGTTTGGCCTGTGGCGCGAGACCGGCCAACTGAACGAGATCGCCAAATCAGCAGACGCGCAGGGCATCGGCCTGGGCGAGGCCGTCGGCGCCGAATTGTTGGCCAGCCAGGCCCCGCATCGCGACGCGAGCATTCTGGCAGCCGGCTGCCGCCTGGGTATGCCGGTGACAGTGCACGTCAGTTTGGGATACGACATTATCCACGAGCACCCTAACGCCGACGGGGCAGCCATCGGCGCGGGCAGCTATCGCGATTTTCTGGTCTATGCCCAGATGATCACGCGCCTTGAGCATGGCGTGATGATCGCTGCCGGTACAGCCGTGATGGGACCCGAGGTTTACCTGAAGGCGCTCTCGATGGCGCGCAACGTGGCCTCTCAGCAGGACAAACCGCTGTGTCACTTTACCACCGGCGTTTTCGACCTGCTGGATCTGGGCGATGACCTCTCCCATGAGCCGCCCAAGAGCGACGCGCGCTATTACTACCGCCCCTACAAGACGATCCTGGTGCGCACTGTGCAGGATGGCGGCACCAGCTATTATGTGCAGGCTGATCACCGCCGGACCATCCCGCGCCTGCATCAACTCCTGACGCAGGAGGCCATCCAATGATGGATGAAGCGCAGCTGAACGCTCTGTTCAAGACGTTCAACCATAAGCATATCCTTGTGGTGGGCGATTACTTTCTCGATAAATACCTGCAGCTGGATCGCACTCTCGACGAGGTCTCGCTGGAGACTGGCCTGAGCGCCCACCAGGTAACGGGCATCGTGCACAGCCCCGGAGCGGCCGGCAATGTGGCCGCCAACGTGCGCGCGTTGGGTCCTCAGGTGACGGCAATCAGCATCCTGGGCGATGACGGTGAGGGATACGACCTGCGCCGTCAGCTCGAAGAGCGCGAGATCGGGTTGGACGGGGTGCTGACCAGCCGCGAGCGCTTTACGCCCACCTATACCAAGCCGATGATGCATGAGCCGGATAGCACCGTCCATGAGCTTGAGCGCCTCGACCATAAAAACCGTACGCCGTTGCCCGCCGAGCTGGAAAACGCGCTGATCGCCAAGCTGACAAGCCTGGTCGATTCCGCGGATGCCATTGTCATCGCCGACCAGGTGCAGGAGCGCAACTGCGGTGTGCTATCCGAGCGTGTGCGCGGCTGGCTGGTGGGGCGCGCCCAGCAGCGCCGCGACCTGCTGATGGTGGTGGATTCGCGGCTGCGCGTGGGTGAATACCGCTATATGACTCTCAAGCCCAACGAGCGTGAGCTGCTGAATGCCTTTGGCGAGGTTGCCGAGGACGAGGTGAGCATCGCACAGGCCAGCCAGCTGGGCTTGCAGCTAGCTGCCCGCAACGAGGCCAGGGTGTGCGTGACGTGCGGCAGCCGCGGGATGATCGTCTGTGAGCGCAGGCGCGCGCAGCGTGTGCCGGCTATCAAGGTGGAGGGACCGATCGACATCGTAGGCGCCGGCGATACTGCGCTGGCGAGCCTGGCATGTGCTCTCAGCGCAGGACTCAGCATGACCGAGGCCGCGTGGCTTGCCAACCTGGCAGCCTCTGTGACGATCCGACAGATCGGCACCACGGGGGTATGTACCCCGGTCCAATTGCGCAACGCCCTGACAGAGGCGCGTCAAGGCCCATAAATAACAAAAAACCCGAATACTCGGGTTTTTCGCTGCCAGTCGGCTCAAACATGTGCCCCCGGCTGGATTTGAACCAGTACGTCCATTCGGACACAGGCCCTCAACCTGCTGCGTATGCCATTCCGCCACGGGGGCAATGAGGCAAGTATACCCAGCGCATGGGCGCTTGTCAATTGAGGCATTCGCCATACAATCTAGTAAGCTGGATATTAAGGAGCCAAGATGCGTATCGCCCTCGATGCCATGGGTAGTGACAACGCGCCGGTTGTGGATGTCGCCGGCGGATTGCGCGCCGCCCGCCGCTACGACTGTGAGCTCATTTTGGTAGGGGATGAAGCGCGCATCCAGACCGAGCTGGCCAAAGCCGACCTGGCTGGGCTGCAGGTGCGCGTGGTGCATGCCACCCAGGTAATTGAGATGGGCGAGCATCCCGCCGAGGCAGTGCGCGCCAAGACCGATTCTTCGATTGTAGTGGGCTTAAAGCTGGTGCGCGATGGCCAGGCAGACGCCTTTGTCTCAGCCGGCAACTCGGGAGGCACCCTGGCGGCGGCAATCGCCTCAGTCGGACGGGTGGGGCGCATCACGGGCGTGCACCGCCCGGCGATCTCGAGCGTGGTGCCCACCACCGGCGCGCCCACCATCCTGGCCGATATCGGCGCCAACACCGACTGCCGTCCGGAATGGATCGTCCAGTTCGGTATTATGGCAGCCGCCTATGCCGAGACGCTTGGCATCACAAACCCGCGTGTGGGGTTGCTTTCGAACGGCGAGGAAGACACCAAAGGCAACGCGGCGGTGCAGACCGCCCACCAACTGATGAAAAAGCTGCCGCTCAACTTTGTCGGCAATGTGGAAGGCCGCGACATCCTGCAGGGGGCGGCAGACGTGATTGCCTGCGACGGATTTGTGGGCAATGTGGCCCTCAAGACGGCTGAGGGCGTCATCTCGGTAATCCTTTCGTCGCTGCGCAGCACCATCAAGGCGCGCACCATCACCAGCATCGGCGGGCTGCTGGCCAAACCCGCCTTTCGTGAGGTAGGCCGCAAGCTCGACTATCGCGAGTTTGGCGGCGCTCCGCTTTTGGGCGTTAATGGGGTGGTGATCATCGCGCATGGCCGTTCGGATGAGCTGGCGATTGAAAATGCGGTGCGGGTGGCGATCCGCTGTGTTGAAAACGGGCTGGTAGCCCAGGTGCAGCGTGCCATCAAAGACAGCGCGCCGGTGTTATCTTCCTTACTGGATACATCCGACCCCACGGGAGCCTGATGGATTTTTACGTCAACCAGCCTTTTGTCGATAAACGGGCCAAGTTCAGCCGCTATTTTACCTGGGGCAGCCTGGGCGCCCTGGCCGGCGGTCTGTTACTGAGCAAGACCAACATCATGGTCTCTTATGGGGCGCTGCTGATCGGCGTGGTGCTGGCGATTGCCGGGTCACACTATACGGCCCTGTATGTGCGCGAACCGCGCGCCGACCAGGTGCTCATGCTGGTGCTGGGTGGCCTAGATAAGCGCTACACCCTGTATGCCTACTACCTGGCCAGCAACCTAGTGGTGCTCTCGCATTATGGCTTTATGGTGCTGCTGCCCAAGCTGCAAAAGGGGATTGTCACCTATCGCGACCGGCGCTGGAAACACAAAACCGGCCTGCGTCGCATCTTTGGCATTTTTGGTGAACAGGGCCTCGGCAACCCGACCAGAGAGCTGGCCGACGAGATTGGCCAGATGCGTAAATGGGTCGCCAAAGCGCTGCCCGAGTTCGAGGTGCCTGTTTCGGGTGCGGTGGTGTTCACCAACCCAGAGGTAGACCTACAGGCCGACCAATCCGACGGACCGGTCGTGACACCCGCCGAACTCTACGAATACCTCAGACACGGCCTGCGCGGCCAGGAGCTCTTGTCGACCGCCCAGCTCAAAGCCGTGCGGCGGGTGTGCGACGCGCTGGTAGAGTCCGAAACGCGCTAGCTCGCGCCGATATATTTATTCCAGACCTCACTGACCGGCTGATGGCTCAAGAGCACCATCGCCACATAACGCGGCCGCTCTGGCTGTGACAGGAGTCGCATGCCCGCTTCTTCGGGCAAGCGCGCTCCCTTGCGCTGGTTGCAGGATTTGCACGCGCACACGACGTTTTCCCAACTGGTCTCGCCGTGGCGCACCTTGGGCACGATGTGGTCGACCGTCAGGTTGGCCTTATTCGGCTGGTCGCCGCAATACTGGCAGGTAAAGTGGTCGCGCAGGAGCACGCTGTGGCGCGAGAGGGGCATCTTCACACGCATGGGCACGCGCACGTAATAGACCAGGCGGATGACTGCTGGCACCGGCATCGAAAAGTTTTCCGAGCGGATGTGCTGTTCGGTGGCTTCGAGCACCTCGGCTTTGTCTTTGAGCAAGAGCACAATCGCGCGGCGAATACTGACGACGCTCAGCGGGGCATATGAGGCATTCAGGACGAGAACCGCATCCATCTCTCCTCCCGGAGCCGGGCAGAATACCCGCTCCGGGAACATAGTCTACTAGAGGCTTTTTAGCGCGTCAAACGGAAGTGATTCTAGCTCGACCAGAGCAGCATACCCGGGATCGGCCAGTCGCCGTATAGCTCGTTGTGCGGCTGCACGCGCATGGCATAGCCCTGCAGGCCGGAGACGTGATAAACCGCCTCACCCTCATATAGCCAGGTTCCCTGGCCTTTGTCTTGGGTGGCCTTGAGCTCGACCGTGCCCTGATGTTTGATCTGGCCCTCGTCGTCGACCGCCCCATAATAGGCCTCGACGAGCACATCCTCGGGAGAAAGGGCTCCCAGGTGTACATGGGCTTTCATATGGACGGAGTTTCCCACGGAGATGGTGCCCTGATCATCACTCTCGACCGAGTCAAAGCGCACCTTGGGCCAATGCACCCTGACTTTATTCAGCCAGGCGTCGGCAGTACGCACCGCCGTGCGATCACCCTGGTTAAGGGCACGATAGTTATGCTCGGCTGCCAGGTAAAAGCGCTCGGCATATTCCTGAACCATGCGGTGCGTATTGAATACCGGCGCAATCAGGCGCATGGAGGATTTTATCATCTGCACCCACTTGTGCGGCACATCCTGGCCGTTACGCTGGTAAAAGAGCGGGATCACTTCCTGCTCAAGGATGCTGTAAAGCGCCTCGGCCTCCACCTTGTCGCCATAGGCTTCATCGGCATATACTTCACCACGGCCGATCGACCAGCCCGTCTCGGGGCTAAAGCCCTCGCACCACCAGCCATCAAAGGTAGAGACGTTGATGCCTCCGTTAAAGACTGCCTTCATACCACTGGTGCCGCTAGCCTCGTGGCGGTGCCGCGGGTTGTTCAGCCAGATATCGGCGCCCTGCACCAGATAGCGCGCCAGGTTCATATCGTAATCTTCCAGGAATACGACGCGGTGGCGCATATCGTCGCGCTTGGTCATGCGCACAACCTGTCGGATAAACTCCTTGCCGGGGTTATCGTGCGGGTGGGCTTTGCCGGCAAAGATCAACTGCACCGGCCTGGCCGGGTTGTTCAACAGCTTGGCGAGGCGATCAGGATCGGCAAAAATTAGCGTCGCACGCTTGTAGGTGGCAAAGCGGCGCGCAAAGACGACCGTGCAGACATCTGGGTCGAGCACGTCGTCGGCCTGGTTGATCTCTACACTGGTGGCGCCGCGCCGTTCAAGTTGGCGGCGCAGCCTGGCGCGCGCGGTCGAGACCAGCTTTTCGCGGCGGCGCTCGTGTGTGCGCCAGAGCTCTTCATCGGGGATACGGCTGACCTGCTCCCAGACGGTGTGGTCATAGGGGCGCTCCAACCAGCGCAGCCCTAGGTAACGCGTAAAGAGGGCTGTCATATCGTTGGATAGCCACGACATAACGTGCACACCGTTGGTGATCGACGAAATCGGCACTTCATCGGCCGGTACCTGTGGCCACAGGCTCTGCCACATCTCGCGGGCTACCTGGCCGTGTAGCTTGCTGACGCCGTTGGCATGCGTTGAGAGGTTGAGGGCCAGCACCGCCATCGAAAAGTTGGTACCGTTGGGATCGTTGGGGTTCTGCCCAAGCGCCATAAAGGCGTCGCGATCCAACCCAAGCTGCTCACGGTATTTGGAAAAGTACGTCTCGATCAGTTGCGGCGGGAAAAGGTCGATGCCAGCCGGCACATTGGTATGCGTGGTAAAGACGTTGCCGGCGCGCGTCGCCAGGATCGCCTCTGAAAACGAGAGATGATGCTCGCTCATCGCCATGCGGATGCGCTCAAGCCCCAGGAATGCCGAGTGACCCTCGTTCATATGGTAAACGCTGGGCATCACTCCCAGCAGGTTCAACGCACGCATGCCGCCAATGCCCAGCACGATCTCCTGGCGGATGCGCATGTCGATATCACCGCCATACAGGCGTGAGGTGATCATACGGTCTTCGGGGGTATTGACCTCCAGGTTGGTATCCAGCAGATAAAGCGAAACCCGCCCAACCTGCACCTTCCAGACCTGCGCCGTCACCTGGCGGTTGGCAAATTCGACGCTGACCATGGCAGGCTTGCCATCCACCATCTGCAGTTCCATCGGCAGGTTGGCAAAATCGTTGATCGGGTAGGATTCCTGCTGCCAGCCATCTACGTTCAGATACTGGCGGAAATACCCTTCCTGATACAACAGGCTCACGCCCACCAGGGGGATATCGAGGTCGCTGGCGGATTTCAGGTGGTCGCCCGCCAACACGCCCAGACCGCCCGAATAGATCGGCAGACACTCGTTGATGCCAAACTCGGCCGAAAAATAGGCCACCAGGTGGTCAGGATAGGTAAGTTTATAGGTACGCTTGAACCAGGTGTCGGGCGCCTCGAGGTATTGGCGCAAAGCCTGATGCACGCGCTGTAAATGGCCAATAAAACCGTCGTCGAGGGCAGCCTCCTCGAGGCGTGCCTGCGGCAGCGTGCCCAGCATCACCACCGGGTTGTGGCCGGCTACTTCCCACAGATCGCGGTCGAGGCGGCGGAACAGGTCGACAGCGTCGAGGTTCCAGCTCCACCACAAGTTATAGGCGATCTCGCGCAGGGGCTTGAGAGGTTCCGGAAGGCTGGGCAATACAGTAAACACATGGTTAGGTCGTGGCATTATCGCTCCTCTGACAGCAATCGAAACTTAACCCGCGTAGCAGTATATGCATCCATGGCAGCGTGTCCAGTTGCCGTAGCTGCCCAGGTCATAATGCACCAGGCAGCCGCACCCCTTGCGGCTGGCACGTACAGGAGCCGACGGGCTGTGACCGGAGAGCGCGCTGAACCATGTGCGGTCGCCGCAGGCAGCCCCTGCCAGCCCTGGCACTTGCCGGACGAGCCCTGCGGATTCGGCGCACACCGCCAGGCGGATGCCGAGCGGCTGGGCGATCGCTAACAGTTCATGAGCCTGATCGGCCTGCCACGACAGATCATAACCCGGCATGCCCTCTGCCCAGCCCGGTAAACGTGACGCCAGGCGCCGATCGACCCGCCGGTAAGTGCCAGGTTGGGAGATAAAGTTGATCGTGGCACGACGGATGCCCAGCGCGGCCGCCCGCTCTGCCAGAGCGCGAAAGGTATCGGTACGGTGAACAGTGGGGATGATTGGGTCGTAGCGCCAGTTGATGTGCGACGTCCCGCCGATCAGGCTGGCCAGCTCGGAAACCGAGTCGAGTGCGCCGGCAGGTACGCCTGGCTCCCAAAAGGAGCCCGCGAGACCGGTATCGGTTACCTGCGCGGTTATCAAACTATGTTGGCGCAACTGTTCCAGCTGCTGGCGGCCAGCCAGCGCCACGGTGTGCGGGTCTTTGGTCCACAGCTGCAGCACCCAGGGTGCGCCAAATTCGCGCAGCATCTCATCGAGGATCTGCCAGCCTCTGGGCCAGCGTGCCGGATCCGTGCGGCGGGTGAGGTCGAGGTAGCTATCTGCACCAACTGCCTCAAGATAGCGCGTATAGCTGGCGCGGCTATAGGCAAAGGGCATGCGGTGCTCAGCCGACCACGATTTCGCCGCCCTGGATGATGCGGCGAACCTCGAGCGTGGCAGGGTCGAGCAGCAGGATATCGGCCAGCTTGCCCGGTTCGAGCGACCCAACCAGCACATCCAGCCCCATAATGCGTGCGGGGGTCAGGCTGGCCATGCACAGTGCGTCTATCAGGGAGATACCCACCGTGAGCACGACTTGCTGCACGCACTGCAATAGGGTAGCCACCGAACCGGCAAACGCCAAGCGGTCCTCGGTGTAGGCAACAGCTTCGCCTTCATCCACATAGCAGATGTGCCCTGACAGATGATAGGTGCCCGGCCCGAGGCCAGAGGCGCGCATGGCATCGCTGACCAGTGCCAGACGGCTCGGTCCCTTGAGTCGGTAGGCCATGCGCATCAGGCTGCTGGGCAGGTGATAGCCATCGGCAATGATCTCGGTGGTGAGGCCTTCTTCCATCAGGGAGGCCTCGACCATACCGGCATAGCGCTTGGCTTTTATACGCCGCACCGTCGACATACCGCTCCAGCAATGCACCGTGTGGCGCATACCGCGGTTCATGGCTTCGCAGACTTGCTCATAGGTGCCATCCGAGTGCCCGCCCGCCACAACGATGCCGCGGGCAGCGAGCGCATCGATCAGCTCGAGCGCGCCGGCCCGCTCGGGAGCGAGGGTCACACAGCGCAGCCACGGTGCCCAAGCGAGCAGCTGCTCGCGTTCGGCCGCATCTGGCATGCGCAGCAGCTCGGGCGGATGTGCTCCGCGCTGCTCGAGGGAAAGAAAGGGCCCTTCCATGTGAATGCCCAATATGCGCGCCTCGTCGGCGGCGGGGGCCTCCATCACCTCGCGGATGGCGCCGAACACGCCAAAGATGTGCGCCAGCACCTCGCTCGAGGTAGTCGCCAGGAGTGACGTCGTGCCGGCGCGGCGATGGCGCCGGGCAGCCTGGCGCACCGCCTCGGGAGTGCCATCGGTAAAGTCACCGCCATCTCCGGCATGGGTGTGGATATCTACAAAGCCCGGGCAGGCGATCAGCCCGCTGACGTCGATCACCTCGGCATCGGCGGGAATAGTCACCTGGCGCGCACTGCCTACCGCAGCGATGCGTTCGCCTTCGCAGAGCACCACCCCCTGCGGGATGATGCGCGTGGGAGTATAAACAGCTGCATTAACCAGTGCGCGCATCACATTATTCCTGTCTAGCCGTTATATAATTGGCCTTGTTCGGCGGCCTTGAAGAGCTTGTCGACTTCTTCCTTTTTCCGGAGCCCGGCCGCCTGCTCGACACGCGCCAGGAAGAGCCGTTCGGGAGTAGCGCCCTCGATGACGGTATCTTCGTTAATCACCACGCGCGGGACACCCTGCACCTGGTATTTGACGGCCAGATGCGGGAACTCGATCGATTCCACCATATCGGCACGCACGTTTTCGCTTGCGACCGCCATCGAATGCGCCATGCGCACCGCTGGCGGACAGAAAGGACAGGTGGGCGTTACAAACACCTGGATGTGCACGGGCTTGTCGATCTTGGCCAGAGCAGCCAGCGTCTCGGGCGCCAGCGGCGACTTGATATTTGATACCCCGACGATTGCCTCAACCAGCGAGGTGAACTCATAGCCCGAGGAGATGCCGTAAAAGCGCACACCGTGATCCTTGGCACCCAACACTACCGTAGCGGGGATCTTGTCGACGCCATAAGACTTGGCAAGGTCTTTGTCGATCACAAAATCGCGCACCTCGACCGTCACCTTGTCGGATAGGTTGGCGACCTCGTTAAGCACCGCCTCGGTTTCCTTGCAGAACTGGCAGGCAATCGTCTGTGTGAAAAAAACGAGTTTGACGGGATCCACCATGTGTTCGGCAAAGTGGTCCTTTAAGAATTTGGCGTCTTTATCGGATAATAGTGCCATGGTGAACCCTTTTTACAACTGTTCGATCGCAGCGGGCTGGGTAACGATCGCACGGATAACCGCGGGGTCGAATTTTGGTTCGCGGGTATAGGTATACAGCCCGTTGACCTCTTGTTCGATATCCGTCAGCTGAGTATAGCAGAGCGCGCACATGCGCGGATTATTGAGCAGGATCTCTGTCAGCCCGCGAAAGCGCGCAATAAACTCGTCGGGCGTACGGGGGCGCCCACTGACACCGCCATAACCCCAGCCCTCGGTATCCGTCTGACCAGGGTTCCACCAGATGCCACCGTACTCGCTGCAGAAATAGGGCTGGTCGCCATAGGGCGCATCATGGTTGGGAAAGTTGATAAAGGGCTTGCCGCCCTCGGCCAGGGCTGCAAACAGCTGGGCAAACTTGGCCGGATCCTGCTCATAGTTGTGGCAGTCGTACACGTCCGTCTCGACGTGCACATAGCCGCTGGTATCGATTACCGGGCGGGTGCGGTCGATCGCCTTGGTGAGGCGATAGATGTTGCGCAGTACCTCGGGGTTCTGGTCGCGCTGGGTCTCGTTAAAGGGGCACCACCCCACGATCGAGGGATGGCTATAGTCGCGCGCTATCACCTCCATCCACTGCAGCTGAAAGACCTCGAGCGCCTTGGGCTGGCGCAGGTCGAGCCCCCAGTTGGGGTACTCATCCCACACCAGGTAACCGAGCTTGTCCGCCCAGTATAAAAAGCGCGGGTCAAAGACCTTTTGGTGCAGACGCGCGCCGTTAAAGCCCATCGCCATCGACATCTCGATATCTGCCTTGAGCGCGGCATCATTCGGCGCGGTATAGATGCCCTCGGGGTAAAAGCCCTGGTCAAGAATCAGGCGCTGGAAGAGGTTGCGTCCGTTCAACCGCAGGGCATAACCCTGGATATCCAGCGAGCGCAGCCCGAAATAGCTGCTGACGCGATCGGGCGGGGCGCCAGCCGGCTCGAGCGAAAGGGTCAGGTCGTAAAGGGTGGGGCTGCCGGGTGCCCAAGGGACGATCTCGTCGAGTTTCAGCTCGCCCGCGGCCAGGTTGCCCTGGTAGCGCAACTCTGCACGCCCGACCGGCTTGCCGTCCAACGCGGCTGTCACCACCAGCACCCCACTACTCGGCTTGCCGCCCAGGCTGGCCTCGATAGCCAAGGCGCCGTTCAGCAGGTTGGGCGTCAGCCGCAGGTTGGCGATGTAGCTGGCGGGCACCGGCTCGAGCCATACGCTCTGCCAGATGCCGGTAGTGCGGGTATAGTCACAGGCATACGAGTGGTAGCGATCAGACTGTTTACCGGTAGGTTGCAGCGGCGAACGGGTGTCATCTTCGGCATTGAGCGTAAGGGTATTCTCGCCGGCGCGCAGCTGGTCGGTGATATCCAGCGCAAAGGGGGTGTAACCGCCGATGTGAGAGCCGACCAGAATGCCATTCACCCACACCTTGGCCGCATAGTCGACGGCACCAAAGTGCACCAGCACGCGCTTGCCCTGCCAGTCATCCGGGATGGCAAAAGTGCGGCGATACCAGATGCCGGGGTGAAAGTCGGTATCCGCCACGCCCGAAAGCTGGCTTTCGGGGCAAAACGGCACCAGGATCTCGCGCCCCAGCTTCTCTGCCTGGTGCAAACCGCGCGCCTCACCGCTGGTGCCCGGGTCAAAGGTAAAATCCCAGATACCGTTCAGGTTAAGCCATCGCTCGCGCACCAGCTGCGGACGGGGATACTCAGGATAAGGGAGCATGGTCTTCCTCCAGTGATAGATACGGCTTGATTATACCGCCTTTGAGATGCTGAGACGATTATTTTCCCACCGATGCCATGAGTGCCTCGGCATTGCGCCAGCCGATCGCCTCATAGGTCGCCTGGCTGATCTTGCCCTTTGCCAATGCGCCATTCAGATGCCGCACCAGGGGAGTATCGTTGGTCGGATCGCAGATATCGGTGGCAAACAGGAGCTGGCTGGAAAAGCGCTCCAGGAAGTGGTAGCCGAACTCTTCGTCGCGGCTGATGGCGTTATAACCGCTGCCGGCCGAGAGGTCGCCATACAGGTTAGGGTAACGCTCAAAGAGCTCAGGCAGCCGTCCGCCCTCCTCGACGGGCCCTTTCGGATAGCCGTTGCGGCCTTGGGGGCCATAACCGGTGCTCATCTCCGCCCAGAAAGGCTGCGAATGCCCGACAATGCGGCAGTTGGGGAAGCGCTGCAGCATTGCCTCGAGGCCCGGCAGGCCGGGGGCATCCACCAGGCCATAATAGCCGCCCTCTTCTGGGGCGATGTGAAGTGTCAGCGAGAGCCCGGTCTGGTCGCAGGCGCTGAACAGGTTGATCACCCGCGGGTCGTCAATGGGCAGGTTGCAGGTCACCTCGCCCAGCCCGCGGCAGCCCTGTTCGATGAAATAATCCAAATGGCGGCGCAGGTCAGTCTTGGGCGAATTGCAATTAACTCGCGGATCGAGGTTGGCAAAGGGAATAAAGCGTTCGGGATAGTCGTGGGCGATCTGGATGATCTCTTCGGTGGTGCTGTAGCGCAAGTCGCACTCGGGGCTAACGAGCGGCAGCAACACCCCGCGGGCGACGCCGATGCGATCCATAATGGCGATCAGCTCGTCGGGGGTGGCATAGGTGCCCCCATCCTGGCGGTGGATGCCAGGGATGCGCGTAGTATGCAGATGCATGTCGATCAGCATGGCAACTCCTCACGGCTTGTATTACATTAGGGTAACATCACCGCAATCGAGCGTCAACTGAGAGGGATGCGATGTGGGATGACGAACTGCTGGATGCCCCAGTGGGCGACCTCAGCACGCAGCGCGTGCTGGTGGTAGTGGTGCCCTCTGCGCGCGACTGGCAGATCATCTGCGACGAGCACTGGTATCGCATCCCCATCGCCCACGCCCCACCGCGCCTCGCGGCCGACTTTCTGGCCTTTTACCCGACGGCGGCAGTCAACAAGCAACACGTGATCCGCTATTATGCGCCCCTGCTGGGTTGCCACCTTGCCAGACGCCGCGAGCTGCTGCCTGACGAGGCTGATCATCCGCGTGCCGAAGCGCTCTACTGGCGCATGGAACTGGGCGACCTCGAGGAGCTCCCCAGGCCGATCCAGACCGGCAAGCTGCGCCGCATCACCTTTATCGCCACCACCCTCGAGTGCCTGCTGCAGGCAACCAGCGTGACCGAGCTATGGGAGCGCGACACACACACCAGCGCCCTGCAGCGGGCGGCGACGCTGCGCAATCTGGAGGGTGAGGACTAGTTGGGGCGCTGGGCGACCACAAAGGCCACCTGGCTGGCCCATTTTACGACCTGCCCCGCCAGCTGGCTGCGATAGAGGGTCTGCAGCACACTGAGCAGCTCATCATCGAGGGCGAGCGCCATACGGTCGGCATAACTGGGAGAGTCTGTTCCACGCGCAAACCAGGCATCCACCTGTTCTGCAGTGATGAGCTGGTCGCGCTCGAAAGACACGGCACGGGCTTCGCGCACCTCCAGGCCGGCAGCCTGAAAGAGCGCTGCGAGGCCAGCTTCATCCAGGCTGGCGCGCGCGTTGTGCGGTGCGCTGTAGAGTGCGCTCTCAGCCTCACCGATGGCTCGTTGCTGAACCTCACTGAGCGAACTCAGATCGACCAGGGCACTCAGGCGCTGGGCACGGTATGGCAGCACCTCGGCCAGCGAGATGCGCCCGCCGGGAGCCAATAAGCCCGCCAGCACCTCTGCTGACCGGCCTTGCTCTGCACTTGCCCCGAACACATTGCGCCCGACGATCGCCTCAAAACGCAGCTCGCCCTCACCCGCGGCCTCCAGCAGCGCTGGCAGATCCGCAACACTGCCCTGCAGCACCCTGGGGCGTTCAAGGGCTTCCAACAGAGCGCTGCCCTGTTCGATCGCCTCAGCGCTGGCCTGGTCGCGCGCCAACGTCACCACACCGCCCTCCGGCACCTGGCGCAGGGCTTCCCAGGTGAGCAAGCCTGTCGAGGCGCCCACATCCAGGACGGTGTCATGACGGCGGAGCGCCAGCGGATCAAAGATCAGGGTGCGGATTTCGGCCAGATACTGGCTGGTGCCCTGGGCAGTGCGCTGCAGCCAGCGATCGCGCTGGCGTGAGGGCGGCGACCAGGTAAGCGCGTCCTCCGGCGCGGCCGTCTCGAGCATGGCAGAGAGCTGCTCTTCGCGCCGCCGCGAGACGCGCTCGCGGATGCGGTCTTCATAACCCTGGTCGCTGGGACGGTAAAAGACCTTGCCCTGCAAGCCAACCGGCAGATATTGCTGCGCCACCCAATGGTCGCGATAAGCGTGCGGGTAGAGGTAGCCCTCACCATGCCCAAAACCCTCTTTATCACGCGAGGCATCCTTCAGGTGGGTGGGTACCTCGTCGCCTTCGGCCTCGACACTGGCCAGGGCATCGAAAAAGGCGAGGGTCGAATTGGACTTGTCCGTCGTCGCTAGATACAGCGCCGCCTGTGCCAGGTGAAAGCGCCCCTCGGGCAGCCCCACGCGCTCAAACGCGTCCGCAGCTGCCACCACCACGCCCAGCGCTTGCGGATCCGCCAGGCCGATATCTTCGCTGGCTAACACCAGCATGCGCCGGAAGAGATAGCGCGGGTCTTCGCCGCCGTGGATCATGCGCGCCAGCCAATAGAGGGCCGCGTCGGGGTCAGAGCCCCTGACGGATTTGATAAATGCGCTGATCGTATCAAAGTGATAGTCGCCTTCCGGGTCATAGAGCAGGGCTCGCTGCTGGATCGACTCTTCCGCCACTTCCAGGCTGATTTCGACCGCCCCATCGGCACCTGGCGGGGTTGTTTCGACCGCCAGCTCGAGAGCATTCAGCACCGAACGCGCGTCGCCGTTGGCCACCCGCACCAGATGCGCCAGGGCATCCGGCGCCAGATGCACCATGCGCGCCCCATAACCGCGCTCTGAATCCGTCAGGGCGTTGGCCACAATCTGCTCGAGGTGGCGGTCATCTAGCGGCAACAGCTGAAAGACGCGGCTGCGGCTGAGCAGGGCATTGTTGACGGAAAAGTAGGGGTTTTCGGTGGTAGCTCCAATCATGATGATGGTGCCATTCTCCACCCACGGCAGCAGGGCGTCCTGCTGGGCTTTGTTCCAGCGATGCACTTCATCGATAAACAGGATCGTGCGCTGGTTGAGTTGGGCGCGCGTCTCCTGCGCCTGCGCGGTGATGGCGCGGATATCGGCCACACCCGCCAGCACGGCGTTGATCGTCACAAAGTACGAGCTGGTAGTATTGGCGATCACGCGCGCCAGGGTAGTCTTGCCCGAGCCCGGCGGCCCATAGACGATCAACGAAGAAAGCTGGTCGGCCTGGATCGCACGCCGCAACAGACGGCCAGGCCCGAGGATATGTTCCTGCCCGACAAACTCCTCGAGGGTGCGCGGGCGCATGCGCGCGGCCAGTGGCGCCTCGCGTTCGATGCGCTGCTGGCTGGCGTGGTCAAAGAGGTTAGCGCTTTTGGGTCTCGGCATCAAGTGCCCTCTGTTCGGCTAAACGGCGTTTGCGGGCATTCAGAGCGCGTTTGGCGGCGGACCAATCCATGCGCGCAGCTTCTACCAGCGATGAATCCACCGGATGCTCGGTATAGCGCGCCAGCACAAAACCGCGCGTAAGATTGGCGGCGGGTCCGGCAGCGTCCGTCAGGGCAGCCGCCAGCTCAGGCTCGAACTCGAACGGGGTGGCCGCATCGGGCCGCGCAATGCCCTGCTCACGGGCACTCTCCAGGAGCGCCAGGTAGAGAAAGCGCAGACGCTCGCGTTCGCTCATCTCCTTCCACTTGGCAGCGCGCATGCGCGGTTTGGGCTTTACCGCGCTGGCCAGGGCATCGGCTTGTTTACGCACTGTGCGCTGCAGCACGCGCCACAGGTCGGCCGTGCGCCGGCCCAATCCGCTCAGGAACGACGCCAGCCAGCGGAAGAGGCGCAGCGCGCGCAGGCGCCGGAAGAGGTCCATGCGGTCGTTGAGAAAGTGCAGCAGGGCATAACCGCCCACCCCCACCAACAGCACCCAGAAAAACAGCGACTTGGCAATCTGCACCCAGCTGGCTGTTTGGGTGGGATCCGCCGTCAGGGGCGGCGGCTCGGGGGTTGGCATGGGCGTGGGCGGGATCATCGTCTGGGTAGGGGTGCTCTTGAAAAAGCTGACCACCCACATAAACAGATACGTAACGCCTGCGATGATGAGATAGATCGCATACAACACCGCATAAGCCACCCAACGCACCACGGTGCTGATGATGCTGATGATGCCGACCGAATAGTCCACCGGCATTAACCTCGCCAGGATGCCGGCGATGACCAAAAAGGCGATCAGACTCGCCACCCAACGCCGGCCCAGGCGCGAGGTGATAGGGATGCCCTGGATCGTCCAAAGCGCCTTGAGCGTAGTATAGTGAATCTGGCTCACCAGCAGCAGGCCCAGTAAAAAGTAGACCAGAATGTTGACGCCTACCTTGGGCGAGGGCAGCGATTTGAACTCCAGGTAGCGCACATCCATCTGTGATAACCCCGCCAGGGCGATCATCAGCACACCGCCCAGAAAAAAAACGGTGGTAAAGCCCTGGATGCGCGACAGCCGGTCGACTCGGCCTTTGCGCGGCAGGGTTGAGCGCAGGTAGAAATCGGGATCGGTGACCCTTACCGGTAACTCGGCGCGGTCGCTCTTGAGTTCCTGGATCGACTTGGACATGTAACGCGCCAGCCACCAGTAAACCAACGTAAAGAGCGCGCTCATCTGAAAGCCCGGGCTGAAAAAGCTGGCAGCGTCCTTGTTCCACATGGCAGCATCCGTCAGCAGACGCTCCCAGCCCAGACTAAAGTAGATGCCAAAGCGCAGCGCCAGCAGTATCACGATCCATTCGACAATCCGAAAGCGCGTTGCATCGCGCTGCCCCACCTCGCGCAGCTGCAGCAGGCGTTCGGCATAGATGCTCTCGAGCGCGATGAAAAACACAAAGATGCTCATAAAGCGCACCGGCCAGCCGCTCATGATCGAATCGATAAAAAAGCCGACCGCCAGCGAGATGCATGTCACCATGCCGGCAATCGCCAGAGACTGCACCAGCTCCTCGATGATCATCTGGGTGCTGCTGGCGCCCAGGTTGAGCGTGTTTGGCTGTGGACTATCGCCAGATATCAAGATCGCGCTCCTGCCATACCTGAAAGGCCTGAATGCCGGCCTGTTCCATGCGTCGTACGATGACGGTAAAAGTACTTTGCGGGTCGACCAGGATCAGCACCACGTTCAGCCCGCTGCGCTTTAACAATAGCAGCGTATCGACCAGCGCATCGCTGGCGTGCGGGGTAATCACCACGCTGGTGCCGCCCCAGCGCAGGTTGAGCCTGGCACGCCGGAGCAGTTCCTCAAAGGGTGCCGCCTCTGTCAGCTGGATGCGCGCCAGGATATCCAGGATCGCCGTCTGCTGGGCCTCACCGCGCGCCGATGGCAGGTGCACAGCCTTGTGCTCACCTACCAGCGGGTCGTAACCGTTCGAAGTAAAGCCGACCGTCTGGCGCTGGGCAGTCAGCAGCGAGACAAACGATGCCGTTGTGACGATCGCCAGTTCGCTGGCCTGGCTGGCACGCTGAGTGGTGTATTCGCTGCGGTTCAGGTTGAGGTACAGCTGCGCCTCGATAGAGATGGCCGGCTCAAAACGCTTGACCTGCAGCTGCCCGCTGGAGGCGGTCATCTTCCAATGGATGTGGCGCATACTGTCGCCCGACTGGTAGGGGCACACCCCCATCATACGGCTGGGATCCTGCATCAGGCTCTGCGGGCGCTTGATGGTGCCGTAGGGAGTCTGGGCGGGCAGGCGCAGATCCTGCAGCGGAACTATACGCGGATACACTGCGATGTGGTCGCCTGTGGTGATCTGGCGCTCTTCGCGGTAGATGCCAAACAGGTCGCCGACTTCCAGGGTCAGCGGCCCCAGCTCATAGTAACCGCGCTGGCGGCAATCCAGCGTATAGCTGAGTTCGGCGCTTTCACGCGCCCTAAGGCTGACGACGGCACGCTCAAAGTTGGGCATCTTGAGCTGTATGGGGGCGCTCTCGTGAAGGCGCATGTAGGGGATCGGCAACCAGCTGCGGTTATGGACCTTGACCGTCACAACCTGCTTCTCACCATGCAGAGCGCGCGGCTCGTACTGACGCTCGATCTGGATGCGCTTGACTACCGCTCTAACCCAGAATCTGGCACCGATATAGATAAAGAAAAACACGTATAAGACGTAAAAGATAAAGTCGTAGCGAAAGAAAGCTGCAAAGAGCAATACTCCCAGAAGAAAGAGCAAGAGGTTTGGCATCAAACCTGCCGATCAGACCGGTTCTTGCAGGTCGAGTTTGGTCTCTTCGAGCAGGGTGCGCAGGATGGTCTGGTTGTTGCGCCCGCGCAGCGCGCTCTCGGGTTTCACGATCAGGCGATGCGCCAGCACAGCCGGCGCCAGATGCTTGACATCATCGGGCAAGACGTAATCGCGCCGCTGCATGGCGGCATAAGCTTGCGCAGCCTTCAGGAGGCCCAGACTGCCGCGCGGACTGGCCCCCAGGGCCAGATCGTAGTGGTTGCGGGTGGCAGCCACCAGCTGGAGAATGTAGCGCGTCACGGTTTCGTCCACGGTGACGTTCCACAAGGTCGGCTGCAGCGCGACCATTTCGTCGATCTCGACGACCTGCTCCAGAGTCTCGATCGGGTGCACCTGGCGCAGATTGAGCAGGATCTGGCGCTCTTCTTCCAGGGTAGGGTAACCCATCGAGATGCGCATCAGAAAGCGGTCGAGCTGGGCTTCGGGCAGCGGAAAGGTGCCCTCATACTCGATCGGGTTCTGGGTAGCCAGCACCATAAAGGGGTTCGGCAGCTGACGGGTAATGCCATCCACCGTCACTTGGCTCTCGCCCATAGCCTCAAGCAGGGCAGACTGCGTGCGCGGGGTGGCACGGTTGATCTCGTCGGCCAGCAGGATATTGACAAAGGCCGGCCCGGGGCGGAACTCGAAATCGCCGCTCTTTTGGTTAAACACCGAAACACCGGTGACGTCGTTGGGCAGCAGGTCGGGGGTGCATTGCAGCCGTTTAAAGGTGCAGCCGAGCGATCGCGCCACCGCGCGCGCCATCATCGTCTTGCCAACCCCGGGGATATCCTCGATCAGCACATGGCCATCGCACAGCATCGCTACCATAACGTGCTCAATAGCGTCGCGCTTGCCGATGATTACCCGCTCGACGTTCCGGATTACCTTGTTGGTATAATCCGCGATCATATCCACTGTCATGTAGCGGCTCCCCTGCTGCTCATCTGGGGTTTCATTCTAGCGACACCGCCACATCCTCGCAAGTTATGCCCGGGCACGCCGAAACCGATCATGGGCGCACACGTATTGGTACATGCTGCACAAAGAGTGCGCTGTCCGGCAGAAGCATCTGTGTTATAGTGAATAACATGCCGTCTGGCTCCGCTTTATATTAGAAAAAGCCGCTTCCTTACATATGGAAACGGCTTTTTACTTATCCAGTTTCAGCAACTC
>Ga0123333_10000629_pt1 | contig 38542 bp, 36 predicted proteins | sample BioC12SIPDNA_3_FD_89957 | JGI IMG/M metagenome (GOLD analysis project Ga0123333, IMG submission 89957) | Anaerobic biogas reactor microbial communites from Washington, USA - Biogas_R2_B C12 SIP DNA | ecosystem: Engineered > Bioreactor > Anaerobic > Unclassified | place: Washington, USA...
TGGGCTGCGGCTTGCTCGTCGTTGGCGTGGTAAGGCCGGTCTTTCTGATCTGGCTGTATTGCTCGCTCACCGCGGGACGCTGCTGGGTAACCGATATCACGTTTGTGGAGCGCAACCCCTGCGCGGTGCCCTGCTTTTACGGCATCATCCCCGGCCAAACCCTTGTGGCGGATGTCGATGAAGCTGTCGACCTGGTGAACCGCTTGCCGCATGTTACCGCGGATTTGGACGAGGCATTCACCGAGGATGACTGGACCCGCATCTCGTGGAGCGATAAGGATGGCAAGTCGATTTCCTCTGGTGAGTTACTGCTGGCGGATGGCACCGTGCTGGCGATGCGTTTCAGCGGCGTCTTCCGGCCGCTCAATATCTTTTGGTATTATGGCCTGCCCGACCGCTACCTGACCTATTATCCTGGCCCAGACGGACTCGCCGTCATATTGGCATTCTGGGATGACAAAGGTCTCATGATAGAAGCCATGAATCATACTTTCAAGGACGGTTTTGCCATCATGACAATGGTGTTTAACTCGATCTATGCCATGCAGCCGGCCGACCTCGACCGCTTTATGGCGAAAGTACCCGTGGATATACAAGAATCCCTATTATGCCAACAGCACGCTGATAAAACCCTGGAAGGTACGCTGGCGGCTGCCGGTCACCCGCCACTGAACGCCCGAGGTCACAGCTGCTCAAGTGGCCGTTCATCGGCATCCCCGAGACCACCTGGCCGTAGGAAGTGACCTGCACCACGCTGTGCTGGGTCGCCGAACGCGAAAGCCACCCGCAGAACACCGGTCAAGCGGCCCCGTTTCGCCGCCGGCGCGCTCCGTGTTATACTCCTGCCTCAAGGAGAACAACCGATGTTTATTGTGGCAGCCACTGCCAATTATTATCAACTGCCCTTTGAGCGCGCCCTGTCGGTGATTGCCGGCGCCGGCATGCAGGAGGCCGAGATGGCGCTCTACTGGCGCGGGGGCGACTGGGCCATGGCTCAGCACCTCGAGGGCTACTCGCCGCGCGCCATCGCCAGCGCCCTGAACACAGCCGGCATCCAACTGGCATGCGTGCACGATGGCGGCGGGGTGCTGGATCGCCCCGACCGCATCGACGGCTACATCAACCCGTCCCTCGCCCCCCTGCTGGACGCGCTGGGCTATGCGCCGGCCTACATCGTGCTGCACACTCCGCACGTGCGCGGCGAGCAGCCGCCCGGCTGGTGGGATGCCATCGCCGGCGAGGTCGCCATGGCGGCGCACGCGCTGGAAGCCGGCGGCGCGCAGGTGACGATCGAGAACACCCCGCCCTTTGAGGGCTTTGCGGTGCCGCTCACTCTGCCGGAACAACTGGCGGATTTCACCGCCGTGCACGGACTGGGCATAACGCTGGATACCTCGCACTATGCCCAGATGGGCATAGCACTGAATGATGCTGCCGAGATCCTGGGCGGACGCATCCGCTCGGTGCACCTCTCGGACTATACGCCGGGCGCGCCGCACTCTTTCCTGGGCTACGGCGAGCTCGACCTGAAGGGCCTGCTCGGGCAGCTGGCCAGCCCCAACCTGGTGGTGACGATCGAGGCCAGCCCTGTGCCCCCTGGCGTTGACCTGCTCACCCTGCCGGATGCCGCCCTGAGCGCCCATCTGGCGGAGGCGCGCGATCTGGTGGCCGGCTGGATCTCTGAAAACCAGGCCTGATACCCCTCTGGAGGTCCCATGCAAGCCGATTACACCGCCTACCGCACCCGCAGCCCCATCACCATCGACGGGCGCCTCGACGAGCGCGCCTGGGCACTCGCGCCGCGCACGCCGCGCTTTGTCGACCTGGCCAACGGCGATCTGGCCCTTTTCGATACCACCGCCGCCGTTTTGTGGGACGACACAGCCCTCTACATCGGCTTTTGGCTGGAGGAGCCCTTTCCCTACGCCACGCTAACCGAGCGCGACGACATGGTCTGCCGCGAGAACGACATCGAGGTGTTTTTCGATGGTGGCGACTGCTACTATGAGTTCGAGCTCAACGCGCTCAACACCATCTATGAGGTCTTTTTCATCTGGCAGGATGCTTACCGGCGCGGCTCGCGCTTTGATGTGCCCGAATTTGACCTGACGGCGCGCAAGGCGGTGAGCTTTGGCGGCAACGACGACCGCTCCGGCCCGACCTTTTGGCGCGGATCGCACCCGCGCGGGGTGCGCTGGGCGTTCCTCGACTGGGATTTCCCCGGCCTCGAAACTGCCGTACACGTCGACGGCACCCTCAACGACCGCAAGACGCTCTCCAAAGGCTGGTGCGCCGAGCTGAAATTCCCGTGGGCGGGGATGACCTGGCTGGCCAATGGGCGCGCCCTGCCCCCCAACGACGGCGACATCTGGCCGATCATGCTGGCGCGGTTTGAGAACTATTTCATGTCGGGCGTGCAGGTGCCCGGGCAGGCCGGCTGGGCGCTCACCTCGCACGGGGTGATGGATTCGCACCGTCCCGAGCGCTTTTCGCGCATCCGCATGGACGCCCGTTACGTCGAGGATCTCGCGCCGCGCTAAACGCCTTATTCGACGCATTTTCAATATCGTTCGTCAGATTGTCGGACGGCTTCGGGCGTGTTATTATGGCCGTGTCAGTGTTCCAGGTGCTGCCATGATGAGCGGCGTCGATACCAACCGCCTGTTTGTCAGCCCGCAAGTCGAGGCGGTCAAGTCCTGCATCGGCCAGATCGGCCCTGAGCTGAGCGGTAACGGGTCGATGGGCGCTGACGGCCGCCGCTTTATGGCGATAACTCCAAGCGAGGAACAGAGATGACCGACCAGATCATGATGGTGAACCTCTACGTGCGTTCGCAGGCCGAGGCGCGTAGTTTCTGGCTGGATGTGATGGGCTGGAAGGTGCTGCGCGAGGGCCCGCTGGATGAGTGCCGCACCTGGCTGGAGGTGGCTCCCGAGGGCGCCCAGACCAGCCTGAGCCTGCTGGAGATCAGCATGATCAACGAGGCCATGCCGGGCCGGTCCACGCCCGCGCCCGACCTGATCCTGCGCTGCCCCGACGCGCACGCCGAACACGCGCGCCTGAGCGCACGCGGGGCCCGGGTGGAAGAGCTCCGCGACGACTTTTTCGGGGTGTGGTTTATGGTGTATGACCCGGACGGCAACGGCTTTATGGTCATGACCCCCGTGGGGGCGGCATGATGGCCGGCTGCGGCCGGGTTGCCGGCAAAGTGGCGGTCATCACGGGTTCGTCGGGCGGGATGGGCGAGGGCATCGCCCGCCGCCTAGCCGAAGAAGGCGCCGCCGTGGTGATCTCGGGGCGCCGCGCCGAACGCTGCCGGCTAGTGGCGGATGAGATCGCCGCGACGGGTGCGCGTGCCCTGGCCATACCGGCCGACGTCTCGCGCGAGGCCGACTGCGTGGCGCTGATCCATGGCACCCAGGCGCACTTTGGGCGCATCGACATCCTGGTCAACAACGCCGCCATCACGCCCCAGGAGCCGGATCTGCAGGTGGGGTGCGAACTGTGGGACGAGGTCTTTGATGTCAACGTGCGAGGCGCCTTTTTGTGCTGCCGCGAGGCCATCCCGCTGATGCGCGCGCAGGGCGGCGGTGCGATCATCAACATCGGCACCGGCATGGCCTATCTGGGCTCTACCCATCGGCTGGCCTATTCGTGCTCCAAGGGCGCCCTGCTGACGCTCACCCGCACGCTGGCCAAGGCCTATGCGCCGGACAAGGTGCGCGTCAACTGGGTTACCGTCGGCTGGGTGGCGACCCCCGGCGAGATCGCCTTAAAGACCGAGACTTATGGCAACGGCGTGGCCTTTCTGGCGGATGCCGCCGCCAAATCGCCGCTGGGAGAGCTCGAGCGCGTCGAGGATATCGCCAACGGGGTATTGTATCTGGCTTCGGACGAGGCCAGCCACGTGATCGGTGCCGAGCTCAACATCACCGGCGGCCGCAGGATCTAGAACAAAAACCAGGCACGCGATGCGTGCCTGGTTTGTCATTTGAGCCGCTCAGCTCTGGCGCCGGATGTATTACGCGACGCCAGAGGTACCCTGAGCGGGCAGCACCTTCCCCCAAGGTGCTGCTTCAATGCCGAATTATCCCAGCCGTCTTTATGTGCGGTTGAGGCCCAGCCGGGTTCCTTCCCAACCGGAGATTACCCCAAGTACACCCCCCTCAACTACACAAGCCGCATTATAGCAGATGCGAACTGACTTGTCAATTATATTTTGTGATGCGACAAACATTTTGTGTCTGGCGGCAAATGTGCTAGAATACGCGTATGGCAACGTATCCTTATGGGACTGCCCCAACTTATGTATACCAGCTCGTGCAGGCCCTGCGCAGCAACTTTCCGGCCCAGCTTTCGAGCGAGACGCTGAAAAAGCTGGGGATCGCCCCGCGCAACGAATGCGCCACGCTATCGATCATCCGCAACCTCGGGTTTATCGATGATACTGGCCGGCGCACGGCGCAGGCGGCAGCGCTCTTTCAGATGACCTCCGAGAGCGCCTTCCAGGCTGGGCTGGCCGCACACCTGATGAGCCACTATCGCGACCTGTTCGAGATCCGCGGCGAGCACGCCTGGAGCCTGCCCACCAGCGATCTAGCGACCTATTTTGCCCAAGCGGACGGCACCTCGGCCAAGGTCTCGCGTTTGCAGGCGCGCACCTTTCAGGTGCTGGCTGAAACCGCCGGCCGGCTGAGCGGCGATGCCCCGCGCAACAACACTGAACCCTACACGCCGCCCCCCGGCGAGCCGGCGCCCGTCCCCGCGAACGAGGCGCTGACGCTAACGCGCACCGGCGGGGTGCACGTGCACATCCACATCACCCTCCCCGCGGATGCCAACCCCTGCGCCCAGCAGGAACTGCTACAGAACATCCGCGAGACGCTCATCGATCCGCTGCTGTAAACCCGGCCTACTTGTATCGACGGAAACGAACCAGCAGCTCTGCAAAGGTCGTCGGCGGATGGTGGTTTAGCCCAGGCGGATACCGCTCCTTTCCAGCGGGCTGATGCACCTGATATCTGCCAAAGGCCCGAAGCGATTATACAAGCTCTGAATGAGACAAAAGCTACCCACCGCCACAGCGCTCGTCGCGCGCGGTGGTCCTATCATGCAGCGGCACAGGTTCAGCGCCTAGCGCCGCGTGCCATCAAGAACGTCATAATTGCCATAGCCCTGCCAGTGCCAGTTGGGATAACGCTGGATGCTGCTGCACTCTGCCACCGTTTCCCAGTAAGCAGCCGCGTCGGCTCCATCAGCACAAATTGACTTTCGGTGTAAATCTGAACGAATAAAGGTCCGCATCACTCATGGTTATTTCCATACGGACTGGCTTCTCTGCCAGGATAGCAAGATCCCCCTGAAAATCTACCGGGCGATCCACGCTGTCGCCAAACAACCGCCCGGAATCAAAGCCGTCTATCGGCGTGCCGTCCTCTGACAACAACCGAATGCGGATATAACCCAAGGCAGAGGTGGCAAAGTTAATCGACAGTATACCCCCGTCAAAAATCAGCGGTTTGGTTACAACCGTACCGGGCTGGTAATCACAGCGCCAAGAAAAGAAACCGTCCAGGCGAATGGCATACCGGCACAGCTTGACAGAGTTGACACCGTAATCACCCCCTGCATACATGGATATCTCCCTGGGCGAACCGGGACGGTCTCCGTCGGTTTCTGCCATACCATAAGCAAAATAGCAGTCGCCATAATACCAGTTCCAGTCACGCTCGATGCCCGGAGTCAGAAACGCTTCTTCTGTACGGCGAAAGTACAAACCATCTCGGGAAGTCATTACAGCCGCGTCGGTCATTGCCGTCCCCGTGCGTCCTTCCGCCCGAATTAACCGGCCACGATGCTCTTTGTCCGGCAGATAAGCAAAATTCTGCGTGTCTTTATAACGATCGGTATAACGCGTCGGAAAACCGATGAACATGTGCTTGGCCCGATAGTAAGGCTGCACCTGATTCGTATATAATTCCAAGTCGTCCCGCGCCGGATCAAAGCGAATCATCTGCGGTTCTGACCAGGTCACAAAGTCTTTAGAGGTCCTGACCCGCACATCCCGGACACTTGAAGTGTGCCGTGCGCTGCCCTGTTGTGCCGTCCATTTTCCACCCTCCGTCCCCGCACCGTGAATTCCCCGGTAGAACAAAAAATACTGTTCGGAAATCGCATCCCAAAAGGCTACGTTCATCGAATCGTACGCACCATCGTTGATCAGCATCCGCTTTTTCTCAAAGTTTACTCCATCAGCACTTTCATAAAGCCACAGTGCCTGTTTGTCTTCGGCTAGTCCTTTATATAAAGCCTCAGATGCGCAATCCGGATTGGTATCTTTGAAAAAAAACATGTTGTCGCGGATCGTGTTCAAAAGAATATTGTTGTCCGTCGTTCCCCAAAACGGAATCTTGCGAACCGGAACACGCTGGAAACTTTTGCCGTCGCTGCTCTCGGCATAGCACATCGTAGCCGGAAAGTGTTTGATCGGCTTTGCATCCTGATCGATATCATAATTCAGACCACGATAGTAAAGACGAAATTGCCCCTGATCGTTCAAGAGCACAAAATAACCGCAGCGATTACCTTCCCAGGGAGCATTGCAATCCAAAACAACATTCCGAAACTCTGGATGATGCATCTGTACGCGAACATCCTGGGCTTGATCGATCAGGTATTCATCCCAGCACACTTCTCTGCGCGATCCAATCTTGATCCTGTCCATAATCAGCAACTCCTTAAAGTACTGCGTAACAACTAGAGATATATTCTTGGGTACAATCTCCTGTAACTTGTTCCTGTATCTTTAGTATATCATACGCCTATCTCACCTTTTCACGTAAAGAAAAAGCGCCTCGCAGGCGCTCGAATCGTCAGGGGCGGATGTATCGCGCTATGGCATGTATTTTACCGAATGAATACACTAATACGGCCAGCCGAGGCGGCGCGATTTCTCATAGCGGCCATAGCCCTGCCAGCGCCAGTCGGGATCGGTATCATAATACTTTTTCTCTGACACCAGCCACGCCCAATAGGCATCCGCGTCGGCTTTGCTGGCGAAAAAGGTGAGGGTGGGAAACTCCGTCATGCGGCGCATCCCGTTGGGCGACGAGCCCGGCTGGCGGCTCTCGCGCTGCGCCGCTGTGCGGTTGGCTGCTCATCGCCGAGATACCCTCATTTCGCTCCGGCATACCCACAGCATAGCACCCCGCCGCTTGCTGCGCAATGGTTAACTCAGCCCGAGCGTTTGGTGATAACACCTCCAGGCCAAGCCCGGCATTCCCATTGACAGGGTATATGGATCTGATATAGTGCGGACATGAAAGCAATATCAGTGCGACAGCCTTGGGCCTGGCTGATTGTTGAGGGCTCAAAAGATATAGAAAATCGCTCTTGGGCAACCAGCTACCGTGGGCCGCTTCTCATCCAGGCTGGCTTGCGCAGCGATAAACGGGATATTGCGTGGGCGAACAAGGTTATCAGAAAGGCTTACCCAAAGGTTACTGCACCGCCCAGGATGCTGACTGGTTGCATTGTTGGCATCGTTGATGTGGTGGATTGCGTGGAATGGCACGATAGTGATTGGTTCAATGGTCCCTTTGGCTGGGTGCTGGCTAACCCGCGCGTCCTTAAACCCTGCCCCTGTAAGGGTAAGCTGGGACTGTTTGAATTCGACTATCCTTACCTACTGGAAGAGACTGATCCGATTCCGCTCCTGTTCGAGATATCTGGATAGCTTATCTATCTCAGCCCGAGCGTCAGACGCGATTCATACACCCCGCGCGCGGTGTGCGTGGGCCAGCTGCGCCCCTCGGGGGTATCTGTCTGCTGATGGTAGCCGAGCTCGCGCTCGCGGTCGTCGGGCGAGGTCTCGACGCGGTCGATCAGGCGCGCGCTGACCTCGCGCACATAGGTCATCGGGCCCCCGACGTTGCGCGAAAGCACCACAAAGAGCTCGCCACACACAGCCAGCTCGCTGGCCCGGCTGCGCACGCGGGCACTCAGGCGGTTGGAGGGATCGTAGAAAAAGGCGCGCGCCCAGGGGTCGCCCACCAGCTCAAAGCCCTGCCCGACGGTGAAATCGACGCTGAGCTTTACAATCCTGGCCGCCAGCGGATTGGTGGCGGCCAGACGCACGGCGTCTTCCAGTAGTTCGCGCTGGGTGTGCCAGGGCGGCTCGAGCGCCGGGCGGTTGAGCCCGCGCCAGCCCGCGGAGGGGGCGTCTCTGGCCGGCAGGCTCAGGCGAAGGCGTTCATCGACGGCATTGCGGAAAAAGGTATCGAGCAGCCAGTCGCGGATGGGCATAGATTTGCTCTCCCGGGTGTTCTGCCCATGTACCACCCACCCGGGAGAAAAACTCGGGGATTGGAACTAACGCCAGGTCAGGCGCCCCTCGACATTGCGCGCCAGGTTCTGGTGGCTGCCCAAATACTCAAAGAGCATGCTCTGCACGTCGGCACTGTAGGTAAAGGGTTTCCGCACACTGGCGAGTTCCTCGGCGCTCAGGTTGAGGTTGTCGAGGCTGTTGGCAATCTGGTAGCCCTGAATGCCCACCGTGTAGACGCGCTCCGCATCGACCGCCTGGCCGTCGCACTCCAGGCTTACCAGCTGTTGGGCGGCGTTATCATAGAGGGCACGCCAACGGCCGCTTACCTGGTAGCATTCGCCCTCGCCGGTGCGGTTGTCGGGGCGCATCCAGTGCGCAAACACGCGTTCGAGCTGGGCTCCCGTCAGGCTGCAGCGCACCAGCTTGTCGGCGTACGGGAAACAGGTTTGCGCCTGCCCCAGCGTCACCACCGGCCCGAGCGTCTCGCTGCGCACCGATCCTGAACCCAGCAGCATCATATCGAGCCCGGCGGCGTCGGCCAGACAATCGGCCAGCAGGTTGCCCAGGCTGGTCTCGATCTCGCGGTGCGGATGGGTGTGGCGGGTGGCCAGCTTGACGAGCAGAGTGTTGTATTTGGCCTGCACCTCGTCATGATAACCGGAGATAAAGGCCTCCAGTTCGCGGTCGGGCTCGGCGCAGTGCTCGTCGATCGGCACCAGTTGCCAGCGCCAGTTGGCCACGCAGTTGCGGTCGGTGTCGAGCTCCAGATCGTAACGTCCGATCTGGTCAGTGCCCACCCCGGCCTGCGCCACGAGGATGCCGTTGACCTCGTCCGGGCGTTCCAGCACGGTGTGCGAGTGGCCGCCGATGATCAGGTCGACACCCCATTCCGGCGGCAGCATGCTCGCCAGTTCGCAATCCGATTCGTGGCCGATGTGGGTCATGATCACCGTCAGGTCGATGTCGTCGCGCCGGTGCGCGGCAATGATCTTGCCGATCTCGATGGAGGCTTCCTCAAGGGTGATAAAAGAGCCCACTGCGCCCTGCTTGCGGATATCCTGCAGCACCTTGTCGGTGATCACGCCGATCAGCAGTACCTTGCAGCCGGCTATCTGCAGGATGGTATAGGGCCGCATCAGGCGCTTGTTGACCCCGCGGATGTAGAGGTTGGCGTTGACGATCGGAAAGTTGGCCACCTTTTCTAGAAAGAGCAGGTGCGTCAGGCCATAGTCGAACTCGTGGTTGCCGAGCGTGACGGCGTCGGGCGCCAGATAGTTCATCATCTCGATCGTCGAGATTCCGCGGTATTCGGTGTCGATCACCGAGCCCTGCAGCATATCGCCCGAAACCAGATACAGGACGTTTTCCTCTTCGGCACGCACACGGTTGATGTAGCCGGAGAGGCGTGCCAGCCCGCCGATCAGCGTACCGCTGCCGGTCGCCGCTTCTTCAAGAAAATCGCCATGCATATCGTTGGAATGTAATAGTGTGAGTTTGGTGTACATATGCTCCTACTTTGGGGAAAGGTCTTACTGATTCAAGCACAATTGAATGAATCGCGCAAGCCGCCGAATTTGACGCCCCTCACCGCGCTCTGCTAGACTCCCTACATGCGCACAAAACGTCTCCTGCGCGTGCTGTTCGTGCTGCTCGGCCTGTTGTTCAGCGTCGTCACCGTGGCCGGCGCCGATCCGTGGCTGACGGAGGGCTTTGAGAGCCTGCCGGAGGGATGGCTGGTGATCAACCGCTCCGAGCCTGCGGGCACCACCTCGTGGCGCCTGGGCAGTGCTGACACCTTTGCGGCACAGGCCGGGTCGGCCGGCTCCTATATGCTCTCGAGCTTTACCGTCGCTGCGCCGGAGGGCGGCACCATCTCGAATTGGCTGATCAGCCCCGAGATACCCCTTAACGACATCCTGGTGATCGGTTTCTATACCCGCCAAGCGCTCACGACCTATTACGCCGACCGATTACAGGTGCGCCTGAGCGTCTCGGGAGCTTCTACCGACGTGGGCACGACCGCCGAATCGGTGGGGGTTTTTACGCATCTCCTGCTCGACATCAACGAGCAGATGGCAGCGGGCGGCTACCCCACCGAATGGCGCCGCTATGGCGCCTTTGACAGGCTCTTTCCGCCGGAGGCCACTGGGCGCATCGCCTTTCGCCACTACCTGCCGGACGCCAACGGAGAAACCAACCGCGGCCTGCTGGTAGCGATCGATTCGGTCTCCCTCGAGACCCACACCGAGATCCTCTTCCTGCCGTTGGTAATCAACGGCCAATAACGCTTTGGCACAGGCGGCGCTCCGGCATACACTTGTACCAGCAAGCATCATCAAGGAGCCCCGCATGCCAGAGGAGTATATCCCGCCCTATGACCGGCCCGGCATGATCAACGTGCTGGAGCGCAACATCCACACCATCATCCATCTGCGCACCCAGGCCGACCTGGCGCGCCCCTGGTACAGCCGCCTGGCGGATGCCATCACCGAATACACCGGCCGCATCAGCTTTTTGGTGATCAACATCCTCTTTTTCGCGGCCTGGCTGATCATCAACTCTGGGCATCTCGGCATCACGCCCTTTGACCCCTTCCCCTACAACATGCTCACCACCGTGGTCTCGCTCGAGGCGATTGTGCTCTCGATCTTTGTGCTGATCACCCAGCGCCGCTCGGAAGCACAGGCCGAGCGCCATGCCGACCTGGCGCTGCAGATCGGCCTGCTGAGCGAATATGAGCTCACCCGCGTGATCCAGATGCTGGACGCCATCCAGGACCGCATGGATATCGACAACAACGAGGATGAGACCCTCGTACAGCTCGAGACCGAGCTGCACCCCGAAGACGTGCTGGAAGAGATCGACCGCGTGCGCAGCCAGGCCTACCGTAACGCCTCGCGCCGCACCGCTCGCCCCTGACCAGCCGCCCAACTGAACGCAAAACGGCGGCCGCCCTATGCCGGGCTGCCGCCGCTGCACTCTAGCAGGGCCGATCAATCGCTCAGGTAATAGCTGAGCGAGAGGCCTTCGGCATAGTTATAGATCTGCACGCGGTATTCGACGCCGGCCACAACGTCGAACCTGGCTTCCAGCACGTTCGAAACATTGCCCTGCCCCGAGGCCGCCACCAGCCCGTTCGGGCCGTAGACCTCAAAGCCGCTGGCCATGCCGATCACGAGGTCATAGGGCAGCAGCTCGATCCTGAGCGTCACCGGGCCGGAGGCATCCGCCACATAAGCGGCATTGGCATACGCGCCGCCGCGGTTGCCCAGCAGGCTGCCGCGCACCGGCCAGCTGGACGCCGCAACGACAGGCGCAGGCGCAGCCGCGGCAGCCGGCGCGGGGCTGGCGATGTCGTCGTACTCGGCGGCACTGATGCGCACGAGCTCGGCATCATCCAGGTAGACGTTGTTATCCTGCGAGCGGTAATCCGGGTAGGAATAGACAAATAGCGTCACCGCCGGGCCCTGGGCAATGGCCGCCACCGAGATCTGCGACCACTCGTCGTACGAGTTGGTCTCGGCCGACCAGACAATGTTGCGCGAACGCGCGTCCGTGCCGCCCGTCGGGTCGATGCCGATCTTGAGATGCATGGGCGAAGGATCGCCCGAGGTGTTGCCTCCGCAGTTGCCTTTGGACTCGTTATCGCACGACCACGACATCACCCACAGGCTAAAGCGCAGCGCTTCGCCGGCGCGAAACCCGCTGACGCGCTGCAGGATGCCGCCCTCAAAGTTGCCGTAGGAGTGAAAATACTGCTGCGAGAGCTCGCCGGTGCGCACGCGGTTGCCGGGCGCCTCCCAGTAAAAGGCAGCCTTGTATTCGGGCGCCAGGCGGTAGCCCTGCTCCACCTCAAAGGGCGCGCCCTCGTAATAATAGGGCACCCACGGCGCCGCAATACGGCAGTTTTCCTTGGCGGGCATGGGGATATAGGGCCGTTCGAAAGACGGGTTTTCCAGCAGGTTGGGCCCTGCCGCAGCTACGCTCATGGCGGGAACCAGTAATATGACAACCAACGCAAGCAGGATAATACGTCGCAGCATCAGTTTCCCTCCTCAACACGATCTCGCCAGCATACATCCTGCGCGCCCGTGTGTCAACCATTTTTCTGGTGCTTGACGCCTCACCGGCGCCGGTTTACACTGCTGCCGTCACCCAGCAGACAAACACAACCGCAGTGACTACCGCCAGAGTGCGGCGGGGGTGATGAAAGCTTGAACATCCGCGAAAGCTCATGCCATGAAAGGAGTTAACCATGCGAACCCACCTGATCGCCACCAAAGCCGACCGCCACTGGCAGGGTATCCCCGGCATTGAACGCGCTCCCAACGGGCGGCTGTGGTGCGTCTTTTTCTCCGGCGGCACCATCGAACCGCACCCCGAAAACACCGTCTACCTGACGACCTCGACCGACGACGGCTTTACCTGGGCTGAACCCTGGCCGATAGTGGTGCCAGTGGCGGGATGGCGCGCCTTTGACGAAAACCTGTGGATCGACCCGCAGGGGCGCATGTGGCTGTTCTACAACCGCTCGATGGAAGGCCAAGGCGCCTACTGCGAGGCGATCGTGGCGGATAACCCCAACGATGCCGAGCTGCGGTGGTCGGCGCCACGGCGCATTGCCCTGGGGGTGCCCTTTGCCTTTCGCCTCAACAAGCCGATTGTGCTCTTGAACGGCGACTGGATGCTGCCAGTTACCTATACCCGCCAGACCCCTCCGGGCTACTTTGGCACCGACGAGCATCTGCAGGGCGTGGCGCTCAGCTCTGACCGCGGCGAGAGCTGGCGGCTGCACGGGGCCCTCGAGGCACCCTCGTGGGCGCTCGAAAACATGGAGCTCGAGCTGCGCGATGGTTCGGTGTGGATGCTGATCCGTACCAACGACGGCGTCCTGTGGCAGTCGCGCTCGACCGACGGCGGACACACCTGGGTGGCTGCTCACCCCAGCGAGATCGTCAACCCCGGCTCGCGCTTTTTCCTCCGCCGCCTGCGCTCGGGCAAGGTGCTGCTGATCAACTCTTCGCACCCCACCAACCGCCAGGAGCTGACGGCCTACCTCTCGGATGGCAGCGACGGCGCCCCCTTTGAGCATGCCCTGCTCCTGGATAGCCGCGACAAGGTCTCGTATCCCGACGCGGTACAGGCCCCCGACGGCACTATCTATGCCGTGCACGACTATGACCGCTATGGCCCCGGCGAGATCGTCCTCAACGTCTTTACCGAGGAGGAGATCACCACCCCAGTAAACTGATTTGCTCATCACGCCCAACAGGATTATGCTAGTCGCCAGCGTCTGCCGCCTGGCGGAGGCGCTGGCAGCAAATCCGACTCACCCGCAGGCGCTTGCCTGAGCAAGGAATGGCTCGATGCACAAACTGGTGCGCTTCCTCAAACCCTATTGGTGGATGCTCCTTCTCAACGTGGCTCTGCTCTTTGCCCAGGCCAATGCCGACTTGGCCCTGCCCGATTACCTCTCGCGCATCGTCAACGTGGGTATCCAGCAGGGCGGCATCGAGCACGCCGCCCCCGAAGCCCTGCGCGCTGAGACCCTGCGGCGGGTGCAGCTGTGGATGACCCCCGACGAACGCGCTTATATCAGCGAGCGCTATATCCCGCTGGATGAAACTGCGCTCAACTATAGTGAGCTCACCGCGCGCTACCCGGGCGCCGCCGAAACACCAGTGATGGTGGTTAATGCCCAGGGACGTGCCGACCAGACCGAGCTGGACGCCATCATGGGCAAGGGCATGCTGGCGAATTACTTTGTGCAGCAGCTCACTGCCGACCCGGAGCGCACCGCCGAGATGGCCGAGCGCGCCGGCATTAAAGTGCCCGCCCTGCCGCCCGGCACCGACCTCTACACCGTGTTCGAAAGGCTGCCGGCCGAGCAGGCCGACGCGATGCGCGCGGGCCTCACCAAACAGTTCAGCGCGATGGATAACAAAGCCATCGTGCAGGCCGCCGCGCCGGCCGTGCGCGCCGAATACGCCGCCCTGGGGGCCAACGTGGACGGCATGCAGATGTCGTACATCATCCGCGCCGGCGCACTGATGCTGGCGCTCACCGCCGCTATTATGATGGCGATGCTGGCCGTCGGCTTTCTCTCCTCGATGACCTCGTCCGGCTTTGCGCGCGACCTGCGCCGAGCCGTGTTTGAGCGGGTTTCGGCCTTTTCGGCTGGCGAGCTGGATAACTTTTCGACCGCCTCATTGATCACCCGCACCACCAACGACGTCACTCAGGTGCAGATGCTGGTGATGATGTTTATGCGCATGATCATCTATGCCCCCATCATGGGGGTGGGCGGCATCCTGAGGGCCATTTCCAAGGCCGGCTCGATGTGGTGGCTGATCGCCGCGGCAGTCGGCGCGCTGATCACGCTCGTGATGGTCATCTTTATCCTGGCGGTACCCAAGTTCCGCATCATCCAAAAGCTGGTTGATCGCCTCAACCTGGTCTCGCGCGAGTCGCTTTCGGGCATGATGGTCATCCGCGCTTTTAACCGCCAGGAAAGCCAGGCCGCGCGCTTTGAGATCGCCAACCGCGACCTGGCCAACATCGGCCTGTACGTCTCAAGGGTCATGTCGGCCATGGGCCCGGTGATGATGCTGATCATGAACGTGCTGATGGTCAGCATCCTGTGGGTGGGCGCCCACGAGGTGCAGAACTCGAGCCTGCAGGTGGGCGATATCCTGGCCTTTACCCAATACGCCATGCAGATCGTATTCTCGTTCCTGATGATGTCGTTCATGTTTATCTTTGTGCCGCGCGCCTCCGTCTCGGGACGGCGCATCGCTGAGGTGCTCGAGACCGAGCCGACCATCCACGAACCTGCGACACCTGTGGCACTCGCCAAGCCGGTGCGCGGCGAGCTCACCTTCAAGGATGTGGCATTCCGCTACGCCGGCGGCGAGGAAGACGCCCTGCGGGGGCTCAACTTTACCGCGCATCCCGGGCAGATCACCGCCATCATCGGGCCGACCGGCTCGGGCAAATCGACCATCGTCTCGCTCGTGCCGCGCCTGTACGACGTGACGGCCGGCTCGATCACCCTGGATGGCGTCGACCTGCGCGACCTCGACCTGCACGAGCTGCGCAGCCAGGTGGGGCTGATCCCGCAGCGCAGCGTGCTGTTTTCGGGCAACATCGAATCCAACCTGCGCTTTGCGGATGAATCCGCCGCGCCGGAGGCCCTGCGCGAGGCCATCGAGGTAGCTCAGGCAGCCGAGTTTATCGACGCCCTGCCGGACGGCATGAGCCACGAGATCGCCCAGGGGGGCAGCAACGTCTCGGGCGGGCAAAAGCAGCGCTTGGCGATCGCCCGCGCCCTGGTGGGCAAGCCGCCCGTGCTGATCTTTGACGATTCATTCTCGGCGCTCGACTACCGCACCGATGCCGCCCTGCGCCAGGCGCTCTCGCGTTATGCCGAGGCGTCGACGCTGATCATCGTCACCCAGCGCATCGCCACCATCCGGCATGCCCCGCAGATCGTGGTGCTGGATGAGGGCAAGATGGTAGGACTGGGCACCCACGACGAGCTGATGGCCAATTGCAAAACCTATCGCGAAATTGCGCTGTCGCAGCTCAGCGAGGAGGAACTGCAATGAGCACTCAACAGCCGCAGCGCGCCAACACCAACAACAAACCCCCTCAGGGCCAGGGACAGGCCGGCGGTCCCGGCGGACCTGGCCGCCCCGGAGGTCCCGGCGGGAGACGTCCGGGCGGACGGGGCCCCATGGGCATGTCGATGTCGATGGAAAAAGCCGCCGACTTTAAGGGCGCCATGCGCAAGCTGTGGAACTATATCCGCATCTACCGCGGGGCGCTGATCGTGGTGCTCCTGTTTGCCATCGCCTCGACCGCCGCCAGCATCGTCGGCCCCAAGATCATGGGGCGCGCCACAACGGCGCTCTTCCAGGGCGCCATCGCTCACGTGCAGGGCACCGGCGAGATCGATTTCGCCTACATCGGGCGCATTTTGCTGACCACCCTGGCGCTGTACGCCTCGTCGTCGCTGTTTATCTTTATCCAGTCGTGGCTGATGACCGGCATCTCTGTCGACATCAGCTACCGCATGCGCCGCGAGATCGCCCGCAAAATCAACCGCATCCCGCTTTCGTACTTTGACACGACCTCGCACGGCGAGGTGCTTTCGCGCATCACCAACGATGTCGACACCGTCTCGCAGACCCTCAACAACTCGCTGACCCAGGTGATCACCTCTGTCATCACCATGATCGGTGTGCTCATCATGATGCTCTCGATCAACGTGTGGATGACGCTTGCCTCGCTGATCATCCTGCCCCTTTCGGTCGTCATCATGGGGATGGTAATCCGCCGCTCGCAGATCTATTTCGCGCGTCAGCAGGAATACCTCGGGCATGTCAACGGGCATGTCGAGGAAATGTATGGCGGCCACACGATTGTCAAGGCCTTTAACGGCGAGGCCCGCTCTCTGGCTACCTTTGACGGCCTCAACAACAGCCTGTACGACGCGGCCTGGAGGTCGCAGTTCATCTCGGGCATCATGCACCCGATCATGACCCTGGTGGGCAACCTGGTGTATGTGGTGGTGGCGATCCTGGGCGGCTGGCTGGCGATCCGTAATGCCATCACCGTGGGCGATATCCAGGCCTTTATCCAGTATGTGCGCTCCTTTACTCAGCCTGCGGCCCAGCTGGCTAACGTCGCCAACCTGCTGCAGCAGACTGCCGCGGCCGCCGAAAGGGTGTTCGAGTTCCTCGAGGTGCCCGAAGAGGCCGCCGATGCCCCCGACGCACTCGTCAAGGAGGATATCGAGGGGCATGTCGAGTTCGACCACGTCGCATTCGGCTATACCCCCGAGCGCCAGATCATTGGCGATTTCTCGGCCCTGGCGACTCCCGGCAGCCGCATCGCCATCGTCGGGCCGACCGGCGCCGGCAAGACTACCATGGTCAAGCTGCTGATGCGCTTTTACGACGTCTCGTCGGGAGCCATCCGCGTGGATGGCGACGACATCCGCAGCTACCGCCGCAACAACCTGCGCAGCCACTTTGCCATGGTCCTGCAGGATACTTGGCTGTATAACGACACAATCATGGAAAATATCCGCTACGGACGCGCCGACGCCACCGACGAGGAAGTGATCGCCGCTGCCCAGTCCGCCCATGTTGACCATTTCATCCGCACCCTGCCCGAGGGCTACCAGATGGTGATCAACGAAGAGGTCTCCAACATCTCTGAGGGACAAAAGCAGTTGCTGACCATCGCGCGCGCCATCCTGGCCGACCCGACCGTGCTGATCCTGGACGAGGCCACCAGCTCGGTGGATACGCGCACCGAGGTACTGATCCAGCACGCCATGGAACGCCTTATGGAGGGGCGCACCTCGTTCGTGATTGCCCACCGCCTCTCGACTGTGCGCAACGCCGACCTGATTCTGGTGATGCGCGACGGCGACATTGTCGAGCAGGGCAAGCACGACGAGCTGTTGGCCCGCGGCGGCTTTTACGCCGAGCTCTACAACGCCCAGTTCGACGTCAATACCGCCCTGAACGGTTCGGCCGCCTGAATCATCTCCGCCAGGCTGCGCGTTGGACGGGCAACTTGGCGATCGGCCTGTACGACGCTATCACGGGCGAGCGCCTCACCACGCTCGCAGGCGCCGACCATATCCTGCTGGATGAGCCCGTCACGCTTGACTGAGCGGAACCATTTCGTTAGTCTATGTGTCTGACCAATAGACTTACCAAACACCGAGGAGTATGCGATGCGTACCAAGCCCATCACACGCCGATTGCTGATTGCCCTGCTGCTGGCCCTTGTGCTCTCCGCCGCCGGCTGCCGTGGGGCCGACCCTACCATCCCGGCCGACCGCGTCACCCCGCCCGCCGATGCGACCGCCGCGCCCGCCGATGCGACCGCCGCGCCCGCCGATGCGACCGCCGCGCCCGCCGATGCGACCGCCGCGCCCACAGAGGCTCCGGCCGACCCCACCGTGGCGCCGATCACATCCGTGCAGATCGTGCTGATCGCCCTGGAAGACCCATCGGCTGGCGAACCGATCGGCTGCAACGACGGCGCGGTAGCCGTCGAGGCTGAGCCGGGCGCCGGCGACGACCCGCTCGAGGCCGCCATCAACGCCCTGCTCGACGTGCGCGACGTTTATTACGGCGAATCGGGGCTGTACAACGTCTTCCATCAGAGCGATCTAAAGATCGCGCAGATCGAGCGCACCGCCTCCGGAACCACTCTGGCGCTTGAGGGCACCCTGAGACTGGCCGGCACATGCGACACACCGCGCGTCAAAGCCCAGCTCGAGATGACCGCCGAGCTGGCTGAGGGCAGGCCGGTGGCCGTCACCATCAACGGCCAGACGCTCGACGAGGCCCTCTCGACCCGCTGATTCTCGTCCGCGCCCTCGCTGGCGCTTGCGTCCAAACGCGTTTCGCGTTATAGATAAGTCATCACTGTGCCAGCGAGGGGCAGCCATGAACTATTACATCTCCAACCGGCCGGGCGGCAACGGATCGAACGCCAACTCGGGCCTCACCCAGCAATCTCCGTGGCGTGATTTCACGCCCATTCATCACATCACCCTGCGCCCGGGTGACCGCATCATGCTGGAGCGCGGCAGCTGCTGGAACCAGCAGCTCACCATCGTCGATTCGGGCGACAAGGGCTTTGGCTCCTGTGCCGTGGATGCCTGGGGCAAGGGCCCCCTGCCCAAGATCCTCCGCAACGGCGACCCCACCGAACGCTGCATCGTCATGCGCGACGTGTCATACTGGCGCATCAGCAACGTCGAGATCGGCAACGCCGGCGTGGGCATCCTGGCGCTCTACGAGACCCCCATGCACGAATCGCTGACGTTCAACAACATCTATGTGCATCATTGCGGCGGGATTTTCATCCGCGACATGCAGGATGGCCCGGCGCGTGCCATGGCCACCGAGGATTGCGCCGCCTTTTCCACCGGCATCCTGGTGACCTGCAAGAAAATGGAATTAAAGCCCGAGGAATACGTCTGCAAGGGCATCCGTTTCGACCAGATCGAGGGCACCCACAACGGCGACTCGATTGCCATTGACCCATTTGACGGCTCAAGCATCAAGAGCGAGGGCGTCTACGCCTTTCAGGATATCTCGCTCAACCACCTCTACCTGCACGACGACGACGCCCCCAACCCGGGCGGTATCCCCGATTCGCTGCGCTTTGTGCGCTGCCAGCGGGTGAGCATGATGAACTCCTGGCTGGACCACTGCTGCGGGCAGTTCACCACCTCGGGCACCGCCATGGTGATTCTGGCGGGCAACGATGACGTGGTCTTTAACAACTCGGCCTTTACGCGCACGCCCGATACGGGCTCTGTGGACCAGTGTGCCATCGATTTCGAGGCCACCAACTGCAATGTGCGGATAATGAACTGCTACTTTGGGCACAACGCCGGCCCGGGCATCGAGTTCCTCGACATCTGGGGCGAAAAGTCCTATTCTGATAACCACACCGTGGCCGGCAACGTCTTTGAGGGCAACGGGTACTCGACCCACGGCGGGCAGGAGGGTTCGGGCGGCATCCACCACCACGGCGGCAACCTGGCCAACGGCATCATCCGCGACAATCTATTTTACGAGCCCGACCGGCCGATGTTCCACGGCGAGTTTGTGCATTTTACCCTCGAAAACAACCGCGAGGCGGCCGGCAGCATCGCCAACGGCATGGCCGATTTCTACGCCCAGCAGGGCTTCAAGGGTTGGCGCTATCAGGCCAGGCAGGGCGACGACGGCGAGTGGCAGGACCTCGTCTGGTACGACAGCGAGCGCAAGGTATGGACCAACGGCCCGCGCGATGCGCTCGTATGGATCAGCCGGCACGAGCAATTCTCGGCTGAACCGGTCCTCTGGACGGCCAGAGCCTGGCAGGCACCCAAAGCCGGCAAGCTGTCGATCCGCGGCAGGCTGATCAAGACCGCCGCGGGCGGCGCCAAGGTGCGCGCGCGCCTGACGCTGGGAGACGCGGTGCTGTGGGAAGAGCTGGAAGTAGTCGGCACGGAGCGTGCCGGCTATGAGATCATGCTGGATGAAGTAGCCGTTGAGGCCGGCGAGATGCTGCGCTGCGAGGTTTCGGGGCCGGCCGGCTACCTGACGGACGGTGTCAGCTGGGCGCCCAGTGTTGCCTATCTGCCCTGAGGCAGTTTGACAGAAAACGTACTCTTTTATACTATGCTATAGCCGTGCTGGCCCAATGAAGTGAGCACGGCTATATTTGCGCCGGAAAGGACTCGCTATGGCACAATCTGATCCCGCACTTAAGCCGAAAAAACCGCTCGTCCGTGACCACTTTACCACCACGCTGGGCATCTTTGTGGCTACGCTGGGCTCAGCCTTGGGGCTTGGCAACCTGTGGAAGTTCCCGGCCCTCACCGGCGCCAATGGCGGTGCAGCCTTTGTGCTGGCCTATATTATCAGCACCATCCTGGTGGGTTTGCCGGTGATGATTTCCGAGCTGGTGATCGGCCGAAGCCAGCACGCCAATGCCATTACCTCTTTTCGGCGCCTGGCGCCCGGCAAGCTGTGGTGGCTGGTAGGCGCGCTGGGTGCTCTGGCGGCCTTTTTCATCCTGGCGTTCTACACCGAAGTGGTGGCCTGGGTGCTGCTGTACATCCCCAAGGCGATCAGCGGCGAGCTGGCCACCAGCGACCCGGCCGTGACGGAAAAAGTGTTTGTCAGCCTGATCTCAAACCCGGTCGCCAGTCTGGTGGGCCAGTGGATCGTGATCGCCTATGTGGCGGTGATCATCATCGCCGGCGTGGCCAAGGGCATTGAGCGTGTCACGCGCATCCTGATCCCGATCCTCTTTGCGATCCTGATCCTGATCGGCATCCGCTCTCTGACGCTGCCCGGCAAAGCCGCCGAGATCCGGCAGGGGCTGGCCTTCTTATTCACGCCGGATCTCACCAAGCTGACCTTTTCCGTCCTGCTGACCGCCATGGGGCTGGCGTTCTTCAAGCTCTCGGTGGGTATGGGCACCATGATTACCTACGGCTCGTACTTTACCGACGATGCCAACATCCCGCGCATTGCGCTGCGGGTGATGCTGGCGGACGTGCTGGTCTCGATCCTGGCCGGCGTGGCGATCTTTCCGGCTGTGTTCGCCTTTGGCGCTGAGCCGGCGGTCGGCCCGGGGCTCTTGTTCATCACCATCCCGACGGTTACCAACACCATGCCGTTGGGCGGCGTCGTGATGGTGGCCTTCCTGGTGCTGACGGCCATCGCCGCCACGGGCGCCATGCTCTCGCTCTTTGAGGTGCCGGTGGCGTATCTGGCCGAAAAGACGCGCCTGACGCGTACCCAGGCGACCGTGATCACCGCCGTGCTGCTGGCGCTCATCGGCTCGACCGCGGCGCTCTCGTCCAGCACGCTGGCAAACGTCAAGATATTTGGCAAGACCTTTTTTGACCTGTGGGATTACCTCTCCTCGAACCTGATGCTGCCGATCGGCGGGTTCTTTATCTGCGTGTTCGTGGGCTGGGTCTGGGGCTGGCCGCAGGTGCGCGATGCCCTCACCAACAAGGGCACGCTCAACAACGAACGCGTCGTCAAGTTCTTTTATGGCATTGCCAAGTTCGTGACACCCATCCTGGTGCTGGTGGTGCTGCTGTGCGGCCTGGGCCTCTTTGGCTGAGGCTGCACCTGTACGTCACAGCGCGGGGCACACACCCCGCGCTGTTTTTATTTTGGAGGGTTTGCCGCCGGCGCCCCCTGCCCTGCCCCCACAGCCTGTGATCCTTACTCGTACACCACCAGTGCCCGGCCGTGCACCTCTGGCAGCGCCGCCCAGGCATAGCCATCGGCGATCGTGAGCGCGAGCTCCTCGCCGCTCGGCGCCAGATAGGCGCGCGCGGGTGTGAAGACGCCCTCATCCAGCCGTAAGCCCAGCCGCACACCGGTGAGCGTGATGGGCTCCTCGACAATCTGCATCTCGGGACCGCGCGCCTCGGGCACATACGCGAGCACATGCGCGATGCGCCGGGCCTCCTGAGCGGTGAGGGTCAGCTGAGCATAGCTGGGCAGGCCCTTGCCGCGCACCAGCGGCCGCGGGAGGAGCATGCGCAGGCAGTTGGCGAAAATGAGCTTGTGGGCCTGCACCACGTCCGCCAGATAGCCGCTGCCCAGCGCCGGCGAAAAGTAGAGCGCGCTGGTCTTCTTCACCACTGCCGGGCGGCCGGTGGGCGTATCGGGCGGGCAGTAATAGTTCTCGTGCAGGCCATCCCACGAGTTCCTGTTAAAATAGGGCTGCCAGGCGTTCGCCAGCACCTCGGTGCCGGCGAGCACCTCGGCAGCTGTGCCGCGCGTATAGACCGCGCTGAGCGTCTCGGGCAGGCCCTCGGCGGCCTCAGCCAACGGCTCGATAAAGATCGGGTCGAACGGCTCAACCCCCAGCCTGCGGATACCCAGCACCTCGGCATCAAAGGCCTCATCGCCGCCGGCGCCATCGCTAAAGACCACCAGCGCCCCGCCGTGCGCCGCGTGCGCGCGCAGGGCATCCAGCAGGGCCGGCTCGCCGGACACGCCCTCGGGCACGATCACCACCCGATAGCGCGCCAGGTCGGTATAGGTGCCGATCACATCGTATTGCTGATGCAGCTCGAGCAAAAGCCGGCTGGTGCCCGTTACCGGCGCGCTGTGCTTTGACAGCTGCGGATACCCCAGCACGTCCGGGTCGAGGATGGCGATCTCTGTCTGGGGGACCGCGCCGTCGGTCCACGGCTCGCTGGCACGCACCTGCGCAAAGACCGCCCCGATGCGCTCATAGACGCCCACATCCAGCAGGTCGCGCGGGTGCGGATGATCGCCCACCGAGACGGTGCCGCCGTTGGCGAGCGCGTTAAAGCAGTCATAGGCGAGCGAGGCCTCGGGGCGCAGGCCGCCGAAATCGCCCCAGCTTTTGTGAAAGCGCCCGGTCATCAAAAACCACGGCTTGTTCAGGGTGCGGGCGTAGCGCATCGACCAGTGCAGCACATCATAGCCCCAGCCGCCGGTGGGCAACACCTCGAGCTCGCAGTGGCGCGGCTGGACGGTATACGGCAGGCCGTTATAGACCACGAAAATGCCCGGGCTCACCCGCGCAACCAGGGCATTGACCTTGTCCACAAAGCTCTGCATCACGCGCCAGGCATATTCGCGCGCCTGAGCCGCGTCGCGCCAGTCGAGCCCCTCGGCGGCCATCCCGCGGATGCACTCGGCGCCATAGCAGGGCGCCACCATCAGGCAATCCAGAAAGAGGCCGTCGACCTCGTAGCGCGTCAGCACCTCTTCGATCATCCGCAGGTGCAGATCCTGCCAGGGTGTGTTGAGACACATCTCGCGGAAAAAGTTGCCCATCACATCGTTTTTGGCCACCTGGCCGAGGGCGTTCATGCGCAGCCAGTCACGATGGTTGTTGGCGGCCTCGTGATCGAGCCCCGTGTTAAGGTAGGCAGCCGCGCGGATGCCGCGTGCGTGCAGGGCGTCGAGCATTGGGCCCAGCAGCTCGCGCTGCAGCCCCGGATGCACGGTGCCCACCTCGGTTGGATAGTAGGCAAAGCCCAGATTGCACTTGGCAAAGACCGTCGCGTAATCCACCCCGGCATCGGCGAGCGTATCGCCAAAGGCATCCGCGTTAAAGTTGGCTCCCACATCATAAATGCCCGGCATGGTGTGAAAATCGAGATGTACGGCCCGTCTGGGGAACCACGCTGCGCTCACGGCACGCCTCCTGGTCGCATTTGCGCCTATGCTAACCACGCTATCCGAGCGTGTCAACGCCGGTTTGACACGTGCCCCCGAGCGGGTATCATGCCTGCGGCTGAGCAACCGCCAGGAGACGCAATCTGTGAGCAAACCCAACTATCGCAGCACCCTGTATGCCTGCTACCTGGGCTATATCACCCAGGCGGCGGTCGTCAACCTCTCGCCGATCCTCTTTATCATCTACCAGAACGCCTTTGGGCTGTCGTTCGAAAAGCTCGGCCGGCTGATCCTGATCAACTTTGTCACCCAGCTCCTGACCGACCTGATGGCGGTGCGCTACATCAACCGCATCGGCCTGCGCCGCGCAGCCATCATCGGGCATCTGTGCGCGGTGGCGGGCTTTATCATGATGTCGACCCTGCCGCGCATCCTGCCTTCGCCCTACACCGGCCTGGTGATCTCGGCGGTAGTGTATGCCATCGGCGGGGGCCTGATCGAGGTGCTGGTCTCGCCCACCGTCGATGCGCTGCCCGGCGAGGCCAAGGACGCCGCCATGTCGCTGCTGCACTCGTTCTATTCGTGGGGGCAGGTGGCGGTGATGCTCCTTTCGACCCTCTTTATCCGCGTGTTTGGCGCCGAAAACTGGTACTGGCTGCCCCTGCTGTGGGGGATCGTGCCGGCCTTTAACGCCTGGCTCTTTAGCCGCGTGCCGCTGGCGCCCATGCCCGACGAGGACGAGCAGACCCCGCTGCGCACCCTGCTGGTGCGGCCGCTCTTTCTGTTGGCCATGCTGATGATGATCTGCTCGGGAGCCGCCGAACAAGCCGTCGCGCAGTGGAGCTCGCTCTTTGCCGAGGTGGCTTTGGGTATACCCAAGCTCCTCGGCGATGTGCTGGGCCCCGTGATGTTTGCGGTGTGCATGGCGATCGGCCGCACCGCCTACGGCATCTGGGGCGAGCGGCTCAACCTGCGCCGCACGCTCCTGTTCAGCGCCGCGTTGTGCATCGCGTGTTACGCGATGATCGTCTTTACACACAGCCCGGCGCTCTCGCTCATCGGCGTGGCGGTATCGGGGCTGGCGGTCTGCATCATGTGGCCGGGGATGCTGCGTGTTGCCTCCAGCACCTACCCGCTGGGGGGCACGCCCATGTTCGGCGTGCTGGCAATCATGGGCGATGTGGGCTGCGCGCTGGGCCCCTGGCTGACGGGCCTGGTCTCGGATAGCGCTCAAAGCCTGGCTGTGACGCTCGCCTGGGCGATGGGTGCCGGCTGGGATGCCGAACAGATCGGGCTGCGCATCGGGCTGCTTTCGGCGGTGATCTTTCCGGTGGTGATGCTGGTGGGCCTGATGTTTTGGCGGCGCGGAAAAGCCAAGCCGGCTGCCGAGAGCAATATCTAGCGGGATAAAAAAAGAGCGGCATGTGCGCCGCTCGCTGTTCAGATAAACCGCGACCTAGTAGAAACCCTTAAAGATCGCCTGCACCTGCTGGATACTTGCCAGGCTGCTGGTGGTGACTATCTTGCGCGCGACCTGCAGATCGGTGTAAGCCTCTTCGCGGTGGATCACCCCCAGCGCCATCCTGAGTAGCAGCCCTACAGTCACCGCGCCAATCAATGCCCAGATCACAATCTGCGAAAGACGCCCTTCGTTGCGGCTGCGCTCGATATGACGATGTGTCATCATGGGAACGATCCTCCCAAGTACGCGCGCAGTCCCTCCCAACTGCGCATGGCTCTCGGCCATATTACTTGCTCACTAACTGGAACCGAATCGTCTGGCTGCTGCCAGCCCCCGCCCAGAAGGTGGCCTCGTCGGTAACCGTATAGTCGTCGGGACCTGTGCCGTTCCACAGGATCAACTGCCACTTGTCCGGGTCAACATCCTCGGGCAGTTCGACCTGCACACGCACTTCCCACGGCTCGCAGTTCCAGAGCGTCAGCAGTGTGCCGTTGTTGCCAAAGGCGTCGACAGCCATATTCAGCACGGGCTGCTCGGTGCCGCCCACCCACACCCGCAGTTTGGCATCGCCGCAGCCGGCGCAGTTGATCGAGGTGTTCGAGCGGTCGGGCTCGACCATCCAGAAATCCGGCACACAGGGGATACCGGGATAGCGCGGGGTGGTGCCGTCGCCCGTGTCGGGCAGCAGGGCAGGCTCTAGGTCGCCGTAGCAGACTTCGACAGTGTTGATCTCGTACGTCTCCAACCCCTGCTTGATCGGGCCGCTCATATGGGTATTGGAGTACGTCAGGTGATCGGGCTCATAGACGTAGATATTGGAGCTCCCCTCGCTCTTGACGATCACAGCCGCCGGTGGCACCGAGGATCTCCAGTCAAAGAAGAACTTGCCCACCAGATTCCAGAGGCAGAAATATTCGGTGCGACCGCGCAGGGTAAAGCTGGTGGTGCCGGCACGATAGTTGGCTATCTTTACCGATGTGGCATAACCCAGCGTCCTGCAGTTGGCGTTGGCCGGGCCCACCGTGGGCTCTACCGTGGGGCCAAGCGAGAAAACGTCATCCAAGGGTGGGGGCTCGAGCGTAGCGCGGCTGACGGAAATACCCGTCTGCACGGCGCTCATCAGCGTAATTCCCGCTACCAACAGCAAAACCGCCAGCAGGCGGATGGTCTTTGCGGTGATTTGGTTCTTTCTATCGTTCATCGGATCCCCCAAAGGCTTACAATCATCTGCCCCTATTATGACAGCTCGGAGCGGCATTGTAACGAGCTGCTTGGCTCATTTTTGCGCTGTGACTTGGCTATACCAGACACGCTCTATGGCGCGCTGCCGAAGCGCCATTTGGCGTGCTGCTGATAGGCCATTTGGCCTGGTGGGGTAATCAAAAGCGGGGAACCGTGTATGGGTTCCCCGCTGTGGTCTGTCTGATGGCGGCTGGAGCTCAGCCGCCGTATTCCCAGCCGGCTGTGTCGATCAGCTGGAACTCGAACCTGACCGTCGTTCCCGGTATGGCCGTCCGGGTGAGCTCGTCCGCCCACTCCACCTCGCCGGATTGCCATACCGCCAGCTTCCACCTCGCGGGGTCGAGCCCCTCCGGCAGGCTCACCCTGGCGGTCACCTCCCACGGCACCATGTTCCACAGGATATAATGCGCGGCGGGCACCCCCCAGGCGTCCGCCGTCAGGGGCAGCGCGGGCTGCTCGGTGCCGCCGACCCGCAGCGCGGCACTGCTGCCCCAGCAGCCGTGGCACCGCACCGACACGTTGCTGCGTATGTCCGACGGCGCCGGTGTAGCGGTGGGCACCGGTGTGGCATTGGGTACCGGCGTGGGGGTCGGGTCAGGCGGTATGTATTCGGCGCCGTATATGGCGACGCGCGGCCGCTGGTTTTCAGGCCGAAACGGGTGGCAATCCGTTTCAAAGTCATATATGAGCAGTACTGGAGTATTGAACAGGGGACCTTGGAACCAATAGTCCTCTTTATCAATCGTGAAATTCGCATCACTCGGAGGATTTGGAGCAATGCGAACTTGGAGTCTCACAGTTTTGCCGAGGGGAAATCCATAAAAGTGGAAATGGACTTGATCCTCCGCGGTTTGAGTAATACTGGTGCCGGGCACCACTGTCTCCGGAGCTGAATAAGCTCCCGCGTGCACCATAACCTCGCCCGGGCAGGCGGCATCCGCGGGATCAGCTGCCTTTATGGGCGATACAGAAAGCAGGCCCACCGCCAACACCGCCGCCAGAACAAGCCACGACAGCCATTTCCTCCTTGCCATCTGTCTCCCTCCTCTGTTCTTTGCCTGATGCGGTCTCTATATATCGCACTGTACGGCTCTTTCGGCAGGGCGTCAAGCGAATTAAAAAAGCGGGGACCCTGAGGTCCCCGCTTGCTGCAGATGTGTTTATTTGTGATACTGCCAGTGCTCGAGATCAACCAGCTGGAAGTCGTAGAGAATGTTATCTCCCGGGTTGATCGTGTCCGTCAGTTCCTGCGTCCAGATAAAGTCCTCCGGACCGGTCCCGACCCACAGCAGCATCCTCCAGCGGCTCTCGTCGAGGTTGGGCGGCATGGTCACCGCGATGCGGATTTCCCACGGCACGTCGTTCCACAGGATCCAGTTCACCGCAGGCCAGCCGTCGGCAGCCGGCACGAACTTGATGGTCGTCTGCTCGGTGCCGCCCACCCACAGGGTGGCCTGGTTATCCCAGCAGCCCTGGCAGAGCACCGCAATGTTGCTGCGGCCGTCGGGCAAGGGCGTCAGGGTCGGCCTGATTTCCGGCTCGGCTGTTCTGGTCGGCTCCACGTACGGCTCAGCCGTGCTGGTTGCCGTAGGCGCGGGTTTCGTCGCCGTAGGTTCGGGCGTGTTCGTCGGCTTGGGCGTGTTGGTCTTTGTCGGCGTGTTAGTCGGCGTGGGAGTCGGCACGCAGTTGCTCTTGAACACCTTGTGCTTTTTCGAACATTCCAGTCTCATCCAAGGGTCGCACGAATAGCTGATCCAGACCAGTTTGTAATGGCCGGCAGGCAGGCTCATGACAGGTCCGCGCACCTTGCCCCAATAATCGGCTCGAAAGGTGCCAGTCCTGACGAGATCTCCGCTATTCTTGTCATAGATGCCCCATTTGATCCAGTCGTAGCCGAAAAAACCTTCAGCATACAGATGGAACTCACAGACCTTGGGATCGTTGCCTCCTGCTTCGTCATTGGAATCCCCGATGTGGATCTTGATGGTGCCACGGCAATTATCAACTGACCCGTCAACGTCAATTGCATCGCCCACCGTCTGCGCGGAGGCCTGCGGCGCCGTAGCGTTCAAGTAACTGGCGCCGACCCCCAGCACCAGACTGAGCGCTACCATCACCATCAGGATCGTACTGAGTGACCGTTTCGTTGCCATTTTGTATCTCCCCTCTCCTAAAAAATACACTACCCGATGAATATTTTTGTTGTGATCTTGGCGGTGTTGGGGGGATAAATCTGCAGCGGTGATACTGAGCCTGCTCAATCGAACTCCCCCAAAACGTTGCAATCACACTCAGACAGTAGGTAGCTTAACCTGTCCTATCTCAGTATAACAACAGAGGGGGACGCTTTGACGCGCCATATGACGCAAAGTCGGCGCGTTCTTTGGCTTGTTTAAACAAGCCAAATGGCCTATTGGAGGGGCTTCTCAGGGCGCGGGGTAGATGTCGGTGCTGCCATCGGCGGGGGCCAGGATGATGGCGCCGCCGGTGGCCTTGACGGCCTCGATGGGCGCCGCCGCGTAACGCTCCAGGCGCACGATGGCGCCCTCGCGCACGTGCAGCACCGCGGATTGAGAAGGCTCTTCCAACGCCAGGATGAGGGCATGCGTGCCGGGCTGCCAGACGGCCGGCGCGGAGGGATCGACGATCGGCTGGGTGAGGGCATACAGGCCTGTTATCGGCAGCTGCAGGGCCTGCTCCAGCCCCTCGCGAGCAAGGTAACTGCGCGTCTCGGCCACATATGGCAGCACCTCGACTTGGGCGCCGGCTTTGACGCCTTCGGGGCATGCCAGCATCGGCTGGTCATCCACCCCGCACGCCACCAGCTGGAGCTTGACCAGGCTGACCAGCCCTGCGGTATCGCGGGTTTCCAGGGCAGCCAGCACGGCATCCAGCTCGGGCAGGCCGGTGCGCATCGAGAGGGGATACAGGCCGGCCGGTCCAGCCGCAGGAGCGGCGGCCTGGTCGGGGTAAGGGTAGCTGCCGGGATCGGCGGGGGCCTCAGAGGCTGCCACGGGGGTGATAGCCTGGGCTTCGGCCACATCCGGGTAGCCCAGCGTGGTGCTGCCGGCGGCCTTGCAGCCGCTCAGGACTGCCGCTGCTACCAGTACCAGGATCACGCTCACCCATCTCTGCTGTGACGACATATGGCCTCCCGCACAACGAATAACGCTATTGTAGCGTGCCCGCGCGCTATGTGCAAAGTGACCAAAGCAGGGCGCCGCGCGTTTTAGTAGTGTCACCAATATGATAACGATTGAATGGAGTCAAATGTTTGTAAAAACCTCTCTCGCCGTACTCGTCATCGCCGGCAGCCTGCTGGCAGCCGTCCCTGCGGCGGACGCAAAGGGTCCGATACGCGCCCGCGGTCGGCGCGGCAATGCCGTCACCACCGTCCCAGCAGCGCGCCCGGCCGGCTCCAACCTGGTGTTTGGCCAGGTGAGTGATGCCGAACGCGATCAGCTGTTGTATCTGGCGCAGGAAGAAAAGCTGGCCCAAGACCTGTATGTGGAATTCGCCAAAGCCTGGGATGTGCCGATATTTGCGCGCATCGCCTCCTCCGAGCTGACCCACGCGGCCGCCTCAGCCAGGGCGCTTGAGGCGTTGGGGCTCACCAACCCGAGCGCTGACCTGCCGGCCGGGCAGTTTGCCGACCCCGACCTGCAGGCGCTCTACGACTCCCTGCTGGCCAAGGGGCTGGAGTCGCTTACCGCCGCGTTAGAGGTGGGCGTGACGATCGAAGAGACCGACATAGCCGATCTGACTGCCGCCGCCGAGGCCTCCAGCGATGCAGGCCTGACGCAGCTCTATGCCAACCTGGCACGCGGCTCGAGCAACCATCTGCGCGCCTTCAGCCGCCAGCTGGACGCCGCCAACTAGGATCCGGGCGCGACTGCGCGGCGGAGCGAGTGATACGCTCCGCCGCGATCTGTTTTTATGGGTAGCGTGAGTACGCACGAGTGCTGCAAATAAACTGACTGTTGCAGGGCCGCACAAGTCCGTTTTACTCCTGCAACCTGACGGATTATGCCCGTATTAACCCCTCCCATATTCGGCAGCGGTGCTTGACGCGGCAGCCCTCCTGGGATACCATTAGAACACCTGTTCTATTCCTAACGGAGGCGACCATGGCGCGCACCCTGCCCTACCTGCTGCTGCCCTGCGATGAGATGCCCAACCTGACGGATCCGCAGCGCATGACCTATGCCCTGCTCCTGGGCTTGGCATTCGGCCGGCCCGAGGGCGCCACCAGCCCCGTCACGCATCAGGAACTGGCCGATGCGCGCGGTTTGGCGTTGCGCACCATCGATACCCACCTGTGCGCGCTGCGCAACGCCGGTTTGGTGGCCAATACCCCCGAGCACGAGGGGCTGCCGCTGATCCTAAAGCTCAAGCTGCCGCCCGGCCTGCGCGCGGCGGTGGGGGCGCCAAACTCTGCGCCCCCGCAAATGAGCGAGTCGGGTTCTTGCAGCGGTGGAACTGCTTCTAGTAGCAGCGCTACAGGTCCCTCTCATCCCCCGGAAAGCTCTGCCTATGCCCTGCTGGTGCGCGCCGGCGTCAATCCTTCTGTAGCCATCAACTTGGCCAGCCGTCCCTGGATCACCCCCGAGCTGGTGAGCGCCTGGGTGCGCCATCTAAAGGCCAACCGCCAGATCCGCCACACCGGCGCGGTGCTGGCCAGCATCCTGCAGCATGCCGATATCGGCCTGCCCCCCGAGCAGGAGGCCGACGAGCCCGCCCCCAAACCCGCCGTATTGCGGCGCCGCCAGCGTCTGCCGCGGGTACGGATCGGCGCATTGCAGTGGGATACGCTGTTCCAAAAGCTGATCGAAGCCTTTCCCGAAGAGCACCTCGAGGTCTGGCTGGAGGATTCCTACGCGCTCTCCTTTCGCGACGGGCCGCTGCTTGTCGCCACCCACAGCTGGATATCGGCCGACTATCTGCGCGCGCGCAACCCGGCGCGCTACAGCCCGCTGCTGAGTGAGCTGGAGGGCACGCCGGTAACGCTCCGCTTTATGCATCACACCTGGTAGCGGCTTGCAGCGCTCAAGCACTTGATGTATAACAATCCCAGCCCACTAAACGGAGCGAGCATGCCAACATTGCGCTTTATCCGTCTCGCCAGTGATCCTGCCCAAAACCCGCAATGCGCACGTGCCTCCAGCGTCCTTACCACCCGCGTGCGCGAGCGTTTTCCCGCCACCTTTACCCCTGCCGACCCCAACGCAGCCGACATCATCCTCGGCATCGACCGCAACCTGCCCCAGGAGGCTTATGCCATCGAGGCGGCCGGCGAGGGTGTGCGGGTAACGGGCGGATCCTCCCGCGGCCTGCTGTACGGTGTGGGGCAGCTCCTGCGCACCAGCCGCTACTCGAGCGCCGGCATGCAGATTTCAGAGTGGCGCGGTGCATCGCTCCCGCAGGGCAGTGTGCGAGGTATGTATTTCGCCTCGCATTTTGATAACTGGTATATGCGCGCCTCGCGCGGCGAGCTCGAGTGCTATATCGAAGACCTGGCGCTGTGGGGCACCAATACGGTGATGGCGATCTACCCGGCCATCGACCTGATGGGCTGGCAGGACCCCGCCGCCGAGGGCGCGCTGCAGCATCTGCGCTCCATCGCCCACCTGACGCACGCCATCGGGCTGCAGTTTGCCACCGCCACCGGCAACACCTGGTTCAAAGGTACGCCCGTCGGCCTGCGCGCCGAGCCCCTGCCCGACCCGACCGGCCGGCGCGGCAACTCCGGCTACCCGATCTGCCCCTCAAAGCCGGGCGGCAGCGGCCTGATCCGCTCCAACCTCAACCGCCTGATGAGCGAGCTGAGCAACACCGGCGTCGACCTGCTGGTGCACTGGCCCTATGACGAGGGCGGCTGCTCGTGCAGCGAGTGCGCCCCGTGGGGCGCCAACGGCTTTATCCGCCTCTCGCGCGAGCTGACGCTGCAGGCCAGGATGTTTAACCCCGATCTGCGCACCGTGCTCAGCACCTGGATGTACGACACGCCTCCCGAGGGCGAATGGCAGGCCCTTACCAAACAGCTCGCCTCGGGTAACGATTGGTGCAACTATATCCTGGCGGATGCCCACGAAGATTACCCGCGCTATCCGCTGGATGTGGGCGTGCCCGGCAAACTGCCGTTATTGAACTTTCCCGAGATCAGCATGTGGGGGCTTTATCCGTGGGGCGGATTCGGCGCCAGCCCGCTGCCGGGGCGGCTCCAGCGGCTGTGGAACCAGGTGCGCGGCAGCGTGAAAGGCGGGTTCCCATATTCCGAAGGCATCTATGAGGATATCAACAAGGCCATCGTAGCGCAGTTTTACTGGGATCCGGCTGCCACGGCCGAAGAGACCCTGCGGCAGTACGCTGCCTATGAGTTCGGCATGAGCGACGCGCGCGAGCTGCTCGAGCTGACGGGATACATCGAGCAGGCCCACAACCAGGCTGCCCTCGCGGATGCGCGCTCCAACGCACACACGCTTTCGGGCGAGCGCGCCGTCGAGTGGAACAAGGTAGCGGTACGCCTGGCGACAGAAATCGGCGATTCTGCCGACGACCCGCAGGCATTTATGCGCGCTGCCGAGGCCGCCGCCAACCTGGCGGTGAGCATCGATGCCACATTGCCGCGCTGGGCGGCGCGCAGCTGGCGCTGGCGCATCCTGTATCTGCGTGCCCGGCTCGAGCCGCTGCGGCGCTCCCCCGGAGGGCTCAACAGCGCCGAGGCGCGCACCGCCCTGAGCGAGCTGATCATGCTCTATCACGCCAACCCCAGCGCCGCCGATTCGAGCGATCTACACAAGCGGGTACGACCGCCACTGGCGGATATGCCGTGAAAGCCGCGCTAAAGAGCCAGTCCGCGGCGGCGCTGGCCATGCTGCGCCACTTGGCCCTCCACACCGGCGAGCTGGCGGAGCGCCTCGGCGCGCACAGCGATGCGGGGCTGGAATGGATCAGCCTGGCTTGAAGTATCTGGCTCCCTTTTTGGAGCACAGCGCCTAGCCTTTATACTCGTTTTTTAAGCAATCGGCTCATCGTTCGCGCAGGGGGAGGGGGACAAGTGAAACGCGCACAACCATTCTCGGGCGCCCGCCAGGCGCCGGAGGCTGTATGGTGGGGGCGTGTTTTTCTTTTGCTGGGGCTGGTGCTGGTAGTGCTGGCTCTGGTGGGCTGCGTGAGCTTTGGCTCAAATACCCCCGTCACGAGCAACGCCGCCCCCGGCGATCTGGTGACGGACGTCATCACGCTGACACATTCGCTGGCCAGCGTTACTGACGAGGACCCCGACGTTTTCGGGCAGCTGGGAGTCAGCCTGCCCAAGGGCGCGGTGATGGCGGGCGAGGTGATCACCCTGCACAGCATCACCGAGACCTGGCTGCTGACGCGCTCGGCGAGCCTGTCGTTCGAGGCCGAGATCTATGACCACCGCCCTGGCTTTGACTGGTGGGTAGCCGCCACCCCGCGGATGGCTTATCCCCTGACCAAGACGGCCCTATATACCGCCGAGATAAGCTACTACCTGGGGCCCAACACGGGCCACTTTGGGGTGCACTATCTGGCGGGCACGAGCCATTCCGAGTTTGCCAGCCAGTATCCGGCGCTGTACACGCGCACATTCACCGTTACCACCCCGCTGGCGGCGCCGGCTTTTCGACCCGTCTGGGGTGAGGATTGGCTGTGTCTGGGGGATACAGGCTCTTTTACCGTGCAGCTATCCAACCTCTCGACGACCGATGATACTTATACGATAAGCGCCGAGGTCAACGAACCGGATGGGCCGCCCGGGCCCGATTCGCGCTATGAGGGCGTGCCGGATGCCGACGGCATCATCATCTTTGATCTGAGCGAGATCCCCGCGCAGATCGCGCTGGCGCCCGGGATAAGCCGCACCCTGACGATCCGCGTGGCGGTGCCGGAGAGCACCCTGCCGGGGCGCCACACCCTGACGCTGCGGGCCACGTCTGCCAACGACCCGGACTATTCGTCCGAGCACACCCTGACGATCAATATCCTGCCGGACGAGTTTGTGCTGGCGGCTGCCAACCTGAGGCTGGGCTGGGTGATGCACCCCGTCTCGCGCGAACCGTTTTGGTTCAGCCTGCCGGTGCGTCCGGGCAACTGGGTAATGGCCGTCAGCCCGGATAACCGCTGGATGGCGATATCCAATCCGCAGCTGCACCTGCCCCCGTATGTGATGGACCTCGACCAGCCGAGCGACCACTATCCCCTGACCAGCGACACGCTGGGGTACCAGATGGCGGTGTTTTCGAGCGATTCAGCCCGCCTGCATGTGACCTCGTTTGGTTATGACGACCTGCACAGCTATCTGGTGCCCAACGACTCGCCGGTCATCTACAGCCTGGGGGCGCCGATCCAGAGCATCGCGGCGCCGGCCAACCCCAACCACGTGCTGGCAGCCTGGAGCCTGAACGGCATATATGGGGTGGCCGAGATCGATGTGGCGGCCATAAGCCACCGCACCGTGCTGACTGCCTCGGCCCCGATCAGCGAGCTGGTATCATCGGTGCCCAGCAACCGGCTCTATTATTACTCGAACGGCTCGCGCACCATCGAGGTGGTCAGGGCCAGTGATTATGCCAAGCTTTCGCGCTATACCCTGCCGGCTAACATCACCGACATTGCCGTCAACGAAGACGGCTCCCAGCTGTATGCCACCACCGCGACGGCCTTTTACGTGCTGGATCCGGCCACCGGCGCGATCCGCTGGGAGCGCGCCTACACCGCCCCGCTGATCCTCACCAGCCTCAAGGGTATCTACCGCAACTATGTGTACGTGAGCCACGGCGAGCGGGTCGATCCGCGCGATGTCAGACTGCGCGACCTGCTGGATGTGACCAACCATTCCCTGGTGCGCCAGGGAATGTGCATGTCGGGCGCAATGGTGACGGTGATGGATACCGGCTACACGGTCGCGGAGCATCGCCTGTGGATGCCGCTGGGGTATAACCAGAAAGTTCAGTGACAGCCGCCCTCGCTATATTCAAGTAGCTCGTACAAGAGCGATATCGTGTCGAATTCGCACCCACATGCCAAGCCTCTTGATGGCGAGCGGCGTCAGTCGCACTCGGGCCGGCCGTAACGTTCGTGGAGGGCCTCGCCGGCCTTGTCGGCCCGGGCGCGCAGCAGCTTGCTTTCAAGCTCGTGCGCCTCATCCAGCGCCCCGGCGCCGGCCTTGTAATACCGGAGGCGGGCATCCTCGGCCTTGCAGGCCAGCTTGACGATCTCGGCGAGATCGTCAAAGCAGCTCATCTGGCCGCAGGTACGCGCGCGCACCCCAAACTGCAGCCGGGTGAGTTCGTCCAGATCGGCACCGATCTGGACGGCACGGCAGCTGCGGCCGGAGGCATCCATGACGGTGGGGTAGTCGTCGGGACCGCCCGCCACCGCCAAAGCGGTGAGCACCTCGCCCGTGCGGTAGACCACGACGCCGCTGCCCTGGAGGTTGGCGCGAAAGACGCGCACCAGCGAGGGTCCCACCGCCTGCAGCAGCGCCAGGTTGGGGGTGGACGCGGGCACCACCGCGGCCTCTGGTGCAGGGGCGAGCAGCATCCTATGGCTCGGAGCACTGATTTGTATAAGAAACTTTTCACAACCTCCTCCCCCTCCTGCCGCGGCCTCTGCCCGCCAGCCAGCGCTCGGCCTGGCAGCGGCGTTCGAGAGGATTGCGCGGCATGTAGGCTCCTTGTAGAACGTTTGTTCTATGCTGTTCAAACACGGAGCATGGGTTGGGTCAAGAGGGGGCGCATAACTTGGCAGGGGTAAAGGAAGAGATTGACATTATTATGTAGTGGTGGGATAAATAAGGTATAGACGTTGTCCCTTGTCCGTCAGGCGGGGAGGAACTTTATGCTGCACCACCACCCGTTAGAGGGCATGTGCACGGACGGCCTGGCGCCGGTGTATCAGTACACCAGCCAGTGCAGCGAGAGTTCGCTGGGACTGTACGATTACGGCGCGCGCTGGTATGACCCCAGTACGGGGCGGCTCATCCGGGCGGATGCGAACGTGCACGAACCCGGCAATCCGCAGGGGTTGGTTAACCTGTAAGGGCTCGCAGCCCTGTCAGCTGGCAAACGAGGTTAAACGATGACGAAACCTGTTTCCAAGGACAGAACCAAATCTCACATTCGGCTGTTTTTGCTCTATATAGTCGGCTTGCTGGCAGCGGCTTGCGCTATTTTTACTTGGGCTCTTGTAGGACGATTTATTGCGTACATTGCGTACAGGGCTGAGTATCGCTTGGAATCTAAGCAACTCACAAAACTCTCTATCCCTGTAACTGCCTTCCCTGATGACTGGACAGAAACGGACATGTTTGGCGATCTAGAGAGTCCTATGTTTAGGATGTACTACTCTTCTGTGTTTCAGTTTGATCGATATTGGCGGCCAACAAAAGAGTGTGTAAACGCGTATGCGTACCACGTACTGGCGGGGTACCGTACCAAAACCGCAGCCTCAGAAAAGGCTCTGGTATGCATCCCGAAAGAGTATAGCCTGATAGCCTGGGCCCCACTGGGTCAGTGGCGTTATACCAGTAAGATCGCTGACGAATATCATCTGCGAATTGAGCCAACTTTAGATAACCGGTGTCCTGGTGCTGACGAACACATCTCGATCATCATTTGGGCGAGATATGGGAGAGTAATATCGGAATTCTATGTTTATTTCCGCCCAAGCGATATAACTCCAACTCAGGTAAAAGAGCTTGTCGCCGCTCACGATCAGCAGTTCGCCGCCAACCGCGCGGTGTGGGATCGTTAAGGCGCTGCCGCCGCTGCCCCCCAGCACGGGGCGGATGCGAACGTGCACGAACCCGGCAATCCGCAGAGCCTGAATCGGTACAGCTATGTGCTGAATAACCCGCTGGGGTATACGGATCCCACGGGACATGATCCACTGGATCTGATGTGGCAGGCATCTTTTCGGACTCAGTTCGGGCGCGATCCTGACGCGAATGATATTAGTATCCGCCTGTTCTCAATCGCATTCCCATCCTTGTATTCGCATGATACCTTCTACGATAGCGAGAACCAGTATATCGATGGATCACTTGAGTTATACTTCCAAGATCCTAGCCTTAATGGCATAACTTGGAATGACATGCCAGTTGCTCTATATCGGCTTCGCTTGTACTATTTACCAGGAGAGGAGCTGTTCTATTCGCGAGATGTTGGCACTCTTTTCGCTGGCTTACGCAACCGATTTGAGGAGATAAACGGTTTCTCGACAGTCTCTGAACAGATAGCTGGTGCTGGGCCGGCCTTTCATCCCTCGCTTTTTATTGGCAGAGGCGCGATGCCTCCCGAGTTAGCTGGCGGAGATGCTGATGCTAACGTTCACCACTGGGCTTGGAGTTTTACAATGGGCGCCCAAAGCGGGCTGGTTGTTGGATTATTGGTCAACTTTGCACACGAAGCACAAGATCCTAGCAGCGGTTTTGCATCTGATATACCCATGGGCTCGTTAGGTGTTTTGATGGGGCATATGCTTACTAAAGATCTTGGAAGTTTCCGTAGGTTTCAAACTGTGACTTCTTTGATTTTTCAAGGTCTCAAGTATGTCGCCCAGACTCGGGCACATTAGGGGCTTATACCATGAACAAACAAACAGACACTGGATGGTATATCGCGCTCGGTATCCTGCTGGCTGCTGCGATCCTTGTATGGGGGTTTCTGGCGCTCTTATCCAAGCTGCCATATGCTGACAGCTCTCCGTCGGTCATGCGCCGTACCGCAATCTATGAGGGAATGCCGCGCGAAACAGCGATTGACGAAGCGGGGAAAA